>JDSF01000002.1_pt1 | contig 373085 bp, 426 predicted proteins | sample 199441 | NCBI WGS metagenome assembly JDSF01 (sample SAMN02592751, study PRJNA231836) | bioreactor metagenome | isolation source: continuous culture bioreactor denitrification-DNRA | place: Germany: Bremen
CTTTGTTCTACATGAATTAAGAAAAGATACTAAAGTGTGAAAGTTAAAATTTCCCGCTTTGACTGTGGCCTTGCAAGCAAAGTTATGACGCAAAGTGTGAAAATGAATTTTCCCACCCTTGCTTAGACTGTGCCCTTGCAAGCAAGCAAAGTCATGACGCAAAAATAAGAAATTATATGGAGGAATGGATTATGGTAATTGTAATGAAAGCAAAAGCAACAAGGAAGACTATTGATAAACTAACGAAAAGATTGGAGCATATGAGCATAACTGTTCATGAAACAATAGGTGCTAATTATAGTATTTTAGGACTTATCGGAGACACAACCATGCTCAACAAGGAGCAATTAGAGTCTTATGATGATGTGGAAAAAGTCATAAGAGTACAACACCCTTTTAAGTTGGCTAATCGCCTTTTTCATCCAGAAGACACCATTGTTAAGGTTGGTAACACGACCATTGGTGGAGATAATTTAACGGTTATGGCTGGTCCTTGTTCTGTTGAATCAGAGGAACAGTTAATCCAAATAGCTCAGGATGTTAAGGAAGCAGGGGCTACCATTCTTAGAGGAGGGGCTTTCAAACCTAGAAGTTCACCTTACAGTTTCCAAGGACTTGGAGAAGATGGTTTGAAACTATTACAAAAGGCAAAAGAAGCAACTGGATTACCCATTGTGACAGAAGCTATATGCTTGATACCATTGAACTTGTAGCTAAGTATGCAGATATCATACAGATAGGTGCTCGTAACATGCAGAACTTTGCATTACTCAAAAAAGCGGGTCTGGCTAAGAAACCTATATTACTTAAGCGAGGGTTAAGCGCAACTATTGAAGAATGGTTAATGGCAGCAGAGTATATTATGGCAGAAGGCAACAAGGATGTTATTTTATGCGAACGTGGTATTCGTACGTATGAAACATATACCCGAAATACATTAGATCTCAGTGCTGTACCTATCATAAAAGAAATTAGTCATTTACCGATTATTGTGGATCCAAGTCATGCTACAGGAAAATGGAAAATGGTCAGCCCGTTATCTAAAGGTGCTCTAGCGGTAGGAGCAGACGGACTAATGATTGAGGTACACAATGACCCTATTAACGCCCTATGTGATGGGGGACAATCATTGAAGCCATCTAAATTTAAAAAACTTATGGAAGAACTTGGAATATAGTGAAATATTTAATAACTTTCCAATACTTTTTTAATGAAACTGTATTATAAATGTTATGTTTTGGTAACGAATTGGTGACAAATATATGTTATAATGGTGGACGAACCGAGCATGTGAGATTTCTTGTGTTATAGGAAAGTTCTACCTAATAGCATAGCAAAACTTTCCTTTCACCCTAAACTTCACTACGGAAAACGCGTAGGTGAACTCATAAGATACCGAAAAAACAGAGGGGGAATACAAGTGAAAAAAAACATTTGTCGTTATAGTAAGCCTTCTGCTAACATGCAACTTATTATCGTATACTGTAACAGCAGTAACCGACAAGGAGCAATATGCAGGCGACCAATTACATACCTTAGGCTTGATGAGAGGTTATACCGATGGAACGTTGATGTTACAGAATTCTATAAAAAGAGCAGAGGTTGCTGCATTATTAGTAAGAACATTAGGATATGATAATAAAGAGGTCCTAGGTGACCCAAAAGCTTTTAGTGATGTGAAAAGTAATTCGTGGGCCAAAGATGATATACAGAAAGCTTACAAATTAAAACTAATTGTAGGTGACCCAGGTGGAACATTTAGACCTGATGACCAGATTAGTTATGCAGAAGTTGTTACCATTATGGTTAATGCTTTAGGAAAAAATGAAAATCTTGAAGGTGATTGGCCAACTAATTATATTACCAAAGCTAAACAACTGGGTATTATATCACAAGGTGACAACGGAGATATCAAGAGGAAAGTGACCCGAGGCGAAGTAAGCCTTATACTTTGGGATACGATTCTTACTAAAAAAGGTTAAACCACAAAAAGAGATTAGTATGACTTTTTGTGAAAACCAAAGGATTATATTGAACAAAAATAATGGTTAAAACGAACAATAATAAGGGTACGTTCAATATATACTGATGAGGGAAGAATGAACACATTGCTGGTTCATCATTTGCATATTAATTCTATAAAATAATAAATAATACCCTTAACACTCCATAAAAATTTCAAATAGAGGGCTGACTTGCAAAATGGCAATGTTAAGCACTTATATAAACGTATATTCAATGCTTTATTGGAGAAAATAAAGGCAAGGTTTAGTTTGTGAATTTATGAGCAAGATTAACCTAATGTAAGAAAGAATGCCTTTCGATGATTCTAAAAGGAGTGTTAAGTATGAAAAAAAATAACATCAGATGTCTTGGTTGCATATGCCTCCAAGCATGGTAGTACAGAAAAGATTGCCCGTTGGATAGGAAAAGAGATAAGGGGAAATGTTGATGTTCTAGATGTGGAGCAGATTCAAAATATCAATTATGACTACGTTGTATTAGGAACACCTATTTATGAACATAAGCCCTTACCGTCTATGAGTCAGTTTGTAGAAAAAAACAGTGATCAATTAAAAAACAAATCAAAATCTGTGTTTGTCGTTGCATCTGACAATGAAATAAGGTCAAAAAGAGAAGAAAATATACGTGCATTTACCAAGATTATTCCAGGAGAGGTTAATCAAGCAGCTGTTTTTGCAGGAGAAGTGAATGAGCAGGAATTAAATCAACAAGAAGAACAGAGTGTGAACAGTTATATGAATTCTATTTCAAAACCTGTAGGAAGCTACTCAAAACTGAATGAGAAAAAATGTAGAGAGTTCGGTAAATCCCTGAATCGTTTTATGTAATAACATAGGATATAGGAAGTACGGTGTTTTGGCTACAAGATACCATACTTTCCTATATCAACTAAATGTATACAATGCACACGTCTCTTGAGATCATATTTATATCATAAATTAGAAGTTTTTTCCCCAAATTTATACAATTAATGTTATAATAGCAATTAGCGTATCTTGTACATAATATGTTCCGCTTTTGTAATAAAACATATTATGTTTAAGAAAGTTTAGTCTTATGGATTTTAATGAGGCTTGACTTATATATTAGCCATATAATGCCATAGATAATGATGTTTTAGAGCTTGCTTATATCATTTTTTTATGGTAAGACGAAATATAATTAATATTAAGGGTATAATTATAATATGGCATTAATTTAGAGGGAGGATGCGACATTGGACAAACAAAACAACTCACATAAAGGAAGAAAATGGATTATCATAGTCGTTATTATGATTATTGCCATTGGTACAGGATTTGGTACCTACTATTACCTTCAGAATAAGCAAATGGAGAGTATTGTAAATAGAGATGTTATATACGAAGGCATAACTGTAGAAGGAATCGATGTAGGTGGTTTAACCAAAGAAGAAGCCTTATATAAAGTTGGCAATATCATGAACGAAAATATATTTAATAAAGAAATAAAAATCTATCATAAAGATAAAAATTATGTGAAGCCTTATGAATACTTTGAGTTTAAATCAAATTTTGAGGAAGTAGTAGATAAAGCCTATAATCATTTTAAATCAGGTAAGTTACGAACCCGTTATAAAGCTATTACAAAATTAAAAGATAGTCAAATTGATTTTGCTATAGAAAATGGTTACAATCAAGGAAAAATAAACGAATTCATCCAATCTATTAAGAATGACTTTAATGTCGAGGCAAAAGATGCTATAATACATAGAAAAAATGGTGAGTTTATCATTGAAGATGAAACAATCGGTTTGGTATTTGATGAAGCTAGGAGTATAGCAAAAATCAAAGAAGCGGTTGATAATTTCAAGGAAGAGGCTGCGTTAGTCATAACGGAAACAAAGCCTAAATACACCGCTGCCTATTATAGCAATATATCTGAAATTATAGGTGAGTACAGTACGTATCACAATAGTAATTGGTCACGAACAGAGAATCTTAGAATTGCTTGTAACAGAGTAAATGGTACGATTCTCCATCCTGGAGAAGATTTAGAAACCCACGCGGTAATTAGTCCAATTAATAAAGCGAATGGGTATAAAGAAGCTCCAATTATTATACAAGGTGAAGTTAAAGATGGTCTTGGCGGAGGCGTATGCCAAGTATCTAGCACACTTTATAATGCTGTTTTGTATGCTGAGCTTAATGTTATTGAACGGCAGAACCATTCCATGCCTGTTTCTTATACAGAAAAAGGAAAAGATGCTACCATGTCTGGTAATCAGATTGATTTTGTATTTGAAAACAGTACCAAATATCCTATGTATGTGGAAAGTTTTGTAAGTGGTGGAAAAGTATATATGCGACTTTATGGTAAAGATGACCGAAAACCGACTCGTTCATTGAAATTTAAATCGGAAATACTTCAAAAAATTGCACCACCAGCACCAACACATGTCAATGATGATACATTAGAAGTTGGTAAGCAAGTTGTCAAACGTAAAGCAATTAATGGTTATAAAGTAAAACTATATAAATATATCTATGATGATGGTAAATTTGTTGAAAAAACAATTAGTGAGTTCCAGTTATTATCGACCTGTAGGTGCTATTATACAAGTTGGAACAAAACAGCCAGCAGATGTGATTATTAATCCAGAAGATGGTATTGTGCCTGTGGATGGTGTAGAAGATGGTGATTCAGTTGAGACCATGGCACCAGTGAATGATAATGAGGAAACGACGCCAACTACACCAGTGGATGATATTGGCGAAACGACGTCAACTGTACCAGTGGATGATACAACTGAAGCTACACCAGTTACACCCGAAACGGATCCTAATCCTAATCCAGTAGATAATACAGATAGTCAAATAGATCCAGGTGTCACACCTGAAACAAATGAAGGAGTCGATGTTAATGAAGCTGGGGAAAGTACCGGAGACAATACTTAAACGGTCTGTTTTTAAACAGCTTAATACACGAAGAAAAGAAGTTCTTGTAAGACCCCATGTTGGAGAAGATTGTTCTGTTTTACAGTTCGAATCTGATGAAGTATGTGTGGTATCAACAGATCCTATTACAGGAGCGATAGAAGATATAGGATCATTAGCAGTACATATAACTGCTAATGATCTGGCTTCAAGTGGTGCTGAGCCTGTAGGGATATTATTAACGATTTTGCTTCCAGAAGGTTTTATGGAAGAAGAACTTAGAAAAATCATGCAAGATATCAATGGTGTATGTGAGTCCTTACATATTGAAGTAGTTGGTGGCCATACTGAAGTGACCAATGCCGTAATTAAACCTGTTATTTCTGTTACGGGTATAGGAAAAGCCCCAAAAGATCAATTGGTGTTAACAGGTGCAGCCAAACCTGGACAAGATATCATCTTGACAAAATGGGCAGGTCTTGAAGGAACAGCTATCATTGCTAAAGACCATGAAGAAGAGTTAAGAAAACATTTTAACAGTGACTTGATGGATGAAGCTATTTCATTAGGAAATTATCTATCTGTAGTAGAAGAAGGAAAAAATTGCTGTGAAGCATGGTGTAACGTCTATGCACGATGTAACAGAAGGTGGCGTATTTGGTGCTTTATGGGAAGTAGGGGCATGCTCTAATGTTGGTTTAGAGGTTATACTAGATGATATCCCTATTAAACAATCAACCATTGAAATCTGTGAATACTATGCAATCAATCCATACAAGCTTATTTCTAGTGGTTGTATGCTCATGACAGCTTATGACGGTCATATCTTAATTGAAGAGTTGCAAAAATCAGGAATCCATGCTACTATTATTGGTAAGATTGTTGAGAGTAAGAATCGAATCATTATACAATCAGACACAAGGAGAGCCCTGACACCTCCAAAGACCGATGAATTATATAAGGTTATAGGTTAAGGGATAGTCATTATAGAGTAAGGAATGACTTAGATTAAAAGTTAATAAAGACAATAAGTGGCTTAGATAAGTGTAGCCACTTTTCTTATATCAGAAGAAGTCATGTGACGGATAATAAAGTTTTTTAATCATGTATGCTTAGGCATACTTTTCTTCTAAAGATAGCACTGTAACGCACTACTTTGATAATAAAACTATTATAAAGTGGAATTAAATTTAAAGTGTAAAGGTTATTAAAAGATGGTTGATTAAATAAGAAAATATTTTGAACTAGAGAAACATATTTTTTTAGTTCGATTTATATAAAACAATTAAATGGAGGGATAGCTATGAGACAAGAAGTATTGGAAATATTGGAGCATAATAGTAAGGTAACGGTGGATGATCTAGCCACTATTTTAGAGGGAACAATAGATGATATTGCCAATGAAATTGCCGCCATGGAACAGGAAAAAATAATATGTGGCTATCATACACTCATTAATTGGGAGAAAACGAATAATGAAATAGTGACAGCTTTAATTGAAGTAAAAGTAACGCCACAGCGTGGGCAAGGATTTGATAAAATAGCTGAGAGAATATATCGATTTAAAGAAGTAAAATCGGTCTATCTGATGTCAGGTGGGTTTGACCTTACGGTTATATTAGAAGGTAAAACCATGAAAGAGGTAGCCTTGTTTGTTGGTCAAAAAATTAGCACCTTTGGAATCTGTACTAAGCACAGCTACTCATTTTGTACTCAAAAAATATAAAGATCATGGTATCATATTAGAAGAAAATCGTAAAGATGAGAGGATGGTGGTGACTCCATGATGATGGAAAATAAATTATCAAGTCGTGTGAAAGTAATACCACCATCAGGTATAAGGAAATTCTTTGATATTGTATCCGAGATGAAGGATGCCATATCCCTTGGTGTTGGTGAACCTGATTTTGATACGCCTTGGCATATTCGAGAAGAAGGTATCTATTCTTTGGAAAAAGGAAAAAACGTATTATACATCTAATGCAGGCATGCTGGAATTACGTGAGGAAATCTGTCATTATCTGAAACGTAAGTTCCAGTTAGAATACAATTATAAAACAGAGACCCTTGTAACAGTCGGCGGAAGTGAAGGTATTGATTTAGCTTTTCGTGCCTGATTAACCCAGGGGATGAAGTTCTAATTCCTCAGCCATCATTTGTATCTTACCAACCATGTGCTTATCTTGCAGGGGCAACACCTGTGACCATACCACTTAAAGTAGAAAATGAATTCCGTTTAACGAAGGAAGAAGTAGAAGCGTATGTAACGGATAAGACGAAAATTCTTGTTTTACCATTTCCCAATAATCCTACAGGCGCTATTATGGATCAAAAGGACCTGGAAGATATAGCTGAGGTTGCCATAAAACACGATTTAATTGTATTATCCGACGAAATCTATGCAGAGCTTACATATGGGAATAAACATGTATCCATTGCTTCTATAGAGGGCATGCGTGAGCGTACGATTATTATCAATGGATTCTCAAAAGCTTATTCCATGACTGGATGGCGTATGGGTTATGCAGTAGGACCAAAAGAAGTGATTGAGCCCATGACAAAAATCCACCAATATGGTATTATGTGTACGCCTACAACAAGTCAATATGCAGCCATAGAAGCTGTGAAAAATGGTGATCCTGACGTTGAGGAAATGAAAAAAGCTTATAATGGGCGTCGTAAGGTTATGATTGATGGTTTTAGAAAAATGGGGCTTGAGTGTTTTGAACCTCTTGGTGCATTCTATCTATTCCCTTCTATCAAGAAAACAGGATTAACTTCCGAAGAATTTGCCACTCAACTCCTCCTTGAACAAGAAGTAGCAGTTGTACCTGGTACAGCTTTTGGGGACAGTGGAGAAGGTTCATTCGTTGTTCTTATGCTTATGGTATAGAAGACCTGAAAATAGCCATAGAACGTATTAGTAAATTTGTTGAAACGCGTATATAAATGAATAAGGCAATGCATATAAGGTTGCTACAAGATAAAAAACGGGCTGATTTCATCCTATACCTTCTCAGTATAAGATGAATCAGCCCTGTTGTTTGTTAAAATTACTGCTCAGCTTTTTGACAATGAGCACATGTGCCATAGAAAAATACTTTTTCAAAATCAATTTGAAAATCCGTTTCAGGCTCAATATGTTTCTTGATATCATGTAACTTATCTGTATGAAGATCGAATACCTGATGACATTTGAGACAGATCATATGAGGATGTGTATTCACATTAGCATCATAACGAAAGCTATCTTCACCAACATTAAATTCTTGAACTAATCCAGATTTTTTAAGTGTATCCAGTGTTTTATAAACTGTAGCCAGACTCATAGTAGGATGAGTGGATTGCAAACGCTTATAGATATGCTCAGCACTAGGATGCTCTGTTGTCTCGTATAGAACTTTGAATATTGCAAGCCGTTGAGGAGTAACCTTAAGTTTATTTGCCTTTAATAATTCAGCCATTTGCTGCATAAGACAATCTCCTTTCAATAACAATTATTATCTAGTAACTATTATACTATACTATTCTTGTTTGTCAAGGATTATAGAGGTTTTACATAATATTGCATAGATACATTACTTGTAATTATCTGGTGTTAGGTAATATTTAATTAGACATAGCAAAACAAAAGAGCTGTTTACTCTTTTGCTTTTCATCAATCATTATTTATAGCCAAGTTTTATGTTAGCCTATTCTGATAGCCCTGAAATAGATTTTCGATAATTTCCTGGTGACATCCCAATATTTTTTTTTGAAATCATTACTGAAATAATATTCACTGTTGAAACCGACTTCCCTTGCTATGCTAGCAATGTCTTTATCTGTGCACTTTAATAAATAAGCCGCCTTTTTAAGTCTTACTTTTTTGATATATTGACTTACGGTTTCGCCAACCCAGTTCTTAAATAATCTAGAAAGATGACTATAACTTAGATGAACAGAATTAGCTACATCTTTAACGTCGATATCTTGATAATAATTATCTTCTATAAATTGTATGGTCGTATTAATAATGTTGTTATGAATCATATTTTTATTAAGAGCTACATTTGTTTGAACATCTGACAGAAGGTTGTTACAGCCATTGATTAACTTAAGAATCATTTGGAAAAAAAAGCGAGTTGTAATTCTAATTCTGAGGAACCTTTTTTTCCAAGCCCTAATAAATCCATCATGGTATTTATGATCCTACCATCATCCAACTGTGGATCAGGTGTGATATGCAATAGAGATTTTATTATTTGTTTGGATTGCATGAGATCAAGTTGGTTATGTTCAGCCTCTTTTTGTAAGGCTATTTCCCAACGCAATGAAAAACCAATATGTCCCATGCCATCCTTCTGACAATGAGAATGTAATACACCAGGGGCTAATATATAGAATTGTCCTGGTGTAATCTCATGTTCTATCCCATTAGAGGTGGTGAAAACATTATTTTTTTTGTTACATAATGGCATTCGAAAAAAGAATGTTTATGGGTGGTAATTGTCCAGTCTGGTCCGTTATCCATATAATGAATGCCCAACACTTTTAAAAGCATAGCATTTACGGATATATCTTTATACCATATCTTATTGAGTAGCGTAAAATCATCTTTATATTGTGTTAAATCTACACTAACGGTATTTTCACTCATACATATAAGCCTTTCTTATGGATATTTGTATATGTACTATCAGTGTATCAAATATAAAGGTTCAATTCAATCATAAATAGTGATGTGGTGAGATATCTTATATTCTTATAGGACTTGGTTCCATGTCTGGAATACTTTTTCAACATTAACAGGGTTTGCACCGGGTCCAAATTCACATTGAGCAATACACCCACCGTTTTCCCACAAGTTATCTTTTACATGCAGGACAGCATGTTTAATATCATCTAAACTACCATAGGGTAATAAATTCTGTCTATCAATTTCACCCCAGAAGGTTATCTTACCTTTATACTGTGCTAATTTTTTCCATAGGCATACAAAACAATTGGGAATTGATAGCATCAAGACCTAATTCAATTAAATGAGGATAAATATCTAAAATATAGCCATCGGAATGCATGAATATTTTCTTACCATGACTATGTGCAATATCGATATAATCTTTATACATAGGTTTAAAAAACTCTTCCCATAGCGTAGGATTGATTAAAAGGCTATTCTGAGAGCCCCAATCATCCATAAAAGATAAGGCATCAACATCTGTCTTAGCCCATACAAGCAATAGCTCACAATTAAATGCATGCATTTCTTTCATAAAATCAAGAAGCCCTTTTGGTCGTAACATTAAGTCAATAAACAGATTTTCAGTACCCCTAATAAACTGTAACTGTTCAAATGGTCGTGGACCAGCCCCAGCCATGACGAATTTATCAGTATTTTTACAGAATGCATTTACTTTATCTGGGTCAATGGTTAACCACTCTCTAGGAATATGAACATTGCCAGCATCTTTCCATTCTTCATCTTTAACTAAGGGTTCTTTAACTTCCCCAATAATACCTTTTTGATAGTTTAGAAATTTACATCCCCATGCATCGATGGATTCGCCAATTTCTGTTGGGTCTCCTACAGATTGATCCTTCACTGTGTTATATCCTGGTGCTCCAACGATATCGTCAGGGTAATCCTCGTTTAATTGATTTAACGCGTCAGGATGATTGTACTGTGCCCACGGCAATACCCATTTTTGTCTTGGTACCCGTTCTGGATTTTCGAAATTTAAAGTTTTATAAACTAATTCTCTTGAAGTCATAATGTGAGCCTCCTATTATTTTTAATATAACATGCGATTATAAGGTTTTGCTTATATCATTAGTATAACAATATAGGACTTCATTCACTTAAGAAATTCTATCATTTTTTTATAAAAAACGTGCAGTCCTCATAAAGTTTTTATATGATGGGCTAATTAGCATAAAATAGGCATCTATCAAGGACTTTATCAGGGCAGAAGGTTGAACTATATTATGTAATATGATACAATATTTTTTAGCTAAGGAACTGTTAAAATATTCATTGGGGTAAAGGTGTATTTTAACGTTTCTAATACAGAGGGATTCTACTAGAATTTGAAAGGATGATAACATATGTCAGGAGTAAATGTTGAGTATATTAATCCATTTATTGGCGCAGCACAGAAGATTTTACGAGATGTATGTCAATTAGAGACGAAGTTACAGAAACCTTACCTTAAAGAAGCCGAGTACAAAGGTGACTTATTAGCTGTTATAATAGGCGTTACAGGAAATATTAAAGGACAAGTCATATTAACCCTTCATCTTGATTCAGCGTGTAATATTGCATCTAAGATGATGATGGGTATGCCTGTAGAAGAATTGAATGATATGGCAAAAAGTGCCATAAGTGAGTTATCCAATATGATTCTTGGTAATGCTGCTACAAGCTTATCACAAAAAGGATTAACCATCGATATTACACCACCGTCTATATGTCTAGGCAAAGATATGAATATTACCGTCAATCATTCGAAAAATATCTGTGTACCTTTAAAATTTGATGATGATAGTTTGTTTGAAGTGAATATATCAATTGTTGAAGAGCACTAGACATAAGGATTAAGGGCGTTACAAATAAAATGATAAAAATAAGGTGAGTTTTAATGAATATACTACTGCATGAACCTGAAATTCCCCATAATACTGGGAATATAGGAAGAACTTGTGTTGCAACAGGTACGGCCTTGCATTTAATTAAACCGTTAGGGTTTTCTATTGATGAAAAATCTGTTAGAAGAGCAGGTCTTGATTATTGGGATAAATTAGATGTCTATCTTTATGAAAATTTCGAAGACTTTCTTGATAAAAATCCAAATGCAATTATTTATATGGCAACAACAAAAGCAAAAAAAACTTACGCAGAAGTTAAATACGAGAAAGATAGTTTCATTATGTTTGGTAAAGAAAGTGCTGGGATACCAGAGGATATCCTCATTAAATATCCTGATACAAGTATTCGTATACCAATGGAACCTACTATTAGGTCATTGAATCTATCCAATGCTGTAGCCATTGTATTATATGAGTCTCTTAGGCAACATAACTTTTCTCATATGCAATTAGAAGGTCAGTTAAGGAATTATAAATGGTAATGAAATGACAAAAGGACAGCTATGCTGTCCTTTTATATATCAATCAGTTCATTAATAAAAACTTTTCTTTGTTCTTTTGAGCTTTTTATGGCAGCCATGACCATTGCAAGACTTTTAATATTATCGTTACAGTCTGTTTGAGCACGCATACCTTTCATTAATGAATCAATCATATCATCAATACATCCTCCATGGCCTTCTTTAGCTGCATAGTCAATATCAACAAGATGTCTTTCATATTCTGAAGGAAACTTGTTGTCACAATCTGATTGGCTTTCATACCATGGAAGGCTTTTGCCATCCCAACCTGCGGCACCAGTACTTCCCATAGCTCGCCAATCACATTCCCAACTTGTGGTATTACCTTTTGCACACCATGAGCCATTATATGAGAATACAACATTATTGGTCATCTCAAAAATGCATACTGCGCTGGCGTTGCCCCTATACCAAGACCCAGAAGGGTTGAATTCATGACAATATACAGACACTGGGTCACAGCCTGAAATAAATCTAGCCTGATCAAAGGTGTGAATGGCCATATCCAATATAAGGGGACTATCCATCACATCTCTGAACCCTCCAAAATGGGCTTCGATATAAAAGGAAGCACCTAGAAATCCTAACTCACCAATGGTTTTATTAGCTACAACAGATTTAAAAGCACGAATATCTTTTAAAAATCTTCTGTTTTGCATAACCGAATAAAATCTATTTTCTGTAGCAGCTGTTTTAACCATATCAATAGCATTCTGAATAGAGTCAGCCAGTGGCTTTTCGCCTAAAACATGACAGCCAGCCTTAAGTGAAGATGTTACAACTTCATGATGGACTTCAGGTATGGTATTATCGATAACAACGTCTGGGTTAGTAGCTTCGATAGCTTTTTTCAAAATCCTCATATGTATCACAGGTAAGATTAAAGCGTTCTTTTTTTATCTTGAGCATTGGATTCATGCAAATCCGTTAAACCGACGATCTCAACATCTTCACGTGATGATAACGTAGTAAGCCAATTATGACTGATGCCACCGCATCCAACTTGAAGAACTCTAAGCTTTTTTTTTCATATCCTACCTCCTATTGTCTATCTTTCCAACCGTTTGGGTTTGGTGTGTAATGTCCACCTCGGCATTGCTTTAAGTAGTTTAGAGCATGTATCTGTCCTGTTAATTCAAGTTTTCCTTTATAAACAGGATCATGGTAACCTTCAATGTCAATACTTCCAGAATAATTATTCATTCTCAAGATAGAGAATATATCTGTCCAGTTACTATCACCGAACCCAGGGGTTCTGTGCCAAGCAAATTGTTCAGACCCGCCGATGCCATGTTGCTTAATGATATCCCAATCAATGGTTGCATCTTTTCCATGGACATTAAGTATCTTACCGGTCCATTTCTTTAGTTGTGGTAGAGGGTCTATGAGTTGAACCATCTGATGACAGGGTTCCCATTGAAGACCTAGATTGTCTTCTGGTAAGGCATTAAACATAAGCTCCCATGCAGCAGGATTATGGGCAATATTCCAATTACCTTTTGACCAGTTACCACCCATAGAGCAATTTTCAAAGGCTATTTTTACACCTTTTGATGCGGCTCTTTTTGAGAGTTCTCCAAAAACTTCCGTAAATTTTGGAATGGACTCATCAATGCTTTTATCAATTACTCTTCCAGTAAATCCAGTTACTAAGTCCGTACCAAAAAGAGTTGCATGATCTATAAGTACCTCCCAAGATTTCACTGCATCGGCATGTTCTGCACAGTCAGCAAGTGGGTTAGAAAAAATGGATAAGCTAGAAATAGAAATACCTTTAGGTGTTAAAAAAATCCATTAATCGCTTAGCTAATTCTGAGATATTAGTATCGCCAATGGTTTTCCAAAATGTTATGGAAAATGTTTCGAAGCCATATTCCGTAATGTCTGGTATAATCGATAAGGCTTCATTACCGCTTATTAAAGTACCAAGCTTTATTTGTTCCATTATGCATCACTCTCCTATGATAGATATATCATCTCATGCCACATTCTTGCGTTAGTAGTGAGACTATGATAATATTATATTACATGCATAGGAAGCTAACTAGCCTTCATATTGACTAATAGTAATACGATATTGACTTTTTATATAGAAAATTTATAATTAGATTGTCGAAATGATTTTTTGTAAAGTGACTGAGGCGAGGGGAGAATCAGAATATGAATAATGTCATACAACAACAAGGGTATTTACAAACCCATTACGAACGCGAGTCAGCGTTTCCCCTTTCACTATACAACTGTGCCGTTAATGGCTCCACTAGCCTTCATCCTCACTACCATGATAATTTTGAAATTATATACGCTAAGCAAGGTAAGCTTAATATAAGAATTGGGAATGAGACCTATTGTTCAGAAGGCAAAAATATTTTCTTTGCAAATATGTTTCAGGTCCATTCTGTTGAATCTGCTGACGGCAAAGAAGGTACATTTTATGCTATACTTTTTTGACAAAAAGATGTTGGATATCATCAATATGAATGATTACTATATGACTTATATTAATCCTTTTTTAGAAGGTGAAAAACGGTTTCTTGCAAAAATACCTTCCAATAGCCATTTGTTTCATAAGTTGTCAGAGTCCTTAAATCTCATCATTCATGAATTTAGCACAAAGGAAAGAGCATATGAGATTTTTATTAAAACGGAAATCGAAAGGATATTTGCAACCATGATTAGGTATTGTGATTATTTTGATTCAGATAATAAGGATAAATTTTCATTGGCAAGTAAGAGAATTATGGATGATATGTGGGAATATGTTCAAAAAAAATTATCAACATGATATTTCTTTGGATGAAATAGCCCATACGCTTAATATTAATAAACATTATTTTTGCAGAGTTATAAAAAAAATTGACAGGAAAGCCATTTACTCAACTACTCAATATACATAGAATATACCAAGCGGAACGACTTCTAATGGAAACAGATATTCCTGTAAGTGAAATATCAGAAAAAAGTGGGTTTACCAATCAGAGCTACTTTAATAGAATGTACTTAAAGTATACGGGGAATACACCTACCACCACAAGAAAAAGTTCCATGGACGCTTAAGGTTTTCAGTTCATTAGAAAACGCATGAATACTCATGCGTTTTTTTAATAAGAATTATGACCAATAATTTATTCTTCAATGGCTGCTTTTTGCTTCATGGCTGTTTTTAATCTAGCCATTACTTCAGGATTAAACTTAGGCGTTCTATCATAAAAATAAAGACCGTTTTGTTCTTGTTCCACATCATAAAGTTGCGTATAACATAGGGCACAGATATTTGGATTTTTTTTAACAGAACATCTGCAAGCCCCACATATCGATCTACAAATTCCTCAACACTCTCAGGACGATTACCATAGCCCCAGCCGTTTTCATCATTAGGATTCCACCAAATACCACCATACTCACTAATAAAATAGGGTTGACCCTCATATTTTTGACGATTTGGGAATGTCTCATAAACGTCTCCACCAGTTGCCATGGCTTCAAAATCTTTAGCAAATAATGCAACATCTTGCTTATAATTGTGTAAGTCGTAAACATCAGTCATAACGTGGAAGTTTCCACTTGTATCAATGACAGGCCTTGTTGGATCAATTGCTTTTGTAACAAGGTAAGTGTGTTTTAAAATGTCATCATATTGTTGGTGACCATGAAGATCCCATGTTTCATTGAAAGGACACCAGCCTATTAATGCAGGACTGTTAAAATCTCTTTCAACGGATTCAAGCCATTCAGGAAGGAAAGTATGTAAGGCAGAGGCTTTTGTATGATCAAGACCCCAGTTGCCATATTCTCCCCAAACGAGATAGCCCATCTGATCAGCCCAGTATAAGAAACGTCTTTCAAATACTTTTTCATGAAGTCTAGCCCCGTTAAAGCCACATGCAATGGATAATTCAATATCTTTTTTCAAGGCTTCATCGGATGGAGCAGTATAAATGCCATCAGGATAAAAACCTTGATCAAGCACAAGGCGTTGAAAGACAGTTTTATCATTAATTAATATGGCTTTATCAGAAAGCTCTACCTTTCTCATACCAAAATAACTGTTGACTACATCCACTTGCCCATGAGCTTCAAGATGCAATTCTAAATCGTATAATTTTGAATCTAAAGGCTGCCAAAGGTGCAGTTCGGATAAATCTAGAGATAACCTGGCAATTGTACCTGTAGCTTTTATAGAAGCATTACCTACTATTTTATTCTTATAACGTGCTGTTACCTTAAGTGTCTTATCATAAGCATCACCAGCGAAAGTAAGGTTGAGATCAACCTTTGAGTTATTAATATCTGGTGTGATTTTAAAGGATTTAATATAGGTATTAGGAACATATTCTAGCCATACTGTCTGCCATATACCTGTAACTCTGGTGTAAAAACATCCATGGGAGCCGTATTCAGAAGACTGCTTACCACTTGGTTGAAGACCTGTACGCGTATCATCTTCTGCATAGACAGTTATCGTATTTTCTCCTTTTATTATGTGAGCAGTAATGTCAAAAGAAAATGGTGTATAGCCACCCTTATGAGAGCCAACAAGCTCACCATTTAGCCACACCTCACAATAATAATCAACAGCTTCAAAGTTAATGATAAGACGTCCATCCTTCCAATCTGAAGGAATAGTAAATGTTCTACGGTACCACACAGCATTTAAAAAGTCCTTATTGTTAATACCGGATAATTCACTCTCGGGACAAAAGGGTACCTGAATCTTATGAGTAAAATTAGTATCTTGTTGTAGATGGCGTTCTTTACCGGATTTAGAAAAATCATATTCAAAATCCCAAGTGCCATTTAAGTTTTGCCATTGTTCTCTCACCATTTGTGGGCGAGGATATTCTTCACGTAAATGATTCATATTATCTACCACCTTTATTGTTCTTTTGTTTTATATTATAAACGGAATAGTTGATTATTCAATGATAAATCGGTTCTTTTTTATTGACTTATTGTTTTATAAAAGTGTACAATAAAAAGGGTGATAAATATGGCATATAGAATTGAAATATTAAAGTATGACGGCAAAGAAAGAAAAGGGTTTATAGTGGATCGTCCACATGGAACCAATGATTATTTATTTTTACATTTTAAGACCCCCGTAAATATCTATCAGGAAAATGACATGATAAGTATTAAACCTGGAGCATGTATTCTATATACACCAAATATTAAGCATTATTTTGAAGCTATCCAATGTGATTTAGTCCATAATTGGATTCATTTTGTACCAGACAATAGTGAACGATTGAATGCATTTGGATTTAACTATAATAAAGTATTCTATCCATCAAGAACCAATTATATTACACCATTAATAAGCGAAATGGAGCTTGATTTTATTAATCAGCCCTTTATGTGGAGAGATAATATTTCAGCACTGCTAACCAATCTTTTTGTGAAATTATCTCGTGAGGAGTGGCAAAGTCAATCAAAAAACTTTTTCGAATAGTATGGTTAAAATTAGAGAAGAGTTTAACCAATTTCGACTACAGCTTTATAGTCATTGTAACGAAGAATGGAATGTAGAAAAAATGGCTAAAATAATAGGCCTTAGCCGGTCCAGGTTCTCAGTATTGTATAAGTCTTTTTTTTCGGTATTTCACCAAATGAAGATTTAATAACGGCTCGTATTAATCGGGCAAAATATCTATTAGAAAATAGTTCACTATCTATTTATGAAGTGGCTGAAATGTCAGGTTATACAAATACATTTCACTTTATTAGGCAGTTTAAAAAACATACAGGTACCACACCAGGCATATTTCGAGGTGTTTAAGATGATGATAATCCTTTGTTAAGACAAAAATATGCATAAAAAACGGTTAAAAAATTAAAATATATTATATATATTGACATAGACTATAGAATGCGATATAATTAAAGCGCTTGAAAAATGATTATACGTATTTATCAAAGCAATTAAAGCAACAAGATAAATACTTTTCATATATGACCACTCAACAAGAATTGCGAGGAGATAAAATGTCGGTAACCATGAAAGATATTGCAAAAAAAAATGGGACTTTCAGAGTCAACGGTATCGTTAGCTCTTAATGATAAAAAGACTGTTGGTGAAAAAACTAAAAAAAAGAGTAAAAAGCAGTTGCTAGAGAAATGGGGTATTTGCCTAACATTATTGCTCAGAATTTAGCCAATCAAAGAAGTTTTACTTTTGGATTAATTGTACCAGATATTGAAAGTGCGTACTATGCCAAAGTTGTTAAAGCAGTTGATAAAATTGTGAGAAAAGCGGGATATAGTTTTGTATTAGCTATTTCTAATGATGATCAAGAAGTAGAAGAAAAGATTATTAATAGTTTTATTTCCCAAAGAGTAGAGGGGATATTGATTGCGCCTGTGAACAAAGACGTTACTAAAATTTCTCACTTTAACAATTTAAAGTTGCGGGGTATTCCATTTGTTTTTATAACAGCATTCTATGACATTAAAGATGCATTATATGTGATGTCAGACTTAGAGGAAGGTAGTTATAAGATGGTGAATTATCTCTTCGACCTAGGGCATAAAAATATATTGTTTATGGGTGGAGAAATGAATAATATTTCATCAGCTTATCGAATAAATGGTTATAGAAAAGCTCACGCAGAAAGAGGCTTACCAATAAATGAAGAACGAATCATTCAATGCGATGAATTAAATTACGAAAGAGCTCAGCAAGCATTGGAGAGATTAATCGTTGATAACTTTGATTTTACAGCAATTGTAACGATAAATGACGAAATGGCTTTAGCGGTCATTAATACGTTGAAGAATAATCATATTGATGTACCAGGTAGAGTATCTGTAGGCGGGTATGATAATACCATTTTTTCAAGAGTATCTTCAGTACCTATTACAACGGTTAGTCAAGGTATCACAGATTTATGTGCCAAAGCTGTAAATATGCTTTTAAAAGTCCTCAATAAAGAAGATGTTATTGAAACTAGAATTAATACCAGACCAGAATTAATCGTTAGAGAATCAACTATTAGACGAAACGTGTAAAATTTTATTTTTGTATATAAATTCAAGCGCTTGAATTTTTTATATAGTTTTAAAGACTGATTTATTTAGGAGGTTAAGGTTATGTATGAACCTAAGTTAAGTGTCATACTGAGTAATGTTGGTTCTTGTTCTGATAGATTTACTTCAAATGGTTACTCCGCCCCTTATACAATTGAAGAGATGTTTGATAGAGTGGCTTCAATAAAGGGTGTAAAAGGTGTTGAAATCGTTTGGACCATGGATATGACAGATGAGAATGTAAAACGTATTAAAGGTAATTTAGAAAGAACCGGTTTGGAGATTGTTTCAATTATTCCAGATCATTTCTCAAAGAGGAAATGGGTGAATGGGGCCTTTACATCGAAAGATCCTGTAATCCGACAAGATGCAATAGAAACCACAAGGCGTTTAATGGATATTGCATATGAGTTAGGCTGCCCATTACTTAATCTATGGCCAGGGCAGGATGGTTATGATTACCCGTTGCAAGTTGATTATATGCAAGAGAGAAAGTGGCTTGTAGAGCTTAAAAGCATGTTGTACATATAGAAATGATATCAAGATATCTCTAGAATATAAAATTAAAGAACCAAGGAATTACAGTTATATTGCTACTGTCAGTAATACGCTGCTCTTGCTAACACAAATTAATGAAGATAATTGCGGTATTACAATTGATTATGGACATGCTCATATTGCATATGAGAATGTAGCTGAATCTGTGGCACTTCTTAAAGAACATGGGGATAAATTATTTCACTTACATATGAATGATAATTATGGTTATTGGGATGACGATATGATTACAGGCTCTATTCATACAATTCCCTATATTGAACTTTTTTATTGGCTTAAACGTACAAACTATAAAGGTTGGATTTCAACAGATCAATATCCTTATCGAGAAGAATCAAGAGATGCTGTTGAAGAGAGTGTGAGATGGATGGAAGCTTATGTGGAATTAGTTAATGGCATTGATGAACAGAAGATAGAAGCTATTTTCAAAAAAAAGCGATGCAGTAGCGTCCAGTAAATTAATGCGTAGCCTATTACTGGGCAAATAGTTACACGATAACGCAATGTTAATTCATTGAAAATAAAAAAGTGGAGGGAACAAGATGAAAAAATTGGGTGTTTTTTATGTTAATGGTAGTTATGGTAATGAACATCGTTGGATGTAGTGGAGGTAGTAAGGACGATGGGAAGCATACAATCGTCGTTGTGCCAAAAGATGCTACGAACCCATGGTTTGTCAGAATGGATGAAGGTGTTAAAAATTTTGCAGAAGATACAGGAATTAACGCCTATCAAAAGGGTCCGTCAGAAACAGATGCAACCATGCAAGTACAAGTTATTGAAGACTTAATTGCTCAAAAAGTAGATGCTATTTGCGTTGTACCTGTTGATCCAGGAGCTCTTGAACCAGTTCTTAAAAAGGCAATGGATAAAGGTATTGTTGTGGTTACGCATGAAGGGGCAAGCCAAGAAAATACCATGTATGATTTAGAGGCATTTAATAATGCTGGATATGGTGCATTTATTATGGATAATCTTGCTAAATCAATGGGAGAAGAAGGTAATTATGTAACAATGGTAGGTCATATTACAAATGCATCTCATAACGAATGGGCTGATGGTGCTGTAGCTCGTCAAAAAGAAGCTTATCCAAATATGAAACTTATTGAGGAAGATGCACGTGTTGAATCACAAGACGATGGAAATATTGCATATGAAAAAAGCTAAGGAATTATTTAAAAAGTACCCTGACCTAAAAGGTATTGTTGGCACATCTTCATACGACGCTCCTGGTACTGCAAAGGCAATAGATGAATTAGGACTTAAAGGCGAAGTATTTGTATGTGGAACAGGTCTTCCAAATGCTAATAAAAAGTATTTAGAAGAAGGTATTCTTGAATCTGTTACTTTATGGGATCCAGCTGGAGCTGGCTATGCTATGTGCGTTTTAGCTGAGAAAATTCTTAATGACGAAAAAATAGAAAGTGGTTTAGATTTAGGTGTTGAAGGATATACCAATCTACAGCTTAATGGAAAAATCCTTGTAGGTGAAGGTTGGATTACAATCGATAAAGAAAATGTTGATTCATTCGGATTCTAAAAATCGTAAAGTCTTTATAGCGGGCGTAAAACCCCGCTATACTATTATAATAGGAGGTTAAGGTCCTATGTCAGAAAATATTTTGAAAGTGACCAACATTAAAAAAGAGTTTTGCTGGAGTGAGAGCATTAAAAGGTGTGAACTTGGAGATAAAAAAAGGGAGAAATACATTGTCTTGCTGGTGAAAACGGTAGTGGTAAGTCAACCTTAATTAAAATTATATCGGGTGTTGTTGAAAGAGATAGTGGAGAAATTGAAATAGATGGTGTTAAGTATGATAACATATCACCTGTTGAGGCTATCATGAAGGGCATACAGGTGATCTATCAAGATTTCTCCATATTTCCTAATCTAACAGTTATGGAAAACCTAGCACTTAATAATGAGCTGGCCAATAAAAGGAAATTAGTTAGCTGGAAAAGATTTAGAAAAATAGCAGAAGAAGCAATTGCGAAGATAGGATATTCTGTAAATCTTGATGAGAAAGTAGAAAACTTAGCTACTGCTGATAAGCAACTTATTGCAATTTGTAGGGCATTGATGAATAATGCTAAGCTGATTATTATGGATGAACCAACAACATCGCTTACAAAGAAGGAAGTTGAATCTTTATTTGTCATCATAAAACAACTTCAGGCACAAGGTATTGCTATTCTTTTCATAAGTCATAAACTAGATGAAGTATTTGAAATATCCCATAGATTTTCCATTTTAAGAAGTGGTGAAAACATTATAACGAGTGATACAGATCAACTTAATAATGAGAGTTTTACTTATTATATGACAGGGCGTAATTTTGAAGTGAAGCATTTTGAAGCAGACCTTAAAGAAGAAGCCCCTTTACTAGAAGTTAAAAAATTTAAGCTCGAAATATGGGTATTCAAATATTTCATTTGGACTTAGAAGGGGTGAAATACTTGGTATCACAGGGCTACTTGGGTCTGGTAGAACAGAACTAGCTTTATCTTTATTTGGAGCACTACAAGCTGATTCAGGGGATATTTTTATTCGAGGTGAAAAGAAGAACTTACATTCAATAGCGGAAGCAATAAAAAAACAAAATAGGTTATATTCCAGAAGATCGCTTGACAGAGGGGCTATTTCTGTCACAATCTATTGGTAAAAACATTGCTATATCTAAGATTAATGAATTATCTAGCTCATTAGGATTTTTGAAAAAAAGAACGTATTCAGGAAGAAATTAATGAATGGATTAATCAACTATCAATTGCTACTCCAGACTCTAAACGCGCAGTCCAAACATTATCTGGTGGTAATCAACAAAGGGTAGTTCTTGCTAAGTGGTTAGCCCTTGATTTAGATATATTAATTCTAAATGGACCAACTGCTGGTGTTGATATTGGGTCTAAATATGATATCCATAACATATTACAAAAGTTAGCAAGAAAGGGTATGGGTATTATTATTATTTCAGATGATATTCCAGAGGTTATATCCAGCTGTAATCGACTATTGATTATGAAAAAAGGCAAGGTTAGTGATGGCGTAAATACAAGAGAAATCACAGAACGTGAATTAGCAGAAAAAAAATTATTATGGACAATTGATGTTGAATAATAAGTGAAAGGATAAAACTATGAAAAAAAATTGTTTAAAAAAAAGAATGAAACCTACATATTGATGGTCGTTATACTTTTAAGCTTGTTAGTTGAAATAAGAAGTGGGCAATTTTTTTACAGGAAATAATATAGTTGACATTGTAACATCAATGATTGTACCGGGTATGTTTTGTATTGGCGCTTTTATGGTCATTGTTTCCGGTGGAATCGATGTTTCTTTTCCTGCAGTTGCTTCATTAAGTATGTATGCTACAACTGAAATATTATTAGCAACAAATTATCAAGGTTCCGTTTTACTTGCCTTTGTTATTTCGGGTTTCTTTGGCATTTTGCTTGGGGCATGTAATGGTTTTCTTATTTCCAAATTTAAGTTTCCAGTACTGATTGTTACGCTGGGTACGCAAAGTATCTTTAGAGGTATTATGCAAGGGGCTCTAGGTTCAAGAGAGATTTCGAATATCCCAAAAGGTATGAATGATTTTGGAGAGTCAAAGTTATTCACAGCAACCAACAGGGTCAGTGGACTTTCATCTGATATGCCTACAGCTATTCTAATTTTTATTGCACTAATCATAATAACATACTTTATTCTTAAATATACCATGATTGGAAGAGGTATCTATGCAATTGGTGGGGATATTTCATCGGCTACACGTGCAGGTTTTAGTGTCAAATATATTCAGCTTTTTATCTATAGCTATGTTGGCTTAATCGCAGGTGTTGCCGGTATGCTACGTGCATGTATGATGCAAAATGTACATCCCACGAACCTTTTAGGACTCGAGTTATTAGTTATTGCTGCAGTGGTTCTTGGTGGAACGAAAATCACCGGTGGAGCGGGTACAATTACAGGTGCTATTTTGGGTATTGCTCTATTAACAATTATGTCAAACAGTTTGTTATTATTAGGAATCCCTACATATTGGCAAAGATTTTTCACAGGTCTTCTAATTATCGTAGGAACGGGAATATCAGCTATCCAAGTAAGACGATCGAGTAAGAGTATTATTAAAATATAATTTAGAAAGGAGTTAGGATGATGTCAAAAGTTATAAAAGCTAGGCTTGAAAAATTAATGGATCGTGATCCAAACCTTTTTTTTAGATTACTATCAATGTTGTTGGTTGTTATCATTGCAATGTCTATTATAAAACCTCGACTATTTTTATCCATTAGTAATGTGCAATCCATGGCCTATCAGTTGCCAGAATTTGGTATAATGGCTATCGGTGTTATGTTAGCTATGATTGTGGGGGGGGATTGATCTATCCGTTGTTGGCGTAGCTAATCTATCAGCAATTATGGCAGCTAAAATATTACTTGCATGGTGCCTGAAAATAGTTCAACAGGTTTAGCGATAGTAGGCGTCTTAGTAGCAATTGTTGTTGCCATATTAGTAGGTGCATTAGCAGGTTTTATCAATGGATTTTTTGTTTCTAAAGTAGGTATTCCCCCTATTCTGGCAACATTAGGTAGTATGGAACTATTTAGCGGTATTGCCATCATATTAACAAAGGGTCGCCCAATTAGTGGATTACCTCCCATCTATTCAAAAATGATGACAGGAACAATATTGGGGATTGTACCAGTGCCGTTAGTTATTTTTATTGGAGCCATTATTATAGTAGGTATGATACTTGGAAATACAACATATGGGTATAAAATATACTTGGTAGGTACGAATGAAAAAATCCGCTAAGTTTAGTGGATTAGATACGGTTAAGCTAAAGATAAAAAACGTATATGTATGCGGGTATGCTCAGTAGTATAGCAGGTCTTATTATGTTAGGAAATTATAATTCTGCAAAAGCAAGTTATGGTTCAGCATATACTTTGCTTGCCATTTTAATTGCTGTACTTGGAGGTGTCAATCCAGATGGAGGATTTGGAACGATTAAAGGGGTAGCGGTAGCCGTTGTTCTTCTACAGGTCTTATCATCAGCTCTTAATATGTTCCCATCTGTTAGTAGTTTTTATAAGCCGTTAGTATGGGGCGGATTTCTAATACTTGCATTATTACTCAACCATTATACGAAAGTAAGAGAACTGAAAAAAAATATCTAAATGTAGTTAATAGCGTAATTAAACAACTTTAAAAAATATGATAAACTACAATATATAAGTGAAATGGTCCCCTTTGCTGTAGACAGATTAAATAATATATAATCTGCTAATCATGATGAGGGGGAGCATTTCACTTTTCTTGTGGCTAATGACATAGGCGTTACTTATATAAACGTTCAACAACTTCAATAATTTTTTCATAATTTTTATAGGTAGAATTCTTTAACTTGCGTCCTATTGGAGAAGCAGAAGGCATGAGAACAAATCCTTTTCCTGTGCCTGATGTTCCATCTTCCAATGCAGTCATCACTTTTTTCTCGAATATGTCTGGCTCCATTGATTCCATATCACTCAGTTCAAGATTACCAAATAAGACTAAGTCTTTTCCATATTTTTCTCGAACATATTTAAGTGTTACATCTCCCTGAGTAGGTGGTTCAACTGGATCAAGTCCTATACATCCAGTTGAAACGATATGATCAAGAACGTCCTTAATGTTACCGTGAGCATGTATTCTTGGAAAACCTCCATACTTTTTGATGATGTCTATCATAGGCTTATCATAGTCGGCAACATATTCTTTAAAAAGTCGTGGTGGGAGATAGGGTGGACAAGCATATTCAGGTCCATATATACGCCACAGTCGATTGGGTAATGCTTTTGCTATTGCTTCGACTTCTTTTAGTTTCCTCCTACTAACTTTTACCAATGCTTTATGGAACAGTTCAGGTTCAAGCATTGCCATGATGGTGTAGTCACCCATTTCAAAGAGTTCGGCTACTTCACATAGTGGGTCACCTATGTCAATACATACAATTCCCGAATCACCGAGAGCCTCTTCAGCATCCAATACAGATGAAATGTCAGGTTCACCAATAGAAGTATCCAGTGGTAGGTTTATCCAAGCTGTAAAATCTTCTACGTTTTTTATGAGGTGATCCAGTACCCATACTGTATCAACATCCTTTTCATGACGTGTACGCTTGGTAAGTATACGATCACCCATTTGAACTTTAATATTTTGACATAAATCACCGTTTTCAGTATAGTATTCCTGAATAGTAGTCAATTGATCAATAGCACGCTTAGGTGCATTTTTAAATGGAACATGTCTTAAAACGATTCTATCTGTTTTTTCACGTGTTAATTTGATAAGGGGTAGCCATGAAGGATCATTATAAATATTAAAACCATCTGGGTCTGTAGGATCTTGATCTAAACCATTTAATTCATAAAAACATACAGGAGGACGGTCTACCTCTTCGCCACGCAGAGTCGCCATTAATCTTTCTTTTCTAGTCATAAAATTCCTCATTTCACAATTAATTTTTGGGGTTTAATATTGACCAATGCTTTCGGTAATGTTCATAAGCTAACATTCTTTAATAATGACAGTCAATTTACCTTTGTTTTAATTATAAAATATATAATGAAAAATAAAATCCTAAATAATTGACATATGGGGTTGATTATTAACTCTAAAAAGTATAATGGTTTAATCTCTTCGTAACGCGTTAAAGTAATCTTTCATGATAATAACTTTATTTTCTTCTCTGGATTTTTCTGCTGCAAAAGCAATGATATGACTTTCCAATGACATGTCAGCCGATGTTCCTAATTTATCAAGTGTACCGCGAGCCCTCGCAACAAAATCATCCATCATTTTGAAATCACCGCCGCCGTGAGGATCACCACTAACACTGACGTCTATAATTTTTTCATCTGGGTGTTCGCATTCACCTTCTAAATAATCTCTTATGACAACTTTACCACTATTGAGGTTACCATTAATCTCACCATTGGTACCATAAATATTAATGAACCTATCACATTCTGCTGTAGGACCGCACATGGTGAAGGTAGCTGTTACACCACTTTCAAATTCAATATTAACGACTTGATGATCCACCACATCATTATCGCATTGATAAACACATCTACCATAAGGTCCTTCTTTTAACGCTTTTACTAGAGATTCCTCAGAATCGTCTGCAGTAACATACATCTTAGTCCAGCTATCACTAAAGTATATTCTTTGAACAGAATAGGGGCATTCATCCACATGTGGACAACCATCTAAACATCGCTTAGTAGCACCCTCTGGTTTGTTTTTCTCATTAAAGTAAAGTAGACTACCAAAGGATGATACTTTTCTGCTTTTTTCACCTGCAAGCCATACGAGTATGTCTAAATCATGACTTGATTTAGATAAAATCATTGGACTTGATGTAGTTTCATTTCTCCAGTTACCACGTACATACGAATGAGCATAATGAAAATAACCAACATTTTCTTTTAGTTCTATTGTTAGTAAATTACCAATTAAACCCGATTCAATGATCTCTTTTATTTTTGAAAAAAAACGGAGAGTATCTTAATACATGACATATATCAATGGTTTTATTTAATTCATTTGCTTTGTCTACTATTTCCACACACTGTTTAGGATGTACAGCCATTGGTTTTTCTAACATAATGTTATAGCCCTTTTCTAAAGCCTTCATAGTAGATGTATAATGCATGTCATCCATAGTAGCGTTGATTAAATAATCACATATTTTATTGTCATTAAGTAATACATCCCAACTGTTAAATGTCATCTCTTCATCTACGTTATGTACCTGTAAAAATCGATTCATTTTACTCGTATCTGGCTCTGCTACAGCAATCACCTTTAAGTTTTCAGGATGTTGATTAGCATAATTACCAAATGCAAAGTAACCTCTGCTTCCTGCCCCTAATAGGCAAACGTTAATGGGTTTATTCATGAGTATTCCTCCTTGTATTCATATACTAGAAATGATACGCTCATGCTAACATAGCCTTAATTGAGTTACAATAAGGTTCATAAGAATTTGGAGAAATATTACTAATTCATATATGCTTGATAATATAAAAAATGCTTATAGTATTAAATAGCTAATTCTTATCTGTATGATTAAGTTGCTTCTCACAGACCATTAAGCGATAGTTGCTCAATGTTACACCATAGTACTTCTTGAAAAGGGTATAAAAATAGTTGGATTGTTCAAACCCTGATTTTTCTAGAATATTTTTTGTAGATAAATTTGTTGTGTCTAGTAAATGCTTTACATTGTCCATTCTTGTATCTAAGATGTATTCAGCCACAGACTTACCATTTGTTTCTTTGAATAACTTTCCTAGATAAACAGAAGACATGGATAAGGAGTCAGCGATAATATTTAGGCAGAGTGTTTTATCTGAAAAATTATCTTTTATAATGGTAATAACATTTTTTTTAGCAATAGATTCCGTTCGATTGTTAGTGGATTGAGATTGATTAAGTGCATGAATGATTTCTTCAAATAGCTTAAAAAACACATCATTTATCTCTTCTAATAATTCAAAGGTACCTATTTTACTCATAAAGTCTTCAAACACTGTGGTAAGGGTTATGGCATTAGATTTCTTATCATTCCCTACATTATTATAAATGGTAAAAACCAAGTACATGATAGATGTCATAATATTGTTATAGGAGTAATTGGATATGATCTTTGTTATTTTTAAGTAAGCGGTCTTTGCTTTTTCAAGATTACATAATTTCAATGAATCTAGAAGCAGCTTTTCTTGTGTAACAGGAAAATCAAATTCACTTGTATTAACCTCATTTAAAATAATGGGTGTAATGATGCTACCATGCCCATGAAGTATGCGATACATGGATAGAAGCTTAGTATCATTTATTACAGTGGATATAAGAGTAGGCTTATCAATTATGTACCCTAATGTAGCTGTTAAGGAGATATTCAAATAAGTGTTAACATTATGCTGTATTTTTGATATGATGGGCTTCATCATATTGTATAATTCATCTTCTAGTACTGTGCTTGGAGGGATATTAAAAAGAACACAGATATAATTATTTTCTAAATCAACGGATTCAAAGTTATAATTTTTGGGTATTGTTTCATCAATAATATTTACCATAGCAAACTTATATAAAGCCCTATCTTCTGCATTATACTGTTCTATAAACCTTGAATAGTTATCTATTTTAAGTAAGATAGGATAGATTGGTTGATTAAACCTTAAGTTAATGTTAAACTCGTTCATTTGGTGTAATAATTCTTGTGAGTATTGTATATTTGATACAAGCAAATCATGTAGTAACTTGTTCTTCTGAGATTTAATCGTATGCTTATGTTTTCTTTCTATTTCTCTGGTTTTATTGATAATCTGGTTAAAAACAGTATTAAGAAATTTAACCTCATTAGCATTCTGAATATTGTTCTTAAAGGGAATCCTTTTCTCTACATTATGAATGAGCATATTGATGGGCGAATAAATAGCTCTTGACATAAGAATAGAGAAAATAAATCCTAAAAGTAAGACAATCAAACAAACAATAATAGTGGTCCATTTCACCTGATTAATAGTGGAAATAACAGAGGAGTATGGGGTTAAACTGATAAATTTCCATTTTAGTTTGTCAGATGATACATAAGTAACAACATATTTTTTTTTGATTAATGGTCTCTGTAAATACACCTGTATCGTTCTTAGAGGCTAGTATTTTCTTAACATGGTTTTCCTCGGAAGCATCTTTTAAAAAACATATCTGGTAAACTATGGTTAACAATGAGACCTTCCTCATTAATGACAAAGATATTCCCGCTGTCGTTTTCTGCGTGGGATTCTAAGAACATAATAGTTTCTCTTAAAAAATTAGCATTAATGTTTAAGATGATAGCACCATCTAAGCTAGAACTATTCGTAGGATTATTATAAATTAAATAAGAATATACATTTTCAAATTCTTGAATACCTGTCGTTAATTTTGACATGGGTATTCTTCTAGGAATAGGAATAAGCTTAAACGTATTATCTTTAAGTTGCCCAAGTATACTGTTAATTTCTTGATCATAAAAATCCAAGTAGTCATAAAACCCATTGGTTTTCGTTGACATATATAGTTTAAGAGAATGGTTATATATGTAGACCGAATCAATGTATGAATTAGAAATTGTTTGCTTATCAAGGGTACGTAAGCTATTCCCCATAGAATAGTAATCCAAAGTCTTACTATATAGTAAAGGAATAACTTCATTATTTATAATGGTAGCGCCACAAAAGTTTTTAGCTAAATCATCCATATATGTAGCGCTATAACTAATTTGTGATAATATCTTCTTATTATAAGAAGTCGTTTTTTCATAAGAGGATTTAGCATAAAAAGAATATAAAAAAGATGACATGACGATTATTAATAGTGTAATGGTAAGGGTAAATGAGATTAATAGTTTCTTATAGATACTTTTGTTTTTAATAGGTAATGGAATATGCATGTGAATCACCTTATCTTCTAGTTTTTTATGGTATAGAAAAGTTTGTTTATTATCATTAGAATTATAGCATAGAATAACAATAAAAGTTAATAGAATAGGCTAGACTTTGAAGAATTATAAAATAATTAGAGAATGGATGAATAGAAATTAGAGGAATATTATTATTTTAATGTTGTACCCTTTTTTCTTATTATGATAGGTTAAGTATAAAACTAAGGATGAAATGAAAATAAATTAATATTTCAGAATTCCTAATTGGGAGGTTATAAAAAAAATGAACCGAGATAGCTTTAAAAAAAATTATAAGTTTTATTTTGATTATTTGTACCATTACATTTAGTTCATTGGTTTTCGGATCAAAGATTTTAAATGTTAATGCACAAAAGGCTAGTGGAAATGCTCCATTTATTAACAGCTGGCTTGTGGCTGGACCATATGATAGACCTGTTGTAGATGAGATGTATGGTAGTGGGACTAATATCATAAGACCAGCTGGCGGAAACTGGGCAAGTGTTGCTACAGCTACTGCTAGTTCTACATGGAAGACCGGTGCAAATGATTTTCCAACGGGTACTGATTCACAATCTTGTTTAGCTAAGAATGCAATTGATGGTGAAATGAATACGGAGTGGGTTTCTCAAATGCATGATTCTTGGACAACACCTTGGCCGGTATGGGACCCAACACCAACTCTTTCATTGACTTGGGAGCACCCCATTAAGGTGGCTAGAATTGAAGTGTTTGATCGTCATAATGTTGCATGGTCAGATGGGGTATCGGATGTAGAGCAAGTTAACTACACACTAAAGAACGCTCAAAACAATGAAATAGCAACAGGCACTATAACAGACATAGACCCAACAGAGCAGAATCCTGGTATAGTAATACTAGGTACACCTGTGGAAAATGTTTCAAAAGTAGAACTACTTATTGTACATAATAATGAAAAAAATTTCCAAGAATGTTGGCCTTGGATTTAAAAGAGGTCAATGTATTTGATGGTGATCCTGATCCAGAGCCAGAACCTGACCCTACCGTAAAGATTACACCTAAAGTGGGAGAAGTTCTAGCGGATGGAATGAATTGGGAATATTTTGATGATCGTATATGGAATAGAAATTATGATGATTATCAAGATTTATATGGGTATTATACAGTGAAAAAAAAGGGGTGGATACAAAAAAATAAGTACGTAAATGCACATACCTATGTGTATAGTCCAATAGCACAGGATGCTCAATTTAGATTTGGCTCAAGTGGTTCACATCGTTTATATGTTAATGATGTAGCTATAACAATGCATTCAACACCTAGTGAAGTACAAAAGGATATGGTAAAAGCCAATATTATGTTGAAACAAGGTTGGAATAAAATATTACTCCAGATTGAGCATAGGTATACAGCTGATAAGAACGCTAATGGTGTAGATATAGCAAAAGATGCTAACGTATACTACCTTGGTTTTTATGGAAGAGTAACGGATACAAGTGGAAATAAAATAGAAAATCTATCGTATTCGGTTACAGGGGATAATGTGGCTTTATCTATTGATACCCAAGGGTTATCAGCAAATGATGTTATGGTTGACGGGAACGCTAAAGGAAGAGGACTACCAACGAATGTTCTTCCAAGGGGTTACCGCCAATGGCCATATGTTTGGAATGTATCTAAGTTTAATACACAACATTCCATATCTGCCAGTCCATTTCAATTCTTAGCAAGTGGAGGGACACCTGGTTATACATGGCTTATTGTAGAGGGTAATTTACCAGATGGTTTGACATTAAATGAAGACGGTACTATCAGTGGGTATGCTGAAAATATCGGTATATATACATTTAAAGTTCAAGTTTCAGATAGCGTAGGAGCTACCAGTCAAAAAAGAATTAAGTATAGAAGTAAAAGAACGTCCTAATAAGTGGTTTGAAGAAGGACGAGTTGGTGCTCTTAGTCATTGTATTCCTGTATATAATTGGTTTGGTGATATGAATTATTCCGCTGATTTATGGGCTCAGAGAGCAAAAAGACAAGGACATTCTCTCGTGTCTGTTGAGTCATTACAACAAAATTATTATTGGCCATCGAAGTTCGAAGATTCTAATCATGAAAGATCCAAATATCTTCCAAGAGATGGAGAAGGCAAGGTATTAGATGGCATCAAGGATTTTGAAGAAGCGGTGAAAAGATATGGAATCAAATTTGGTCTTTATTATGCAACTGAAGGTGGTGGACTCCAACATTATTCCACGGATGTTTTTTTTACAAGACGTGGAAGATTTAATTCTAAGATATGATCCTGCATATCTATATTTTGACGGTCCAGGGAAAATGTCAGGAGCCAACTTTGATGTTATGTATAGTAACGTTCGAAACTATAGTGATGACATCATTATTAATTCAAATACAAACAGTAGTTGGAGTGGAGATTTTGGTGATGCTGATTTGAGGACAATAGAGGCTAGCCATATATATGCAAGTGCTAATGATAATATATATACTAAACGGACAATTATGGAGCCATGGAAATCCATACATACAAAAAATAACTATACGCAATATTACGCTAAGCGTGATGATTTCAGAGAAGTTACTAGAGAAATGATCATGAATGTGGGTCGAGGTTTTGTGGATAATAATGATCAGATGCCGTTGATGAGCCGTGGACCTAACTGGGATACGCCAGAAGATATTGCTACAAGATATCCTAAATCAGTACAAGAATTCATGGATGTAAGAGATGGTTTAGCAGGATGGTTTGCACCAAAAGGAAAACCAGAAAGACATGAATCAACAACAGGTACAATGCCATACTACTTAGATGGTTGTGGATATAATGATGATGGAAAAGGTAATATTTCACAATTTGAAGCTGGAAAAGGACCTAATTGGGGTTATGCCATGGCAAGAGATAATAACATCTACTTGCACTTTATAGAAGGACCAGATGGCAAACAAGGTTATCAAGGAAATTCTATTACAATTAGCCCTATTAAAGACAATGTTACAAAGGTTACATGGTTGAATGAAAATGAATCTTTGAGTTTTATACAAAATGGTGAAAGTATAACCATTGATTTATCCAATGTAACACGTGATCCTGTTGATACAATTATTAAAATTGTTACAGATAATCCAGTAAGAAAGTATAAGATAACAAATCTTGTAACCACAGGTGAACAACTAACACCAAGCACACTTAGAGTAAATGTTGAGGGATACATGACTTATCCAGCATTGAAAGTACCATTCGAGCAAGGTCAGATTACATTTGAAAGTAATAATACGAGTATTGCAACTGTTAATACAGATGGCGTTATAACAGTACAAGGGCAAGGGAAGGCAACTATTACCGTAACAGGTACTTATGAGGAAGTTACTAAGATAGATACATTACAGGTTATAATTAATCAAAATAATATCATCCGTGTTGACGATAAGATGATAGGTGCTGTCATATGGGCAGATGATAGGGAAACTTACGGACAGTTCTCAAGTTTAACACCTATTCCATATACCATTGAGGGACGTTCTCAAAAAGGTGGTCCTATTGGCTTAGATGCAGCTAATATCACAATGAAATGCGGTATTATCAACTTACAGGGTGGTACAAAATATCAGCCTATTAATATTCAAGAATCAGATGTATTTACATTTGTTGATGGAAAAATGATACCAAAGGAAGTGTCCAAGGTAACTAGAGTGGTAGTTTGGGCTGAGGTTGATCTTGAGGGTCAAACAGCAACAACGAATAAAGTTTATATGGATCTGTATCCGACAATGAATTTAGCCGATAAAGCAACGGTTACAGCAAGTAGTAGTCATGCTGAGTTTACATCAGAAAAAGTAATCGATGGAACACATATCTCTCAGGATGGAACAGATAATTCAAAATGGTCCACAGCAGCAAGTGGTGAATCATGGTTGCAATTTGATTTGAAAGGTAAAATGGATATCAAAAATGTTGAGGTTTATTTTAACAGTCTAAATCAAAAGTATATGAATACCCCTAGATCAATGAGCATTCAAACCAGTGAAGATGGATCATCATGGACAACGCTGTCAACGGTAACACCGCCTCAAAGTGGGAGTAAAAGTTACTTTGGCTTCTCTGATGTATATCAAGCAGTTGGAACATCACGCTATGTACGTTTACTTTTTCCATCAGGTAGTTCAGGGTCAAGTCTTGATATACTTGAAGTTAAGATAAATGGTATTATGAATTCCAACTTGTCAAGTATAGGAACTGTAACTGCATCTTCTGTAAGAGATGTAAATGGTATTCCTGATGGAAATGATGAGGATGTAAGATATATAAGTACAAAAAGCCATAGATGGCGATATAGCAACAAGTTGGGCAGCAAAACAGGTAGATAAAAGTCCGTGGATAAAACTTGAATTTGATACACCTGTGGAGATTGGTCGTATTAATCTTGTTGATAGAGGACACGAAATCAATCAAATATCTGAAGGGCTTCTTGAGTGGGAAGGGGGGGGTAATAAAATGATCAATAATATTCAGTGGCAAAACCAAGTGGACAACTGGATTACTTTTGATACACCTATTACCACAAGTTGGATTAAGTTTACCATTGACCCTGATGAAAAATACTTTCAAACAGGATCAGAACGAGGATTGGCAGAATTTCAAGTATTTACACCAGAAGAAACGACAAGTCATTAAATATCATTTATGACATGATATAAATGTATATATCAGCTATTAAACATAGGAAAGCCTAGGAAATAAATATTTACTCCTAGGCTTTCCTTTTATTACGAGTCAATAGCCTCATTCATATAGGTTGAAGGGGCTAAAGTACAACAAAAAGCTAGACATTGAAGAATTATAGAAGAATTAAAGAATACATTATTAAAAAATCAGAGAATCCTTCTTTTTTTATTGTTGTGCTTTTTGAAATATCATTATAAGATTTATGAGCAAGGAAACTATTTAATGCTATGAGATAGATGCCTATAAATATATATAAAGCTTTCTACTCATTTCATTGGAGATAAAAAGGTTAAGATAAAAGGAGTTGTTTTATGAAAAAATTAAAAAACTTAAAAGGTAAGTCAAATAGAAAAACAAAAGAAAAAGGTTTACCTTTTATAAAAGAAATATCCAAAAAAAGAGCGTTATATTTTATGATGCTACCTGGACTGTTATTTTTTCTTCATTTTTAATTACCTTCCAATGATAGGTGTGGTAATAGCATTTCAAGATTTTAATCCAGTAAAGGGCTTACTGGGAAGTAAATGGGTAGGATTTGAGAATTTTGAGTTTTTTCTTTAAATCCGATGCCATGGCGTCAGTAACATTTAATACCATATTTTATAATGTTATTTTTTTTATTATTACTGGATTGGGATTCTCAGTATTGTTTGCTATACTATTTTTTTTCGAAACGGGTAGTAAACGCCTTACAAAAACATATAAAAGTATTATGCTAATCCCTTATTTTATGTCATGGATCGTTATGCAATATGTACTTACTGCCTTTTTTTTAAATATGGATTCAGGTATTCTCAATAAGATATTACAGATATTTGGAATTGAACCTGTAAATTGGTATTGGGAGGCATCTCATTGGCGATATATTTTCCCAATAGCTTACTTATGGAAGGTGGTTGGGTATTACTCAGTTATTTTCGTTGCTGGTATTACAGGCATTTCAACAGAATATTATGAAGCAGCTAGGATAGATGGTGCTACGAAGTTAAAACAAATTCGTTATATTACGATTCCTTTACTTATGCCTATTGTTGTGACATTATTTCTATTACAGGCAGGAAAGATATTTTATGGAGGACTTGGTGATTGGAGTATGTTCTTTACGCTACCTAACGAGTCTGGATTTCTGTTAGAAACGACAGATGTTATTGATACATATGTTTTAAGAGCTCTTCGTGGTATGAACGAGCCTGGAATGGCTGCTGCCGTGGGACTTTATCAATCAGTGGTTGGTTTAATCTTAGTAACCTTCTCCAATTATATCGTTAAGAAATATGACCGGGAAAGCGCATTATTCTAAGTAAAGAAGTTAGGAGGATAAAATATGAGCAAAAAAAAAGAAAAGCAAAATTTCACTTTCAAAAAAAATTATAATCAATCTTGTATTTATTATCGTATCATTGTGTTGCATTATGCCACTCGTATTAGTCTTTTCAGTATCATTTTCAAGTGAGCAGGCTATTTTGACTAACGGTTATAGCTTCTTCCCTCAGGAATTTACATTTGATGCGTACAAATATATTTTAACAGGTTCAAAAACCTTATTTAATGCCTATATGGTGACTATTTTTGTAACGATAGTTGGTACGCTTTGTCACGTCTTTATTACAGCAATGTTTTCCTATACCTTATCGAGAGATGAGTTGAAGTATAGAAAAGTGATATCGTTTCTTGTATTTTTTACATTGCTATTTTCAGGAGCTTAGTGCCAACCTATATACTGATTACACGCTATTTGCACCTTCAAAATCATATATGGGTACTGATTATACCTTATTTGACAAATGCTATTCATGTACTGATTATGAGGAATTTTTTTAAATCCATACCTAATTCCATTATAGAATCAGCTCGAATAGATGGTTCTGGTGAATTTAAGACATTTTTAAAGATTGTTTTGCCTATATCACTACCATCTTTAGCAACTATAGGATTATTTATATCTGTATTTTTATGGAATGATTGGTTTACCCCATTATTATACATTGAAAATCCGAAGTTATATAACCTTCAATTTTTATTGCAGTCGATTATGACGAATATTAGCTATTTAATAGGTAATATCGAGAAATTCGGTGGTCAAGAAGAAATGTTAATGAATCTTCCAAATGATACAGCAATGATGGCAACTTGTATTATGGCAATTGGACCTATTATTCTAATCTATCCTTTTTTACAAAAAATATTTCATAAAAGGATTGACACTAGGATCTGTAAAATCTTAACATGATTTTATACCGGAAAATTTCCGGATAAAATAAATATTACATTTAGGGGGTACTAAACAAATGTTAAAAAAAATTAATAGTATGTATGTTAGCAATAATGATGACATTATCTTTCATGTTAACAGGATGTACAGACAAAAAAACAAAAAAGAAGAAGCAGACACAAAAGCTGAACAGCCAGGAGAAACAAATGCTGATACTGATCAAGAGGAAGCAAGTGACTCTAAAGAAGAACTTGAGCATGTTAATCTAACTTATTACTTTGCAAACTCTCCAGTAGAAGATCTTGCACGTGTAAGTGGCTTAGCCAATGAAATCATTAAAGAAAAGATTAATGCCACTGTTGAGTATAAGTTATTAGACTGGAGTCAATATGCTCAAAAACTTAATCTTATGATATCATCTGGTGAACCATTTGACATGGCTTTTTGCGGAAGCTGGGGTGATATGAACTATTTCCAGAATGCTGGAAATGGAGCATTCCTACCACTTGATAACCTTCTTGACAAATATGCACCTGTATCTAAATCCAGAGTGCCTGAACAAATCTGGGATGGTGTTAAAGTCAATGGCAACATTTACGGTGTCGTTAACTATCAAGTATGGGGTATGGCTAACGCTAGAGGTATTCAACTTAGACAAGATTTAGTTGATGAATTTGGATTCGATTGGAAATCCGTTAAGAAATGGGAAGATATTACACCTTACCTTGCAAAAGTAAAAGAGAACTACCCAGAAATGATAGGGTTTGAGTATGCAAGAGATGTTGATAACTTTGCAGGACTTCCTACAGTATATGGAATGGATGCAGTTGGCGATACTAAATCAGTTGGTTGGGTGAAAATTGGTGATGATCAAGTAGAAGTTATCAACCAATACAAGACAGATGAATACAAGGAATATTTAAATGTATTTAGAGATTGGTATAAGAAGGGTTATATCAAAAAAAGATGCTGCCACTCAAAAAAGACATTACAGCTGATAGAAAATCAAATAAGGTAGCAGCACTCTATGCTAATGCTATACCTGATATGGTAGATATGCCTGAATTAGCAACATTTACGATGATGTCCTTGTCATCAGACAAGTTATCGTATACTAAGCGATTTACTGAACCGTTTATCAGTGCTAGTGCTCCATCAGCTACAGTAACCACTATAGGAGCTAATTCCAAAAATCCTGAAAGAGCTATGATGTATATTGAACTTATGAATACAGATGATCTCTTATTCAACACCGTTGCATGGGGTGAACAGGGAGTCGATTATGAAAGTATAAGCGATAAGCAAATCAAAGTATTAGATGATGCGCCTTATAAATTCAATTATAATGAATGGCAAATGGGACAATCTTATGATAGAATATGGTGGGATCAGAACACGGATGTTGAGATGAGAGAAAAAATCACTTGGCAAGGTATATGATTATGATAAGACTGCACAAGCATCACCTGTTATCGGTTTTGTATTTGATTCAGAACCTGTTAAAACAGAAGTAGCTAATTGTAATACAGTATTGGATAAGTATCTAGCTGCACTAGGTTCAGGAACTGTAGATCCTGAAAAAAGAATTATCTAAATTCTTAGACGCACTTGATAAAGCTGGAGCAGAAAAAAATCATTGAAGAAAAAACAAAAAACAAATTAATGAATGGTTACAATCAAACGGTAAATAGTTTTATGGTAACTCATTAAAAAAAATATAAGGTTGATGATTATAAAATGTCATCAGCCTTTTATTGAACCAGGAGGAATATCATTGATAGAAGTTGTTAATCTTACAAAAACTTATGGAAATCATAAAGCACTTGATCATGTAAGCTTTGAGATCATGAAGGGTGATATAATTGGTTTCTTAGGACCTAATGGCGCTGGAAAATCAACAACAATGAATATTATTACAGGATATCTATCAAGTACGGAAGGAAGTGTAAAAGTCGATGGTATTGATATACTAGAAAATCCTATTAAAGTTAAAAAGAAAATAGGGTATTTACCAGAAATCCCACCTTTATATTTAGATATGACTGTGAATGAATATTTGACCTTTGTATGTAAACTAAAAAAGCTTCAAAAAAGTAAAATAAATGAAGAGATTAGTCGAGTTACCAAACTGACTAAAACGGAACATGTAAGAGGTCGACTTATTCATAACTTATCCAAAGGTTATAAACAAAGAATTGGGTTAAGCCAAGCATTGATTGGAGACCCTGAGGTTTTAATTTTGGATGAGCCCACTGTTGGACTTGATCCTAAACAAATTATTGAAATTCGTACATTAATAAAGGAATTAAGTAAAACAAGAACGGTGATATTAAGTACACATATTTTATCAGAAGTCAGTGTCGTTTGTGATAAAGTACTCATTATGAATAAGGGAAAAAATCGTGACGAGTGATACTGTAAAAAAACCTGACACAAACATTAAATGAAAGTAACAAACTATCCTTAAGGATAAAAAATGAACAGAAAAACATAAAGAAAACATTATAAATAGTATGATGAGCATAGAGGGTGTGAAAGAAGTACTATACTTAGGTCAATATGAAAAAGAAACATCAGACTATTTGATGACTACCCACGACAATCATGATATTCGATTAAATATCTTCAATATGTGTAAAAACAGTAACTATCCATTACTTATGTTAAAACCCGTGGAATTAACCATGGAAGATATATTTTTGAAAGTGACAGGTGAATAGGAGGATTAAAATATGTTTGCAATATTGGGTAAAGAACTAAAACATTATTTTAAATCCCCAATAGGTTATGTATTTATGGGGTTTGTTCTAATGATATTCGGTATATTATTTACCATTAATTTATTCTACCAAAATAGTGATTATAGTCAAATTGTAGGTAGCCAATTAACGATCATATTTGTTTTGTTTTTTTGGTACACCATTGATCACAGCAAAATTAATTGCAGAGGAAAAGAAACAAAAAACAGATCAGCTCATCATTACATCACCTGTTAATATTAGTGATCTTATATTAGGGAAATTCTTTGCTGCCTTATGTTTGTTTTTATTAACAGTCATGGTAACCGTTTTACAACCTATGGTTTTATCCATATTTGGAGAAATTCCAGTACCAAAAATCCTTGGTACGTATATAGGTTTTGTTTTATTAGGGTGTTCACTTATCGCTATTGGATTGTTCATATCTGCTTTAGCCAATAATCAGATGGTTGCTACAGTTGTTACTTATATCGTATTTTTAGGCGTAATATTCTCAGATACGATTATTTTAACCTTACCAAAAGATAGAACAAGTTCTATTTTATTAGCATGTCTACTGGCTGTATTCATAACTATGCTCGTATATTTTACGGTTAGGAATATGATTATAACCCTTATAACCGCAATTCTAGGTATGATTGCTTTAGGAATGGTATATTTACTAAATCCTTTGTTTTATGATGGGTTTATGATTAATTTTTTTTGGCTGGTTTTCTCTATTGGGACGATTTAAAAACTTTCAAATGGGGATTTTAGACCTGAGTTCTATTATTTATTATATAAGCATAACACTAATCTTTGTATTTTTATCTGTACAAGTTATCGAGAAAAGAAGGTGGAATTAAATGAACTCAAAAATGCTTAATTTCAAAACAAAACATGTAAAATACGGTGGCTATTCCATTGTTATTACAGCATTGTTTATAGCTATCCTTATTATATCTAATATGTTTGTTGAAAAATTGGATGTTAAGTATGACTTAACAAAGAGTAATTTCTATTCTCTTTCGGATAAGACTGAAAAGGTATTAAATAACGTATCCGATAAAATAACAATCTATGCATTAGAAGAAACTGGAAAAGAAAATGCTATGTTTAAAGAGATTCTTGATAAATACGATGCTGGCTCTAAACATGTTTCGGTTGTCTATAAAGATCCTATTTTATATCCGATGTTTGCAGAAAAGTATAAGAAAAAAAAGGATGAAACAATGAATATAGGTAGTATTATTATAGAGCATGGAAATAAGTTTAAAGTTCTGGATGTCTATGAGTTATATAATATTACATACGATGCCTCTCGTAATCCTGTCATACAATCTTATGCTATTGAAGAAAAAGTAACCAATGCCATTGTCTATGTTACTGGTAAAGTTGACCCTGTTGTATGTGTCGTTACAGGACATAATGAAAAGGAGATTCCTGTAGTACTTGGACAGCAATTAGAAAATGAGAATTATGCTGTAAAAGATATAAAAATATTAGATGCTAAGCTTAATCCTGCTACAGATATATTATTGTTTATGTCACCAGAACTTGATCTCCTTGAGGAAGAAGTTAATCAATTAAATAAGTACTTTTCTAAGGGTGGAAAAGCAATGTTTATGCTAGCTTTTTTCAATGCCAACACTCTCAAATTTTGAGAAAATGCTAGCACGGTATGGCATGGAAGTTCAAAAAGGTGTGGCTTTCGAGGGAGATCAATCACTAACTTATCCAGGTCAACCCAATTTTTTTTAATGCCTTATGTTACAAAACACGATATAACACATTCTTTAATCGATGACAAAGTACCTGTACTGTTTCCAATATCTATGAGTATTAAAGAATCCGAGCTTAAATCAAAGGATACAAAAGTAACGCCCTTATTTGTTACATCAGATCAAGCATATTTAAAAACAAATTTAGAAGCAAAAACATTTGAAAAAGAAGTAACGGATATCCAAGGTCCCCTTAATTTAGCTATGAGTAGCTATGAAGTGTATTATGAAGATCTTAAGTCTGTAGAAACGAAGTTGTTGGTTATTGGCTCACCTTTCATTCTAGAACCGATATGGTGCCATTAGGTTCTTTGGGCAATGTCGACTTTGTTATGAATGGATTTAGTTGGATGACTGAAAAGGCAGACATTACATATATGAGACCCAAGGCTGTAGATTCTTATAAAGTCATTCTAACAGGACAACAAGTGATTATATTAGGATCACTGTTTGCTGTTATACTTCCCTTGCTAATCATTGGGTTCGGGGCAACAGTATGGTTAAGGAGGAGACACCTATGAGTCGAGGCAAAAAAGTTATTTCTTATGGTAATAGCATTAGTGGTCATGGTAGGGGTATACTATTTTTTTTCCAATAAACCCGTTAATAAGCATAATGAAGAGATTGAACAACAACACATTCAAAAAAGAACTTGTTGAAAGCATTGTGCTAAATGAGTTTAAAAAATAATGAAATTGAAAGACTTTTGCTGAAGAAAAAGGGTGAAAATATTCTTTTGATTAATGGTGAAACACCTTTTATTGAAGGGCTTCCAGATGTAGAGCTTAATGGGGTTAAGTTATATCATATCTTTAATAATTTTGCCAACTTAACAGCTGATCAATTGGTGGTGAAAAAAAATACTGAAGACCTGGCGCAGTATGGATTAGATAACCCCCCTGTCAGTGTAATAGGAGATATAAAAGAAAGAAAATCAATTATTTTACATATAGGTAATAAAACGGTTGATGGAAGTAATTATTATGTACGATTAGATGACGATAAAACAGTATATCTTATTCAATCTTCTGTGGGTAATTATTTTATGGCTGACATTGCTGATTTAAGAGATGCTACATTGCCTAATATAGATCCTAGGTTCATTCGTCATCTGTATATTGAGGCAAAGGGAAATAAACCTATTGAAATTGCCTATAAAACGGGTATAGATACTAAAAAGGCAGCAAATGGTATTGGGTTATACACCTTAATACAGCCTTATGAGACTCCCAAGGAAATTAACTATCTTAAATATGATGAAATTATAAAAAACATTACCCCGATTTATAGCAGAAAAATTTGTTGATGACCAACCAGTAGACTTATCTACTTATGGCCTAGACAATCCTATCCTAAGATTGAAGCTGAAATCCAGTAATGAAGAAATGGCTATCACGAAAGAAGTAGATATACTTTTTGGAGATACCTTTGATGGCGATTATGTTTATTTTAAGTACGCAGATAGGGATACTATTTATGGTATGAGAAACGATTTCATGGATCCGTTGTTAAAGGTCACCCCTTTTGATATAGTGGATAAATCCATTTATATCGTTAACATTAAAGATATAAAAGAATTAGAGGTTAGTATTAACAACTCGTCATATATCTTTGAAATCAAACATAGTGAAACTAAGGGTGAAGAAAAAGCAGAGCAAACTTTCATGTACAAAGAAAAAAAAGAATTAGATAAAGAAAGTTTTAGAGCATTATATCGATCGATTATAGGTATATCTGCGGATGCCCAAATCAATCAGATTCATGATGCCGTAAGTCATGAAGAGTTGAAAATTACCTATACACTTAGGGATAATACTAAAAAGACTATAACTTATATGGGTTATAATGATTTATTCTACTTTTATCAAATGGAAGATAATGTGTACTTCTTGAGTTCATCAAAACAGGTTGATGCCATAAAAGATAAAATAGAAGATATAATAAGAGAGTAGGAGATCTCTTTTTTTTATGAGATCTCGCTATCTCCTTAGAATCATTTGAAGTCTAAACTGTACCTTGTGCATGCATTGCGTGAGCGACTTTTAAAAAAAATCCTGCAATGTTAGAGCCTACTACATAGTTACCTTCTTGACCGTACTCACTAGCGGCATTGCTCATGGAAGTGAATATATTTTTCATGATTCCTTGAAGTTTCTCATCCACCTCTTCGAAAGTCCATGATAAACGCATACTATTTTGGGTCATTTCTAGGGCGGATACAGCTACGCCACCAGCATTTGCAGCTTTACCAGGTGCAAATTTTACGTTGTTAGTAAGGTATACGTTAATGGCTTCTGGTGTTGATGGCATATTGGCACCTTCCCCTACAGCTTTACAGCCGTTTTTAACAAGGGTTTTAGCAGATGATTCATCAATTTCATTTTGGGTTGCACATGGAAGCGCAACGTCACATTTGATTGACCAGATACCATTGCAACCGTCGTGATACTCGGCAGATGGGTAATATTTTACATATTCATGAATACGTTTTCTTTCAATTTCTTTTATGCGTTTAACAATATCCAACTTAATACCGTCAGGATCATAGATGTAACCTGTTGAATCGCTAAGAGCTACAACTTTGGCACCTAGTTGCTGAGCTTTTTTCTGTTGCATAGATGGCAACGTTTCCCGAACCGGATATAACGACTGTTTTATCTTTTAGGGAATCGTCATGATGCTTAAGAATTTCTTCCATTAAATAGATTAAGCCGTAGCCAGTGGCTTCTGTCCGTGTTAAGCTACCTCCGTATTGTAGACCTTTACCAGTTAAAACACCTTCATTTAAGCCTTTAATTCGTTTATACTGTCCGTATAGATAACCGATTTCACGAGCACCAACGCCAATATCGCCGGCGGGTACGTCCGTGTAAGCACCGATATATCGTGATAGCTCAGTCATAAAACTTTGGCAGAATCGCATAATTTCATTATCTGATTTCCCCTTAGGATCGAAGTCACTTCCGCCTTTTCCACCACCGATTGGAAGACCAGTTAATGAATTTTTGAAGATTTGTTCAAAGCCTAGAAACTTAATGATACTTGCATTAACACTAGGATGGAATCTTAATCCACCTTTGTATGGTCCAATAGCACTGTTGAACTGGACACGGAATCCACGATTGATTTGTACTTTGCCTGTATCATCTATCCAAGGTACACGGAACATGATCAGTCTTTCAGGCTCCACGATACGATCAACAACACTTTCATATTCAGGATACTTGTCAAGTACTGGGTCAATGGAAGCAAGAACCTCTTCGACAGCTTGAAGAAATTCAAGTTCATGCTGGTTGCGTTTTTTTAACGGTTTCAAAAATCTTTGCCGTATTCTTTAATACTAACATAACATCACTCCTATCTGTATAGATATGCAATGAAGTGTGAAAATAAATGTTCTCACCCTTGTTGTGACTGTATCCTTGCAAGCAAACAAAGTCAGGGCACAAAGGGTGAAAATAAATTTTCCCACCTTGTTGTGACTGTGTTCTTGCAAGCAAACAAAGTCTTGGCACAAAATATGAAAGGATTTAATTCTTTCATTGCAATTTAGTAAATTAACCTTGTAAAGATTATAGCATATGCCATTTAGATTTGCATAGCGTATTTGCGACATTTGGCTTTTTTTCATATAAAGTGCACAAAAATATGATGAGGCAATATATGATGCAAGAATTGGTGGAGGTTGCACCAAGTGTATTTTTAAAAGGGTTGAAATAGGTGGTATAATGCCCATTTATCCCATAAAAAAAAGCACGCATTAAGCGTACTTTTATATTTTTTATTAATGGTTAAGATTGGTCTGGTATTTTTTTCTTAGCTTTCATTTTGTTTGTTTTGACCAAAGTCAAAGTGAAGACGAATTCTGTTCCTTTGTTAAGTTGGCTATTTACATTGATGTTTTCACCATGAGCATTCATAATTTCTTTTACAATAGATAGTCCAAGTCCAGTTCCTTTTTTATCTTTACCACGAGAGCGGTCAGCTTTATGGAAACGGTTGAAGATGTATTTAATGTCTTCTTCGTTTATACCTGGACCAGTATCTTTGATGGATATATTGATCTTTTCTTTGTATTTGGTTGTTTCAATAGTAATACGGTCACCTTTACCACAGAATTTCACCGAGTTGTCAATGATGTTATAGAGCACACGTTGAATTTTGTTCCTGTCCGCATCCACATTGACAGCTTTCTCGTCAATGAGTATGGTAATTTCTATTTTTTTTCTCAACAATCTTCTGTTCAAATTGAATAAGTACTTCACGGATGAGATTATGAATATCAAAGGCATCTCGATTCACAGTTATACCATTGTTTTCAAGTTTAGCTAATAATAAAATGTCATTGGTTAGAGTTGTCAATCGGTCGCTTTCATGTAAGACGATATTCAGGTATTTATCTTGATTCTCTGGTGGTATAGTGCCATCTAATATGGCTTGTACGAATCCCTTAATGGATGTTAACGGAGAGCGGAAGTCATGAGAAATATTGGCAATAAAGCCTCTACGCATTTCTTCAAGTTTACCTAACTCAGCTGCCATATAGTTAAGATTCGTGGCCAGTTCGCCGAATTCATCATTGCTATGAATCATGATCCTACTTTCAAAGTTTCCATTAGCAATAGATTTGGCAGTTTTATTCATCTGATTAAAGATCTTTGTAAGTCTTCTTGAGAAGAGATACATAAGCATAATGGAAAACATGAGTGAAAACAGCAAACTAATAAGTGTCAACTTAAAAAACGGATTGGTGGCACTGGTTATTGATGGATAGTAGGCATGCAAGAATATAAGCCCCATGGTGTTATTATCGTACTCAATAGGAACTATGACGGTAATGGCTCGTTCGTTAAACATACCATAAAAATCACCAATAAACGTTACGGTGTGGCCATCTATGGCTTTTTTTTGATATTAGGATATTCTGTACTAAACTTTATACCTGACAATGAATTATTAAGGTCTGAATCTAATAAAATAGTACCGTTATTGGTGGCAATCCATATTCTTGAACCATATAAATGGCTCAGGGATGTAATGGTCTTTTGAAAATTAATGTCCGTAATGTCAGGTTTTAAAAGATACAGTTGATTGATATATTCACCTGATTTAATCATGTTATCTTTTTTATCCGTTACAAAATAGCCATCAATGACGTAAGTGATAAAAGATGTCAGGGAAATGAATATAATAAGGGTTAGTACAGCATAAATAGTAAAAAAATTTACTTACAAATGATTTGAACATTATTTCACCTCGAATTTATAGCCAATTCCCCATACAGTTTTAATACCCCAATAATCCGATTTTTTGATTTTTTCCCTAATCCTTTTTACATGAACGTCAACGGTTCGTGTATCCCCAATGTATTCATAGCCCCATATGCGGTCGAGTAGCTGCTCCCTTGTAAATACCTGATTCGAGTTAGATGCTAAAAAGTAAAGGAGTTCTAATTCTTTCGGAGGCATTTCAATCTTTTGGTCATAATAGATAACGGTATAATTGGACAGATTAATAGTCAAGTTAGGTACCACAACCTGTTTTGTTTTATCATCACGTGGTTGATAGCGACGAAGAACAGCTTTCACGCGAGCTGTTAATTCTTTTGTATCAAATGGTTTGACCATATAATCGTCGGCACCTAGTTCAAGACCTAATATTTTATCAAAGGTTTCACCTTTTGCTGTTAGCATAATGATAGGGATATTGCTAATCTTACGGATCTCTTTACAGACATCATAGCCATCCATGCCAGGTAACATAAGATCTAGAATGACAAGGTTAGGTGCAAAGGTCTGAAATATTTTTTAAAGCATTATTCCCATTATGAACAAATTTGGTTAAATAGCCTTCTTTATTTAAGTATAACGTTATGAGTTCCGTAATATTGGGATCATCATCCACAATTAATATCTTTTGTTTGGATTCCATTGAATCACCTCCATTATTTGTGTGTGTCTTATTTAAATTCAACAATAGTAACGCCGGATTCACCTTCTCCAAAGTTGCCAATTCGGAAGGATTTGATGTATTTTACTCTTCTTAAGAAGGTGTGAATACCTGCTCTTAAGGCACCTGTTCCCTTACCGTGTATAATTGTTATCTGAGGTAAATGAGAGAGGTAGGCGTCATCAAGAAATTTATCTAAGATGCCTAGAGCTTCTTCAACCATGCATCCACGCACATCAACTTCAGGTGAGACAGACATGGACTTGGAAGAAATTGATTTACTTGTTTTAGGTCCTTGGTTTTTGTAGGTGACTTCGTTGCCACCAACATAGCTTAGATCCTTAATATTAACTTTGGTTTTCATAATACCCATCTGTACTTGCACATCACCTTTTGCATTTGGGGCTGATAGAACCGTACCTTTTTGGTTAAGGGTTGTTACAAAAACCGTATCACCTGATTTTACATCTTTTGGTGATTTAATAGCTTTCTTTTTAGTCTTTATGCTAGAAGACAAACCTTTTTCCATAGTTGTTATGGATGATCGCAAGTTACTTCGATGGGATTCCATCTCTTTTGCATTATCTGTATGCTTGCTCAGTTTATTCATTTCCTTAATAATATAATCGGCTTTATCTTTAGCATTGTTAAGGATTTTGTAAGCTTCTTCCTTTGCTTCTTTAAGGATATGCTCTTTTTGGGCAGCAATCTTTTCCTTTTGAACTTCAACTTTTTTCTTTTAATGTTTCTGCTTCTTGACTATAACGCTGTGCTTTTTCTTTTTCCATAAGGGTTGTTTTTTTTGCTGATTTCAAGTTCAGTAATTAAGTCTTCAAAACGCACTTCTTTATGTTCTAATAGCTGTTTAGCTTCACCAATAATATCATCTGATAGCCCGAGACGTTTCGATATAGCAAAAGCGTTACTTTTACCAGGAATACCAATTAATAAGCGATAAGTAGGACGCAGCGTTTTGACATCAAACTCACAACAGGCATTTTCTACACCTTGTGTAGAAAGGGCGTAGACTTTAAGTTCACTGTAGTGGGTTGTGGCTACTGTTAAGACTTGTCGTCCATGGAGATTCTCTAATATGGCCATGGCTAGAGCAGCACCTTCTGTAGGATCTGTTCCTGCACCTAATTCGTCAAATAGTACTAAGGAATCTTCTGTAGCATGAGCCAGAATATCAATAATATTGGTCATGTGGGAAGAGAAGGTACTTAAGGATTGTTCAATACTCTGCTCATCACCAATATCTGCAAATATATGGTCAAAAATGGATAGTTGTGAATTAGTAGAAGCAGGAATATGCAAGCCTGCCTGTCCCATTAATGTGAGTAAGCCTACGGTTTTTTAACGTAACAGTCTTACCACCTGTGTTAGGACCTGTAATCATAAGGGTTGTAAAATCCTGACCGAGATGAATATCAATGGGTACAACTGTTTTCTGGTCCAGCAATGGATGGCGACCTTTTATAATACGTATATGTTTGTGATCATTAAAATGAGGTTCTGTACAATTAAGGGCAATGGAAAGTTCGCCCTTAGCAAATATAAAATCAATCTCTGTTAAGAGTTTAATATTAGAATCGAGTACAAATGCATGATCATAACAGAGACTGCTTAATCCTGCTAGGATTTTTTCAATCTCTTGTTTTTCCTTGGTGAAGAGTTCTTTTACCTTGTTGTTTAATTCCACTACGGACATAGGCTCAATGAATAGAGTTGAGCCTGAAGCGGATTGGTCATGAATCATACCCTTGAAAGAGCCTCTATATTCTTGCTTTACAGGTACACAATAGCGATCATTACGAATGGTAATAATCGGATCTTGTAACATGGTCTTATAATTAGACGATGTGATAATACGATTTAATTGCTCCTTGATTTTCCCGTTAGAGATCTTCATCTGACGTCTAATTTGACCAAGTTCCCTACTTGCATCATCTGCTATTTCTTCTTCGGAGATAATACATCTTGTAATCTCTTTATAGAGAGGATGAAGAACTTCAATGTTATCAAATAGATTATAGAGAAGTTCAAGGTTCAAGGATTGGTTAGCGTCTTTAGCACCTTTGGCATAAGATTTAACCTGTGAACATACCCGAAGCACTTCGCCTACATGTAATAACTCCACTATGGAGAGGTTACCACCAATGGCTAAACGTTTTAGTGACGAACGAATATCTTTTAGTCCACCTAAAGCAAGAGAACCTCTTCTAAGAATCATGGTTACGGCTTCTGATGTTTCTTGCTGTTTTTTTTCTGATATAGGCTAGATCGTAATAGGGTTTCAGATCCATTGAAATTTCTTTAGCCATTTTGGATGATGTTAGACCAACCAGTTGGTCAATTATTTTATTGTATTCTAATGTGTTTAATACTTTTTGATTCATATATACCACCTTATATTATGTAAACTTTATAAAAAACTAAAACTTACATTTTGTATGCGTTAACAACTATCATTTAATATCTGCATTGTTGTTATAAGATGAATTACTCTAAATACTTATTGGTTTCATAATAATGCCATTCATCTTATGGGTTTATATAGTCATGTTTATATGCATAGATAATTCTATTTTACAACAACTGACTGTGTTTTAAAAGAATAAAAAAATAAGCCATAATAAGACACCATAGAATATACCGTGTTTATGGCTTAATCTTGTTCTACTATAGGAAAGTTCTATTCTCTCAAAGTTAATGAAACTTTCTTCGTATAATAGGGTATAACCTTATTTAGTCCATTATGACTTTGATTAATTCATCAATATATTTTTTCTTAAAAGATGGTTGGGATAGGGAAGTATGATGCATATTGTCATTAAGAGCGCTTTCTCTTCTAATTAATTCAATCATCATGGGGAATGCAAAACTCGAGAAGATAATTAAATACTTAATGTACAGTAACTCTTGGTCTTTGATACCTGTCACTTCTTCTAAGCTGGTATAGATCTTCTTGGTAAAAGCTTCGTCATAGAATAGACCATTAAATAAAATGGATTCATTGCCATCTTTATTGTTGTTACCAATCATGTATTTCAATACGCCATTATATTTCAAGGTCCAATCAAAGATGATGTTAATAACCTCTTTTACAACTGGCTTCAAGTCATTGTTGGTATCTTTAATACAGTCTGTAATGCTGTCTTTAAGTTCATCCGATACATAAGCAATGACCTTGTTATACAGACTCTGTTTGTCACCATAATAATAATTAACGGCTGCTACGTTGACATGGGACAAATCAGATATTTCTTTTATGGTAGCATGTCCTTGTTTGCTCAGCAATTCAATGGTAGAGTGCATAATTTTTTTGTCTTGCTTCGTCACTTTTCTTCATGTATTTCGCCTCAATCATGTTTCATCTTATAATATCATATTCTAGCATAAAGAGGCACTTAGTTCAAATCATGTCTTTTTTAATGATCTTTGGAGATTCTATTGACAATTAATGGAACTCATATATAATTAAAATATGAATTTTAAATGGTCATTTGAAAAGGGTTTTTAACGGATAATAATAACTGTTTCATTTGACTTCATTTATCATGGATTATAAAAACAGGAGGTGTCACGTGAAGGGATTTGCTAGATTTATTGTCAATAACAATAAGAAAATAATCGGATTTTATTTCGTTGTGATAATTGTTTCAGCATTTGCAATGCGATATGTAACCATCAACTCAGATCTGTCATCCTACTTACCTGAAAACACCATGACCAAAAAAGGTGAGAAGATTTTAAGAGAAGAATTTGATATGCTTGGTCAAGCAGTATTAGCAATAGATAACAAAGAACCTTATGAAATAGCAAGCATTGTCCAGGAAATTGAAGCCCTCGATGGTGTGAACAAAGTTACTTGGTTAGGTGATTACGAAGATATAAAGAAACCAAAAGGATTCATGAATGAGAAAAGTGTTGATAAATTTATGGAAGAGGATGCGTATATTCTCTATATACTCCTTGAACACTCCAATAATTCATCGGAGTCTTTTGCCATCATGGATCAGATTAATAATATGGTTGATGGTGACTACTATTTAGGTGGATCAGCTATGCAAGCCAAAGAGGGCTTAGAAAGTGCTCTAAAAGAAATTCCCAAATATCTTATGTTAGCTGTAGGTATTATATTGCTTATCCTCTTGGTAGCCACATCCTCTTACTTTGAACCTATCTTTTTCTTGATTACCATCGGGGTATCTATTGTGATTAATATGGGAACGAATATTTTCTTAGATGATGTCTCGTCCATAACTTTTTCGGCAACAGCTATACTTCAACTAGCGCTGTCTATGGATTATTCTATTTTCTTATTACATACATTCCACGACGAGCGTTCAGCAGGTAAGGACTTAAAAGAATCCATGGTTAATGCTATAGCTAAGACTTTCTCCTCTGTATCTGCAAGTGCGTTAACGACAGTTGGGGCTTCGCCGCATTATTACTTATGCGCTATGAGATGGGTGCAGACCTAGGGGTTGTATTAGGTAAAGGTGTATTTTTTAGTTTGATTGCCGTTATTACATTGCAACCATGCTTAATCATACTCTTTGATAAAATTATAGAAAAATATACCCATAAGGTGTATTTACCTACTTTTAAAAAAGCTGCTCCATTTGCAATAAAATACAGGCATCTTATTATCATCATTGCCTTGATATGCATGATACCTACATTCAAAGCTCAGAGCAGAGTAGAATATAATTACCTTATAACAACAGAAGATAATGGGGAGAATCCATTAAGAGCCATTGTGGATAATCTAGGGACACAGGCTATTGTCATAGTACCTCAAGAAGATAAGGTTATCCAAGCACAGTATATTGAGGCTATACGTCAGCTAGAATATGTCAGAGATATCACAGGGTTATATACGTTGGTAGACAATACCATACCTGAAGCTTTTATACCTGAAGAAGTAGTTAGCAATTATACCACAGATAAATATGCCTATTATATGGTAGAGCTTATTGGGAATAGAGAAGATGATGTAACCCTTCAAACCATTCATGAGCTTGATGCGTTATCAAAGCAATATTTTGATGATTACTATATTACTGGAGATACGCAAGCAGTTAAGGACCTTAGTGAAGTAACACCTGATGATTTTGTAAAAGTATCCATTGCATCCGTTATTTTGATCTTTATCATCTTATTGCTTACGTTCAGATCCATTAAGTATCCTATACTTTTGGTTTTTGTAATTGAATTAGGTATATGGATTAATTTATCCATAACTTATTTTATGGGTACCAGTATTAATTTTATATCCTATATCATTATTAGTGCTATTCAGTTAGGGGCCACCATTGATTATGCTATTCTACTAACGGATAAGTATCGCTATTTCGAGAAAAAAAATGCCAACTATAAAAGCTGTGGAACAAGCCATACGTAAGTCGGGTCAGTCTATTTTGGTTAGTGCGTTGATTATATTATCATCCTGCCTCTGTGTTCACTATGTGACTTCTAATGTGGCAGTGGCGGAAATCACATTACTCATTGGTAGAGGTGCTGTTATCAGTACCATATTAGTCATTGTTCTGTTACCAGCATTATTTGTCGTAACCAAGAGAACGAAACATAACAATTAGAGAGGGTGAATAGAATGAAGAAAATAGTATCTTATGTATTAATCGGTATTCTATCATTTACCATGATAAATCCCGTCTATGCAACAGTGAATAAGCATGAAAGTATTTATATAAAATTACATGCTGATGGGACCATGAATCACACAACCGTTGTGAATCGGTTTCATGGTAGTACGGATGAAGGGGAAATAGTTGATTATGGTCCTTATACATCCATCAAGAGTCTTGTAGATGATACAGTAGGTCATGTAGAAGATCATAAAATTATATGGCCAGCAAGTGTTCTTAAAAAAAATGATTTCTATTATGAAGGCGAATTAGAAGAGATTCAGTTACCGAATAGATATCGCATCACCTATTATCTTAATGATGAAGTGATAGACCCAAGTGAGTTAGCAGGAAAAGAGGGTAGCTTCAAATTAAAAGTGAGCGTAATTGAAAACGAAGCCTATAAGAAAGACATGGACTTCAGCACACAGATCCAAGTAACATTAGATCTGGATAAATTCTCAGATGTAAGTATGAGTAGTGGTAATGTGATTACAGTAGGCAAAACCTTAACGGTTAACTACATGTTATTGCCTGACCAAACAGGGGAGTTTATATTAGAAGCGACAGTTAAGAACTTGGAACTTGATCCCATCACCATGACCCTTGTACCTTTTGATATGACTATTCCAGGTGATATACAAGATGGTATAGAAGGACTGGAAGACATGGAGGAAGGTTCAGATAAATTAGTAGAAGAAACAGCAAAGTTAAATGATGGTATGGTTTCTGTAAAGGATGGGATTCATGTGATCACCAAAGGTTCGAAAACCCTAAAGACTGGAGTGGGTCAAGTAAGGGAAGGTCTAAAAAAGGTTACCGATGGCACAACAACCATGAAAGATCAGTCGGCTCACATGACAGATTCCGTTAACCAACTGGTGACAGGCATAACAACAGCACAAGGAAGTGTGAGTCAACTTGTGGGTGGTTATGGTCAAATAAAAGAAAATATGGATAAAGTATTGGCAGGGAAAGAACAAACCCTAGCCATGGCCAATAAGATGATTCAGAGTGGGGTTGAAACAAATATTGTACTAGGTAATCAACTGATTGCTCAGATGGAAGCTTACACCCAGATGGCCGTTTCCATGGAACAATTAAATACAGGATTAAATACCTACGTAACAGGCATAACAAAAGTTGAAGAGGGCTTGACACAATTTAATCAGCAAGTGAGTCAAATGCCAGATAGTATGGGCCAACTGGTAGTAGGTTTACAAAGTCTAGACGTAGGAACTAATGAATTATCAAAAGGAATAACGACCTTATATGATGGTGCTAACCAACTAAATCAGAAGACGAAGGATCTGCCTTCTCATGTTAATCAATTATTGGATGGTCAGAAAGAACTACAAGATGGGATTGTAACCATGCATGAGAAAGTGAAATCTTATGAAGAGCTTACAGATATAGAAGGAAGTCCCATATCTTTTATAGATCCAAGGAACCCTATGGAGACAAGAACCCAGCTTATTATACAGACACCTAGTATAAAAGTAGAAGAGAAGAAAGTTGTGCATCAAGTTGTAAAAGCTAAAAAAGTCCTTATGGGATAGAGTCTTAGACTTATTTCGATAGGCTTACTATAAGATTAGAGATATAGAACCAGTCACTTAGAAGTTTTCTAGGAGGTTGGTTTTATTTATTAAAATTAATTAAATTTCTATTACAAAAGTATTACTAATTATGCTATAATAGTTTTAGTGCGTACAAGCTATAAGAATAAATTATAGAAAATGAGTAGGTCAAAAGCTCATAAATAGAAGGTGGGGATGGCTCGTATGAATTTCAGGACTAGGAAGAAAAACAAAGAACATAAGTTAAGTTGTAAATCGTATATCACCTTTGTTATTATTTCTGATCCTACGAAGAATCCAATTACCATTAAGATTCCTAAGTGGATTAGGTTTCCGCTTCTAGCTAGTCTAGTGGCAATGGTTATATGGGTTGTGGCTGTTAATAGCAATGTCGCAGATGCCAATAGTCAGAAGGTACAAGCGACACTAAAATTACAATCCAATACATACGAAAACAGCCATAAGGATGAAAAAATTACTCAGTTGACAGATGATGGTATTGACAAAGAAATGAAGCTGCAGCAGCTGACAGAATACCATAACCAACTTATGAATCAATTGAATGACTTACAGCAAAAAAAAGGAAGAGATTGATACAAAACTTAATAACACTGAGAAAACGACAGAAACTCAACCTGTTGGCGCTATCGAACTGGATACCGTGGATACAAGTATTGCTACTAATTTTACAGCAGCTAGAAGTCCTGTACTTGCGGTGACATCCTTAAGCATGATGCAAATAGCCCAGGGCTGGCCATTGATTTTAATAAAAAAGCCGATTCTCTTTTGGAGCAAATAAAGAACACAACAGAGATACTCGAGGTTGAAACAGAGACCTATGAAAAATTAGATGAAAAAGTAGATGAGATGATCCTTATTGGGAAGCTTATCCATCCATGTTGCCTGTAAAGAACACTCGCATTACCAGTCCTTTTGGATGGCGTAAAAATCCATTTGGTCGAAGAACCTCTGAATTTCATCGAGGTGTAGACTTGAAGGCTAGTAGTGGGACAAGCGTGTATGCTACGGGAAAAGGAAAAGTTATCTTTGCTGGTTACGATTCCATATATGGTAGGCTTGTGATTGTCGACCATGGTTATGGCATTACCACTAAATATGCTCATAACTCAAGATTACTTGTTAAGCAGGGTGACGTGGTATCTCGTGGAGACAAAGTTGCCAAATCAGGTAATACGGGTAGAAGTAGTGGACCTCATGTTCACTATGGGGTATTAATTAACGGTGAGCCCCAAAACCCATTAAATTATATAAAAAAAATAATAAGTTAGTTTAATAAGATATAGTGATGAAAATGCATGTTTTTATGTGATAAGAAGTTAATCAGAGCATATATAAGTTGTAGACAATCATGTTTACAACTTTTTTGTTTCTTAAGAAAGACTAACTCTTAAGCATAGAATAGAAACATTTCCATATGCTTTAATGAAACTTTTCTAATAACAAATCCACTTTGTATAGAACATCATTATGACCAGGAGGACAACATCATGACGGACTTCAATCCAGATAATATAACCCAACAAGACATGAATTTTGTAGGGGCAAAAGAAAGACTACAAGGCATTATTAATGAAACTAAGTTAATCAGGAGTAACATCTTTAGTAAGGAATGTGGTAATAACGTTTATATAAAGCCTGAGAACCTGCAGATAACAGGTGCTTTTAAAATAAGAGGTGCTTACAATAAGATTAGTAAGTTAACAGATGATGAAAGAAACAAAGGGCTAATAGCTCCTCAGCAGGGAATCATGCCCAGGGAGTAGCCTTGGCAGCAAATAAGTTAGGCGTCAAAGCGACTATTGTTATGCCTAAGACAACACCACTTATAAAAGTAGAGGCTACTAAGAATTATGGAGCCAAAGTGGTACTTCATGGAGATTGTTATGATGAAGCCTATCAAGAAGCCATACGTCTAGAAAAAGAAAATGGCTATATTTTTGTGCACCCTTTTAATGATACTGATGTTATCGAAGGTCAAGGTACCATTGGACTTGAGATTTTTGATGAATTAGAAAATGTAGACTATGTACTCGTTCCTATAGGTGGGGGGGGTGGGCTCATCAGTGGCGTGGCAAAAGCCATTAAGGAGAGAAAACCTCAGGTCAAAATAATAGGGGTAGAACCCGAAGGCGCTATGGCTATGAAAAAATCTTTAGACAAAAATACGTTAGTCAGTCTTGATAAAGTGAATACCATTGCAGATGGCGTAGCAGTTAAGAAACCAGGGGATATGACTTTCGCAATGATTAGAGAATATGTAGATGAAATCATAACCGTATCGGATTTTGAAATTATGGAAGCATGTCTTTTATTACTAGAAAAACATAAGTTAGTGGGTGAAAATGCAGGTGTATTATCTCTTGCGGCTCTAAAGAAATTAAAAAACCCAAGGTAAGAATATAGTAAGTGTCGTTAGTGGCGGAAACATAGATGTATTAACTATATCAGCCATGATTAATAAAGGACTTAGATATAGAGGTCGTATATTATGTTTTGCAGTGGATCTAACAGATAAGCCAGGAGAGCTTCTTAAAATATCTGAAATACTGGCAAATATCCACGCTAATGTCATTAAATTGGATCATAACCAATTAAAAGAAGTCGACCGTTTTATGGAAGTTGAACTAGAGATCACTGTTGAGACCAACGGTCATCAACATATACAAGAGATTTTAAATGCTTTTGCTGATAAGGGTTATGATATAAAAGTAAAATAGTGTCATGTGGTTATCTGTGTACAACGAACTATAAGCTGTGAAATAGGTATCGTAATAATGTGTGTCAAATAGGTTAAAAGTACTAAAAATAAGATGATATTTTGACGAAATTATGATATGATTATAAAAAAGAAAAATATATTAAACGAAAGAAAAACATGACTAATTGTTTCAGTTTAATATAAGATCGTTCTACACTTTTGTATAGAAATGCTTTATAAATATTTGGGATAAGGAGAATATAAAGATGAAACAAAAGAAAAAAGCTAGCTATGACAAGCCAGCGACCATTATAGGTAAGGAAACCATATTAGAATCAGCTACACTAAGATCTAAGAATTCAGTACAAGTCAACGGAAAATTCTACGGGAATATGGAGATTGAAGCCAGTTTAGTTGTTGGTGAAAGTGGTTATATAGAAGGAAATGTAGTGGCTGATTTCTTATTGGTAGCAGGTCAGATTCAAGGAAATGTGGACATAACGGGACAATTACATCTTACCAAGACGAGTCGTGTCTCTGGGGATATTCAGACTACCAGCATTATCATTGATGAAGGCGCTTCTATTGATGGCAATTGCCATATGAAGAGTCACCAGAGTCTACCATTACCAGAGAAAGATAAAGGAAAAGATCAAACAAAATAAGTATATAAAAATGCCCAAACAAACCATCTATCCAAGAGAAAAGGGAGAGATGGTTTTTATATTGTTGTTAAATCATTCAAAATTATTTACAGTGTGTTCATATTTTATTCAAACATTGTGCGTATAATCTATAGTATAGAAAACGAAAAAGGTAATAAAGGCAGGCCACTTTTATTACTAAGAGAAAAATTAATTGGAGGATAAAGCATATGAGTGAATTCAAAGATTTTAATGACAACAATCTACATTCAAATTCTGACCCACAGCCAGGTGACACATCGGTTAAGGATACTGTTAATCATACAGATAGACACTCCTATAACGCTACAGGTTATGGAGAAGACGCGACTATAACGGATTCACAGAACACTTATAATAAGCAAGAGGATTATCAAGATCAATATAGACAAGATGAAGAAGCACATAGAGTAGAACGCCAAGATGCATACCGACAAAGTTATGCACCAGTTGAGAATAGAGAACATACTTATCAAAATAACTGTTTCAAAGAGAAAATCAAAAATGAAAGAAAGACGAGAAAACCCTATGTTTTTAGAAAAGTAGTAGCCTTTTTACTCATTGCAGTATTATGTGGTGGAGCTTTTCAAGTGGGGGCAGTGGTGACTAAACCCTATGTTGAAAAAATACTTTGGCTCAGGAACCAATGATAAATCAGGTGATCCAAATTTTACTTTTGGAAATGATGATAATCTGGAGACAACAGGTACCAATAATGGGGAAGATAACTTAAAAGAGTTGGATAGCAAGTTCACAGATACATCCAAAGATTATTATAAATCACCGGTTGTAGAAATAGCAAAAAATGTGAAACCATCTATCGTAACCATCATAACAACGGTCACATCAAGAGATTGGTTTAATAACCAGTTTGATCAACCAGGAACAGCAGGATCAGGTATTATATTTAAGGAAACGGATAAAGATATCCTAATTGTAACAAATTTTCATGTAATAACAGGTTCTAAGAAAATAGAGATTACATTTAATGATTCTGAAAGTGTACCAGCGAGTTTAGTAGGGTATGATGCAGACTTTGATTTAGCAGTCTTATCTGTTACTAAAGAAGATATGAAAAAAGAAGTGTTGGATAATATTCGTATTGCTAAGCTTGGTGATTCAAGTACAATTGAAGTTGGAGAATTAGCTGTTGCCATAGGAAACCCACTAGGCAAAGGTGATACTGTAACGGTTGGTTATATCAGTGCTGTAAACCGTGCCCTTGGTTCAGTTGATAGAAATATTCCATATATTCAAACAGATGCAGCGATCAACCCAGGTAATAGTGGTGGAGCCTTAGTTAATTCAAAAAGTGAAGTTATTGGTATTAACAGTATGAAGTTAGCTTCAACAGAGGTAGAAGGTATGGGATTTGCTATACCGATTACAGAAGCTAAGGGAATTATTGAAGATATTATGAATCAAGTAAAGCGTCCTGTATTAGGTATCAGTGGTTTGAATATTTCGGCTGATATGGCTAAAGCGTATAATATACCAATTGGTGTGCTTGTTAAACAAGTTGAACCTAACAGTGGTGCAGATGAAGGCGGCATCAGGCCAGATGATATTATCTTTGAGTTTAACGGTGTGACAATCTTTAACTTTGATGAATTATCCGCTGAATTAAAGAAATATGAGGTTGGTGATACAGTTAGTGTTAAGGTTAACCGTAAGAAAGGTAATGAATTTGTACAGATACCGTTAAATGTTAAATTATCGGATAGAAGAAGTATGACATTACAACCATAAGATATGAGAAGAGAGGGGCTGGCTCATAAAAGCAATATTGTAGGCTAGAAGTTTTTTGTAAAATATAAGAGGCTAAGCTTTTCAGACCCCTAAACGTCCATGTTTAGAGGGTCTGCGCTTCGCCGTCCATGGCTACGCTTTACGCTTAACCTCTTATATTTTACTACGATATTGACATTTGCTTTTATTAGTAGCCCCCTCATTTTGTTAATGGGTGATGAGTTTTCTGAAAGCTGTTGGTAAAGGAAAGTCAGATTCCTGGGTAAGATCAATCCACTCTACTTGTGGAAAGTGAGGTTTTACCATGTGATTAACACGAAATTCATAGAGGGTCATATGCCAAGTGCGATGAGAAAACACGTGTTTGGCTTTTTTGATTTTACCCATAAGTTTCACGGAAACACCTAGAAAATCTTCTAATTCATCATGAATACTCATACTATCTCTCAGGGCTTCATCACGTTTGATAATAGGAAACCCCCCATAAATCTGCCAGGAGACCTTCGCTCGGTCGTTTGACAATAAGGGTATTATCCTTATATCTCACTAAGGCTACTTCCATTTCAAGCGGCGTGTTTTTTCTGACGCTTCTTTTTAACAGGTAAATCTTTCTGTGTATGTGATGCATTTGCTATGCATAGCTTATGGATTGGGCAATCTTTGCATCTAGGATTTTTAGGCGTACATATGGTAGCGCCAAGCTCCATCAGAGCTTGATTAAAATGTCGGCTATCTTCAGGAAGAAGTGCCTTTGCCATATGTTCAAAAGCTTTTCTCGTTTTCATATCACCAATATCTCTATTGTCTTCAAATACCCGTGAAAATACGCGAAGGACATTGCCATCAACAGCAGGTAGAGGTAAGTTATAAGCGATACTTAGTACTGCGCCAGCTGTATATGGTCCTATACCTGGTAATTTTAGCGTCTCAGCATAAGTCTGTGGAAATACACCATCATAATCAAGCATCATCACTTCTGCGGCTTGTTTTAGACGTTTGGCACGTGAATAATAACCGAGACCTTCCCATGCTTTTAATACGTGTTCTTCATCAGCATTTGCTAAAGATTCGATGGTTGGAAATCGAGTCATGAAACGATTAAAGTAATCAATAACCGTATCGACTTGGGTTTGTTGTAACATGACTTCAGATATCCATATACGATAGGGGTTGTGATTTTTACGCCATGGCAGGTCACGCTTGTTTTGTTGATACCAAGTAAGTAAATCTTCTGCTAGTGCTTCGCCATGTTCTTCTATGTAGGGTAAATGGTCTATAGTTATCATCATTCTACCTCGTTTTCTATGTTATTCTTTATATATTAGATCATCATCAATAGGATGAAATGATCTGTTCAATAGACAATAGGATGTCCATTATTTCCAATTTATTATACCATGAAATATCTATCAACTCATTAGTTAAACCTATCCAATATATGCTAAAGAAACTTGGTACAAGGTTTTCTTTTTTTTTTGCGTGAAATAGGGTATAATGTAAAAGAAATACAGTATCTTGGATTTAAAAAAAATTATATAGACATGTTAAATGAATAATTACATGAACCCTGTAATTATTAAAGGCTATTCAACTTATAAAATTAAGGAAAATATGTTGAGGACAGATTATACCATTTAAAAGGTATAATCCGACATATATATGATGAAATAGCTATGAATTGTTGTTTGGTATTGAAAGGAGTTTTATATGCGTTACATAGCAGACCTGAGAGAAGGCGAACAGGTTCAGGACCATTACCTGTGTGTGAATAAGCAAGTATTAAAAACAAGAGCCGGAAAAAACGTATTATTCATTAAAGTTACAAGATAAAACTGGCGTGGTAGACGCTAAGATATGGGATTTGAATGATGGTATTAATGATTTTAACGAACATGAATATATTAAGATTGATGCTCTCGTGATTACATTCCAGAATTCTATTCAGTTGAATATTAGAAGATTACGTAAGAGTAGTGAAGGTGAATATGATCCAAAAGAATATATTCCTATATCTAGTCGTGATATTGGTGAGATGTATGAAGAATTACTCACCTATGTCCATGCTATAGAGAATAAATATTTAAGTGAATTAGTGAAAAAATTCTTTGTTGAAGATAGAGAGTTTATTAACATATTTAAGAGCCATACAGCAGCTAAAACGATGCATCATAGTTATCTAGGTGGCTTACTGGAGCATACCTTATGCGTACTTAATATGTGTGAATTCTTTGCTAAACAATATAAGATGATTAATAAAGACATTCTCTATACAGCAGCACTCTTCCACGATGTTGGTAAGATGAATGAGTTATCCGCTTTCCCAATTATTGAATACACAGATCCAGGGCAACTCCTAGGTCATATTGTCATTACACTTGAATGGATCAGTGACAAAATAAGACAGATTGTAGGATTCCCAGATGAGCTAGGAAATATGGTGAAGCATTGTATCATCGCCCATCACGGTGAATTGGAATATGGCTCACCTAAGAAACCACAGACCATAGAAGCTCTAGCACTTCATTTCGCAGATAATTGTGATGCAAAACTTCGTACGTTCACAGACCTACTAGAAGGTAGCGAGGTAGAAGGCAACTGGTTAGGTTTCCAGAGGATTTTTGATTCTAATGTGAGAAGGACTAGATTCTAGAAGGATAAAATAAACACTTTGATATGAGGTAATAGATAGCTGAAGACATAAGATCAGTGTTAGGATTACCACATAATAGATGCGTTATATGACCCCTAACTGAAATAAACTTTGTTAGGGGTTTTCTGCAAGATACTATAAGATGAGGAGATGGATATCGATGCAAATTGAAACAAAAAGACTAAGAGTAAGAACATTCAAGTCAGAAGATTGGAAAGATCTTCAAGAATATATATCCCAACAATCAGTTATGAAATATGAGCGGGAATGGGATTCGTCGGATTCATCATGTCAAGAAGATACCAAGTATTTTTCAGAGGGCAATACCATGTGGGCTGTTGAGTTAAAAGAGACAGGCAAGATGATTGGACATGTATATTTTGGTCAAGTACAGCCTAAGGACTTCATGGAATGGAGCATTGGTTATATTTTTTAATCCTATATTCTATGGCAATGGGTATGCTACAGAAGCTGCAAAGCTGTCATTCAATACGGTTTTGATGAACTTATGGTACATCGGGTATTTGCAAAATGCAATCCTGACAATACACCTTCATGGAAATTATTAGAACGTTTATCCATGCGGAGGGAAGGTTGCAGCCTGAAACGTGTCTCGTTTATAAAAGATGAAAAAGGACAACCTATATGGTGGGATGAATATCAATACGCCATTCTAAAAGAAGAGTGGGTCCCATTTCCATGTATCATAAATACTTAGAAGTTATAAACCATTAGTCATTTTATGGGTATAGTGACCATAATAAGTTGGGTAATGGTGTAAAAGAAAGTTGATAGAGAAAAAGAAGGATGGCAAAATATGAATAAAAACAAGCAAGATCTACCTGTTGTAAAAAATGAATATTATCACATGACGATTGATGACCTTGGTATTAATGGAGAGGGTATCGGCAAGATAAATGGCTATACCCTATTTATCGATAGTGGCTTGCCTGGTGAAAAGGTGAACGTAAAAGTCATCAAAACCAAGAAGAATTATGGGTATGGTAAGCTTATAGAGATAATCGAACCGTCGAAGCATCGAACAGAACCTATATGTCCTATTGCAAAACATTGTGGAGGATGTCAGTTACAACACTTATCTTACAGTGCCCAATTAGATTATAAAAGAAAAAAAAGTTGTAGACATGTTAGAACGTATAGGCGGCATAAAAGATGTCGTTGTGGACGAAACCATTGGCATGGATGAACCTTATCATTACCGTAATAAAGTACAATTTCCTGTTGGTGAAGCTAGGGATGGAGGTATTGACATTGGTTTCTATGCAATGCGTAGTCATCAGATTATTACAACAGATACATGCTACATCCAACAGCCTGTGAATGAAGCCATTATAGAAACGGTTAAGAAACATATGAGTGCTTTCCATATAAAACCCTATAATGAACGCAGTCATAAAGGTCTTGTTCGACATATCGTCACAAGGACTAGCCATCATACCAAAGAAATTATGGTAGGAATCGTCATTAATGGCAATAAATTACCACATGGAGAAGAACTTGTTGCAAGTCTACAGCAGATTGAAAACATAACAGGTATCTATGTAAGTATTAATAAAGATAAAACCAATGTGATTATGGGAAGTAAAATTAAGATGTTATGGGGTAAGGAAACCATAACGGATTATATCGGCGATATTGCCTTTCGGATCTCACCATTATCCTTTTATCAAGTAAATCCTATACAAACACAGAAACTCTATAATAAGGTTTTAGAGTATGCGGGACTAACTGGAGAAGAAATTGTATGGGATGCTTACTGTGGTATTGGGACTATATCCTTATTCTTGGCAAAGCATTGTAAGAAGGTGCTAGGAGTGGAGATTGTGCCAGAAGCCATAGACGATGCGAAGGAGAATGCTAAGCTTAATGATATTGCCAATGCAGAATTCTATGTGGGAAAAGCAGAGCGTGTAATTACGGAGCAATTGCAAGAAGGGGTAAAGGCGAATGTTATCGTGGTAGATCCACCAAGAAAAGGTTGCGATAAGGAGTTATTGGATACTATTATTGAGATGAAACCTAATCGTGTGGTGTATGTGTCTTGTGATCCTGGGACTATGGCAAGAGATGTGAAGATTCTTTGTGAAGGTGGATATGAAGTGAAGGAAGTACAGCCAGTGGATATGTTTCCGCATACGGTGCATGTGGAGACAGTGACAGTACTCTATTGTCAAGACTCCTAATAATCAAGGAATTTACACACTGCTACGATTATTGTACCTCAGCAACCTAATATTACAAAAAACTAGGAGAGAACTTATGAAACAAGAAGTGATAAATTATTTACAAGAAAGAATGATACAAAAGATAATATCTGTAACTATGTCTCCACACATGTGAAGACAGTCGTGGTGATAGATAAGAAATAATATTACCCTCTTGACTCTTCCTTTAGGTAATCCTTTATACTAAGTGTATCATTGTCATAAGAAAAGAGGTTAAAACAAATGAACAATCTAATCAAAATCAGAGAGGTGTCAAGCAAATATGACATAACAGCCCGTACACTGCGTTATTATGAGGACATGGGATTACTGTCTAGTACGCGAAGTGATGACTACACCTATAGAATGTACGATGGAAACGCTGTTAGGCGGCTTGAACAAATACTAATTTTACGTAAGCTGAATATCAGTATAAAAGACATTCAACGTGTTTTCAACACTTCCGGTTCCGATGTAGTTTTAGAAGTGCTGGGGAAAAAAGTGGAGAGAATAGACGACGAGGTTGCGCTTTTGCATGAGTTGAAGGAAATCGTGCAGGATTTTATACACGAAATCGAACAAGTGAATTTTGCAGATAAATCCGACATAAAACTGCTGTATAACAAGGCTAAAGAGATTGAAACACAATTGATAAGTAATGACTATATCGGCAAGCCTTCTAATATAAAGCGCTTGATTAAAGTAACAGAAAAATTAGATAAAAAAATTCCTGATATAATGGTTGTCATGATACCTGGATTTAAAGCAGTAACGTGCGGCGACCAACCGTGGGGGGAAATGTTCAAAGAAGGAGGATATATGTACCAATTGTGGCAGCATTATCATTTGTATAAGAGTGTCATTTTCGATTGTGTTGATTTTCTGATTACTAAAAATGACAAAGCTGAATGGATATGTGCCGTTAAAGATGGGGTTACCAATGCAGATGTAAGTCCTTTTAAATTGTTCGATTTTCCGGGAGGCATATACGCTATGGCAGTCAGTATAGATGAAGATAACGAGAGCATAAATAAAGTGGAAGAAAAAGTTGGCCGATGGGTTGAAAACACAAATTTTGAACTTGACAAGGACCGCAACGTTATGTTCAATATGCCTTATATATATGAAGATGGAAGAGATAGTGTCTATAAAGACATAGAAAAGGGACTTGGCTATAAGCAAATGCAAAGATATTTTCCTATAAAGCTGAAAGATAATGTTTAAGCATTTTGACAAACTGGAATGCTCTAAAATGTAAAATAAGGGTGGCAAGGTTTTGAAGAACACATAGTTTTGTAATTTTGCCTAGAATGGAAAGCTGTAGAATTTACAGCTTGATTTAGGATAAAAAAAAATAATAATATTGGAGGAATTTAAAAATGAGTAAATACGACGATGCAATTAAATTAATGGAAGAGCGTTGTGGAAACGATAAAGAAGCAATTATTGGTCTTGCGACAATATCATTATCTACGAACGCAGCGGGTAATCCCCGTCCTGCTGTCCGCATGGTCTGTGCTTGTTATGAAGATGGTGTATTTTATGTTTCCACGGACGCAACAAAAAATAAAAGCTTACAAATTGAGAAGAACAACGAAGTTTCCGTCTGCGGGTTGGATTGGTTTGCTTTCCAGGGCATAGCTGAAAATCTCGGTTGGGTCAAGGACAAGAAGAATGCGGAAATCAGAGCGAAGTTCAAAAAAAATCTTCGGCTGGTTCGATGAGGTTGGCGACGAGGACAATCCGAACTCAATTGTTATGCGTATCACACTTACAGAAGGTACCATTATTGACCATGAAAAAAAAATACGGTGAAAATATATATGAAATCGATCTTCTCAATAAAGTGGTAAAATAAAGGGTTTACAGCTTGATTGATTCATTTATACATAGTATCTAAAAAATCAGCTCCTTTTCCAGGTGAATGGTTACATTGTAATTGACCATCTCAGTTATACCATAAACCAGGAAGGAGTTGTTTATTACTTGGCTTCTATGGAGTAGGGCTTAATCCTGATATATAATTTAATTTAAGGTAAAACAGATGGAGGGAGAGTTTGTTATGGAAAAAACAATGGGGGACTTGGCAAAATTCTTGAAGCAACTATTACCAGTGAATATTCCTGAAAGATATACAATCAATTCTATGTTCACAGACATTTCAAACGAAGAGGACATACGAAGCGGCGTCCTTACTTTCAGAGATTTCCTATATCGTTTATGCGATGGTTTAATCACTGACAACACTTTATGTAACATACCTAAAAAAGGTAAGAAAAAGTTTTCAGATGAAACAACTTTGACAGTAGAGTTTCCATTTATGAACAACATTAGAAGTATATTACTAAATATAAGTCAGCATGGCATATTATCTGAGACAGGTGATTCACTGTTGATTAATAGCTGGGACATGCTTAGCCTTAAAAGATCGCTTAATAAAAATTCAACTACAAAAAATTTCTATTCCTCAAATGATAAAATGTATGCGATTTCTGACAGAATGCGGTATTGATTTTGATGGTATTGACTTGAGTATGAAAAAACCTGATATATCAAAAATTGAAGCAATACAAATTACATATCCTGATTATCCGATTATGCTAACGGGTTGGAAGGCTTTGGGGATTGCCCAGAATGAATTGTCATCCCGTAAAAATGATGATATTTTACTTCGATGCGATTACAGGGTCCTGAAAAACGAGGAGACGGAAGTCGACTCTATTTTGAAAGACTTTGTCTATCCATTGTCTGCACCTTTGCAAGAATTCGTCTTAAAATTGCATCAACATTATCTGAATTCGGGCATGAAATGCAATGTAGATTTAAGATTTTTATGTGTTCATTTTATCTACAAGTATAAAGGCAAAGCAATATGGAGGTTTTCCACATCTTTACATAACGGTTATCGTATGATCCTAAAGACAAAAAATACCTCAAAATATGCTGATATAATTAAGAAGTTTCCAGGGTTTTTACAGGAAAAGATATCTAAAGGATATGGATGTGACAGAAAAAAGGGCAGCGGTCATGGCAATTGTCAAAAAGGTTGTGAAGGGTTTCGTTTTTCTTTGAATGAGTCATTACTTAATATAAGTCAGGATCTGGAAACATGGCTCGATAGCGAACTGAAAAACATGCAAAAAAAAGAAGAAGGAGAAGGTAAAAGGGTGTGAATTAGTCTTAAGAGGGAAAAGTATAGTAGAAAATACAAAAGAGATAGGCATATGATTTTGTGATATGCTCCTTTTAAAGTATGATATAATTGGTGAGAAATAAAATTATGTGCTAATATAAGGTGATGATTAAGAACATTTTTATATGATTCTAAGATACATAGAAATACCAAATAAACAAATCATTATGCCTACTTGTGGAGAAAAAAACATATTAGTCTACATAATCTATATAAACAGGATATTATATTTAGATAATTGGGGGATTTATGAGGGGGAAGCGATGAAACATTTAGTTTTAGTAATACTAATAAGCTGTTTATTAGCTGTCAGGGGATTAGGAACAATAGGAAGTTTTAATGAAGATAGTCAAACAGATTATCCTAATAAAGAGATAATACAAACGTTAAGTGAAGATATGAACAATGATTCTATAAGCGAAGACATTTCATTAATTATGAATAATGCTAATCAAGAATTGATAATTGCTGTTAATGACAATGAACAAGTTATTAAATCTAACGTTAATAGAGAACAGATATTTGGACAAGTATTAAGCGATCAGTATAAATATGATTTCATTGTAAAAGGAAATAAAATATTAGTAGCATTACTATATACAGGGACACAAAAAATATGGAAGCAGTGCGGATGTATATTGTTATGAGTATACTGATAATAAAATAGAGAAGATATGGTCATCACAGGATTATGAAGACAAGAGCCTACTAATAACTGAAATTGATTTAAGTAATAACAATATAAAAATAGATATGTTTGGACAAATAAAAGATAGGATATTACGTGATAGAGATATAGAATATCTACAATATAGAGAAAAGGAATGTGATTTACTAAAAGAATCAGTATTAGCATCTGTCATTATTCCTAATTATGGATTAAAATATGGTAGCAATGGAGAAATACAATTAGTAATTCGCTTGGTTATTTGGTCTGGTGCAGGACCCATAAGCGATAGTTACATAATGAAATTTAAATATACAGAAGAAGGAATACAGCTACAGGACTCATGGTTTGAAAGCACAGAACCACAAAAAAAGTGAACTTATTACTTATAAAGAATGGTAGTTGATAAATATATAAGATGTTTATTATGGCATATTGCATTGGAATCATGATAAACAAAAATAATTGGATGGATGAAATCGGTAAAAAATCTTTTGAGAGGGTGCTATTATTGATTATCCCTGTTTTAGTTATATTCTCTATAGTTATTGGTTATGTTGTAATGAATATTGGGGATATCACATATTTGCTTGGAGGTGCTAATGTATTTTCGCTGTTATATAGTTTTTTTTGACATGTTAATGTTTTTTGTCATGTGTATAGGTCTATTTGGGCTTTTTAACAAGTATTTTAACAATAAGGGAAGATTGATGAGATTCTTATCCACTAATGCATTTGGTGCATATATATTCCACTCTTTAGGAATTGTTCTTGTACTTATTATTGTAAATCAGATTACACTTAATCACTATTATGGATTTACTTTTGTGACAGTGTTTTCGATAGCTTTTTCATTTATGGGAGGAGCATTATTTCGTAGGATGCTGTAAATATTAATAACTACAGTCCATTAAAGTTTTTGAAAACATAATAAGAGAGGTACTAAATAGAAATAATGAAAATGCAAACTATTTGCAAAATATATTGACAATACAGAAGATATCCAGTATAATTGCAAATAATATGCACGTATCAAAAAAACATCTAGTAGACAACATGGATTCTATTTGGAGTGTTTAGGTTCTAATTTAACAGGTTTATGTGATGAGTGTAGGGAGCGATAATTATAAATTAAGAATAAACACTATGAGGAGGTGTGCTAATGAAAAAGAAAAATAGAGTAATTGCAATCGTTGTAATAGTTGTTATATTACTGACTATTTTCTTTGCTCATGAATATATCATTGAAAAGGCACACCATGATTGTACCGGAGAAAATTGTACAATTTGTTTGCGTTTGGAAGTAGCGATACAGACTATTACTAATCTAACAATAATTTCTAAGCTGGCAATTATATTGGCAGCTCTTTGTGTGTTCACACATCTTTGCGTAGCATTTCCACTATTCATATGTATAAAGAAAACTCTAATTACCTTAAAGGTAGAACTTCTGAATTAAATCTATAATGTATAATAATTTCACCAACAGAATTAGTTGGTCCTTTTGTGTACTTATTTATAGATTATGGAGGTATTTACTATGAAAAAAAATAGAATATTAGTTATTGTTATGGCACTTACTATGTGTATTGGCCTTTTATCAGGTTGTGAAAATACTGCAAATAACACACTGAGTAAAAAGAGTGTTGTTTGTACTATTTTTCCAGAATATGACTGGGTTAGAGAAATACTTGGAGAGAAGAGTAGCGAATATGAATTGACACTTCTTTTGGATAATGGCGTAGATCTTCATAATTATCAGCCTACAGTAGAAGATATTGCTAAGATTACCACATGTGATGTCTTTATTTATGTTGGTGGTGAATCAGATGGATGGGTAGAAGATGCCTTAGCGGAAGCAACCAATAAAGATATGCAGGTAATTAATCTTTTAGAAGTGTTAGGAGAAGCAGTTAAAGAGGAAGAAGTTGTAGAAGGAATGGAGCATGGACATGAGCATGAACATGAAGAAGAACATGAAAATGGAGAGGAACATAAAGATGAGCATAAGCATGAGGAAGTAGAATATGACGAACATGTGTGGCTATCATTAAAAAAAATACACAGATTTTTGTAGAGACAGTTGAAAAAAGCTTTGGAAAAGGTTGATAGTAAAAATAAAGAGGTTTTTGCAGCTAATAGTGAAGCATATGTTGTGAAGTTGGGAGAATTAGATGAAGAGTATCAAAGTACAGTTGATGCGACAAGTAAGAAAACGGTGTTATTTTGTGATAGATTCCCATTTCGATATATGGTAGATGACTATAATCTCAATTATTATGCAGCATTTTCAGGATGTAGTGCAGAAACAGAGGCCAGTTTTGAAACAATTACTTTTTTAGCAGAAAAAAGTACATGAATTAGAATTAAGTTCTGTACTAGTCATCGATAATTCCGATCAAAAGATTGCTAAGACAGTGATAGATAATACCCAGGATAAAAAAAATCAGAAAGTTTTAGTAATGAATTCTCTACAGTCGGTAACAAATAGAGACATTGATAATGGCGTTACTTATTTATCCATTATGCAGGAAAATCTAGAAGTCTTGAAACAGGCATTGAATTAAAGAGAAAGGTTGGATGAAAATGGCTTACATCACCTGCGAGGATTTGGTACTTGGTTATGAAGGTGTTGCAGTAACAGAACATATTCAATTTGAATTAAATAAAGGTGACTATCTGTGTGTTGTTGGAGAGAATGGCGCAGGAAAAAGTACCTTGATGAAGACACTATTACATTTGATGCCACCAATGAAGGGAAGAATTGTCACAGGCGATGGACTCAAGCTTTACGAAATCGGATATCTCGCTCAGCAGACCATTGTACAGAAGGATTTTCCAGCATCTGTGTGGGAAATCGTATTATCAGGAAATCTGTCAAAGTGTGGGAAGCGTCCATTCTATAATAAGGTAGAAAAACAAAATGTAGAAGAAAATCTAAAAAAAATTAGATGCATGGTCGTTAAGGAAAAAGTGCTTTCGTAACCTTTCAGGAGGACAGCAGCAAAGAGTATTATTGGCAAGGGCATTGTGTGCTACAACTAAGCTGCTTTTATTAGACGAACCTGTGAGTGGTTTAGATCCTAAAGTGACGGCAGAATTTTATCAGCTTATCAATAAATTAAATAAAGATGGTGTAACTATAATCATGATTTCTCATGATATGCAGGTGGTAATGCAGTATGCAAGTCATATTTTACATATTGGACAAAAACAGATGTTTTTTGGAAAAAGAAACGAGTATCCAACCAGTGATGCATGGAATACACTTCAGTATGGGAGAAGAGAATAATGAATGATATTATCTTGAAATTACAGTACTATTTGGAATATCCGTTTGTATGGTATGCACTTATTGTTGGAGTTTTGATAGCTCTTTGCTCTTCTTTATTAGGTGTCACATTGGTTCTTAAAAGATATTCTTTTATAGGGGATGGCCTGTCCCATGTTGCTTTTGGGGCAATGGCAATAGCAGCAATTTTAAATGTATCAAATGATACAATAGTAGTGATGCCTGTTACGGTTATTGCTGCAGTACTGTTATTAAAGACTGGACAGAATGCAAAAATCAAGGGTGATGCTGCAATTGCCATGCTGTCAGTTGGGGCGTTGGCAATAGGTTATTTATTAATTAATTTGTTTTCAACTTCGGCTAATATTTCAGGAGACGTATGCAGTACATTGTTTGGTTCTACATCCATACTTACTCTAACCAAAGGCGAGGTATGGCTTTGTATCGCATTGTCGATTGTGGTAATTTTGATATTCTGTCTGTTTTATAATAAAATTTTTGCTGTTACTTTTGACGAAAATTTTGCAAAAGCAACAGGGGTAAAAGTTGACAGATATAATTTTTTAATTGCTGTGATTATTGCTGTTATTATTGTGCTTGGAATGAATCTGGTAGGAGCTTTGCTCATATCGGCACTTATTATTTTTCCATCCTTGTCAGCAATGAGGATCTTTGAGAGTTTTAAAAGTGTAGTAATCTGTTCTGTAGTCATTTCCGTATGTTGTGCTTTACTTGGAATTTTGATTTCTATTTTATACTCAACACCGGTGGGCTCCACTATTGTGGCTGCAGATATGGTTATGTTTTTTATGAGTTGTGTTATGGATAAGTTGATAAGGAGGTAAAATATGGGAACAAACAGATTGGTTAGAATTATGGGTTGCATAGCATTAATTTTGCTATTTGTAACAGGATGTTCTAAGAATGAAAGCAGAATGCCTTCAGTGAACAATGTAGATAAAGTAATACGGAATCAGATAGAGGAAGCAGAAAATGAAAACAATAGTGAAACCAAACAAGATAATGTAATAGGTGAAACAGAAGTTGAAGAAATAAATAATGTTGAGGTAGTTGAAGAGGAGATAAATACTTCAGGTGAAGTAGATATGGATTTGACTGTAATGAGTAGTGATATGATTTATACAACAATATACCAACTTATGGAAGACCCTGATACTTATATTGGTAAGAAAATTAAAATAAATGGGGTTTATAACGCAATATACTATGAACCTACCGATAAGTATTACCACTATATAATTATTGAGGATGCAACTGCATGTTGTTCGCAGGGGATGGAATTTGTATGGGAAGATGGAAATCATACATATCCCGATGAATATCCAGATGAATCGGTTGAAATCGAAATTATAGGGGATTTTGAAACCTATAGAGAAGAAGGTGATGATTATGTATACTGTAGATTAAAAAATTCTAGCTTAAGGGTTATCAAATAAAATTGTAAATAGATAATAAACCAAGAATATATATACAAAAGATTAAATATGGGGTGAACATGTCAACGTACAATACCTCTGATTCAGAGGACTTTATGAGAGAGAACAAAAGAGATAGGATTTGATTTAAAAAATCAGACACCTATCTCTTTTGTTTTGCAGAAAAATCATCAAATCGAAAGGAAATATAAAAATGAGTAAAGTGATAGCTGTAACAAGTCAAAAAAGGTGGCACTCCATATGAGTTACAAGGTTTCGTTCTTATTTCTAAGTAACTCATTTTACAAGTTGTATTTAATAGTAAATCAAAAATCTATCAGGTCATATTCAGGTCATACTTATAGTCTATAATGGTCTTAGTAAAGTTTATTAATACGATTATTAATAGATTATAAAGCAATTGAATGTTACAAAATATTGGTTATCAACAATTGTGATGAAAGGAGCTAATATGGGAATCCAAATTCTAAAAGAAAAAAAAAGTGAAAGATCTTAAAGGAATTCATTTATTTGATTTAGGTGCTTCAAATAATGCTATGAGAGTTAGGTTGTTATTAGAAGAGAAGAAATTAAGCTGGGAGAGTCATACTGTAAATTTGGCAAGTTTTGAACAATTTGAAAAGGAGTATTTGGAAATAAATCCACAGGGAAGTGTTCCAACTTTAATTCATGATGGTGTTTCAGTATATGGTAGCGAAAATATTCTGAAGTATATCGAAAAGGTATTTCCTAGTCCGAATTTAACAAGTTCAAATGAAGCAGAAATGTGGGAGTGGGTTGAAAGTGCTACTAGAACCCATATTGAAACTGGAATTGGTTACTTGTACTCTAAGAGAAGTGGGCGACCAGCTAGATTAGATATGCTTCCAGTTTATAAGGATCACAACCATGAAAAATATAAGTTTTTGGTAGAAAGAGGTCATCATATGACTGAAACACAGAAACAAGAAACATTAAATATAATAAATGCAAAATTACAGATGCTTGAGGACCAATTAAAAGCACAAAGTTATATTATGGGCAACATAATTAGTGTTGCTGACATAGCTTGGTTTCCTGACTTAATGTTTTTAAGTCATCTTGGTTATGATTTTTCATCATATTCAAATGTAATTAGTTGGATTAAAAGAATGCAGGGTAGGCCATCTTATAGTAAGAAAACTAAAATGCCTAAGTACATTTTTAAGATGATATTGCCTTTGATGAGATTACTTGCTAATAATAAAAAAATACTTACGTTAAAGAAAAAAGTAAAATAGGAGGTTATATGAACAAAATATATAGAGTACTAAAAAATGAGAGTCTAAATTCAGAAGCTATAGGCTACTTAGTGGACGAAAATGAAAGTATGTACACGATTCGTGTTCAAAATGGTACAAAAAACAAGATTAAAAAAATTTAGTAAAGATGAGTATATTATCAAAAGCATTTATGAAGTTGGGACGAATGAAACTTATCAGATAATAGCAAAGAATGCAAATGGAAAGAACGTTACCATTGAGCTTTCAAAATCTTGTTTTGGAGGATGCGGTTAAGATAAATAATTAAACTACTACTAACTCCCCAACATTTGGAGATCTGAAATATAAGTTTCAGGTTTCTTTTTGCTAATGCTTGTTGTTCTAATGTGAGGTATATCATATAATTGAATTGAAGAGTTTCTTATTAGGTAATATAATGATATAAGAAGACTGAAAAGGCGGTGAATAAATGTTTAAAATTCTTGTTGTAGAAGATGATAAAATGCTAAATAAAATGATTTCCACCAAATTAAAGAAAAATAATTTTGAGGTTTTTTCTGCTTATAATGGAGATGAAGCTTTAATGATTATGGATGAAGTATATATTGATTTATTAATAACAGACATTATGATGCCTAAAATGGATGGCATTGCGTTAACTGAAGCTCTTAGAGATTCAGGTTATGATTTACCTATTTTGATGGTCACTGCAAAAGGTGAAATGATTGACATGGAAGAAGGATTTAGAGCAGGTTCTGATGATTATCTAGTTAAGCCAATAAAACTAAAAGAATTGGTATTAAGAGTAAATGCTTTACTACGTAGAGCTAAAATAGCTCATGAAAAGCAATTAGTCATTGGTAACCTAATTCTTGATTATGACGCTTTAACAGTTACTTCTAATGGAGAAAAGCATGAAATGCCTAAGAAAGAATTTTACTTGTTATATAAGTTACTAGTTAATCCAAATAAAATATTTACAAGATTGGATTTGCTTGATGAGATATGGGGCATGGATGTAGATATAGATGAAAGAAGTGTAGATGCACATATAAAGAAACTAAGGAGAAAATTTGAACATTTAGATGAGTTTGAAATTGTCACAGTTAGAGGGCTTGGGTATAAAGGTGTTATTAAGAAAGGAAGTTAATGAATGAAAAAACATGATGATCCTATTAAACTTTCATTTCGAAAGACATATATGTTAGTAACATTTTTTATTCTTAGTTTAGCTTGTATTATTTCATTAGGAATAGTGATGTTGTTTTTAGATTTTTTTTATAGCGGACCAATTACTCAAATAGTTGTTGTTGTAACAGGTACACTCATTTGTGGCTTATCCATTCTAATTGGTAGTATTATTTTATGGAAGTCGTCAAATTGGATTAGTAAGCCAATAGTAGCTTTGGATCAAGCAGTGACAAAAGTAGCGACGGGTGATTTTGATGTACAAATTGAATCTAAAAAATCCGATGATTACTCATCATGAAATTCATACAGAAATAGCAACTTTAGTAAATAACTTTAATATTATGACCAAAGAGTTGAAAAGTATGGAGTATATGAGTAGGGATTTTATGAGCAATGTATCTCATGAGATAAAAACACCAATATCAACAATAACTGGTATAACTGAAATGATGTTAGATGAAGGTCTTGAATCTAATGAAAGCAATGATTATATCCGCATGGTAAATGAGTCATCTGAGCGAATATCAAATTTATGCGATAGTATGCTAAAACTTTCAAAACTGGATAGTCAACAGATTGTAGAAAAAAAAAGACATAGTACGTTTGGATGAACAAATTAGAAAAGCTGCGATTTTAACTTTAGAGAGCTATAAGGAATGTGATAGAAATCTAAATTTTGATCTGAAGAAAATCGAGTATCAATGTGATGCAAGCATGATGATGCAAGTATGGATTAATCTTATAGAGAATGCGATTAAATACTCGCCTGAGAATAGTACCATTTCTTTAATATTGAAAGATATTGAGATATCTGATGAAAATAGACATATTATGATTCAGATTCATAATGAAGGACAGGCAATTCCAGAGAACAAGATGCGAAGAATGTTCGATCGGTTTTACCAATGTGATCTTTCGCATAAAGATCAGGGGAATGGATTAGGATTATCAATTGTTGCACGTATTATAAAACTACATGAAGGCAGAATTTATTGTAATAGCGTTGAAGGGAAAGGTGTTACAATGACCATTGAATTATCATAATTGAGTAAGCAATTAATGGAGCAGGCAACTGCTTCTTTCTTGTCTTATAGGAAAGTCCTCAGTTTAGCATATGCACTAAGGAAACTTTCCTAACGACTAAAACTTCCTATGGAAGACGAGGAGTAGCCTCTTTTCTTGTGTGGTCACATTCAGGTCATATTATTGCTTTATAATGTACACATAATAGTAAGAAAGAGAGGAAAAAAAATTAACTCTTAAAATAACTGTTAATATTAAAAAGTAATGAAATAAAATTATAGTTTTATAGGAGGTATATTATGAAAAATACGATGATATTACATCACACACCAAGATCACCTTTTTTCTGAGAAAGTAAGATTAATGTTAGACTTATCAAAAAAAGAATGGATGCATGTACAAGCACCTGTTCACTCCAACAAACGTACAGTTCAAAAAAAGTTAGTAGAGGGTTATAGTAGGAGAATTCCCTTATTACAAATTGGCGCTGATATCTATTGTGATTCGAGTGTCATTTCAGATCAATTAGCAGAATCGACTGGAATTCCAGAGTATAGTAAAGAGAATTTAGGCGATTATAGAGATTTTACGATTGAATTGGAAGAGAAAGGATTTACAGCTTTTTTTCGTTTCAATTCCACAAAAGCAATTGTTATCAGCCTACTTTAAAGATTATTCTTTAAAAGATTTTTATGGATTCGTTGCTGGTAGAGTTGGCAGTTTCAAAGGTGTTGATATGCCAAAGCCTGATGTCGAAGAAGAAAAGCGAAAGAAAGAGAAGTTTCTTAGTACTTGTGAAGAAATGCTAAGTACCAGTAAGTATTTAATATCAAATGAGAAACCAACACAAGCTGATTTCGTATTATACCATCTAATTTGGTATAGCTTAAAAGCGAATATGAACGATTTGTTTGTGGGAAGACCAAATATCAAGAGGTGGTATATGGGTATGGTAAGTGGAAGAAAACCATTGCCTAAAGAGATAAAAGGAAAAGATGCATTGAAAATAGCTAAAGATAGCAAACCGAAATCTATATCAAAAGATATGAAATCAGGTCCTATGGTAGGTAAAGAAGTTTCGCTTGTTCCAGATGATGTTTCTGGTCCAGGTACATTACCTGTTACAGGTATTGTAGTCGGTGAGAATGAACAAAAGATTATCATTAAGAGAGAAACAAAAGAAACGGGTATAATACACATTCATTTTCCAAAGCATGCTCTTGGTGCTTGCTTCTAATAGTTTTGAATAAAACTCAAGTAGAATTTTGAGTTCCAATTGATTTTGATATCTCTAAGGAGGCGTTATGAAAGGTAAGAGAGTGAAATTGAGAACAAATGTACCAACAACGATCTTAAAAGCGACTAAAAAAGAAGACGTAAAGATTAGTTCTTTTTGCAATATTGGAATGTGTGGGAAATGTACAATAAAAAATCGTTGAAGGATGTTTAAGTGAACCTAGTAAAAAAGAAATAAAAAAACTAGGTGCTAGTAAAATCAAAGAAGGTTATCGCTTGGCATGTCAGGCAAAATTCGATGATCGAGTTGTAATTGAAGTATAAAGTGAGGAGATAAAAAATGGATGGAATACAGTTATTTAATCAAGCAATAAAAAGAAATTTAATAGATAATACAAAATACTTGAAGGGACGTAGTATTATATGCCTACCTATCTAAAAGTAGTAAAGCAGTTAAATAAGCAACAAAAAGTACGACAAATGAATTTGGAGGAAAATTTAACAGTACCACCAATTATTATTATGAGTGTGACGAATGACTGCAACTTAAGATGTAAAGGCTGTTATGCAAATTCTCAAGATCGTGAAAAAAGACCTTGAAATGACAACAGAAAATATAGAAAAGGTTATTCGAGAAGGTATCGATCTTGGTGTAGGAATTTTCCTCATTGCAGGTGGAGAGCCACTCATGAAACAAGGGCTGTTGGATGTGATAAAACAGCACAAGAGTACAATTTTTGTCATGTTTACTAATGGGCTTTTAATATCTAAAGATGTCAAAGAAAGAATGAAAGCTATGAAGCAGTTAATTCCTGTTTTTAGTTTAGAGGGTTCAAAAGAAACAACTGATCTGAGAAGAGGAAAAGGTATCTATGATGCCGTTGTAAATAAGATGGAAATGTTGAATGATAATAAAATGTTGTTTGGTGCTTCAATTACACTAACGAGAAAGAACTATGATGAAGTTATGAATGATGAGTATATTAGACACCTTGAAGAGATTGGTTGTCGTACATTATTCCTTATTGAGTATGTCCCTTGTAATGGTGATAAAGAATTATGTTTAACAGATAATCAAAAAGATGATTTATTACTTAAAATTAAACATATTCAAGATGATTTTTCTGTTCTACCAATACCACTACCAGGAGATGAGGGTCACTTTCAAGGTTGCTTAGCAGCGGGTAGAGGATTTGTTCATATCAGTAGTACTGGTGCGATAGAAGCGTGCCCATTTGCACCATATTCAGATGTAACAGTAAAAGTAGTGCCATTAAAGCAAGCATTAAATTCAAGGTTGTTAACACAGATAAGAGCCAATCATCATATGTTAGAAGAAGCCGAAGGTGGGTGTGCATTATTTGAGAGTCCCGAGTGGGTTTCAGGTTTAATAACTAAAAGAGAAAAAAAGAACGTGCAGCACTATCATATAATCTATATGTTGGCTAAGAAGCAATTAATAATAGATGCTAATTAATCTCAAAAGAAATAAACTTATTTTTAATTCTTTGAATAGCTCATGAGAGTAAGTTTTAAAGCTATTTGCAATGAAGAACATAGACGATAGACTTATATGGATAAATACATGTCGTGTAAAACAGAAAGAATTACTATCGAAAACAAATATATGGACGAGGTAAGGAATTTTAGTAGTTGTAAGAAATCAATCTGCGTGAGATGGGATAGAGAAGGAGGTTCTTCTACTCTATCAGGTAAATTTATAAATGTGAGACTATGTTGTTGCTGTTAGAAATCATAGTCTCTTTTTAAAATGCCTGATCCACTGAAGGTTAGTGGGTTTCAGGTATGGACATGGAGAGTACAGTCTTAGGGGGAATAGATTTGTATGAAGTAATTTAGATGTGGTTAAGCTGTTATTACATGTTATATAAGGTAGCTTGCTGCGGGGTTTTTAACTTGAATCATCCTCAACAAAAACAACGTAAAAAGATATACAACTATGCTCCAACGCATCTGATAAATCAAAAGTTAAATTCTATTTTCTTTCCCCCAATCACACATCATTTCTAAAATTGGCATTAACGATTTACCTCTTTCAGTTAAAGAATACTCAACTTTCGGAGGGATTTCAGGATATTCATTTCTAATAATAAGTTGATCATTCTCCATTTGTTTTAAAGTATTACTTAAAGACTTAAAGGAAATAGATTCTAAACATCTTTTTTTTAATTCATTGAATCTCATTACAGGCTTATATTCAGTTAGCCAATACATAATGTTCATAACATATTTACTCTTTATCAGTGATAATGTATATCCAAAATTAGTATCTATATCAGTAGCGCCAGGTGGGCTACTTAATTTATTTTCCATAATTGCACTCTCCTTTTGGTTAGTAACTTACTTAAAATTTGCGTTCTTCCATGTAATATTATTTTATATTATACTATCTCTAAAGTAAATATTTACTGAGGAAATTAACTAATTATTAATGAAAGGATGTTTTTATGAAAAAGAAAATAATGGTACTAACAGGGAGTCCAAGAAAAGAAGGAAATAGTGATGCATTAGCAAATGCGTTTATTAACGGTGCAAAACAAGCAGGTAATGAAATTATAAAATATGATATTGCTGATAATAGAACTACTGGATGTGTTGTATGTAATACTTGTTTTAGCAAAGGTAAGGCATGTACGTTAGATAATACTTTTAGTGAATTTGCTGAACTAGTTAAAGATGTTGATGCTCTAGTAATGGCGACGCCTTTTTATTGGTTCACTTACCCAGCTCAACTTAAAGCTTTTATTGATAAATTTTATGCCTTTGAAGTAGGTGAAAAGAATTTGAAAATTAAAGATACTATGTTACTAACTTGCGGTGAATTAGAAGATGAGAAAGTATTTGATGGACTAATAGAATCATATAAGCAATTATGTAAACTGCAAGGATGGAACAATAGAGGAACGCTAGTAGTACCAGGTGTGTTAGATAAAGGAGATATTCAGAAGACTAATGCACTAGAAAAAAAAGCAGAGAGACTAGGAGTAGAATTTTAATTATAATAGATTGTTTTCTAAAGCGCAAAGAAGGATTCACTTATTTGGTGCATCACATTGGGATTCATTATCCCAAAAGCATAGGCTCATTTGAACATAAATATAATGATGCTTATATGATACTAAATAGGATGGTATTGAACCAAAAAATTTAACGGATAGGAAAGACAAGTCCTTCGGTCATTAAGCCGAGGGACTTTTGCTCTGAATGAAAATAATTAGCTTGGAGAAAAACTTACTACAAACATACTCCGAGGTTTAGCTGTAAATCATTTCTTGATAATTATCACTTCATGCTTTTGCCGTGGGGTATTTTATCCCTTCAGCAAGCCGTAACTATGAAACCAATGAAATAGAACAATAGAGTGTTTTTATATATAATAGTGCAGGGTAAAATGAATGTAAGTTTTGAACCTGTTTCGGCGGTATAAAACGAGTAAGAAAATAATCAGGTAAAAAAGAATCTGCGAGCCGGCCGGTATCGTAATGGCGAAGCTTGCCATTTTATATAAAAGGAGAAAGGTTGTAAGGATTGATTACTTCTGCCTTGATTTAAATCGGGTATAAAATGCAGCCGTATTCACTTATCAGTTTAATAATAATAGTGTTAAGAGAGAAGTAATAATTATTCTAAGAGGGAGAAAGATAATTTTGAAGAAAATACTAATTTTGATGATCTTGCTTATTTTGTTAATGCCTTCATTGAATGCTTTGGCAGAAAATACAGAAATAGGTGTAACTGAATATATGAATGATTTAGACAGCATCGTACAAGAAGCACTTAAAAAGTCAGAGACACCCGGAGCGTCCATTGCCATAGTAACAAAAGAGGGAATCCAATTAAAAACTTATGGTTATGCGGATATAGCTAATGGGATAAAAGTCTCCGAAGACACTTTATTTGAACTAGGTTCAATGAGCAAAGCATTTACCGCATTAGGAATTTTATACCTAGAACAGGAGGGAAGTCTAAAGTTAACGGATAATATAAAAGAGTATATCCCTTGGCTTACACTTAATTTTGAGGGTGAATATAAAGGGCAGAAAATTAATGGGGAAGTACCGGTTACCATTGAAAATGTGTTATATCAGACAACAGGAATTCCATTTCAAACAATCGGATATATACCAGAAGGAACTTCGGATGATATGCTTGAGAAAACAATTCGCACACTAGATGGGATAAACCTAGTTTATTATCCTGGTACAAGACATTCCTATGCCACAATCAATTATGATATTTTAGGACTGATTATTCAAACAATTTCTGGCCAAAGTTATGAAAGCTTTATTACTGAAAAAATATTAATGCCTTTAGGGCTAAATCATACTTATATGGTTAAAGAACAGGCATCTCAAACAGGAAAATTAGCTATGGGTTATAAAACAGAATTTTTTAGCGCAAGGGAATATGCTGCTCCTACATACAGAGGGAATACACCAGCAGGTTATGTGATTTCATCAGCAAATGATATGGCACGTTGGCTTGGAATACAGATGGATTTGATAGAGATACCAGAAAGGTATAAGGAACTCATACAAAAATCACATGTTGGAGATAGTACAGTAGCCTCATTAGGAGAGTTTCATTATGCTCCGGGTTGGAGTGTACATATTAGAGGTGAAACCATAGTACATGGTGGTTCTAATCCAAATTATTCTTCAATAATTGAAATTAACAATGAAAAAAATATTGGCATATGTATATTATCGAACCAAAATTCTAATGCCGTAAATTATGCGAAAGAAAACTTTTTTAATTTGATATATCAACGGGATATTACAAAATATAAATCAAATACTTATCAAAAGTTAGATTTAATTTTTTCAATCTTGTTTATAGGCACTCTGATTTTTGCAATACTATATTTCATTTTATTACTAATAGCTATTAAAGATATTATCAAAAAAAACAAGAATAAGAGAGCAATTAAGAAAAGGAAAAGTGGCAGGATTACTGCTTGCCATACCAATCATGATTTTTTTTGGTTACTGCATTTATTATCTCCCGAATGTTCTGTTAGCAAGATTGCCATGGCAGACAGTAAATATATGGGGTTCTAAAAGCATTATGTATGGTAGTATAGCCACATTTTTTTGCAGGAATACTATTTTTTATCTATGTATTAGTAACCTTTAATTATCCTAAAAAGAATGAAAAAAAACTATTTTGCATTAATCCCATTATCAATTTTTAATGGGTTGACGAGTGCACTGATTATATTTACGATTAACGAGTCTTTTAACAGGGGTCTTGAGTATTCAAAAGAATTATTAGTTTATTTTATCTTTTCTCTCATATTTTTTGTTTATACAATCAAGCTGGTACAAGGTAGATTAATTATTATTACAAATGAAATGATGTATGAGAAACGGATGAATATGATTAATAAAATATTAAGTTCTTCTTTTCAAACAGTTGAAAATGTAGGTTTTGAAAGAATTTATTCGGGATTAAATAACGATATAAGTGAAATATCTAAAATTCCGGGTATTGTCGTAAGTTTTATATCGAATTTCTTGACAGTTATATTTTGTGTTGCTTATCTTTTATCAAATAGTGTTGCAGCATTTGTTGCTTCCATTAGTGTTATTATACTTAATTTTTTGTGTGAGTATAATAACCAGCCACATTGCCACTAAATTTTGGGAAGAAAATAGAGATATTCAAGATATCTACTTTGGGCAAATGCATGACTTAGTCTATGGTTTTAAAGAACTGGTTTTGAGTAAACTAGGAAAAGCAGATTTCAAAAGAGATATGGAAGATTATTCAAAAAGGTCAAGAGAGTTAACAAAAGAGGCAGACATAAAGTTTTTTTTACACTTTAATATATATAACACACTTATGTTTAATATTATTTTTTTTGGTATTGTGGTTTTTTGTTTTCCCATTATTTATTATTGGCATTCAAGTAAATGATTTACGCGAAACCTTGTTTATGGTATTTTATTTGCTTGGACCATTTCGTGTTATGATGGGCTTTATTCCGTCAATTGCACAAGTTCGAGTCAACTTTAAAAGAATCAATAACTTGATTTCTGATTTAGAAAATATATCGTCAAAGGAATGCAAGCAAATATTAGCATCAAATATGGATAAGAAGCAAATAAATATAAGGTTTGAGAATGCTTTTTATAGTTATAAAGTGAAAAATGAAGATACCAATGAGGAAGATGTGGAATTCACCTTAGGACCTGTTGATATGGAAATGAATACGGGAGAAATCATCTATGTTACAGGTGGAAACGGGAGCGGCAAATCAACATTAGGAAGGCTTCTATGCGGTTTATATGCACCACAAAGTGGAACGATCAAACTAAATGGTGATACATGCAATATGTTGGATTTGAATGCATGCTTTTCTGCTGTTTTTAGTGATTTTCATTTATTTAAAAAACTTTATGGCGTGGACATTGCATCAAGCAAACATGAGATAGATGAGTTACTTAAAATGATGATGTTAGATAAGAAACTAGAAATTAATGAAGGCGGAGAGTTTCAATCACTCAAATTATCAACAGGGCAGAAAAAAAGGCTTGCTTATATTGTTTGTCGCCTAGAGGACAAGCCGTTTATGCTCTTTGATGAGTGGGCGGCGGAGCAAGACCCTGAATTCAGGCATTATTTTTATACGGAATTATTGCCATTATTAAAGAAAGAAGGAAAGGGCATTATTATCATTACACATGACGACCGGTATTTTAATCTGGCAGACAAAATGATTAAATTGGAACGAGGGGAGATCACTAAAAAATGAATGTTCATCCACTTTCTAATGCGCAAACAAGAATATGGTTTACCCAAAAAAAAGTATGAGAACTCATCGTTATTCAATATCGGTGGCATGGTAAAAATAAATGGGAATGTAAATATTATTGCATTAAAGCAAGCCATTTTTAATACAGTTTTACAAAATCCAGCATTAAAACTTAGGCTTATTGAAAAAGATAATCAGATTTATCAATATATATCCACTGAACCGTGTATGGTTGATTTTATTGATTTTTCTTTTGAAGAAGAAGCCTTTATGAAATGGCATGATGAGCAAGCTAAGACACCATTTAACATGATTGATTGTCCATTATATTATTTTTCAATTATTAAAATAGCTAATAATAAAATGGGTTATTTTATAAAACTTCATCATATTATAGCGGACGGTTGGTCTATTCAGTTGTTGACAGATCAAATTACAAATGAATATGAAAATATTATCCGAAAACATTCTGATAGTGATGAAAGCAATTCATATGTCATAGAAGAAAAACCATCTTACATCAATTTCGCACTCAATGAAGCATCACAGCTAAAGCAAATGGATAAGGCAAAAAAAATATTGGAATGAGATGTATGCTAAGATGCCAGAGGTATCTTCTGGTTCTTGTGAGAATTTAAATGGTCAGAGAATGTCTTTTATTCCAGACGATTCAATGCAAGTAAAAATAGAACAATATATAAAGAAACATCATATATCACTCAATACTTTTCTCACTTTTATATACATCCTATATACCTACAAGAAATCTGGAACGAAAGATATTATAATCGGTATGCCTCTGATCGGAAGAAAAGGAAAGGTAGAACGGCAAACTTTTGGAACATTTACGAATACGATGCCATACCGATATGTCATTGACGAAAAAGAGATGCTGGTAGATGTACTAAATACCATATCTATAGAATTAAAAAATAATTTACGATATCAAAAGTACCCCTATAATTTACTACATAAAGAATTACAGTTATCTGAACATGGGATAGGAAGTTTATATAATATATGCGTTAATTACTATAATACGAATATTAATACGACCTTTGGAGAATTTACGGTAGAAAATAGGGAGTTTTATAACGGACAGCAAGAATATGCCCTTCAAATCATTATTAGGCATTGGAATAACATTAAACTGCAGCTTGACTTTGATTTCCAGACCGACCTGTATTCAGAGAAGCAAATAAAGGACATGTACCAACAATTTATCATTTTGATGAATCAATTGTTTTGTGATGATAGCATTAAGGTAGAAGACTTGGTTCTAATAAATGATGAGGATAAAGTGGAAATTATAGATACCTTCAATCAAACGACAAAGACCTATCCGAAAGATAAAAACATGGATAGCTCTTTTTCATAAAAAAAAGTGTTGCAAAAAACCAAAGGCTATTGCCATCTCCAAAAAAAATGAGTCGATTACCTATCAAGAACTTGACCGCTTATCCAATAGGATAGCAAATAATATGATTTTGGCTGGAGTAAGAAAAGGGAATCTATTGGCAGTAATTCCTGACTATGATATCCAAAGCATAGCCATAATTGTTGCAATTATGAAATGCGGAGGTGTTTACCTCCCAATGGACATTCATTTTCCAATGGGGAGAATCAATGAAATATTGCAGAATTCAGAGGCGGATTTTTTCATTGCTAAAGAAAATCATAGTCATTTCAGACGCAGATTTTTATCCTATAGAGAGTTATTATCTGATATCAGCAATAATGAAGACATAAACTGCTGCGAATCATGGGATATCGCTTATATCATATATACATCCGGCTCTACAGGTAAGCCGAAAGGGGTAATGATTACGCACAATAATTTTATGAATTATTTGTGTTGGGCAAAAGAAAATTATATAAAATTGAACAAAGAAGTATTCCCACTCTATTCATCCTTTTCTTTTGATTTTACGATGACATCTATCTTTTTGCCTTTGATTAGTGGTCATGAGATTCGGATTTACAATCATACGAAGGAAGAAAATGTTTTTAAGAAAATCATAAAAGAGAATAAAGCTACAATCTTAAAAATAACACCATCGCATATTGCACTGATTCAGGATGTAAGTGTGAAAATAAATTCTCCCACTCTTGCTGACACTTTGCCCTTGCAAGCAAGCAAAGTCATGGCGCAAAAAAAATGAAGGATTCTAAACTTCATACATTTATTGTAGGTGGAGAAAATCTTAAAACAATTGTATGTGAGCAGTTATTTAACCATTTTAATAATAAGGTGAATATATACAATGAATATGGTCCTACCGAAACCACCATCGGATGTATGATTCATCTCTATGATAACAATAAATCCGAATCTATTCCAATTGGAAAACCAATTGCAAATACAAGGATCTACATACTGGATCAAGATATGAAGCCGGTACCAAACAATACTTTGGGAGAAATATATATTGGCGGCGATAGTGTTTCCCAGGGGTATCATGGGTCAAGTAAGGAAACCCACAAACGGTTTCTTCAAAGTCCTTACAGGAAAAATGAAGTCCTATATAAAACCGGAGACAGGGCATACCGTGATGATACAGGAAATATTATTTTTTCAGGAAGATTGGATAATGAAGTAAAAGTTCGAGGTAATCGGATTAATTTGTCTGAGATTGAGCAGAAGATCTTATCAAGCAACATGGTGAAGGATGTTTTTGTAAAAGCTTTTCAAGGCAAAAATGATCATTTACAGTTATGTGCCTATATTGTGCCAATGGCGTTGTTTGACATCCACAAACTGAAAGATTATTTGAAAAAAAACATCTTCCAAGTTACATGATACCTTACTATTTTTTCGACTCTAGATAATTTTCCACTCACATTCAACGGAAAAATCAATGAGGGTAAGTTGCCAGAACCGCTAATGTCTATAAAAAAAGTATAGTAAGAATAAGCGTATAAAGGAACATAAAATTTTACTAAATGCGGTAAAAGATATTATCGATGAAAAGATCGAGTTAGAAGATAACTTTTATACCTCGGGGGGATTCAATAAAAGCAATCCAATTATCATCCCGTTTAAGTGAACAGGGGTATGAATTGACGGTTCGGGATATTCTTACCTATCCGGTTCTAAATGATCTGGCGTATTATATGAAAACCAAAACTAAGATAAGATACGACCAAGTAACTTGCAGTGGGAAGATTATGAGAACGCCAATCATTTCATGGTTTTTTGAACAGAAATTTGCAGAGGAAGGACATTATAATCAATCGATTTTATTAGAACTTTGTCAAGTTATACCCGTAGAAACACTCAATAAAGTTTTCTTAGAATTAATAAGGCATCATGATATACTTCGTCTAAACTATGATAAGGAAATGGATTGTTTATATTATAATAATGAACATTTAAATACAGAATCCTTTATTCATGTTATCAATTTAGAAGGGGGAAGTATTAATCATATATTGGAAGTAATTAATACGGATATAAGGCATCATTTCGATATGAAAAATAATCTACTCATTAGACCTTATTTACTAGTGTCAGAGGAAGGATGTTATTTGTATATGACAGCTCATCATCTAGTAATAGATGGTGTTTCATGGCGAATTTTATTAGAAGATATTGTTACCTTATTAACACAGATACAAAATGAACAGACACTGTCGTTGCCCGAAAAAACAATTTCATATGACTATTATGCGGAAAAATACAATGACTGGGCTTCAAAGAGAATTATTGATATAAATTATTGGAATTCTATATTAAGTACCAAGAACAGTCTAGTTTGTCATAACAAAGGTCATTCTACCTATGCAGATACGGTGAAAGTAGAGATCCAATTAAGTCAAGATATGACGGATAAATTACTTGGCCGTGCAAATGAGCCCTATCACACAAGACCAAATGAGCTTTTATTAATTGCTATGGTACAAGCAGTAAATCAAGTCTTTTCTATTAATGAAATTGTGTTGGAGTTAGAAAGTCATGGACGAGATGTCATTGAAAGTGTCAATGCAAATCGTACAACTGGCTGGTTTACGAATATATACCCTATTCAATTGAATATAAATGCATCTGATTTACAAGTACAAATAAAATCATTAAAAGAACAGATAAGAGCAGGTGTAAGAAGAGGATATGAGTATGGTATATTGAAATATCTTCAAAGACAGAAAATACAAAATAAGAAGATGATATGTTTTAATTACTTGGGTGAATATAAAGAAAAACAAAATGACTATTTTACGTTAAAGCAGTTGATGTTTGATTGTAATATGTCGGAGAAAAATCAAATACCTTATTTGCTTGACGTGAATGCGGTTGTGTTGGACAAAAGATGTAATATGACTCTTAAATTCGATAAAAATGAGTTTGATTCTAATCATATTGAAAAATTTACCCATTGCTTTGAGAAAGAGTTAAAAAAAGATATTAGAGCATTGTGTTGCTTTAAAGGAGAGAATTTTTACACCAACGGATTTTGATTCGGTAGACTTGACACAAGAGGAGTTGGATCGTTTACTCAAATAAGGAGCAGATGAGTAATAGAATGAAGAGAAATGGATTGATAAATTAAATGAAGAAAATTGAACAGATACATCCTTTCAATGATTTTTTTTATCGGGATTGTTTTTATAATTCCCTATTCTCCATTATCAATTATGCAGAAGGGGATATCGGCAATATACTTGCAAATGAAATTCAGCTTTATGAGCATATGCCAGCAAATATATTGAAGGTAGGAATTGTTACAATAGCCATCGAACCTATGAACAAAATATTAGAGAGTATGAACATATTTTGCTATAGGAGTGAACAAAAAGTCGACCCATATGAAATATATGATGCGCTAGATCATGATATGCCGGTGATTATCATGGTGGATTGCTTTGAAGAATCAATACGGAGAGAGTATTATCAAAAAGAACATTTTGATCATAATCTTTTGATATATGGCTATGATTTGGAGCAGAATATCTTTCATATTATTGAACATAGTAGGAAGAATCGTTTAGATTATAAAAAGAAAACGATTCCAATAGAGATTGTATTAAATGCATGCAATGCGTATATTTACCACTATCAGAATGAGAAACAGGATGCTGCCATACTTTATAAGTTCTATCAAAAAACAATTAAAAGATCGAGTCAAGAAAAAATGCTTCCATTACATTTTGTGACAATTATTTGAATTATGATGATATTATTAGAATGCAATTTAAAAAACTTGACATAATCAAGGATACATTATGCAGATTAATAGATGACAGGAAGAAGCTATCAGTGTGTATCGATACAATATGTGATGAGATAACGGACATCATCAATGCAAAGAAGATAGAGAAAAGAAAGCTGGAATTGTTTTTGAATCATATAGAGGTGAATCAGATGACTGAAAGTATTTTAGATGGTTGGATAGCAATACGTCTATATTTGATGAATTATCAATATGGTGGAACTGAGATTGAAAGAAAGCTAGATGAGGCAGCAAAGCGTCTTAATGAAATAGTTATAGAAGAAAAAAGACTGATTACATCAGTTTTTTTTCTTCTATATGAACAATCGGAAGAAAGAAGGTAAGCATAAATGAAAAGTAATGAGTTAATGCAATTAAAAGAACATGATAAAATTAGTGAAAAATTAAGTAATAATGGAATACCGTGGAAAGTATTTTGTTTTAGCTCTTATATAGTATTAGTTAATAAAATCTATGGATGGGAAGAGCCAATGGTTCTTATACAAGAAGAGGATAGTCAGAAAGCAATCCAAATTAAGTTAACAGATGATATGTTGTTTATGGAGCTATGCAATAAGATAGTGGAATCTCTAAAAGAAGATTGTCCCCATAAAGGTTGCCAATATGACCATAGAGATATTCAGGCTATTTTCCTAGTGGATAAGCAGCAATCACAAATCGAGCAAATGACAGAGAAATTCAGTAATTGCTTATGTATGGCTTGTTCTGAAGATAGTTTGAACTTATCTTATCAATTTATGAAAATGAATACAGACAATAGTTTTCTTTTCCTTATGGAGCAAAGATTTGAAGAAATTAGTATGCAGTATCTTTTATTTGAAGAAATAAAAAAAATCAAGGATCTTTCCATTATAGGTAAAGAAGAGGAAACAAAAATAAGTAACTTTGTTAAAGGAAATAGAAGTGAGATTCCGGATAAAACTTTTCATAAGATGTTTGAAGAGCAAGTCATAAAGTCACCACATAAAATTGCCGTCATATGTGGTGAGAATACAATTACCTACAATGAATTAAACAAGAAAGCAAACCAACTGGCTAAATACATAGAACAAAAAAAATAGCAGGAAATGAAAATCTTATCGGAATTTATATGGAGAGATCCATAGAGTTCATTGTATCTATCTTAGGCATTATAAAGTCTGGGAATGCTTATGTCCCTATTGATCAAGATACACTGAATCCAGGACACAGCGGAAGTTTTCCAAAAAGCAGATTGAGCTTTATGTTAAAGGATACAAAGATGAAATTGGTTATAACAAAAAGGTTTATTATGATGACATCCCCAGTGAAGGGAGAGAAATACTATGTTTGGATGTTGATGATTTGAATGATTTTTCAACGAATAATATAGAAAAAGCAATTCCGACTAATCAAATGATTTATGGCATTTATACATCTGGCTCAACGGGTTATCCTAAATTAACAATGATTGAACACAAGTCTGTTATCAACTTATTTTATAGCATAGATAAGTACACATATTCCAGATTATCTGAGAAAAAAAATCATATAGTAGCACAGAATGCACCCTTTGGATTTGATGCCTCTGTTCAACAGCTAGTTTGTTTGGTAAAAGGTTACTCACTATGCATTTTGACTGAACGAATGCGGAATTCTGCAAAAGGAATCATCGATTGCATTTTGGGTAATGAGATCTCAGTCTTTGATTGTACACCTTCACAATTAGAACTACTGCTTAATGAAAATATACTGGAAAAATGTCATGAGATGCTCGAAGTAATTTTGGTTGGAGGTGAAAGTATTCCCCACAATATGTGGACTCGCTTGGTACAAGAAAAGAATGTTGATATTTTCAATGTGTATGGACCTGCAGAATGTACCGTAGATTCCACATACTATTTAGTGAATGAAAGTGAGCATGAAATGCCCACAATCGGGAAAGGGATTGATAATTGTAATATCCATATTCTTGATGATGAACAAAATATCGTTCCCATAGGCTCAGTTGGGGAAATTTATATATCTGGATATGGTGTTAGTCGGGGATATTATAACAGAGATGCGTTGAATAAGAATAGTTTTTTCAAAAATTCAGATCCAAGTTTAGAGTCGGCGTATCTATATAAAACAGGGGATAAAGGCTATTATTTATATGATGGTAACATTAGATTTGTAGGAAGAAGTGATGAGCAAGTCAAAATCAGAAGTCATAGAATCGAATTGGCTGAGATATCAACTAATCTATGTAAACACCCAAATATTAAGGACGCGCTGGTAACTGTAAATGAATCATCAGGCTATAAAAAACTGATTGCTTACTTGATTCTTAAGGAAGAGAATGCGTTTGACCCACAAGACATATCCGTTTTTTTATCTGATTATGTGCCCAAATATATGCTTCCAAATCAATATATTGTTCTTTCTGAATGGCCACTTAACCAAAATATGAAAATTGACAAAAAACGATTACCATTGCCGGATGAAATTCATGAGCAAGGTGCTAATGGCGTCGAATCACAGGATGAATTGGAACGAGGATTAGCTGAAATCATGGTAAAAATATTAAAGATTAAAATGATTACGGATACGGATAATTTTATGACTCTTGGCGGAGATAGTTTACGGGTTATGACACTGCTTGCAGAATTATTCAGTAAGTATAATACGGAAATTGACTTTGAAGAGTTTTTTAAGAATCCAACGCTTAAGTTTATTAAGCAAAAAAGTGTTAGACACCATAGAAAAAAAATAAGTTATGTTAGGAAAGAAACTGAGGTGACAAGAAATGTCTTTGGATTGCATATTAATTGGCTTTAATGATGAAAAAATGGAAACAACGATTAAGAGGATAGAGCCATATAAGAATCAAGGTGCTGCCTATCAGCACATGTTAACAAGGTCGGCTATTGTAGATGGAAAACGTATGAAATAACTCAGAACTAATAAGAGAAAGTCTCAGCAGTTCTTTAGGGATGGAAAGTGATTTATCTATTTACAGAATGCCGAATATGGCAGTGCATTATTTAAGGCAGTATTTGAGAAAAAGAGATATCAGTGTTGAAATAATTAATAATTATAATTTTGGTAAAAAGAAGTTGAAGCATTTACTGAAAACAAGAGAACCGCTTCTGGTTGGTGTATCATCCACTTGTATCGTTGAACCGGCACCCCTAAGGGAAATTGTTGATTTTATTCGAGCAAATAATCCAAATGTTACAGTTGCATTAGGAGGGCCATTTATAAATAGTATCAATTATGAATATCATGACCAACAGCAAAAATATTTGCTGCAGCGTATGGGTGCGGATATTTTCATTCATGAAAGACAAGGAGAGAATACACTATTTCGCATTTGTTTGGAATTAAAAAAGGAAAACCCAGATCTGGGCAGCATACCAAATATTCTATATCGGGATGGTAACGCATTCAAACGGACCATAAAAGTTCCAGAAGATATATCTTTGGATACTGATCCGATTAAAGAATTTACATTTTATGAAAATCATATCAAACCACCCGTATATGTAAGAACATCCATTAGTTGTGCCTTAAACTGTGCATTTTGCCGCTATCCCATATTAGGCGGAGAACTTATGTATATGAAACTAGAATCAATAGAAATGAATTTGGATTATATATACTCTTTAGGTGTTAAGTATCTTGTATTTGTGGATGACTCCTTGAATATACCAATGGAACGGTTTAAAAGCCTGCTAAAATTAATGATTAGGAAAAAATACAATTTCAGATGGTGTTCGTTTTTTAGGATTTCACATTCAGATGAAGAAACATATCAATTAATGGAAGAGTCAGGATGTTTAGGCGTTATTTTAGGAATAGAATCTGGTAACAATACAATCTTGAAAAATATGGATAAGAAAGTAACAAGAGAAAAACTTTTATTTGGTATGGAACAATTAAGAAAGCATAATATTATAAGCTATGCTTCCTGTATCATTGGTTTTCCTGGTGAAACATTAGAGACTGCCAGAGAAACTTTGCAATTTATCGAAGAAGCAAGGCCAGTATTTTATGACTTGCAAACCTGGTTTTATGAGGGTTCGGTTCCAATTGTAAAGGAGAAAGATTATTACCAACTAACTGGCTATGGATATGATTGGTCACATAAAGATATGAACAGTGCTACGGCAGCAAAAATTGTGGGAGAAGGAATCAAAACAATTAAAAACTCTGCATTTATGCCTTCTTTATCTTTTAATCTTTGGTCTTTTGCCTACTATATTTCTCAAGGTGCAAAGTTAGATGAATTCTTATCTTTTTTCCAATATATTTAAAAAAGTCATTGATCATGAAAAAGATGAAGTTGATGATAGATACAAGGAAAACATAAAAAAGCTTATGATGGTTTTTAAAGACAATCAAGATTTATATGATAACCTGAAAATGAGGAATGGTTGAAAAGAAACCTTTTAGCCATCCTGATTTGTACGCTGCTAGAGGCAGCAGAAGGGAGTTGACATGAAGAAAAATATTTTATTTACAGGAATTTATGACCTGTTCGGTTTGAAGCTAGCCAGTGCGTTATATGCAAAATTTCCATCATCCATATACTATTTTGGAACTAAGGAAAATTTGAAGTGCTTATATAAAATGATCGATTCTGTAAAGTCAGTGGATGAAAAAGAGTATTTAGCCACCTGCCTAAAAAGAATAACACGTATAGAAGATGAGAAGCACTTCACTTTAATGGGTATGGATGATTTCGATCTATATATATGGCATCTTGATGATATTTATCCAGCAACAAGTACTTATAATTTGAAAGCATTGCATTACAACAAAAAATGAAATCCAGAGAATAGAAAGAATTTGTAAAGGTTATAAGGTGAAACAAATTTACTATGTAAGTTCGATTTATGCATTTATAGAAGATGAAACGTCGGATATATGTCTAAAAATTAAAGAACTGAATGAAGAATATATATTGCAAATTTGTAGAAATCATACTATAAAAGGGACCATTTATCGGACTCCTATCTTGTATAAGCAGACAGACCGACAATGTGAAAATGATTATATTAGCCAATTAACCAAACGTATTAATGATTTTGTCAAATGGGTAAAAGGGCGTATTCCTAATTACTTTGACAATTATAAGGTACATTTGCTAAACAATAACGATAGTGACTTACATGTTCTTGATGTAGATAGTATCATTGAAAAAATTCTCGATTTAGAAGAGTCCATAAAACAGAATTTATTTGAAATTTATCATTTATGTGCAACGACTAAGTATTCCTCTATGAATGTATGTAAGAGGATTTTTGAGGACTTATATGATATCGATGCCGAATTAACAGAAAATATATCTGAGCTTACGGCGATTGATAAAATATTACATAAAATATATACGTTTCACTTACCTAACTTGCACGAGAAAACAGATGATGCAAAAAGAGTTATATTACATACTCTAAAGGTGGAGGGATTTAGAAAAAACAAAGGAGGTATTGAAGAGAAGTCACCTGGTATATGTGGTAGCCATACAAAGGTTTTATATACACAAGGAGATAGTAAACTTACTTATCATGTTGCTGGCAGTGGACAAGCTATCTTAATCGTAAATGCTTATGGCGTGAATACTGAGGCATGGAATTCATTGGTAGAACAATTATCACAACATTATTATGTCATTTACTGGAGAAGCAGAGGGCTTTATCATCATGAGAAAAGGAATGGAAATGAAGATTCTTACTGTGGTACCTGGGATCAGGTAGAAGATATTGAGCAGATTGTTTCTCAAGAGAAATTAAGTACATTTCATATGATGTCTTGGTGTTCGGGTGCAAAAGCAGCTATTTTTTTATAGTTTAAAGCATCCAGATAAAGTATTGTCTCAAATATTTATAGCAGGAGAGTTTGCACCTTTACAGGGAGTGAACGATATCATTCAAAGTTTCGAGAAAACATTCAGCTCATTGCAGATTTGATACAAAATGATGAACGAATGTTGGATTTCTATATGAAGATTATACATAAAGGAATGTTTAATCATCCGGTAAAGGAATTTTCATCAGCCGATGAAATGTATATTTATGAAATAATGCCGGAAGTACATCGAAATATTTTACTGTCTCCCTTTACTTCAAAAGAGACAATGGTGAATTTTCTAATGATGTGCATGGAGTACTACAAACATGATGTGTCGGAAAAAATTGAAAAAAAATATAAAAGTTCCAACTTTATTTGTTTCGGCTGAATGTGACCAAGTGGCACCATATATGCAATCTAAGTGGGCTCACTCCAATGTAAAAGATTCCGTATTTGTTTGTTTTCCATCAGCTACCCATTTATTGATTTTAGAGAAGACATTGGATGTATATGAAATCATAGTGCAACATATGAAGTATAATAATTTTGAGATTAAAGAAAGGGTGGTATAGACCCATGAATGAAAAGCAATTACTTAAAAAAAATTTTTTACAACAGGATATATTTTTCAGTGATGAGGAATTTGCTGACAATCAACAATTAATTGATAGTGGCATGATTGATTCTATTAGTATTGTCAAGGTGATTATTTTTTATGGAAAAGAACTTTGGCATCTCATTCAAAGAGGATGATATGGATCCAGAGAATTTTGAAACATTGCAAGCGATGTTAGAAACAGTTGAAATGAAAAAAAGCCTCAATGGCTTAATGTCTAATCGTATATTAGAATGAGGTGGTTGTATGATATTACATGTTGATATCTTTGTAAATTCCATGGATAAAATGCTGGAATTCTATGTTGACAAGTTGGGAATGAGAATAATAGATGATCACAATTTAACAGGAGACTTAGTCCGTTTTGTTTCTAATAATCAGTATGATACCTATCGAGTCGTATTACTTAAGGCTTCGGCTATGGGGAGTATGATTGAATTAATTGAATACTTGAGTGACGAAGAAAAAAGAAATAGATATGTCAGGATCTAGGACAACTATTACCTTGTTGGTGACATCCCTAGCTGAAGAGATGGCACGTTTACAAAAGAAAGGGTTGCAGCCGTTGAGTAAGGTGTTTTCTGTAAGCTTTCCTAATGCCGGTGAATCCGATATCGTTTTTTATGAGGATCCCGAGAAGAATAAGGTTGAGTTGCTTCAAATGAAAGAGAAATGAATGTGATAAGATGTTTTATAAATGCTTACTAATGTTAGAGTGAGGGAGAATAGAAATGGATAACAAACAAGAGTTATATAGAAAAAAAAGTTAATGTTACTATTCAGAATGATATAACGACTTATAAAAAATTACTGTTTACCACTCTCAATCATACAAGCTAATCCAAATAAGAGTAACTGGATTCTTGAGCATTTCATAAATATTTACATGATAAAAAACAAGAAAGGTGTAATTTGGCTAGATTTCCTTGAAAAGGTTAATTTTCACGAAGATGTTTTAGAGGCTGAAACATATAATGCTGAAATTATGGTAGTAGAACAAAATATTTTAAATCGCATCATTGCTGACATAACAAATAATTCGTGTGTAATGGTATTTGTTGACAACTTTTACCTTAATAACAGTAGTACCTATATAAATTATCATTATCCAGTTCAATGTTTTCTATTTGGATTTGATATTTGTAAAAAAAATTTTTTGGGGTTTAGAGTTTAAGTATGGTGGTGGGTATGCTGTTATTATGTATAAATTCAAGGATATTGAAGATGGGTATAAATCCTGCATCAATAGATTAAATACTAATATGTTTTCTGGAAGAAGTAAATTCAAGAATTTCACAGCTAGACTAAAAAAAATATATAAATAACAGTTTTTCACCAATATGGGTAAATTGGTATAACTATATGTCACTCAAAATGCAATTGCCTTCCGAAGCGTATACATTTAACCCTAAAGTGGTTATTAATTCTTTAGAAAAATATATTGATTCTAGCCAGCAACGAGAGGAACTTCGCCCTGAAATAGTTCATGAAAGAGGGGAACTTGCAATTTTTGGGTATGAAGCGCAAAAGCAACTTATTGCATCATTTAACAAATTGATTGAAGGGGAATTTGTATTTGATTATAGGAGTATTCATCTGCTTGCAGAGCATAAAAAACTCATGTATAAAAGATTTATTAATATGTATCAGGTAAATCATGAACAAAGTGATGATATTAGATTATTAGTTAATGAATACGTGCTAGTGATGAATGCATTTGAAAAGAATAGATGCATTTTTTTTAAAAAAAATGTCCTTGTTGATAATAAGATGAAATCAATATATGGTTTATTAAAAAAACAAACGTATTATACAGGATATATCAGAATCACTTGAGGTGGCTGCTAAATTAGAGAAAAAAAATAATCCACCGTTTAATTCCTAAGCTTAAAAAAGCGTTATAATATTTAATCTGAACGACGCACAACAACTTACGCATTTCAGTAACTTCTGGAAACTAAATATCAAGATAAAAGGAGAGTAGATATGGATATTAGATCTAAGATTAACTTCAAAGAGAATCAATTTTTAATGTTTGTTTTAGATGACATGGCAAACTATATGGAATATGAGGAAGGTAAAAAAGTAATCAGGATGACACTGGGTAAGTCTGAATTGCCTTTACATAAGGATATTAAACTGGCGATGAATGATTCAATAGAGGACTTTAAGAAGAGTTCACTTGTGTATCCGGGAGGATTGCCAAAATTGAAAATGGAGTTATCCAAGCATTACAAAGAATATTATCATGTCGATATTGATGAGAAAAATTTTATTATTTCGCCAGGTACGAGTGCTGCATTTAGAAATCTGTTTGCGGTATTATCTGCGCCTGGAGATGAAGTATTGATTCCAAAGCCGTATTATTCTTTATATCATTTTTCTGCATTACTTACAGGAGCGTCAATAAAATATTATACGATTAACACAAATACCAGAAAACTTGATATGGATTCTTTTAAGAAGAATTTCACAGATAAAACTAAAATTGTTGTTATAAACACACCAGGTAATCCACTAGGAAATGTTTTGACAGATGAGGAACTTTATGAAATGGACCGTTTTGTTGATGGCAGAGCTGTCATTGTTAATGATGAGATCTACTCAAATGTCTATTTTGATCAAAAAAATAAATCAGTCATGAACTTGAAAGATACAAAATCAGTATTTATTACGACCAATGCCTTTTCAAAAGCTTATCGCATGTATAGCAGAAGAGTTGGATATTGTATCGTGCCGGACGAATTGATTGAACCATTAACGGTAATTCAGCATCATACTTTATTGACAGTAGATCCGATTGTCCAGTTTGGAGCCATTGCAGCTCTTGGTAAGCAAAAAAGAAGTAGAAGACTTGGTTTCAAGTTATAAAGAGAGAAGAGACTACACCATGAAAGTATTGAGTGGTAACCAATATATGAGGCCTATTTATTCGGAAGGCGGATTTTATATAACCCTAGATTGTAAAGGTATATGGAAAAATATCAATATAAAACAAGTCTTGATTTGGCAGTAAAGATTTTGAAGGAAAAATCTGTAGCAGTAGTTCCTGGTTCAGACTTTGGATTGCCACATACACTTAGACTCTCTTTTTTCATCCACATATTATAATGAGGGAATTGATTTACTGAAAGAATTTTTTTGATACAGGAGTCATGTATGAAGGGTAAATCAATACAAGAAAAAATTTCAAAGCAGTGTAAATTGAATGCAGACAAGGTTGCTATTATTGATTATGACAGAAAAATTACGTATTCGGAACTAGAAGAGATGTCGGATTCATTTGCAGAAGTATTTATGCAAGAAGGTATTGTTTCTGGTATGACTGTTGTAGTCATTGCAGACAGATCCTTAGAGTTGATAGCCATTGCACTTGCCATACTAAAATGTGGGGCTATTTATGTACCAGTTGATTTAAATTACCCACTATACAGAATACAGAAGATCATAGCTGACACAGGAAGCAATATCATTGTCAATTTATCGGATCATCAATTGAAAGAATATAATGGAAGCGTTTTAACGTTAAAAGAATTAAGTAAAGCTAGGAATCATAAAAAAGGGAAAAAAAACAGAAAAAATTATGTATCTCATATTGCTTATATGATCTATACATCAGGTACTACGGGCAGTCCGAAAGGTGTCATGGTATCACATGAAGCGATTATGAATACATTTGAGTGGATGACCCAGCAATTTAATATCAGTGAAAATGATGTTATAGCTCATAAAACATCCATTAGTTTTACAGATTCTATATGGGAGATTTTCTGGCCATTGTTGAATGGCGCGAAAGTATCAATACTAAATAGCAAAGATACCAAAGACTCAAAAAAAATGTATGAGTGGATGGAAAGTCAAAGGATAAGTTTTACGCAGTTTGTACCTTCTATGCTCAAAGTATTCGTTGAATATATTGAAGTAAAAAAAATAGAAAATCCACTGGAAAGATTGCGATGGGTTTTTTTTAATGGAGGAGAGCAAGTAGGCATTAATTTGGTGAAACGGTTCTATGATTGCTTTAAAAGTGCAAAATATGCAAATATATATGGCATGACAGAGTCTGCAATATATGCAACTTATCATATTGTAGAAAGAGAATTGCTAGAAATTTGGAATTCGGTTCCCATCGGTAAACCAATATTCAATACGAAAATATTGCTTCTGAATGAGCTTGACCAAATATGTAATCCCTATGAAAAAGGTGAAATCTGCATAAGTGGAATCAGTTTGGCAGATGGGTATTGGAATGACCATACGTTAACGAAGGAAAAGTTTATTTATTATAAAGAAATGAAGGACAAGCTGTATAGATCTGGAGATATTGGTATGTCAGATGAGAACAGGTGTTATTGGTACTTTGGTAGAAAAGATAATCAAGTCAATGTATATGGAAATCGAGTAGAAATATATGAAGTGGAAAAAAATATTTTGGAATTTCAAGGGATTACACAAACGGCAGTCATTCCATATAAAGATCAATATGAAGAAACCTATTTAGTTTGTTATCTAGAGAATGAACAAATTGATGTGGATAAGCTAAAAACGTTTTTGAAAGATAAGTTACCAGAATACATGGTACCAAAAGTATATCAGAAGGTCCAATCTCTACCACTAACAGTGAATAATAAAGTTGATAAAAAGAGTCTTTTGGAAATTTCTAAGGATAAGAAACATGATAAATTAGAGATTTCAGGAAAAACCTCTTCAATGAGCATCATTCGAAATATATGGAAGTTACTATTAGGAAATGATGATTTTGGAAATAGTGATGAATTTTTTCAAATAGGTGGAGATTCCCTTACATTGGCAAGGATGCAAATTGAGTTGGAAAAACAAGGATTTTGTTTGAGTTATGACGATTTATTAGAGTATAAAACCATCAATCAATTAGTGGATTTGTTAAAAAGAAACATTTCCTCTGATTAATACAATGCTAATCCTCATCAAAATATTTTAATCAGTGTTAGCATAAGAAAGGATAGTGTAATGAATATAAAGAAAAAAAACAAAAAATATTGTTGCTCAGTGTGTTAACTGAAAAAAAATGCAATTATAACAGAAGAAATTGGTGTCTGTTCCATTGCGGCCTTTCTGGAAAAAGACGGGTTTGAGGTTTCACTGGTGAATTCAACGCGTTCTTATTTGGATTTTGATAAGATTTATAGAGACAAACCCGATTTGATTGGCGTTACGATGTACTCTACAACAGAAAGCGTTGTTTTAGAAACGTGTAAAATGATAAAGGAAAAGTTTCCGGATGTAAAAAAAATTTCAATTGGAGGATATTGGCCTACTCTTTATGGAAAAAAAGTTATTAGAGAAACATAGCTTATATGATTATGCAATTTGTGGAGAAGGGGAATTGGCCTTTTGCGATTTAGCGAATGCAATTGAATACGATAGGGATGTATCTACCATAGGGAACTTGATATATCGTGAGAACAACAGAATAATTGAAAACCAAAGACAAGAGCTAATTGAAGACTTAGATTCTCTACCTTTCCCAAGAAGGGATTTATTATTAAACAATAAACTTAAATATGCATATATATCAACAAGTAGGGGCTGCATGGCAAGCTGTAGTTTTTGTTGGCATCAGAACTTTTGGGGAACGAAAGGACATAATAAGTGGAGAGGGCGAAGTCCTCAAAATATAGTTACTGAGATTAAAGAAATAGTGGATAAGTACGGCGTTAACCGCTTTTGGTTTATTGACGACAGCTTTGAGGATTACAATGCTAGTAACCCTAATCGTATGTGGGATATCGCACAGTTAATTGTTGATGAAAAGCTGGATATTACCTATGAGACCTATTTCAGATCAGAAGTATACAAACGGTTTGATCATGAAAAAATGAAGCTGATAAAGGACTCGGGACTTGTTGGCATTGTGTTTGGTACGGAGTCCGGTAATGAGGATGATTTAAGATTATATAACAAACCGGCTTCTGTCATAGACAATTTACGCTCTATTGAATATTTTAGAGAAAATGATATTGCAGTTGATATAGGATTTATTAATTTTAATCCTTACTCCACTTTTGAAAATCTGAGAAAAAATATTGATTTTCTGGAGAAAACCAAATTTGCTTCCGTTTTATATTATATTGTGGAACGCTGTGGTATAACAGAATTTTCATCACTATATTATAAACTAAAAAAGGATGACCTTTTAATCGAGGAAGAAAATCTGGGATGCTATTCTTACCATTACTTGAATGAAGATATAGGGAAACTTTCAAAATTTCTATATTACAAATATCATGAAAATGAAAATTCAAAAGTATATTTTTATGCAAAAAAAATCGGTAGCATTATAAGAGAAGAATTCAAAATCATAAATTATTTAAAAAGAAGTTTTGGAGAAAGCAGTGAAGTCATTAGACAAATTATTATAGAAAATGAAAATAGAGCATGGGAATATTTAGAGCGAATAAATCGCTCAAACGCACAATGTTTCAGAGAACTGCTAGATATGACGGAAAAAGGGTTCAGTCAAACCAGTGCTGAGAACATAACAGAAAAAATATCTAAATTTACAGTACATCAAAGAAATTAGTGGTTTACTCGAAAAAAATAGACTGGGACTTTATATGAGATTAAAGGATAAAGGAATACCACCAGAATTGTATTTCAATTTTAGTTAGTTTCAAGAAGGAGGTTCTTATGATGTATATTCATCATATAGGATATGCGGTAAAAAATATGAATGAGGCAGTATTGCATTTTCAAAAGTTAGGTTATGTAGAAGAAGGGGAAATGCGTAAGGATGCAGAAGGGGGGGGAAGATGCATGTTCAATTCTTACTAAATCAAGGTACAAGGGTAGAATTAATATCTCCGGCAGAAACAGAAGGATCACCAGTTGATAATGTACTTAATAAAATTGGGTGCACACCTTATCATATTTGCTATGAGGTGCAAAATATGAATGAGGCAATTGAGTTTTTAAAAGAAGACAATTATAAGGTAATAAGAAAACCTGAGAAGACAGGTGTTCTCCAAAATTATTTAATAGCATTTCTATACCATAAGGATGTAGGTGTTATTGAAATTGTTGAAAAGGAAAAATGACAATATGCATAGATTGTTTGCAGATGACTGCACCAGTTAATTTATGAACGAAGTATAAGGCTTGGCTTAACAAATCCTAAATTATAGAACAATAGCGGGTTCTTATATATAATCGTCAGGGTTATAATGAATGTACGCTTTCAATCTGTTTCGGCGATTTAAAGCCAATGAGCAAGTAATCGAATATTTAGATTATACGAGCTAGTAGATATGGCAATGGCGAAGCCTTGCCATTAATTAAAGAACGGTAATAGTATTATATAAGATATATTAACTTAAATAGAACCAGTTAATTAAGTAGATTAATTGACTACATCATTATTATGTGAGGAGGGATTTTAATGAGTGTTGTTACGAGTTGTTCTGATACGATATTAAAAAATGATTGCAGATGTATTGGAGTTATCAGAAGATAATGTTTCAGTTGACCAAAGCTTTCAAGATATAGGCATGAATTCAATAGGATTCATAAATATAATTATTAAATGTGAAACGGATTTTGATATAGAGTTTGGGGATGATAAATTTTTAATGACTAATTTTCCTGCAATTGCCGACTTTATAAACTATGTAGAAACGTTAATTTCATAAGGAGTGAATGGAGTGAAAACAGTAATTCCTTACATAAAGGTAATCGGAGATAATAGGGAAAGAGGATTTAGTCATGGCAGTCAATGTGCTGGGTTGATTAAAAGAAATATAGAAATTTGTAAGTCCTTATGCTGCTACATGAGGAAAGTAAGTTGGGAAACGTTATTAAGTGATGTGAAGCGTTTTGATAAAGCGATTCGTAAATATGATCCGGATTTATATATTGAGATGGAGGGTATCGCGGCCGGTGCAGACGTGAGCACAGATGAAATTATTTTTTTTAAATGTACGTACCGAATTAATGAATGCTGTTTGGAACAAAGCAGTCTTTACGAGTGAAGGCTGTACCAGTATATTTGTAGGTCCAGAACGTACAGTTGATCATAAAATATACGTTGCCCAGACTTGGGATTGGATTGAAGACGCTAAAGAAATAATTATTATGCTGCATTCTGATGACCAAAAAAGGCCATCAGTTCATTACAGTTACAGAAGCCGGTATTATAGGAAGTATGGGGATTAATAACAAGGGGATTGCTGTATTACTTAATTATTTACCTATACGTGAAATAAATACCCATGGAACACCATACCATATTCTATTAAGGCGGGCATTAGAATCCCATTCCATGTCAGATGCACAGTGTAATGTCATTCGCTCTCCCATTGCTTTTGCATTAAATGTAATCATAGCGGATTCAAACGGACAAGCAATCGATATGGAATTGACAGCAAAGGGGACTGATTTACGCTATCCAACTAACAACCAGCTGGTACATACGAATCATTTATTAAGCCACCGTTTGCAAGTCAGAGAAGTAAAAGCGTTGCATCTGCAATCTGTTATGCGACTTAGAACAGCAAACCAAGTATTGCATTCAATTAATAAAATTGAATTAAGTCATATAAAACAGCTTTTTTCACAACATAAGCAAAAACCGTTTGAGATATGTAAACATGCAAAAAACAAGAATGATGCCTGTACAGTATATACAATAATCATTGAGCAAAAGGAGCAAAAACTTTATTTATCATATGGGTTGCCATGTCAAAATGATTTTATTGCTTACAATCTTGAAGAATTATTTAATAAATAAGATAAGCCAGTACAGAATCAAAATAAGTAGAACGAATAGATTAGAGGGGCGGTCCCATAAAAGCAATTTTATTGGCTAGGCTACGCTTTACGCTTAACCGCTTATATTTTCTTATGATATTGACGTTATTTTGCTTTTATGAGATAGCCCCATTAAAGATAATAGAGGTGGATATGAAATATCAAATACATGCATATAATAAGCAATCCAAGTGGATTCAGGATATAGAAGATATAAATGAAAAGGCATGGCCTAAGCTTATGCAGGGCGAAAAAGTAATGAGAAGTTACTGGGGGTTCTTGCTTGGTAATTTCCATAAGTATCAGCGTGTATTAACTGATGATAATGTCGTTATTGCAATCGTCAATTCTGCACCATTTAGGTTAGGTCCTGATGTAAATGAATTACACAAAGATGGTATCTATTGGGGATTAAAACAAGTAACTCACGACTATTACAATGGCATTAAACCCAATACATTGCTTGCTTTGCAAATAGTAGTAAATCCAGATTTTCGAGGGAAAAAAAATTAGCTATGAATGTGTAAAGGTTTTAAAAAAAAGCTTGCACATGAGCAAGGTTTTGATAGGGTAGTGATTCCAATAAGGCCATCATCAAAGCACTTATATCCTTTGATGAACAAAAGTAATTATATCAATTGGAAGAACCAAGAAGGGTTTCCTTATGACCCTTGGCTGCGAGTACATATCAAAGCAGGTGGTAAAATAGTGAAACAATGTAAAGGAATATCCATTCGTGCCTCTATAGAAGAATGGAAAGAATGGACGGGATTACACTTTGGATCTACTGGTGAGTATATCGTTCCTGGGGCTTTAAATCCTGTATATGCAGATTTAGATAAAAATCTGGTTACCTATACCCAGGATAATGTTTGGGTGGTCCATCATGTATGACAATGGAGAGTGTCACAATTAGAACGCATTCAATTGAAAAATATTAACAAGGACGAGGTTGATATGAGTATGGATTTAAAAAAACGTAATATTGCCAGGAATTGAAGATCGAAGTATATACAATTGTTTTGAGCAGCAGGTTATGACTTTATCCTATTACTTTTATAAAGAGCATTGGAAACTGTTTTTAGAAAATTCATTCCAGTGCGGAGATAAATGCAAATACATAGAAGATATGATAGTGATGAATACTCAGATAAGTAATATGGCATTAAAATATTATGGTATTGTATGTGACCCTGTACTTAGTGACAAACAGCTGACTTTTGAGGAAGATGAGATTTACTTTATAAAAAATCAATGTAAAGGATTACCCTTTTACTATGAAAATAGAGGAGGAAGGGGACCATTATTTTTTGATTTATGGGAGGAATCAGAATGGGTATTTAGTTAATGATAATTATTATAATGTAACAGACTATATTTTGGATAGTGAACTCTATGCCAAGGGAGAGAAGAATGTATACCAAGTAAGAAGACAGCCAGATTTCAAACCTTTACCAGATTATAAGGAGCAAATTATTCAAAAGCTATTATGCAATTATTATGATGAGATAGAAAAGGCACGGCAGTTAATAAAAGAAAATGATATATATGACTATCATTCCACACTCCTATTTGACAGGATTCATGCAATTCATTCATTTATAAAAAAAAGATATTTTAATTTTAGAAAACAACTATTCAGAAGATCCATATATGAGTGAGTGCATTAGGATTTTGGATGAAATTGCTGATAGTATCAAAAAAGTTTGGTTTTCTTTAATTAAAACTCACTTGAAATATTCTATTATTCCTAATGATAAAATTGATGAAATATTTAAAGAGATTAGTCGCTATCTGGCTATCGAAAAACGTGTTAAGAATGAAATCATTCTTTTGCTATCAGCACACAACAGCTTAAAGCAAAAGTTGGAAAAACAGCTGCTTGAGTATTTAGAAGTTGAAGAAGTCGATGATTCACGTTCTATATATGAAGACCACGTAGATCTTGCTGTTATGTTCCTTATTAACTACTTGGAAGAGCAAAATGAAAACCTAGAGCTTGATTATCTTTTTTATAAGGAATTAAAAAACTTATGGTCAATATAAATTAATGACTTATCGGAATATCCTTAGAAATGGTTTGTAATATTATTATTTAATATTTTAGTATTGCAGATAAAATTGCATTATGAAAGGAGGTGAGTACTATGAAAAAAATCGCAAGAGGTACATTAGGCATCACATTTTCTAAGATGAATTCAGCTAAGGTAGTGAAATAGTTTATCTGGAAAAGGGGAAGTGGCAAGATTCTGTTTATAAAAAGGGTTTTGTCACAACCCTATTTTTATGCAAATGTAAATAGAGGTGGCATATCACTCACCTATGATATAAATTATAAAGCTGTCAGAGACTTGTAATACTAATATTTAATGTCTTAGTATTGCAGATAAAAATTGTATTATGAAAGGAGGTGAGTACTATGAAAAAAAATCGCAAGAGGTATATTAGGCATAACATTTTCTAAGGTAGCATCAGCTAAGGTAGAGAGATAGTTTATCTGGAAAGAGGGAAGTGGCAAGATTCTGTTTATAAAAAGGGTTTTGCTACAACCCTATTTTCTTGAAAGAAAGGAGTAAATAAGAATAGATAGTAAATTAACTGTAATTAATAAATTGAGTTATGATACCTTATATAAAAGTTATGACCAAGTATATTGTTATATAAAGAATAGTTTACTTATTGAAAAAGGGAAAAAGGTTGCAGTGAAGCTAAATCTTTTAGGTCCGCTAAAACCGGAGCAGGCAGCAACAACACATCCTGCTGTCGTATCACTAATCGTAGATATACTTATCTCTTTAGAATGTGAAGTCATGCTTTGTGAAGACATGGATGACTTTACTACAGTTAAAGAAACGGGAATTTTACCTGTTCTAGAACACTACAAACTCCCATTTTATAATTTAAGAGAATATGGTTATACAGACATAGAGGTTGAAGGGGTAACATACCAATACTCTACATTGATTGATACTTGTGACGTGCTAATGGAAATACCAAAGTTTAAGACACATATGTTGACAAACTATACAGGTGCAGTAAAAAATATGTTTGGCTGTATTAAAAAAAGAACAGAGAAAGGAGACCCATAAATTATTAGACGAAAATGATTTTGCTAATGCTCTTTGTTCCATATATTCAATAAGAAAACCCGATATTATCATTATGGATGCAATAATAGCCATGGAAGGTATGGGGCCTTCTTTTGGTACGCCAAAATATTTAGGAAATCTGGTTTTAGGTACAGATGGCGTATTGGTTGATTATTATTGTACTAAAATGACAGGTTTTGATGTAAAACAACTGAAAACCCTGCAGCATGCCATAAGAAGAAAACTTAGTTTATTTAAATCAGAAGAAGAATTTTATCCGTACTGTCCAAAAAAATGTAGACAGTAACGATAAATTTTATAGACTACCGATTTATGAAAACGAAGATCGTCAAACATATATTTCAGTTTTGCGAAGGTTATTTACAATCGATTATGATGTATGCATTGGATGTGGAAAATGCAAAGAAGTCTGCCCTTTCAATGCAATTGAGATGGAAAATAACATACCCAAAAATAATACCAGTAAATGTAATTTGTGTATTTGCTGCATGGAACTTTGTCCAGTTGGAGCAATCCGGCTCAATATTAAGAATAAGTAGCATGGAGGGGTCTGCAAAAATACGAATGGAGAGTGAGCATGATGAGTATAGTAAATTATGTTTATTCAGGAGATACAATATTAATTAATACATTTTCTATTTTAGGCGAACTTCCCAGTAAAGACTATGATATATTCTGTCTACAGATAGATGACAATATTAGGGAAGCATTGATAAATGTTCAGAATGACCCTGACAGTGCTGTAATCCATAATAAAGTTAAGCTTCTTTATAGTGATTTGACTGAATTTGATTCTGACAAGGGTATTTGCTTTTGTGTAACAGTTGAGTGTGCCCAAACAGAAAAGATAGTAATGGATATTGGATTCTCAGGTGTATTCAAGTTATGGGTAAACAATAAGCCCATATGTGTTGGGATGGAATTTCAACAAAGAAAGTTTATCGAGTTAATACTTAGAAATGGCGAAAACGAAGTAATCATTGAGTACATGAATCAAAAAAGGTAATACGTTGGCGCAAGGTTATATTCAATTATATAACCATAAAGATGTATTGAGTGGTAACATTTTTCCACGATTAGATAAGATAATATCAAAGAATAGTATAGAAGTCATATCACAATATAATTCGGATGAAGGGATTTTAGAATACATGCTTCTGTGCCCTCCTGAGGTAATTATACAAGCAGAAACTGTAAATCTGGACATACCTGAAGTAGAAAAAGTTGAATTGAGAGGCATGACAAAATACACAGTTCATTTAGAGCAATATAAGGAGGAAATATTTCATTTTGGACTCATTATAAGCAAAGAGGATCCTTTTATCAGTTTGGCAGTCAATTTGCCAGAAAGAAAATTATCTGAATTATATGCAATGGCAGACCAATATGAAAATGAATGGGATCAGCAAAGTAGTATGACCATAAGAGGAATCCGTAAAAAGCTGACGAAAAATTACTTACCGAAGATGAGGCGATATGACTTAGTTAAAATATTGTATAATATTTTGCATCATTTACCAGTACATACAAATAGAAAATACTTTATTTCGGATATTGACAATTCAGTACAAGAAGTAATGGTAAGACAACCGGATGGTTATGATGAAAGTATTTCCTATCCTTTAGTCCTCTATTTAGTAGATAAAGAAGAAACTTTTTTTTAGCGAGAACGTATCTGATTGCAACGAATACGTTCTCGCTGACTTTTATTGTGGGGGTATTTTGGGCGGTGGCTATATGAGTGAGGCCAGATACTTTGAAGTTTTGGACTACTTGTGCGGCAATTATAACATCGATAAAAATAGGATTTATTTGATTGGTCAAAGTCATTCAAGTTATGATTTATGGTTTCTATTGGAAAATTATCCGGATTTAGCAGCAGCAGCTTTTTTAATATCGGGATCACCTCGATACGATAATATCATGAATGTATCAAACCAGCCTATCACGAACGTCTTATCAAACTATGATTATAATTACTTGGATAATATGGGACTGATTAAAGATATCTTAAAATCAGATAAATACCATGAAACAAGATGTAAAAAATATCATAAGTGCTTCCTTATCTGATTTTATGCTGTACCCAATTAAGGAATTTTTTGATGGGAAATCAAAAGAAAAGTATCCAGATGAAATACACTTTAGGACAGATATGAATCGATATTTAAGATCATTCTGGATAAATTCTTATGGTATTTCTTCTGGAAAAACTTATTTAAGCATTCACGCAAAGATTGTATCACATGAGAGGATTGAAATAGAAGCAGAGAATACGATTGGTTTTCGGATAGAACTGCCACCATTCATCAATAAAAAGAGATTTGTTGTGACTGTTAATCATGAAGCATTTCTATTTGAAGATTATGACAAAGAGCATGTCATATTTCTTGGTATCGAAAACCAGTTTTCAGAAGTCGGTGAATGGACGCAGCCTATTGACTATCGAAAGGGGATAGGAATTTTAGATGTCTATTCAGCGCCGCTAAAAATATATATACCAGAAAGTCATAGTAAAATAGTATATGAAACAGCAGAGAAATTTGCTTCTCCATTAACCAATGGCGTTATAGGTACATTTGATGTTAATTACCCAGTTAATTCAATACAAAATCTTGATGTTAATCAAAATAGTAATCATAATCTCATATTTATTAATGTTGATAGTAATGTCTTATGCATGGATCAATATTATGGCACTTGTTTAGAAATACCAATCAAAACAGATGGGAAGTATTTTCAATATAAAGAGACTAGATATTTTGGAGAATACTGTATCTTACAAATTATACCTAACCCATATAATAACGAAAGAAGTATTCTTTTGATTCATACAAATAATGAAAAGTTACTTACACGAAATTTCTTAACAAGAAATGTTATTATTCCATTTATGTTTAATGGTTTCCATCCATATTATCATAATGAAGCTGTCATTATGTATAAAAAAAACAATATTACGCAATTTATGAATGGGACAGTGAAATAAAAGAAATATGATATCTATATTGAAAGGACAAGCTTATGGAAAGAGAAGAAATTAAAATTTATACGAAATCTGTGATTGAAGACATTAAACAAGCCGACTATAATGATGATTTATTTGATCAGGAGCTAGCTGATTTAAATATCGATTCCATTTCATTTATTAAGCTGCTTGTTAAACTTGAAACAGAATTTGATATAACATTTGGGGAAGAAATTATATTATTCAGCGAGAATACAACAATCAATAATATCATAGATTGCATCAGTGCAATTATTGATAATAACAAGGAGGTACTCTATGAGTGATTAAAATATTGGGTAGAGTGAGCAAAAAGAAAAATATTCTGATATAGGATTAGGTGAAGCTGATGGATAATTTCTATAAAGAAAATGTGGAAGACATACTTGCAGTAACACCTATGCAGGCTGGAATGTTGTTCCACTATTTAAGTGAGCCAGGAAGTGGCGTTTATTTTGACCAACATTGCTATCATTTAAAGGGGATCATTAAAATTGATTGTTTGATAAGAGCATGGCATTACATTGCCAGGAATAACGAGATGTTAAGAACGATATTTCGATGGAATGGACTCAAGTTGCCAATACAGATTATTTTGAAGAAATACGACATTCCCTTTAGTGAATATGATTACTCAAAGTCAAATATGGCAGAAAAGCAAAGATGTATGGAGGAAATATTGCGTTCAGATCAAAGAGAATCAATCAATATTGAAACGAAACCATATCGCGTAATTTTTTTGCAAGTTGTCAGAGGAAGAATATTACATGATTGTCAGTGCCCACCATGTTATATATGACGGATGGAGTAATGCATTAATATTCAAAGAGCTGTTATATGCCTACGGGGAATATTTGAATGGCAGAGAACCTAAGAGCAGTAAAAAGACAAAATATAAAGAACTGGTTAAATGGTATCAGAATCAAGATAAACAAAAGCAGAAATTGTATTGGGAGGATTATTTAAAGGGCTATAAATCAAAAAGCTTTTTGGGGACGGGCAAGTCGTACAATAGTAATAGTATGGGAGAATCTTGCAAGTACTTGTATCAATTGGATGAAGAAATGGAAGGAGCTGTCAATCAATTTATACAGCAGGAACAGATTACATTAGCGGCCCTTATATATACCACATGGGGGATATTGTTGCAAAAATACAGTGGTCATGAGGATACCATGTTTGGCGTTACAATGTCCGGCAGGACTACTGACATCCTTGGGGTGGAAAACATCGTAGGCTTGTTTGTAAACACGCTTCCATTAAGGTTGAAAATAAAAGAAGAAAGTAATATAGGGGATATTCTTAGAGAAGTAGGTAACACCATAATTTCCTTTGAGGAATATCAGGGAACGTCTCTAGTTGATTTGAAGCAATATAGTTCCATAGGTATAGAGGAACAATTATTTGATACAATTGTTGTCGTTCAGAATTATCCACTTGATGTCAAAATGGTAGACGATGGTCAGGGGATGAGTATTGAATTTGCATCTTCTTCTTATTTAACAAATTTCGGTATTTCATTGGATGTAAGGACTTTTAAAGGAATACAGCTTGTTTTTTAACTATAATGGTGAAACGTTTGATCCGTTAAGGGTTGAAAAGATATGTGAATGTTTTATTAAGATTACCCAGGCACTCATCCTTGATCAGGGGCAGAGTCGTAAAGTGGCAGATATGGAGATATTTGAATTTAACGAGAGGAATAACGCATTAAAGGATATTAAAAATACCATAGATCATTTAGTGGGATTGGAAGAGGTTGATTTTGATGAAATATTTTAGTGTACCTGCAGATTTTAAATTGGATACAATTGACCGGATTCATGAATTAAATGCTTCACATAAGCATTCAAAGCTGATTGAAACCTATGGACAAGCAACACAGGTCCCTTTGGTCAATTCAGGGAGGGTGACTGATGTATTGCCTAAGGTTGAATTAAAAGATCTTGAAAAGTATGTCATGTATGCTAGGAGTAAAGGTATTCATTTCAACTATACATTGAATCCAGCATGTATGGGGAATGCCGAATTTTCAAAAGAGGGCATCCGCGAATTAATCAAGTTATTGAAAATGCTTAATGACATAGGAGTGGATTCCTTAACGCTTACATCCCCCCAACTTATAGAATTAGTACAATCCACGGAAATGGGTTTTAAGATAAAAGCCTCAGCTATATGTGAAATTACTACACCCAGTAAAAGTTTGTTCTACAAGAAAATGAATGTTGAAAGAATTGTTGTAGATCCTGACATTACGAGAGATTTTAACAGCCTTAAGAGAATAGGTGAGGTTTTTGGAAGTGGAGTAGAAATTATTGTAAACAATGTGTGCTATAAGAATTGTGCCTATAAAATGTTTCACTATAATCACGAAGCACATTGCATACCTCAGAATACAACACAAGTTATAAAAGATTATTATTTTAATCGATGTTCTATGCAAAAGGCTGGAGACATTAAAAGTTCTATGAGGTTAAACTGGATTAGACCGGAAGACTTAAAGTATTACATGGATGTCGGTATTTGTCACTTCAAGATTCAAGGACGTCAGAACATCTTGCAAGGCGATATTATAAAAAAAACATTAAAACATTATTTTTCAGAGGAATATGATGGGAATTTATTTGATTTAATCACTATATTTGCCCAATACAATTCTTTTCAACCTTATGTGGATAATAAAAAACTGGATGGATATGTAAAATTGTTTTATGATCAACCTGATTTCTGTAAGGATATATGTGATTCCTGCGGATATTGCGAAAATTATGCCAGAAAGTGTATGGAATCTAATCATGTGGAGGAATTAAACGCAAAAGCACTTAACTTTTATAGAAATATGGATGGTTATATGAAGGCCTTGAAGAATTCCCGTGGAACACAAGAAAAGAAATTGTTTGATGAGGGTGAGTTAAACCCTGATTTTGATTTTTAGCATCGTAGGAAAGAGGTGAAAAAGTATGAAGTATTATAGTGTTCCTGCTGATTTTAAAACAGAAACTTTAGAGCGATATTGTGAACTAGGTGATAAATACCCTGATAGCAAAATCAAGGAGACTTACGGGCAGATTACCACAGGGAATTTGTTGGGTTCAGGCAGAGCAGGTGACTTGATACCAGAGGTTGATTTAAATAAGTTAAGTGTGTATGTAGAAAATTCTAAAAAAAAGAGGGATTGATTTTAACTATACCTTAAATGCTACGTGTCTCTCAAATAGAGAGTTTACAGAAGTTGGAATCAAGGAAATAACAAGTTTCTTAAATACAATTTATGAAATTGGGATTAATAAGATAACCATTGCAATGCCTTCGCTAATTGAGTTAATCAATCTATCAAAATATAAGTTTGAGATCAAAGCCTCCACCTTGTGTCAAGTTATAAACGCAAACAAAGCAGTTAGTTATAAAAAAGCTTGGGATAAATCGAGTTGTTGTGGATGAGTCCATTAATCGGGACTTTAATACGTTGCGGAGTATTAAGACGGCTTTTGGCAGTGGAGTGGAAATAATCGTGAATGTCATATGCAATAAGAATTGCATTTATAGAATGTTTCATCAGAATCAGGTCTCTCATGACACGAGTACAGACCACAAAAGCTCCACCTATTATTCTCATCGATGCATTATGAAAAGGGTTGAAGACGTTTCAAACTTAATGCGGATAAACTGGATTAGACCAGAGGATATAAAATACTACTCAGAGATTGGAATAAACTGCTTTAAAATTCAGGGCAGACAAGCCGTATTAAAGGGAGATATTGTTAGGACAGTTGAAAGCTATTTAAAAGAGTCTTTTAATGGTAATTTAATGGAGCTATTGGATTCATTTTCTCCAACCAATAACTTCAAGATACATATGGATAATAAGAAGCTTGACGGATTTATCAAGCCCTTTGTTGAAAAGGATAATTTTTGTAAAAATGATTGTGACAGCTGCAATTACTGTAATAAATATATTAAAAAAAAATATCGACTATCAAAAAACAAGTGAGGTATTTCGTTTAGCTGGGGAGTTTTATTCAAAATTTGATGAGTTTATCAATATGGTGGAAGACCATAACGATGAGAAGGTAAAGGACGAAAACACCCTGAGTAATGCAAATACGGCAAGAGCTATCACTATGCAAACTGAAGATATGTCGTTTGAATTTGAATGATGGAGTTGCTCATCTCCATCTATATAAGTGAATAGCTATAAAGTTAGCATTATTTAGAGCTATTCAACTTATACAACCAAAGAAAACTATTGAACTCAATGAAATAGGTGTATCAAATGTTATGTTCAATGTATATAGGAGGTGAACCGTGATAAATAATTTTTTATATCTCAACACAGGAACTTGAGGATGCAAAGAAATACTGGCTAAACAAGCTATCGGGGAATTTAGAAGAAGTAAAGATACCCTATGGTCATGGGATGAAACCAAAGGGTGATGCCCCAAGTGAATTAATAGCCACACTTGACAGTGAGTTGGATGACAAGCTTACAAAAATAAGTAAAAATAGTGATATATTGCTATATGTATATTTATTGACGGCTTTTAAGATTTTGCTATGGAAGCTTTCTGGGATAAGGGATATCTGTGTGTCTTCCCCAGTTTACGTGGGACAGAACCAGACAGAAGAACAGGCGTATAATAAATTCATATTTTTAAGGGATTATATAGAAGATCGTATAACATTTAAAGAACTCTTAATGGAAGTTAAACAAACAGTTTTTGATGGCTATAAGAATCAGTACTATCCAATGGACAGAATGTATGAGCTTTTAGATTGTGGGATAAATACAGAAAGCAGCCATAACGTGTGTTTTCATTTCATGAGTATCCACAACGGGAAATGCTTGGATGAAATGATAGGGAATAATAATTATCATTTTATCTTCTCACTAGAAAAGCAAGAGCGGCTGAAAGTGAGACTAATCTTTAACAATAAAGTGATGGATGAAGCATATGCGGATAGAATACTTGGAGCATATAAGAACATTTTGACACAAGTCACCAAGGATATTAATCTGCAAATTAACGATATACGATTAGTGAGTGGGGATGAAATAGAAATCTTGAATCAATTTAATGATACTTTGGTTGATTTTGGAAAGATAAAAACCATTACGGAGTTGTTTGAGGAGCAGGTAAATAAATCCAGTCATGATGTTGCAGTGACTTCTGTTAAAGATCAGGATAAGAACTACGAGCAGTTGACGTATAAAGAACTGAATGAAAGAGCGAATCAGCTTGCCCATTCCTTAAGAAAGAATGGTGTGAGGAGAGGGGATATCATAGGTCTTATGGTGCACAACTCACTGGATGTTGCAGTGGGCATACTCGGCATATTGAAGGCAGGTGGTGCTTATATACCCATCGAACCTGATTATCCTTCCGACAGGATTAGGTATATGGCCAGAGAGAGTAGCATGAAACTCCTAGTAACAAACTGTGGTTTGTCAACTACATTACCATATGAAGGTATTATCATTAATCTATCAGGACAGGAACTTACCAAAGAAGACGTATCCAATCTGGATATAGTGAGTTCCCCAGATGACCCCGTATATATGATATATACATCAGGTTCTACCGGAAAACCAAAAGGTATCGTCGTGACGCATAAAAATCTATTTAATTATGTAAAGTGGAGGATTGACGCACTTGGTCATCATTCAAGGGATGTTTCTTTACAATTGCTATCCATTGCATTTGACGGGTTCGGCACCAACTTTTATCCTGGGCTGCTATCAGGAGGCCGTGTTGTATTTGTAGACAATGTTTATTGGAGGGACCAGAGATATATAAGTGAGGTTATATCAGAGCAAAAGGTCACAAATTTTAGTTTGGTTCCTCTCATTTACAGAATGATACTTGAGAATGCAAAGGATGGAATACTAAAAAGCTTGCGGTTCGTCGTACTTGCAGGAGAAGAGTCAGACAGTTCCCTTATAGAGCTGAGTCAGCAAAAATATCCTGAGGTATTGCTGGTAAATGAGTATGGGCCTACGGAAACCACCATTGCCACTACAGCGTTGTGTGGTATGGATGCTGGCAATATAGCCATAATTGGGAGACCAATTGCTAATAATAAGATATATATTTTAGATAAGGACAATCAATTAATGCCAATGGGATTATTTGGCGAGCTGTGTGTTTCGGGAGAAGGAGTTTCAAAAGGCTATCGTAACAGAGCAGACTTAACAGCTGATAAGTTTATTAAAAATCCTTATTCAGAGAATGAGATATTGTATAAAACTGGAGATTTAGCAAGATGGAGGCAAGATGGTACAATTGAGCTTCTAGGAAGAATTGATAATCAAGTGAAAATTATGGGGTGCCGAATAGAACCGGGTGAGATTGAATCGGTACTATCAGGTCATCATGCCATCAATAAAACTGTAGTGACAACCAGCACAAATGGAGCCGGATATACGGAGCTATGTGCTTTTTTTTACGGCTACTAAGAAGATTTCCATTGAACAACTAAGGCGGGACTTGGCTGATGAACTGCCAGAATACATGATTCCATCACAATTGATCCAGCTAGACGAGTTCCCCTTAATGTTAAACGGTAAAATTAATATGAACGCACTTAAATTAAGTAAGCAAAAGGTGGTAACGAATGAATACGTCCCTCCTAGTAATGACATAGAGAAGTTTTTGACAGGAATATGGGAGCAAGTTCTACAAAGAAAAAGATAGGGACAAATGATAATTTCTTTGACATAGGAGGAAATTCATTACTTGTTATGCAAACCCACAGCCTGATTGAAAATGTTTATCCAGGAGTAACCACGATTCCAGACTTATTTGCATATCCTTCCATTTCAAAACTTGCAGAGTTTATGGTAAAGCGTACTCATAAGAAGTTAGAGAACACAGAGCTTTATTCCATTGAACTTCCGGCAGACTATTTTAATGAAAAGAAGGGTAGGCGAAGCATTGGCAGTTTTAAACTTGATCTATCGTCAGACTTGCAAAGCCAGTTGAATGAAATTGTATTAAGTGAGAATGTTGGTAAGTCCGATGTACTCCTGTCAGCGTTTGTATATCTCATTGCCAAGATAACCAAGAAGGAAAACGTCAGTTTTCAGGCAATGATGAAAGAGAAGCATAGAATTTCCAGTATATGCTTGGATGTTAAAAAACTTTCCAGCTTTTTAGAATTATTCAACAAGGTAAATCAAGTATCTCAGGAATCACCAGCTTATGTATATTTAGAAGCGGATTGGTACAAGGTAAACCCTAGTAGAGACCAAGGAACTGTCTTACCATTGTTTTTGGATCGTTCACGATACGATGGGAATGATGATTTAATGAGGTATTTTGATATGGTATTCGAGGTAACAATGAGTGGAGAGGAGATATCTTTATCTTGTGAATATGATTCGGCTTATTTGAGGGAGGATAAAGTTGCGGGTTTGCTTCAAATGTATATGAAAACTATTGAATTAATGTTACATAGGGTCAGGGGCAGTGATGGAAAAGGATTTAATATGAACTAAAATTTTTGAAGATAATTTATTGAGTTAAGCAATAGGAGGTATAAAATGTGTAGTGTATCTGGAATCATAACCAATCAACTGTCATTAGAAAAAAAAGGAAAATCTAATTAATGAAATGGTGAATACCCTTTGGCATAGGGGTCCTGATTCGAAGGGAACATATATCGACCCCAATATTGCCCTTGGATCAACAAGATTAAAGATTATTGGGCTCCATAATGGTGATCAACCTATATACAGCGAATGCAAAAACATAGTTCTCGTATGTAATGGTGAAATACTTAATTATATGGAGCTAAAAAAGCAATTAATAGATCTAGGGCATATATTTAGGACAGATACAGATGTAGAAGTTTTGATTCATTTATACGAACAATATTCGGATAGATTCTTAGAGAATGTAAACGGTCAGTTTGCACTAGCCTTATATGATAAGAAGAGAAAAACCATTATATTAGCAAGAGATAGAGCAGGCATTTGCCCCATGTTTTATTATTACCATGATAATAATTTTTATTTTGCCTCAGAAATAAAAGCTCTATTTTCTTTGGATATACCTAGAGAAATTGCATTTCAATCGGTTTATGACTCCTTATGTTTATGGAGTGTTCCTTGTCCCAATACTGCCTTTAAAGATATATACCAAGTTATACCAGGAGAGCTAATTACTATAAAATTAGATCAGCAAGGTAGTTTACAAGTGAACAAAAGAAGATATTGGGAGTTAGACTTCAAGAAGAAGTTTGAAGGTACATTTCAAGATGCGAAAGATACAATGAGACAATTACTTATTAATAGTGTTGATAGGGCTATGACAGCAGACGTACCAGTTGGAATGTATTTGAGTGGTGGCGTTGATTCTTCTATAATAGCATGTATTGCAACAAAGATATTAGGAAAAAAGATGGATACATTTTCAGTAGCATTTGAAGAGAAAGCTCTTGACGAGTCGTCATTTCAATCCTTAATAGTTAATGAGATAGATAGTAATCATCATAACATAGTCTGCAACAATCAAGACTTAGCCAAAATGTATCCCAAAATGGTACAACATGCAGAAACAATTCTTTTTTAAATGCGCACCCATTCCATTACATCTATTATCAGGATTAGTTAAATCCAATAATATCAAAACAGTTCTTACCGGTGAAGGAGCTGATGAATTATTTTGGGGCTATCATATTTTTTTTCGTGAATTAAAGACAAGGTTATTCTGGGCAAAAGAACCTGAATCAGATACAAGAGCATCCTTATTTAATCTGTATTTTCAAGATAAAAGATATTTGAAATTTATTAAAGCTTTCCATAAAAAATATCTTCTACAAACGAACAACCTGTTCTATTCTCATTTACCAAGATGGGAAACCAATAAGTCACTTACGGCTTTTTTATCTGGTGATCAGTTAGAACAATTAACATCATTATCTTACACAGATAGACTAAATGATATATTACCAAAAGAATATAATTCTTTCAATCCATATCAGCGAGCTCAATGTTTGGAAATGATAACGCTTCTAAATGGGTATTTATTATCATCTCAAGGAGACAGGATGTTAATGAGTAATAGCATAGAAGGTAGATTTCCATTTCTAGATAAAGAACTAATGGATTTTGCCAATTCTTTACCTGCAAGATTCAAATGTAAAGGACTAAAGGATAAATACATATTGAGAGAAACGTTTAAAGATATCATTCCTAATAAGATATATAAAAGGGATAAATTTGCATATAGAGCTCCTGGTTTTAAAATATTTTATCATGGAAATAAAATTGAAGATTACGTCCATGAAATGATGAGTGAACATGTTACAAAAGAAGTTGGTATATTTGATCCTAAGAAAGTAAGTGCATTGCATGAAAATGGATTGAAAAAGAAATTTAATAACATAACAAATATTGATGATATGGCAATAAATAGTATCATATCAACTCACTTGCTTTACTATATGCATGTAAAAGAATATAAAAAAGGAATCTGAATCTAAAAACCTTATAAATTCTGGCTTAGAGATTCCGAGAGATTATGCGAGGAGGTATAAATTGAAAAGTCGTAATTGTGATTTTCTTCTTGTTTCATGCACAACACTTAGTTCAAAAAAAAGCAAACTATGTTTTAGACAATAAAAAACAGGATATACAGTTCACTGTCCCATTTAGTGGAGCTGTTGCTTACCTGGGTTCGTATGTTATGCGAAGAGGATATTCTTTTGATTACATCACTTCTTTTGATGAAGAAAAAGATTTACTGAAAGAAAAATTAAAAAAGAACATCAAATTAGTTGGAATAACTACAAAATTAGTTCCACAGTTGCAACAAAATGCGTTACAGTTACAACAAGTCGTGTCATTTATAAGAGCATGCAATTCAGATTGTGAAATAGTAATTGGTGGGCTAAGTTTTGCTAGCTTAATGAAATATGAAACAAATAGTAAGCGTAGCTTATTTATGAGGCTAGTGGGAGCAGATTATTATGTGGATAGTTTTTTTTATGGAGAAGAATCGATCGTACAACTTTTAAGTTATAAAAAAGGAAACGGAAAAATCGACGACGTATATAACTTGTATTATAAGGATAATGGTAACTTCTTGTTTACTAAAAAAGTAGATGACTATAGTCATTTAAATGATAATTTTATTGATTGGACATTATTCAAAGATAGGGTAGGATTGCAAATACCTATTCGTACGGCTATTTCATGTCCATTTCATTGTGAATATTGCTCATTCCCTATTTTTGGAGGTACATATCGCACAATGAGTATAGACAATATTGAGCGGGAACTTCAGACATTAGCTGTTGTCAGGGATTCAGCGCTTATACAGTTTATTGATGATAGCTTTAATGTACCAATAAATCGATTTAAAGACATATTAAAAATGTTAATACGAAACAAGTTTTCATTCAAATGGATTTCATATTTTAGATGTATTGACACCGATGATGAAACAATTGAGCTTATGAAACAAAGTGGTTGTATAGGCGTTATGCTTGGTATTGAGTCAGGCAGTCCAACAGTTCTAAAAAAACATGGGAAAAAAAAGTTGATCTTGAAAAGACAAGTAAGTTGATTCAAAGATTTCATAAAGCTAGGATTTTAACCTATGCATTCTTATTAGTAGGATTTCCAGGAGAAACAAAAGAAACCATTGAAGAAACAATATCCTTTGTGAATAACAGCTGTCCTACTACTTATTATATGCAAGTGTGGGATTGCCAATTAGGCACTCCCATTAATAATAAAAGAGAACAATATAAGATAACAGGGGAAGAGTATAATTGGAAACATTATACGATGGATAGCAATACAGCAAGACAATGTATACATGAGATGCGTTCCAAAATACATAATCCAATTGATTCTATAGGAGATTATGGTATATTTGAATTTTGGTACCATTATTCTAATATAGGTGGAACACTGGATTCCTTAAAGCAAATAAAGATTATCTTATAAGATGGATACGCTGGTTTCATTAATGGACTTGGAATGTGATGGACTTGTTTTTGATTACTATGATAAAAAAAACAGAAACGAGAGATCATCTGATGAAACAAAGATAATGAGGAGGTACAAATATGAGTGAAATAAAAAAATGAGGTAAAGAGGGACGAAAAGTTATTTAGTTTGAACAATTTAGTTTTTAAAACAGAAGTTTTAACATGTTTTAACACATCACTTTCAAATTATTTAAGATTGAAAGGAATAGAAATGTCGGAATCGGAGATTTATTTTATTTGTGGGTATACCAATCCGGATAGTTCCATCGTTAATGTTAGTCAGAAGCGATTTGCATTACCATATGTGCAATTTGATGTATTGATTAATAATTTATTCTCTGAAACGAATACAAGCTATGAAATACATTTTGATAAAGATTATCAATTTATTTCACTAGATGCTAATCCAGACATTTTTAAAGATAAAACGATAATGATATCACTAAGTACTGCGGTATTAAATCATTTGCTTTTTCCTACTTATCCTGATCAAGGAACGATACATTGTATTATATCCTCGGGGATTGATGACAATAATAAAATGAGTGCAACAGATTATTATAATATTGATAGTGCAGGGAAAGTTAATATATGGAAAGGTGAGTATGATTACGATGCTATTAAAGATGGTCTTTTGGGCTATTTGTACATTAAAAATATAGATAAGGATATGCTCGAAAGAAAGAAAGCAAATATATTGAGTTATGCCATGAAAGAATTTGAAGGCTTAATATATGATACAGGAATTCACCCATCTGGTGGATTAGGATTTATTGATGATTTGTTTGATTTATATGAAGAAGAAAGTGGCAAAGACAGAGTATCAGAGCAAAGAGATATTTTTAGAATGAATTTAATGCTACAAGCAAAGCATCTCCTCTTTTTTGATTATACTTGCGATCTTATTAGTAAGCACTCAATAAAAGACAGTGACCATATGTGCCGCAGATTAAAAGAAATGAAATATGCATGGCAAAGAGTAATCAACAAGTTGCTCATTCAAACTTTAGCATATAGCAGAAAGAGAACGACAACTATTTTAATTGAAGCAAGGGAGCTTATAAAGCAACAAAGAGAGCTGGTAGTAGAATTAATTGAAATGTTAAAGCAAGAATATAACCTATGATTGTTGAAATATTAGATGTAGTTCATTTTTGAAGTTAAGGTAGTATCGATTGATTGTACACACAACTCTTATGAAATTGAAAGCGTTCAATTTGTTTGTGGCTCAGAAGATTGTCCGAAATGTATAAGTTTTTCGCAATTTAGACAGGAAAGTTATTATTGGTTTTAAAATAAATACATATCTGCAAAAACATTAAAAGATTGTATAAAGTCAAATTGATGTAATATTATTATGTTTATTAATATGAAATCTGATTATAGCAATTCAACGCCCACATATAACACTTTATCACTATTGACAATATAGTATGAACAAGATAAAATGTAATATAAAGGTAGGAATAATGACAACTGGGATTCTCCACATTGGGAATTTCAGTTTGATTTACTATAAAGGAAAAACAATAATATTGGAGGAATTTAAAAATGAGCAAATACGACGATGCAATCAAACTAATGGAAGAGCGTTGCGGAAACGGTAAAGAAGTTCTCATTGCCCTTGGGACAATATCATTATCAGCGAACGCTGCCGGTAATCCCCGTCCTGCTGTCCGCATGGTTTGCGCTTATTATGAAGACGGTGTATTTTATGTTTCCACGGACGCAAAAAAAAATAAAACCTTGCAAATTGAGAAGAACAACGAAGTTTCTGTCTGCGGGTTCGATTGGTATGCTTTCCATGGCATAGCTGAAAATCTCGGTTGGGTCAAGGACGAGAAGAATGCGAAAATCAGAGCCCAGTTCAAAAAAACCTTCGACTGGTTCGATGAGGTAGGCGACGAGGATAATCCGAACTCAATCGTTCTACGGATCACCCTCACAGAAGGTACAATTATTGACAATGACAATAAATACGGTGAACAGATGTATGACATTGATTTTATTAATAAAGTGGTAAGATAACGGGCTTACAGCTTGAGTTATTAAGCCATAAACTTATTATACGCGGAGAAGAATGAAATTTAATATCGGTAGGGCAATGCCTTTTGGCGATTATTACCGGCGCATACTTGTCGAAGAAAACAGACTTAAAATTACATACTATCTAAAAAAAATCAACTCCTTTTCAGGTGAAGGGTATAACTGTAGTTTACCAACTCAGTTATACCCTAGCCCGTGAGGAGTTGTTTTAATTATGTAAATGAAAGAAAAAAGTACTCCTATTGGTAATTTTCAGAGGATAAAGAATGTGGATTAAACTGTACTTACGCCGAGGGTTTTTGAAGATGATTTGTTTAGTTAAACAATAGGAGACTGTTTACAGAGATATGATTTGATATATTATGCTGGAAAGTGTTGCAGGATCATTGAAAGGTATTGTCTTAGTATTAGTTTCGTTCACTACTCTTGATGATACGCACGCCAAAGGCGTGCAGAAGGAGCCATATATGAAAAGTATAGTTTTACTGTTTCCGGGACAAGGTTCTCAATATGTGGGAATGGGTAAAGACTTATATAACCAGAATAACATTGTACAGCAAGTATTTGAAGAAGCAAGTGATAGTTTGAAGATGGATATGAGAAAACTATGTTTTGAGAGCAATATAAATGAAATGATGAAGACAGAGAATGCGCAACCGGCTATATTAACTATAAGTTACGCAGCCTTTTCTGTTTTTTATGAATGAGGTAGGAATACAACCGGCTTTTATGGCAGGACATAGCTTGGGTGAGATTACAGCTTTAACTTGTGCAGGAAGTATAAAATTTTCTGATGCAGTTAAGATTGTAAAACAGAGAGGAAAGTTTATGCAGGAAGCAGTAGCCGGTGGAGCTGGTTGTATGACAGCAGTCCATGGTTTAGATGCTGCAACCATTGAAAGAGAATGTATAAAAAGTTCTACCAATGGCGATGTTGCTAGCATTTCTAACTATAATTCGGAAAATCAAATCGTTATATCGGGTCATGTTCGGGCAATATCAGCAGTAGAGGAGAGATTAAAGAAACTTGGAGCAGTGTTCACAAGATTAAAAGTAAGTGTACCATTCCATTGTTCATTAATGCAGCCTACAGTAAAAAAGATGAGAGAAGAATTAAAAAAATATGGATATAATAATATGCATTATCCTGTCATATCGAATGTTTCTGCTAAACCTTATGGTGGTTGTGAAGATATTATTGAAAATCTTACAAGGCAGATTATAAGGCCGGTTAGGTGGCAAGAAACAATGGAATATTTATATAACAAAGGGGCCACTTTGGCTGTAGAAATGAGCCCTGGAACAGTTCTTACAAATTTGATAAAAAAAAAGTAAAATTAACATTCAGTCCTATACCTATGAAGGAGATAATGAATCGTTAAAAAAAAATATTAATACAGACAAAGCAAACAAATCGAATAAATAATGGGTCAACCCTATTAACAAGATGTATGGCCATAGCAGTATGTACAAAGAATTCCAACTGTGACAATGATGAGTATATAAAAGGCGTTATAGAACCGTATAATAAAATTCAGCAATTGCAAGATGAATTAGAGGAAAAAGAAGCGAAGCCTTCCAGAAAGCAAATGTTAGATGCACTTGAGATGCTAAAGTCTGTATTTATCACGAAAAGAACTCCGGTGGAGGAACAAATAGATAGATTTAATCAAATATTTGAAGAAACAGGAACCAGAGAATTGTTTGCTGATTTTGAAATGCCTTAGAGGTATGTTAACAAATAAAAGGAGATGGCGATGAATAACTTTATGGATTTAATATCGATGAACGAGATAAGTGCTTCAGATGATAAGGTTCTGGAAAAATATTCGTCCGGAGACATGGCAATAATCGGGATGTCTGCCAGACTTCCCGGAGTGGACAGCATAAGCGAGTTCTGGAACAAAATAGCCGAAGGAACAGATCTTATCGGAACGATACCAGAACAAAGAAAAAAGGATGTAGAAGATTATCTTAACTTCATAGGCCGTTCAAAAAAAAGAACATAAATTTGAGGAAGGTGCCTATCTTAAACATATAGATAAATTTGACTACGAATTTTTTCAATATATCTCCAAAGGAGGCGGCATTTATGGATCCCAATCAAAGGTTGTTTCTTGAAACAGCATGGGAGACCATAGAAGACGCGGGATACGGCAGTAAGAAAATAATGGGATCTAATACGGCTGTATTCGTTGGACACTCCAATGAGCCTGAGTATAAAAAATTAATTTATGATGTGGTAGAACCCTCTTTTTATTCCATGTCAGTACAAGGGAATCTTTCTCCTATCATTGCAAGTAGGATATCTTACCTCCTTGATTTAAGGGGACCAAGTATGGTTGTAAATACCTTATGTTCGTCATCGCTAGTTGCGCTTCATCTTGGTTGTCAATCGTTGAAAAATGGTGAATGTAGCATGGCGCTAATAGGTGGCGTGCAGATAAATCTGATTCCTATAAGGCAAGTGGAAGTAGGTATTGAATCATCTAGCAAAAGAACGAGAACCTTCGACCACCAATCTGATGGCACAGGTGCAGGAGAGGGCGTGATAGCCTTTTTGCTGAAACCTTTAGAAAAGGCTATGAAAGATGAAGATAACATTTATGCGGTCATTAAGGGGAGTGCCTACAATCAGGATGGAGCTTCAGCCGGTCTTACTGCGCCTAACCCTGCGGCCCAAGAGGACGTTATTATAAAGGCATGGCAGGAAGCAGGACTTGACCCTGAAACAATAAGTTATATTGAAGCACATGGAACAGGTACGAGGTTAGGAGATCCAATAGAGATTGATGGTATTAAAAGGGCTTTTCGAAGATACACCGACAAGAGACAGTTTTGTGCAATCGGCTCTGTCAAATCTAATATTGGACATTTAGATGCATCAGCGGGTCTTGCAGGTTTGCTCAAAGCAGTACTTGCATTGCAAAAGGGGAAGATTCCTCCAACAATTAATTTTGAAAGACCAAATAAAATGATTGCTTTTCATAAGTCACCTGTGTATGTGAATACGAAACTGAGAGAATGGGAAACAGACGGTTTTCCAAGGAGATGTGGAGTCAGCTCGTTTGGGTTTAGCGGAACCAATTGTCATGTTATTTTGGAAGAGGCTCCTCATATGGAGGCAGGTAAAGATAAGAAAGATAATAAAGAGGGAGATTTTCGAATACTGACCCTTTCAGCAAAAAGCGTAGGGTCTTTGGAAAAATTGGTTAGGCTTTATTCTAAGTTAGATTATGATGAATTAGGATGGGAGAATGTGTGTTACACGGCGGGTACTGGAAGAACCCACTACAATTGCAGGCTTGCCTTATTAGTAGAAAGTAAACAAGATTTAAGAAGAAAACTGGAGCTTTTAATCCAGTTGGGTCTTAAAGGCAATAGTAGAATTGGAGTATTTTATAACGGAATATATTATAATAAGTACAAAGTAATAAATGAGAATAAAACCATAAGAGATCACGGAGAAATAACCAAGGAAGAAAAAAAGGACCATGGACTGCCATGCAAAAAGGTTGTTGGAAACAGTACAATCAAGGGATGATTTAAATAGTGAGATGCTAATAAAAATTTGTGAGCTTTATGTGAAAGGTGCTGATATTGAATGGGAGGTTCCATATCAATTTGACACTAAGAAAAAGGTACGTCTACCAGTATATCCTTTTAATAGTAGCAGATGCTGGGTGAATATACCTGGAAGCAGCAAAGATAACCCCCAAGAGTTATTTTTCACAAGAAATTGGTATAGGAGGGGGCTTAACGAATCAAATTCAAAAAAAGGGAAAGGGATCACACTTGTAATAAGTAATAGTCCTATGGGTCAGGAACTGGCAAAAAGAATCAGTCCAAAAGTGGTAGAAGTAATAATTTCCAATGGGTTTGAAAAGTCTAACAACAATTTGTATTTTATAAGTAATAGTGAAGATGACTTCAAACGATTATTAAATGAAATCGATGTTGAAAACGTAACTCAAATTATATATAGTGTGTTGCCAAAGGGCATAGATGGAGAAACGTTATCTGATTTTGAGGCAAAGTTTAATAAAGTGTTATACAGTTTTTTTCATTTGATAAAGAATTTAATGGCGGACAACCTTAACAATTTAGATATGGTTCTTGTAGGACGATGTGCTAACTGTGTGGATGGAAGTGAAAAAGAAATCATCCCTGAATATGCGGCACTGTTTGGACTTGGAAAAGTCGTGAACGTAGAGGAGTTTCGTATAAAATGCAGATGTATAGACATAGACGATAAAACTTCAATAAGTGAGTTGCTAAAAGAAATAAATTTGGGTCAAGATTATAACGTGGCGTATCGAAATGGTGAAAGGTACGCACAAGAGATTATGGAGACTAACCCCATTAAGCTTAAGAACCGCGCATTTCAAATAAAGGAAGACGGTGTATATGTAATAACTGGTGGAATGGGTGGAATTGGACTTAATATAGCTTCGTATCTCTCATTAAAAGCGAAGGTTAAAATAATACTTATAAATAGAACCAAGTATCCTGAAAGAAAGACATGGGATCTAAAGCAAGAGATAAATAATGATACAGCAGATAAGTTAAATAAAATATTACAGATTGAAAAAAATGGAAGCTCTGTAGAGATTTGTTCCGCTGATGTTGCAAAGTATGAAGATATAAAAGTAGTATTAGATGATATACGAAGCAAACATGGAAAAATAAACGGTATCATACATAGTGCGGCAATTGGCGTTGGAAGCCAAGGTAAAACCCTCAAAGAAGAAAGCCTTGAGGATTTTGTCCATGTAATTTCACCAAAAATGCAGGGAACTTGTTTGCTGGAAGAGCTAACGAAAGAGGACGAACTTGATTTCTTTGTTGTATTTTCTACTCCAATTACACTAATGGGGGCTGTTGGGTCGGGAAGCTATACGGCTGCAAACGCTTATATAGAATCTTTTGCAGAAGCCAGAAATATTGGTAAAAAGAATACAATATGCATAAGCTGGGCACCTTGGGGGAAAACCATAGAAGCTTCAAAAGAAAGCTTTATGGGAAACAAGCATATGTTTGAAGTGCTTTCAACTGAGGAATTAATAAGATCCTTTGAAATAATTATAGATAAGGATATAAACTCGGTAATTGTAGGAAGGTTAAAATATAATAGTGATTTATTTGATCTTGAAGGTATATTGCCGTTTCATCTGTCTGAGGGTATAAAAAGCAAGATTCAAACTTTAGGAGAGGATAAAAAAAATAGATAAAACTTTAGTCTTTTCTAATACGCCGCCTAAGGTCATGTTAAAAGGAAGAGAGAATGATTTTTATTCAGATAATGAACAATTTATAGCTTCCGTTTGGGGGAATACACTTGGATATAACGAATTAAGAATAGATGATAACTTTTATGAAATAGGCGGGGACTCCATTAATGCAATGAAAATTATAAACAGAATAAATATTGAAAAGAATATGGAGCTGAACGTAAGAGATCTTCTTTCAAATCGAACAATAGAGGAAATGGCTATTTGTGTGGAAAATAAGCAAGCTGAACTTAGTAATGAGCAGTATTCCTTGATACCTAAAATAGAAAAGAAAAAACTATTATTCCGCTTCTATGGCACAAAAGAGGATGTATTTATTATCTATCAGGAAGCATAGAGATCTTAGTTGGAATATGTCATGGGTGTTTAACATGAAAGGACGCTTTGATATAAACAAGTTTGAACAAGTGTTCAAACGCCTTATTGATAGGCATGAAACACTAAGAACATCATTTTCTCTTATGAAAAAACGAGATTGTTCAGATTATAGAGGATTCCGTTGAATTTTCTATTATTCAAGAGGAGTTGAATGATAGAAAAAATAGACCAGGTTGCTCGTGAATTTATTAAGCCATTTGAATTTGATAAAGCGCCTTTGTTTAGGGTTGGATTATTCAAAGTTCATGATGAGGAGCATTTTTTAATATTTGATATTCATCATATAATAGCAGATGCCGCTTCAATGCAGGTTATGTTGCAGGATATGATGAGTATTTACAAAGGGATGGAGTTACCGGCTATGCCCATACAATATAGAGATTATTCGGAATGGCAAAAGAATCTGCTTGCTTCCGGTTTTTTTTAAGAAACAGCGAGAATATTGGGTGAATAAATTTATAGGAGATGTTACAGCATTAGATTTGCCATTTGATAATATAAGTAGCGCAGAGATATCTGGGGATGGAAATAAGATTTATGCTGAAATAGGAGAGAATTTAACCTATAAGCTTAAAAGGCTTTCAGAAAAGATGGGAGTAAGCCTTTTTGTGACTTTAGTATCCGCTTTTTATGTTCTTATTTATAAGTTTTCATCTCAAAAAGATATAACAATTGGAGTACCTATTTCAGGGAGAACGCATAGTGATTTAGAAAATCTAATCGGAGTGTTTATAAATATTATTGTATTAAAATGTTCACTGAGGGATGAGATGACTTATGCAGATTTATTGATGGCTGTGAGTCAAGACTTTTTAGAATCATGTGATAATTGTGATTATCCATTTTTTGAATTAGTCAAAGAATTAAAGACTTCCACCGATAACAATAAAAGTCCTATATCTAATATTCTATTTGTAATGCAAAATACAGGTTCTCAGGAAATAGAATTAGAAAGTGGGCTTAGCATAACGCCCCATGAACATGTTAATCTCGTATCTAGAAATGATATTTTACTTGAAGCAGTAGAAATAGATAATAAGATTAAGCTCATTTTTGAATATAATCCAAAATTGTTCAGAGAAGATACAATTGAAGGCTTAATCAACTTATATGAGGATATTATAAGTGATATATGTGGAAATTCAAACATTATGATTGGAGAGTTGGGATCTAATATTTCGTAGAAAGGAAGGATAATTAATATGAAATCAATGGATGCTGTTTTTTATTTTTTTTGATTGGACTGGTAAATTTATCTATCATCTTGGACAAAGTTATATCGTTGCTAATCTAAGAACAAAAGGATATCAAGCTGATTGCTTTATCATGGATTCCTACGCTTCAATGGAGGAAATAGCTGAGTCAATTGCCAAGCTAGACCCCAAAATTATTGGGTTTTCAATTTATGATTATAATTTTTTACTTAGTAAAAGAACTTGCCAATGTGCTTAGAGGAAAAATATCTGACCAAACGGTGATGGTTGCTGGCGGTCCAACAGCTACTTTTTCTCCTCAAAAAAGTTTTAGAGTTTATTCCTGAAATTGATATTTGCAATCGATTTGCAGGGGAAGAAGTGATACCAAATTTGTTAGATTGCATGCTTAATAACAAAGACTATCGCCAATTGAATGGTATCTCATATATAAGTCATGCCAGAGAAATAATTAATAATCCGGAAGATAGCCTAAAATCAGATCTTGATGAATACCCTTCTCCATACCTGGAACAGGTGATCGATGTTACCAAATGCCAAAGAGTAAACCAAATGGTTATGTTGGTAACTTCCAGAGGATGTGTCTTTAGCTGTAGGTATTGTAATTTTGCTGCTATTGGACAACATAGTATTAGCTTTAACTCTATTAACCGTGTTATTGGAGAATTGAAGTTTATTACAAAATCCTCACATGAGAAGGGAATTGATGCTAAAATTGAGTTCATGGATGATATTTTCACAATTAATAGGGTTAGGACGGTTGAGCTTTGCCAGAGAATAATTGATGAAAAGCTGAATATAGACTTTGGCTGCCAAACCAGAGCCGATTTTGTTGATGCAGAATTGCTTGAATTACTTCACAAAGCAGGATGCAGAAGAATCAGTTATGGACTTGAAAGTGGGGTTCCTAGGATATTGAATGCCATGGGAAAGGTCGATCCCAATATTAATAACACATTTGATAAAGAAAAAAATTTCATACTCAAGGTAAAGGAAGCTGTAAAGTTGTCAGTAGCATTAAAAATCGATACAACAGTTAATATGATTTTTGGGTGGCAAGGAGAAACGGAACAAGACGCATTGGAGAGTCTAGAGATCCTTAAGGAAATGAATGCAACTCATTATGCACATAATAACTTGGCTTATTATGCAGGAACAGAGGCGTATATGAATGCGAGGGAACAACATAAGGAAGAAATAAAGATTCTTGAATCTCAGTCCCCTATGGCTCTAAATCTTAGTTATAAGAATATGCCAGCATTATTTGGATATAACCTTCCAAAATTACCACATCTGCAAAACGACCTGATTAAGTATGCTATGTCACATAGAAGAAGCATTATACAGACCATAATGGGGATCGGGTTCGTGAAAGAGCAAATACCTCAAGTGCTATTAATAGACAATAAAAGTATCAGCTTTTCTTGGATGATAAAAAATTTAGGAACAAATATAAAAGTACATATCTTAGATGAAATTTTACCTAATCAATTAACCTTCTATTATCCATTAAGGGCTTTTGCGGGGGATTGCTTTGATGGAAAAGAGTTTAGTATGCTTCAAAATGCTGAGACAGTAGACCATAGGTTACGAATCGCAGGAGAAGATGCATATTACAATACTTACAATGAAAAGGTCTGTGTTGAGCTAAATGATGAGGAAGATCTTAATAAGTATATGGACAACGTAGAAAGTATTAGTGTAGCCGAATTGTTGGATAAGAGCTCTTATCATCATAGTGATTATATGTTAATGGATTATTGCCGTTGGAGTCATGAAAATGAGTGTCCCGCAATAGGATTAAAACGGATTATTATTAAGAATGGCTATGTTTATACATGTATTAATGGTGAACCTATCATGAAATTGGAGGATTTCAATTTGTTAGAGGCTCAGAAAATTGTTCAAAAAAGATTTGAGGATGTATGTGCAAGGAGAGGATGCAATACTTGTGAGATACAAGATCAATGTCCAAAATGTATGAATGTTTCGCAATTTGGGCAGGAAAATTATTGTCGGTTTCAACACAAAAAGCATATGTACAAAAACTTTAAAAGATTACATAAAGTCAAATTAATGGAGTATTTTTATAATCCTTGAGTTATATATAAAAAGCCCATCGGGCGATGTTGATCACAAAGGGGCTTGTAATTTTTTAAGAAAGCTATTCATTTTTTAATAGATAAAACAGAAAAATAATACAGTCAGTGAGAAAAAATTGTGAAAATTTGTTTAAGTTTGCCGATTCACATGATATACTTAATATAGTGCGTGAGCCATGGGCGAACATAAAAAATTCAAATTTTCTATTGACTTTGACGTCGCGTCAACCTGTATTCTTATCTTGAAAGACCAGCTAGTAAAAGTCAATAGTAAATTTTACAAAATGTTGCTTTTAAAATTTACATACAAAAAAAAAGCTGATAATGACTTTTTTATACTAGGGGGGATACTCATGGAACTGCAAACCATCAGTCAAGTATCTAAATATTTTTCAATCTCAACCCGAACACTTAGATATTACGAACAAATCGGGTTGATTACACCTGCAGAAAAGGAAGATTTTACTTACCGTGTATATGATATGGAAGCAATCACACGCCTGCGTCAAATTATTTTTCTACGCAAACTGAGGATACCTCTTAAACAAATTGCCGAGATATTGAAAAAACGCGGATGTGAGCGTTGCAATTGAAATATTTGAACGTAACCTTGTCGACATTGAGGACGAAATAACTGCGCTCTCAACCATTCGCAGTGTTGTTAGAGCCTTTATCGAACATCTAGACCTTGAAAGCGCCACATTCGCATTACCGGATGATGAAGGCTTATTAGAAATTGTGGATTCACTGACTGTCTCTAAAATTAATTTCAAGGAGGAAAGGAAAATGGAAAAACTTAACCAAGTAAGCAAGAAACTGAGTAAAATGGAGGATAAAGATGTAAGGATTGTTTACCTTCCACCCATGACTGTGGCCGCTGCTTACGCATCGGGAAAAGACTGTGAAGGAAAGACGTTAGATATGATCAATCAGTTCGTAAAAGATAGCGGATTGTTAAGAATCAAACCTGACGCCCGGAGTTTTGGTTTTGACTGCTCTAAGGAGCCAATAGGAATAGGAGAACCTTCTCACATATATGAAGTTTGGGTATCTGTTCCCGAAGACATGGAAATACCCGCGCCTTTAGTAAAGCGAACCTTTAACGGTGGGTTATATGCCGCGCATGTATTGAGGGCATGGGATTTTGAGGATTGGCGTTTATTAAAAGAATGGGTCAACGCCAGCGATAAGTATGATAACGACTGGGATTCCCCACGCTGGTCATCTCCGGAAACGAGTGCGGGGCAAGGCTTTGAAGAAACACTGAATTTTTTATAATTATGCTCAAAATGGTGAAATGAAGGAGTTACAACTTGATTTATTATTCCCTATTAAGGAGAAGGAGAAGGTAAATGGATAAATTTAGTATCGGCGAGACAATAACATTCGGCGGTTATAATTGGCGTATTCTTGACATAAAAAAATAATGCGGCTTTGATTATAACCGAGCATATTATAGAACAGCGTTCTTACCATAACGTTTATAAAGATATAACATGGGCTGACTGCTCGTTAAGAAAATATCTGAACGGAGAATTTTATGATAAATTCAATACAACAGATAAATCAAGAATAATTCCAGTAATAAATAAAAACCATGATAACCAGTGGTATGGTTCAAATGGCGGAGCAGATACGCAAGACAGTATATTTATCTTAAGTATTGAGGAAGCAGTCTGCCAATATTTCGGTGATAGCAGTTCAAAGTTGCATAACCCAGGAAAAAATCAAAGATATTGGTTTCAAAGAAAAGATGAAAACAACAGTAAGCGAATAGCAAGGCTTGAACCTGATAAAGGGGGGATTTGGTGGTGGTGGCTTCGGTCGCCTGGTCGCGTTAATATAAAAGCCGTGTACATTCACGGTGACGGTAATATAGGTATCCAAGGTAACAATATATTGAAAGGCAACATCAGCGATGGCAGATGTACAGGCGGTGTCCGTCCAGCTTTATGGCTTAAGCTGTAATCACACTAGATAAATAGAGTATAACATTTTGGGATGCTGGTTTCTCCGGTATGAGATATAAGGATAAGTGTTTGAGCAAGGTAACAGGCTCTCTATTGGATTTGGAATAGAGGGCTTTTTCCATGTATTCACAAATGTCAATGCTCATAGTCGTTCATAAACAACTATATACACAAAATGCATATGAATTACTACTATATGCTAATGAAACCAAATTCTTTTAATTGATGCAAACGTTATATGACTTTGTTGTTAGTATGAGTTCCTGTTCATAGATTTTAAAACTTTTAAAAGAGCCCAAAAAACTTCGTTATCTATGCTTCTAAATAGCCTATAGGAGGCACATAATATTAGCCGCTACATAATATGAATTAGAAAAAGTATAGGTATAATCTCTAAATTAATCATGAAATATAAGGATAGCTAATAGGAATTTTGAATTTATATATAGTTCAAAGTAAAGCTCTTTAGGCACATCTTAAATGGGAAAAGTCCTTATGGGCTTGCATAAAAGCTATTAACTATCAACATAAAAAAAGGAATGATTTTATGACAGCTTCAAATAAACGGCATTACAGTTTAGATAAAAAAAAGATTGTGATAGAAAGATACTTTGTGACTACGGAAAAAATATAGACTGTCCTAAATGCGAACCACTCAGTCTTGTCCGAAGAGAGCGCTAATAGAATGTGGTATACCCGGTAGTGAAATAAGTTTTACAACGACAGGGCAAACAATTAATACATCTCTTGTAACGGTTGATACCTCATGTTTTATTAAGCCTGTAGTTGATATTCGTTTTTCAAGTCAAATTGATGTCATATTACAACCAGACGATGGTGTTACTCCTCCAAGTACTGCAGAGGTAGTACTTCGGTATGACTTAATATGCAGAACTGATGGTAGAGATGATATAGTTGTTGAGACCTGGACATATAGAAGATTTTTAACTGCAACTGGGATTACTAGTTCCCAACGTTTAGATACTACGGATACATTTAGCTTTAAAAGGTGTCTATTCCCAAAACCTTGTCAAGGTTGCATTGACTATTTTGTTAGAATAACAGCAGTTACAATAAGTGTTAACAGTATAATAATATAGCCAGTTATAAAGGAGTGATTTAGATGTCTATTATTTTTAAAGAAGCAGAGCAAAAACAGGATTTTTATTCTTCTAAGAAAAATTCTGCAACTGAGAAGGATAAGGTCCTGAGTAGTTTAAACAAAATGCCAATGGTTTTTACCACAAATGCTGGACAAATAGATTCAAAGGTTAAATACTATGCTAAAGGAGAAAACTTTGGATTTTACTTCACTTCAGAAGAAGTAGTCTTAAGTTTCGTTAAGGGAACACTTAAAAAACATTATAATAAAGAACACGTAAATAAAAGTGATATTTCTAAGGAAGATGAGAAAGGAATTGGCGTAGCCTAGCCATGCAGTTTATTGATGCTAATCCAGATGTAAAAATAGAAAGTGAGATGAGGGCTACAGGAAAGATCAATTATCTTAAGGGTAATGATCCTAAAAAATGGTACACAGATTTATCTTCTTATGAGAAGGTGGTTTATAAAGAGCTATGGAATGGCATAGATTTAGTGTTTTATGGATCGAAGAGTCAGTTGAAATACGAATTTGTATTGAATCCAGGAGCAGATCCACAGGATATCAGGCTAAGCTATAAAGGTGCAGATGGCATATCCTTAGACGAAGAAGGCAACCTATTAATCAAAAAATGAGCTTGGCGTTCTAATGGATGAGTGTCCTGTAAGTTATCAGGAGATTGAAGGAAGAAGGGTGGAAATAGATAGCAGATTTGAGTTAAAGAATCATAAAGATATGAAAAGTACTTATGGTTTTGACATTAAGAAGGATTATAATCAAGACTACCCGATTATCATAGATCCAGGTCTTATTTACTCAACTTATCTTGGAGGAAACAATCTCAATATAGATTTCGATAGAGGTTTCGGAATAGCCATAGATAATACGGGTAATGCCTATCTGACAGGCGATACTAACTCCGTTGACTTTCCAACGACTGTTGGAGCTTTTCAGACAGTGCTAGGAGGAGATTCAGATGCATTTGTAACAAAGTTAAATGTTGATGGCTCCGCTCTTATTTATTCCACCTATCTTGGCGGAAGTGGTCGTGATATAGGAAATGCAATAGCAGTAGATAATATAGGCAGCGCCTATGTAACAGGACTTACTGACTCCGTTGACTTTCCAACGACTGCAGGCGTTTTTTCAACCAGTATATGGAGGAGGACTCAGCGACGCATTTGTAACAAAGTTAAATGATGATGGTTCTGCTCTTATATATTCCACCTATCTTGGGGGAAGTGGTCGTGATATAGGAAATGGAATATCCGTAGATAATACGGGCAGCGCCTATGTGACAGGAAGTACTGACTCCGTTGACTTCCCTACTACTCCAGGAGCTTTTCAGACAGTTTTAGAAGGTGCAAGTGCATTTGTAACAAAGCTAAATCTTGCTGGCACTGCTCTTACTTACTCCACATATCTTGGGGGGAAATGCTGGTGATAGCGGCAATGGAATAGCTGTAGATAACATGGGTAGTGCCTATGTGACAGGAGGCACAGATTCTGGAAACTTCCCCACAACGCCTGGCGCTTTTCAGCCAACATTCGGGGGGGAGGGGACTTTGATGGGTTTGTCTCCAAGCTAAATACTACTGGTACAGCACTTATTTTTTCCACCTATCTTGGGGGAAGTGATCGTGATATTGGTTTCGCAATAGCAGTAGACAATGCTGGAAGTGCCTATGTGACTGGGCAGACCCGTTCATTAGATTTCCCAATAAGTCCTGGGGCTTTTCAACCAATTTATGCAGGAGGAGACTTTGATGTCTTTGTAACCAAGCTCAATGTCACGGGCACGGGACTTATTTATTCCACCTATGTAGGAGGAAGTGGTTCTGATCAGGGTCTTGGAATAGCCGTAGATAATACCGGCAGTGCTTATGTTACAGGAGAAACTAATTCCGTTGACTTTCCAATTATTGCTGGCGCTTTTCAGCCTAGAATTGGAGGTGATTTTGACGCATTTGTAACGAAAATAAATGCCATAGGCACTGAACTTAATTATTCCACCTATCTTGGGGGAAGTAACCGTGATGAAGGCTGGGGAATAGCCGTAGATAATCCTGACGCTGCTTATATTATAGGAAGGACTCTATCAGTAGACTTTCCAACTACTCCAGGAGCTTTTCAAACAACCTTTGGTGGAGGAGTCTCTGATGCATATATTTCAAAGGTTAATACTAATCCTCCTATAACCCCAATAACCCCAGAGATAAGAATAACGAATCAAAATATCGCTGCTATCGTTTATGAAGCAGGTTCAAATTAATGAAATCGTAGAATAGGAAGTCCTATCAAACCTAGGATTAATAAATCAAACTATAGGGTAAGCATAGCTTAAAAGAATATAAATACCTGTATTGTAGAATGCCTAATGCATCTATAATACAGGTATTTATATTGTTAGTATTTGCTTTGCATATGGTTGTAATTATGAAATATACAAAGCCTATGACTGAAGTATATAATACAATTAATCCAACTATATACTTATATTAGTTTACCATGTTCTAACACGATGCACTTTCTTACAAATCATCCTTTGGGGATATGATTAAAAATGATTATATAGTAGAGTAGATATTATTTTAAATAAGAGATATATCTCTATACAATTTGTTAATATGGATAGAAAGGAACTATATTCTGCTACCCAACTCATAAATCAGCTCCATCAATTGCTTAATTTTAACGTTTTTTGAATAATTAAATAATTTTAGTGTGTTAAGGACTTCTTTATTGTAGTCATTTTGATTGTCTCTGGCTAAAATATATTCACAATTAACAGATAAAGCTTTTGAAATTCTGTATAAAGTGTCAGCTGAAAATCCCTTTTGGCTCGTCTCAATTTCATATAAAAACTTGGGTGAAATTCCTGCTATTTCTGCAAATTGTTCACGCGTATACCTATTTGTCTCCCTTAAATTTCTTATCCTTAATCCGATCTTATCATAGAAACTATTCATAAGTATCATTACCTCCTGATACTATTCATTTTACATACAAATGATTGAGATAAAAACTGCTTATAGTTCCAATTTTCTATACATATTGATATGATACTGCAATCACTATATCCATTGTTGTAGTTTAATGAATAATATGCTCTTGGAGAGCCATCAAACGCTCAAGTTAAGCCATGGTTGCGCATGGATGGGTTAAAAATTATATGATATATTTTGTTTGAATTAGAAAAAAAATGTAAATAAATTGTAAAAAAGCTATATGTTTATACGTCCGAGGGAGTAATACCAACAAAGTATGATAAATTTATAAAATGGGTTGAGAAGTGAGTTCTAGAGATCCATATAAATGTTTAATGTTGATGAAAGATATCCATAGCAGAACTGGTGGCGGGTGTTATGGTTTAGCATAATGTTCTCACCATCACCTCTCCAAAAATACAGATTAAATTTAAAAATCCTGACTCAATGAATCAGGGCTTTTTTAGTTTGAAAGAAAAAATATCTCTTATGTAAGAACTATGAATTTTCATGTTGACAAATATGTAAATAACTAGTAAAATATAACTGTGTTATAAAATATGTAACGATATATCAAAAAAAATACAGATTGAAGGAATAGTAATGAGGTAGGTCATGACATTAAGCAAAGAAGAGAAAAAAGCAACTTAAATCAGAACGCATAAAAAAAAGATTTTTGCAACAACAGCAAAGGTAATGATTGAAGAACAAGGTGTGGTAGAGGTGTCGGTTAGAAAAGTAGCAGACCAGTCAGGCTATTCCCTAGGGACTATATATAATCACTTTGAAAATCTTGATGAATTGTTGTGGTTATCACGTACATTAATGCTTGAAGATATTGATAGTTACTTTTTAGATTTAAGGTTAGTCATTAATGATAACAATGATTTAAAATTACTATTTAGAAGATTCATGGATTATTTCATTAATAAACCCAACATCTATTATTTTTTTCTATTGTCATCCACTTAATAAAGAACATAAAAAAAGAAGAAGCTGACATATTAAAAAATCCTCAGGTGAAAATGCAGTTTGCACAGACTTTTTCATACCTTATGAAACGGGGAACATATACTGAAGAAGATATTATGAAAATTTCATCGACTATTATTTATGTCATGTATGGTCTGTTGACGCTGTATATCAGTGGTAATGATACCTTAACGATTGAACAAGCGTATGAACACTTAGAAAATACCATTGATTTACTTCTGAAGTAAAAATGATTCATTGAAAGGAGTTATTTATGCCATCAGTAGCACATATCGGCATTGGATTTGCCGCAAAGAAGATTGCAAAAGATGTACCAGTAGGTTACTTGGTTTTAGCTGCTGAAGCAGTTGAATTGGTTTTTATGGGTTTATGGGCGATAGGTATTGAGAAACCACCAACAGATACGATGGCAGGCTTTGGAGACTTTTCACATAGTGTTGTATCAGGATTTATCATTACAGGTGTTGGTGCTTTGTTTACATGGCTCATATCCAAAAATAAGCGAACAACAGCAATTATAGCTGGATTGATACTAAGTCATACTTTACTAGATTTGATTGCTTCGCCCAAGCTAGCCTTTTTTCCAAATGATACCAAGATGGTACTATTTCCAGGAAGTGATATAAGTCTTGGGTTTGGTGTTTGGAAGTACCGTGGGTTGGCTCTGTTCCTTGAATATGGTATTTTGGTAGGCGGAATACTAACGTATCTTTTTACAAGGAAAAAAAAGAAGGAATATTTAGCGTGAACCAAAAAGTTGTCTTTAGCCTCGAAAACAGAGAAGCGTTTAAGAAATGCGTAATTGGACATAATCAAAAACGGTATACGAAGACATTATCATAAATAGATCATAGAAAACCACACTTAAAAACTTAAAAATATAGGAATATTGACAAACATTTTATTATATGTTACCATTACAAAAATTAAATGAAAAAAGGCAATGAAGAGGAGTAGTAAATATATACTTATTGGTCAGAGAGAAGATGGTTGGTGTGAATCTTTACAATGTATATACTGAAGCAGTCTCGGAGCTTTGAACCGAACAGTTTTTTTAAGTAGGCTTCAACGGAAATCCACCGTTATCGTAGGATATAGTATCGGTAGTTTTTTACCCGTACTAATAGAGTGCAGAGTTTATCTCTGAATATAGGTGGTACCACGGATTAAGAAATTCGCCCTAAGCTAGTTAATAGCTTAGGGCTTTTTTAATAGTATTAGGAAAGTATTACTTTCTATTTTCCTTGAAATTATTTACTTGACGATGTTACTTTTGTACTGAATAGAAAGAAAGGAAGACGATTATGACAGCAAATGAATTAAGAGATCTTTATGTATCATATTATGTAGAAAGGAGACATAAGTTGGCAGCCGCGTCTTCACTAGTACCAGAGAATGATTCCAGTGTATTATATACAACGGCTGGTATGCAGCCACTTATTCCCTATCTTTTGGGGCAAGAACATCCATTAGGCAAGCGTCTCGTTAATGTACAAAGGTGCCTTAGAACAGGTGACATTGATGAGGTGGGAGATGATTACCATTTGACAGTTTTTGAGATGTTAGGAAATTGGTCTTTAGGTGATTATTTTAAAAAAGAAGCAATTACAATGAGTTTTGAGTTTCTAATTGAGAAAGTTGGCATTCCAGTTTCGAAATTAGCTGTTACAGTTTATAAGGGGAACGATAAAATACCTTGTGACACAGAAGCGGTTAATACATGGCTTGAATTAGGCTTAAGTTCACATCAGATTTTTTATTATGGAGATGATGAGAATTGGTGGGGGCCAGCAGGTGAAACTGGACCATGTGGTCCTGATTCTGAAATGTTTTATGTGAATGATGTACCTGATTGTAGTGATGATTGTGGCCCTGCTTGCAACTGCGGCAAATATGTCGAATTAGGAAATAATGTATTTATGACATACAACAAAGATATCCAGGGTAATTTAACAGAACTACAACAAAAGAATATTGATGTGGGGTTAGGATTTGAAAGATTATTGATTCTAGTGAATAATCTTCAAAATGTTTATGAAACGGATTTATTTCTACCTTTGATTAAAAAACTGGAAGTATTGAGCGGTATAAAATATGGGAGAGATAATCAAAAAGTAATTTCGAGTTATTTGTGAACATACTAGAGCATCTGTCTTTATTTTAGCAGATCCAAAAGAAATAACACCTTCAAATTCAGAGCAGGGATATATACTTAGAAGAATTATTCGTCGTACCATACGTATGCTGAATAAATTGGGGATAGAGAATAATATTTTACCTGAAATGGCAGAAGAAGCAATTGAAATGTATAAGGAAGCTTATCCAGAAGTGTTACAGAACAAAGCATGCATCATCCAAGAGATTCAAAAGGAATACACTAAATTCTCTAAAACTGTTCAGGGTGGTCTAAAGATGGCTAATAAGTATTTTGCACAGATGGAAATAGGTGAATGCTTGACAGGAGAACAAGCATTTAAACTATACGATACGTATGGATTTCCAATTGAATTCACATTAGAGCTTGCAAGTGAAAAGGAAATGTTAGTGGATATGGATGGCTTTAAAGTGAAATATAAAGAGCATCAAGATAAGTCTAGAAATAGTGCAGCAGGTAAATTTAAGGGTGGCTTAGCAGAACATAATCAAAATAGCATGAAACTTCATACAGCAACGCATTTGCTTAATGGTGCATTGCGACAGATTTTAGGGGATAAAATCTATCAAAAAGGAAGTCATATAAGTTCTGAAAGATTAAGGTTTGACTTTTCATTTGACCGAAAGTTAACAAAAGATGAAATCCATGAAGTGGAGAACATTGTTAACAAAGCTATTAAAGATGAAGTCGATGTGATTTGTTGTGAAATGAGTATAGAGGAAGCAAAAAAGTTGTGGTGCAATAGGTGTGTTTGACGCAAAATATGGTGAAGTTGTTAAAGTGTATGAAATACCAGGGTATTCGAAGGAAATATGTGGTGGTCCTCATGTTACTAATACATCTGAGCTAGGTAGATTTAAAATCATTAAAGAACAAAGTTCTTCATCTGGTGTGAGGAGAATAAAGGCTGTAGTTGAAGTGGTATGAATCAGCTCCAGCTAATCCAAAAAAAATATTGAATAATGTAACAAATAGACTTAATCCAGACCATGGAACTGTATCAAGTAGGGAATGGGCATTGTAAATATAAGATTTTTGGAGTAGAATGATATTACCACGAAACAGAAGGTTAATAATGCAAAAAAAACGTTACTTTACAAGTTGGCCTATGGCATCAATGTAATTAATTAAAGGATGTAATGTGAATTATTACTGATTACTATATTAAGGAATGTTAAAATGAAAGATATTTTAAGAGAAATTGGCATGATAGCAAGATGTTTTGAATCTATTGCGAATATTGAGTTTAAAACATATAACCTTTCAAAGAATCAATACATTTATTTAGTCCGTATTGCTGAGAATCCCGGCATTATTTTGGAAAGATTATCCGAAATGGTAAAAGTTGATCGATCGACTGCTTCTAGAGCTGTTAAAAAATTAGTTGATCAAAATTATGTTTTTAAAATTGATAAGAATCAAACAGGCAAAAAAAATTGGTTTATATATAACAGATGAAGGTAAGCTTATCTTTGAGAAATTAGTAAGTGAAGAATTATATTCATCGGATGTATCTCTGAGGGGATTTACAGTAGATGAAATGAAAACATTCTTAACATAATCTGAAAAAGATGAGGACCAATGTTGAGCCTGAGTGGGAAGGTGTTAAGAAAGGCAAAGTCAGAGACTATAGGAAGTCCGAAAAGTAAAATGTGTTAATAGTATTTGAAGGATGCAAAGCATTGAAAAAAAATATATAATTAATACTCCTGTACTAGAAATTATAGTAACGGGAGTATTTTTTTTGACTATAATTATTAAAATAACCAAAATATATTGCAAAAGCAATATAAAAATGTTAATATATTGCATATGCAATATAAATGCGATATTTAAAAGCGATGAAATATTGCATATTATAAAAAATAAAATGGAAAGGAGACGTTTAAATGTTATATTTTATGAATGATTACTCTGAAGGTGCCCACCCTAAAATCATGGACGCTTTAAATAAGAGTAATGAGGAACAACATGTTGGTTATGGATTAGATAAGCATTGTGAGACAGCGAAAAAATATATAAAACAACATGTAGATCGTGAAGATATTGATATTCATTTTTTGGTATCTGGTACTCAGACAAATGCTATTGCAATATCAGCTTTCTTAAGGCCGTTTGAAGCTGTTATTTCAGCAGATACAGGGCACATAGCTGTTCATGAAACTGGAGCAATTGAAGCTACAGGACATAAGGTTATTGAGATACAATGTGAGAATGGTAAAATTAGACCTCGGGATATTGATAGAGCATGTATGACACATGTGGATGAACATATGGTATTGCCTAAAATGGTATATATATCAAATGCGACTGAACTTGGAGGTATATACAAAAAAGAGGAATTAAAAGCTTTAAGGCAGAAGTGTGATGAATATAACTTGTACTTATATATGGATGGAGCTAGACTTGCTAATGCATTAACATGTGAAGATAATAATTTAGCACTTTCAGATATTGCTGAGTTAACGGATGCCTTTTACATTGGAGGAACCAAAAATGGCATTTTGTTTGGAGAAGCCCTAGTTATCAAGAATCCAGCCTTGAAGAATCATATGAGATTCATGATCAAACAAAGAGGCGGTATGTTAGCTAAGGGGCGGCTGCTAGGTATTCAATTCAAAGAATTGTTTGAAGGTAACTTGTACTTTGAGATATCAAAACATACAAATCAAATGGCGAGCTACTTAAAATTAGGAATTCAAGCATTGGGATATCGAATATACGCTGAATCATCAACAAACATACTATTTGTTATATTACCAAATGAGATACACGTAGAGCTATCAAAAAATGTGTTATTACGAAGCTGAAGTGCCATATGATGATCATCATATGCTGGCCAGATTTGTTACATCCTTTATGACGCAAAAGGGTGATGTTGATTTGCTGTTAGAGAAATTATTAGAGTTTAAAGATAGGGGAAGTATTAATGGAAAATAGTATAAGAAAAAATAAGTTAAGTTTGCTGGCATACATCATTATTTTTTTTTACGCCATTAGAAAAATTATTAAGCGCGTTGGATCTTAGTCCACTAATTCGTGTTGTAATTTTGGACTTTGGAGTTTATTTGATAATGGCAATTGCTGTTACTCTAATTCTAAAGGGTAATTTTAAGGAAGACTATGTAAAGTTTAAGGCACTAGGATTACTAAAAATAGTTCTTATTACATGTTTAGGTTTTATAATGATTATGCTTACAAATAACCTAGGACTCTATATTCGAGATTTATTCTCCGGAGGGGTTACAAGTAATAATCAGATGATGGTGGAATCGACTCTTTCTCTAGAAAGAGTTAAGGTTTTTACAATGATTAGTATTGTGTTTTTAGGACCTTATGTTGAAGAAGTAGTATTTAGGAAAAACATTTTTGAAATTGGAAAATATTATAAAATGAACACGATTCTTGTATTAATAATAAGTGCATTGTTGTTTGGCCTCGTACATGTTATTTTTACATTTGATTTTATTTCCTTACCACTATATTTCCTTGGAGGAATTGTATATGGATTGACCTACATGAAATCAAATAACATTTTGGTACCAATAATGGTACATGTTGTTGTGAATTCACTAGTTTTTTTACCATAGTGTTTACTCAGGTATATATCATGTTAAGAACATCCAGGGAATTATTGTCAATTCATAGTAGTAAGATCGCGTTCAAACGCGGTCTTATTCTTTAGGCGATCAGAGGGAGCAAGCTATTATGATGTAGGGTTATTAACTCTTAATATGTAGGGTATCCTATTCAAAATGAGGGGTGTCTCAAAGTATGTTAAATCAGATAGAGAGTGCGCATCAATTTCATGATGGTAAATGGGTCTGGTCAAGAGTTGTAGAAGATACGAATATGGAAGATTTTAAAGTATTGATGGGTATTAAGAGAAAAAATTGAAAAGTAGTACATAGAATTAATAATTTCATAAGTTGTTTGTAAGTATAATTTTTCTATACTTCCCTTTATAGGGATGGGTACCCATTCTATTTGTGTGTTTAAAGTTCATATTGAAATATTACCGCATAGAATCCACTGAGATTAGCTTATAGGGGTTTTATGCGATTTTTTGATAAAATATAGTATATGAATGGATAGGAGAAAAAGGATGATGATTGCTTTTTACTAAGCCAGAAATTCTATCAGAGAGCAGTTGAAAGAAACGTTAGGATTAATAAACTATGGATTGATGATCTAGACCATGATTTTCCTCATAATCATGAAAGTATTATACTAAATTATCTAGAAGACTTAAGAACAGGAGGCTAAGAATAATCATTTGTCACATTAAATAATATACCTTTTGAACTGAAATCTGACATTGAGAATAGTGAGGGATGGTCTCTTTTAATCACAATCAAAAAGAACCGTCTCCTTTGATTATAGGGATTTTTTTTAAAATGGATATGGTATGGATATATGTTTATGTTATTGTATCAAAGAAAGCAAGATTGTTTATGTGAACTGGTATTCTAGGTAAAAAATTAGTGAAAAAAAAGCTGAGGAGAGGTTAAAATGAAAAGAACAAAAATAATATTAATAGGTTATTTAGTAATTATACTTTTGCTTGTATCATGTGCAAAAAAATAAGTCGGAAAAAAACTGAAAAACAATGAGAGTATTGAAATGAAAGCAGTTCATATTACAAATCCAAATTATATTGAATATGCAGATAAGAATAAAATAAAATATGATATGAAGACAATCGGGAAAAAAAGCTGAAAAGTACTATAATAAATATATTAGCTATACAGCACCAAATGGCAAATCTATTTATATCGTAGCACAGGATAAAATTAAAGATGAACAATTACTCTATGTTCATTCAATTTTAAGTTATTACTTAGATACTTTAGAAAAAAATGGACACAAAGGAATTGCCAATAGTATAGCAGAAAATGAAGCTATATTGGTTATGCCTAATGGTTCTGATGGAGATGGGTCGACTCCTGAACAGGCAATTATTGGACAGCCACAGTATCAGAATGAAACTGCCAATGTTGGTTCAAAATGGTATATTGAAAATGATTATTCACACAGGGATTCAACTTTTGAAGAAGTTTTCCATTTTGTGCATATGCAAGGAATCGGTACTTCTGGGATGGAGCAAGCTGCCCCTCAATTAGCTGCATTTATTAAGGAAGCTATGACTAATGCGTTGCCAAAAAATCAGGATGATTGGGGTAAAATGGGTTTATGGGGATTGAATGCAAAGGAAAGCTTGATGGAATGGAATCAAGAACCAGGAGCTTTAGAAGCAGAATATATAATTTGTGTAATTGATACTTATTATGGTTTGTGGAATGCTTTTGATGGTAGTGGAGCTCTCTTTAATGAGTATATAGCCAAAAGTAGAGATGGATTAGCAGAAAAAGATCCTAAAGGGTTTTCGGTTATTGAAAGTATTTTTCCAACGCATATTACTTCCATGATGCGATTAGATCCTGACTTTAAAGGTGAATTTAAAATCTTTTTTGACGAAAATAATAAGTATACTTTTAAATCTCAATATTTAAAAAATATTAGAATTACTGGATTAAATAATAATAGTATCTTAGGAAATGATGAAGATAATATTTTCATTGGTAATAGTGGCAATAATCGTATTGATGGTAAAGGTGGTAAGGATATTGTACAATTTTTAGGGAATTCAATTGAATATGAAATTCTAAAAACAGAAGGTACCTTTACTATTACCGATAGTGTTAATGGAAGAGATGGAAAGGATGAGCTTAAAAACATCTCAATATTTAGATTTGCTGACAAAGATATAGAGGCTAGTACGATAAAGTAAATTATGTAAATAAAAAAAACTAATATAAAAAAAAGATTTTGAAATAGTTAATGAAATATAGATTAAAAAAAACTAACGGGTAAGAATTGCACCCTTTAGACTATGGGATTCCTTTGTCATAGGGACCAAAGCCAAGAAGTTAAGTAGAATATCAAACGACATATTAGATTTTAAGGAAGCTGATAATTCGAAAATCCATTTTGTTATATATTAGATAATAGTAAAATTATCATATGTATATAATCAATAGTTTAAGGTATAAATATATTTTTTCTATACGTGATGTGATATACTATAATTGCAAATTGAGAAGAAAAAAAACAAAGCATAAACAGAGCGTGATAAAGATACTTCTTGATGCATAGGAGGAATTATGGAATTAAAGCTATTTGGATTTATACATGATGTGACGAATTATATAGAGAATATAACAGATGATTTGGAAATGGCATCTAATGAGATAAAAAATTTTTTTTAAAAGAATTATTAGAGTTAAGTAACGATGGTTACTTGAACATTAATAGAAGAGTTAAATCAGTTCCTAGTTTAAAAGAAAAAAATTCTTAGGAATAATTCCTACAAGGAATTTGATTCTTCAGAAGAATTTATTTCTGACCTATCAGATTTAATTGGTATAAGAATAGAGTGCAGGTTTATTGAAGATGAACATAAAATATATGAAGTATTAAAAAGATGTTTTAGTATGTGCCACTCAGATGGATATTACTACAACTCCCTTAATAAAAACATTAGACTCGAACTAGGTGTTCCGCAGCCCCAAAAAACAAAAAAAATGGTTTTGAAATATATAGAATAGATGGTGTATACGAATATAATGACCAATTGTTTAATTTTGAACTTCAAATTAAATCACTTGTTAATGTGTTCTGGGGAGAAATTGAACATAAAATAATTTATAAAAACAATAATTATACCGTATGGGATAGTTTTTTTAAAGATATTATGGGATCCATTAACGAAAATCTTTCCATGATAGATAAACAATTACATATTATTGACGATCAATTTAAACAATTGAATACCATTAACCCGTCAGTAAGAAAAAAATCAGATTGAAACAACTCTAGCAAAAAATGATCTATGATATTTTTTCAATAAAAATAAAAAAATAGTATTGGTTTCATTGTAGATTTCCGAAAATCATGTGATACCATCATGAAATATATTTTCAGATCTAATTATGCAGAAAACTTAGATGACTATAATAAGACTTTGGTCAAAACCTTTTCAAGGCTAAATGACATCAGTGAGAATGAGATCGATTTTACCCATGAGATATTATTTGAGCGCGAAATAAAATATGAAGATGAATTCTCTAAAGTTATGGGAGAAACAATCATCGCTTCTATTAATAGTGATTTTCAATGGAATATCTTTTTTAGAATATTGTTTGAAATAGAGCTTGGAAATAATGTGGAGGATTTTGAAACATTTATCCAATTTATAAAAGAGCGATTTAGTAAAAAACCGAAGTTTATCAAAGTTATATGTGTTATTTGAGGACAAAGAAGCTGAGGAGATGGTAGATAATTTACTGAAAAGTATCGCATATACTTTTAAAAAGATTGATTCCATTAACTTCATCTATGATACAAGCATAGAGGAGATTAACAATACACTCCATTATATCGTTGGATTAATATGTAAAAATATTTCATCATACAAAGAGTGGTTAGAGCATAACGAGATATATATCGAATATTTTCAGGTGAAAATTTTATCTATATTTGAGCATAAAATTGAAATAGCAAAAGTAAAAAAAAGATTCTTAGAAAAAGCAAAGCAAGCGTCAAGCATAATAGAAATTAGCGAAGATATCCTAGGGTATACCCATGAATTAGAATCGTTATCTTTGATAGAAGCAGAGCAAGCTTTGAAACTTTTTAAGTTATAAAGCAACATAAAACTACCTCGCAATAAAATGCGAGGTAGTTTTCAGTTATTTTGTTTATGAAATGAAGAATTAGTGATAGATTATGTTAGAGCAGTTGTATTATGGAAAATCTATCAGAATGAAGATGTTTGGCCTAAGAATAAAGTTAAGCCATTTTATGAATAAATCATAGAAAATAAAGTGAAATACATAAATTAAATTATAATAATAATACATATAACAAGAAAAATGTTAAATTTATGTAACAGACATAAATCTACATTATTTTAAGATGTTTTATAGTATTATATATTTTGTACTAATCAGAATAAGAGGAGAAAACTAATGAAAAAAAGAATATTAAGTTTAGTTATAACATTAGGAATAGTGTTAGGTTTAGGAATAACATCTTATGCTGCTACCAGAGAGTACCATGAGAGTGAAAGTAATGGTTCAATAAGTAATGCAGATAGATTCTATGCTCGTGAAGATCAAGACCGTGTTGTAATTGGAGATCTCCACAGATCAAGTGATAAAGACTATTTTAAAATCTATGCACATGTAACTGGAACTATGAAATTAAGGTTCTATTATGAAGGTTACCAAGAAATAGATTTATTGTTTTATGATGCTAACGGAGATGAGATAGGTAGAGAGAGAGATGTTAATAGCTCCTTCTCAGAATCTTTTCAAGTACAAGAGGATGATTACATATATGTGTGTGTAGATCATACTGGAGGAGATTTAAACGAAGAATATAGATTATATTTTTATATGAAATAAGACTAATTAATAATAAATATTATAGTAAGTTCTGATTAGTATATTATAAGGTGTCCTAGTTAATACTTGAGACACCTTATTTTATGTGTACTAGGTCATATAGTCATGTGAATCAAAGGGGACGGTTCTTTTTTGATTATAATGATTAGAATCAATTAGTTGGTTACATCGGTTGATTGTTTGCTCATATATTTAATTTTTAATGTTCAGTTAATGTTTTTCATATATAGTTGAAATGCTACCCCTTTATACTTGAGTCAATCAAATATAAAGGGGAATTTTATTATGAACATAGAAAAGATTATTTCCGAACTAATTATTGCAATCCTTATAGTCACATCAATTTTACCAATAACCGTTTTGGCAGAAGAAAAGAAGTTGCCCTCTGGTAAAGCCTATTCTGATATTGAGGAAGTGATAACAAATTATATTGAGGAGCACAAAAAATACTACAGCGTCAGTATCACTAGCAGTCTATGAGGGACAGAATACGTTGTATCAGACACAATATGGCTATACCGACTTAGAAGAAAAGATCCTTGTTAATGAAGAAACTGTATATGAGTGGGGTTCGGTTTCAAAACTCCTTGTTTGGGTCAGCGTGATGCAGTTATATGAGCAAGGAAAAGTCAATCTTAATGAAGATGTTAGACGTTACCTTCCAGGTGATTTTTTAACGAAGTTATCCTATGATATACCAATTACAATAATGAATTTAATGAATCATACAGGTGGTTGGCAGGAAACATCTTTTGATATTGAAACAGCAAATCCTGCTAATATGGTCAGTTTAGAACAAGCGCTTCGTCAAAGCGAACCACCTCAGATTTATGAGCCTGGTACAACTTGTGCATATTCAAACTGGGGTTGTGCTTTGGCTGCCTATATTATTGAGCGTATTAGTGGACAAACATTTTATGCGTATGTTCAAAACAACATCTTTGAGCCGCTTAATATGCAACACACAGCTTACGCACCTGACTTGTCGGATAACGTATGGGTGCAAAAACAACGCGGAAAACTGAACTGTTACTATATTGATAATGAGTATTATGAGGATTTAGGTAAAAACATTCGTCATATTCTTCTATATCCTGCAGGAATGGCAACAGGAACGCTTCATGATTTTATAAAATTCGCAAAAGCATTGGTACCCGATGATCATAATAAGAGCATACTATTTGAAAACGCTAATACCTTGACTACACTATTATCACCAACACTTTTTTTATGGTAATACAGATATTCCTCGCGTGTCTCACGGAATGTGGACAATGCAGTTTGGTGTTATAACACTTGGACATGGGGGGGGAATACAAGTGGTTGTACAGCGAACCTTCTTATGGATCCAAATTCGAAAGTTGGCGTTGTTGTTATGACAAATCAATGTGCAGAAAATGTGTACACAAATGGTTTGATGCAATTGATTTTTGGAGAATATAAAGGAGGGGAAGCTAGCCAAACACTTCCCTCAACCCAACATATAAGTGGCATCTACACATCTAGTCGTACGATTAAAAAAGGTATGTTTAAAATATATAATATTATAGGATCACTTTTACCTTTATCAAAAACGAATGATGAAAATACGTTATCACTTTCAATAGGAAAAGGTAGCTTAACACAGGTTGTACCCTATCAGTATGTTTTTGATATGGGTGGACCAAAATATTTTATTTATGCCAATGAATCAAATAAACATGTAACGTTGCAAATGATGTCACAAGATTATATCAAAGAAAATACAGTCGTCTTTTTTTTCAAAAGTTGGGTTGTTGCTTTTTGGACTTGTTGGGGTAATTTTCTCAGTCATTGCGTTGATGGTAGAGCTAATTGGTCTTATAATACGCAAGATCCGTAAAAAAACAATTGCATATCAACCCATGAAAAAATGGCGAATTATAACACAACTGTCAACGGTTTTTTATAGCTATACTAGCTTTTTTAATTATACAGGCGAAGGTAATTACCGTTGGTACAATGTGGTGGAAGTGTGTTCTGTGTGGTCTACTTGCCCTGGTTCCTATTGTATATGCTATTATGCTTATGATAAAATACAGAAAAAGGGAATGTTCAAAACGGGAAAAATGCAACTATATTGTTACATTAATTATGGGGTTGGTTTTAACTGCGAATGTATTGTATTGGCAATTCTATAACTTTTGGACATGTTAATGGAGGAAAATATGCACCGTATTTTAATAGCTGATGATGAAAAGGAAATTATAAAACTTTTAAGATTATATCTTGAAAAGGACCACATAAAAGTTACTGAAGCATATGATGGTGCACAGGCATATAAGCTTTCTTTGGAGAATAGCTTTGACCTTGCAATCATTGATATTATGATGCCTAAGTTGAATGGCTTTGAGCTTATTAAAAAGATACGTGAAAAAAGTAATATACCCATTATGATATTATCAGCTAAGGTACAGACTTCTGATAAAATATTTGGACTAGAAATTGGCGCAGATGATTACATAACAAAGCCTTTTGATGCAATGGAAGTTGTAGCAAGAGTGTATGCAAACCTCCGGCGGTTTCACCAGCTTGGTGCTACACAAAATGTTTGTGAAAAATTGAGTGTTCAAAACTTAACACTTGATACGGGAGAATGTGTGATTTATCGTGACAAGCAGAGAATTGATTTGACTTCGGGGGAGTATAAGTTGCTGCAAATGTTTATGAGTTCACCTGGTCGTGTTTATACGAAAGAGCAGATTTATCAAGCTGGTTGGGGTGGAGAACTAATCGTAGATGATAATACAATTCGTGTGGCCATTAGTAAACTTCGTGATAAAATTGGAGAAGAAAAAAATTAAAACAATACGTGGTCTAGGGTATAGATTGGAGAAGTAAATGAATGCATTAAAAAAAATATATTATTAAGCTGTTTCTTGTAGTAGTCATTTCACTTTTATTTAGTATATCCATATTAGATAGTGTTTTTGATACAATTTCTGAAACTATTATAAATAAATCTACCATGTTTATTGCTTTAATGGTTTATGGTGTTGTTGGTATTTGTATATTAATACTTGCTATTTATATTTTTATACGCAAGTTAAGCAAACGAATTACTTTGGAAAACAATCGTTATTATCAAGAAAAAAGCACTCTTTTTGCAAATATTGCTCATGATTTAAAAACACCAATGACGACAATAATTGGATTTTCAAAAGCACTTTGTGATAATGACGTAAAAGAAGATGAGAAAAAAGAATTGCTACGTTTAATATATCAAAAATCCATGAGGGCAAACGAACTATTGGATTTATCTTTTCAGTATGCAAAGTATGATGCACTTGACTTTAAACTAAAAATTGAAACATGTGATATGGCCAAACTTCTTCGTGAGGTAGTTGCAGAATATTATCATGATTTTGAGAAAAAAAAATATTGACCTTCATATCAATATCCCTGAAACAAAAGCATCAGCTAAGATTGACAGAGTTGAATTTTCAAGAGTGTTATGCAATCTAATTATTAATGCTTACCTTCACAATGCTGAAAATGCAAAGGTGATGATTAAGCTTGAAAATGAAAGTGATATAAAAAATAACGATTGCTGATAATGGTGAAATGGTTGATGTCAAAACGATTTTTGAGCCTTTGATATGTGGAGATAAATCAAGAAGCACAAAGGGTGGAAGTGGTTTAGGACTTGCAATAGCAAAAAAAAATTACCAAGAAACATGGTGGACAACTGTATGTTGATAACAAAATAATTGGTTACACGAAAGGGTTTATTGTAAGGATCAAGCAAGATACCTATTAATTTTGTGATACAATAATATCAGAAGATATAACACATTATAGGTGATAATTTGCATTAACGACTAAATAATGTCTATAAAAGCAAGTTGTCATAATATGTTGATGATGGAGGAATTGATATGGAGTGGCTAGATGGATTTAATGAAGCAATAAAGTACATTGAAGACAATTTGGAAAATGAAATTGATCATAAAATAGTTGCTCAAAAAGCCTGTTGTTCTATATTTCATTTTAATCGAGTTTTTTCATATATTGCTGGATTACCATTATCACAGTATATTCGTCATAGAAAAATGACCTGTGCCAGTTTTGATTTGCAAACCACAGATGAAAGAGTTATTGATATTGGACTAAAGTATGGCTATGATTCTCCTACAGCATTTAATAGAGCATTTAAGAGTGTTCATGGTGTTGCTCCGAATAAAGCACGAAAAAAAAGGGGTTCAACTAACCGCATTTCCTCCTATGAGCTTGACAATACAAATCAAAGGAAATGTAAAGTTGAATTATAAAATAGAATCAAAGAAGGCATTCAAAATAGTTGGTGTTAGCCAGCATTATGATATGGATATTGAAAAGAATTTTGGACAGATTCCAAAGTTTTGGCGAAGAACAGTCATAAAGGGAGCAATACCCAAAATTCTAAAGCTAAACAATTGTGATCCTAAAGGACTACTAGGTGTTAGTACTTGCATGAATGGCAAAGATTTTGACTATTATATTGCCGTTGCGACTAATTTTGAGACACCTAAAAAGTTCAATGCGTATAGGATACCTGAATGTACTTGGGCAATTTTTGAATGTGTAGGACCACTGCCAACAGCTATACAAGAACTGCAAAAACGGATCGTAACGGAATGGTTACCAACTTCAGGCTATGAGTATGCAAATGCACCCGATATTGAAGTTTATTTTGAAGGTAATCAGCAAAGTGCCCATTATAGATGTGATGTTTGGGTGCCGATTGTAAAAAAGTAAACATCATGTTTTCCTCTCTTTTTTGCTCACAAAAAGAGAGGAAGATATTGGGTAAAGAGGTATACTAGAAGGATAAAATTATTGATTAATATTTATTAATCTAATAAATGGAGGTAGTTACCATGAGTAAACAAGATGAATTAATGGTGAATTTTTTAGATACGGCTGATAGTCAATACAAAGATTTTATTCGTCAAGTGAATGATTTTTTACTCCAAAATAATTGTAAGTATAATGTTAAGTTAGCAAAAAGTGGCTACACAGTATCTTACGTCAATCATTATAATAAAAGGACTATAGCCACCTTTATTACCAGAAAGTCAGGAATGAAGCTTAGATTATTTCCAGAGCATATCAATCAATATACTGCATTTCTTAATACTTTGCCTGAAAATATGAAAAAAGATATTAAAAAAGCATCCGTATGTAAACGGTTAGTTAATCCTGATGCTTGTAACTCTCGCTGTGTGAAAGGGTATGAATTTGTCATGGATAATGAGTTTTATCAGAAGTGTCGTTATTCTGCATTTCAACATGCTATAAGTGATGAGAACAACCCATTTATGATAGCAATTCTAGAGAAAGAAATAAAGGCATGTATATAAATCGACTCAATCAAAGGGGACGGTTCTTTTTAATTGCAAGAACCATCCCCTATTCATGTATAACCATATCAGATATCTAAAGTTAATGCTTCAGTAAGTAAATCAATAATCTGACTTTCCAATTTCTTAGCTTCAAGGAAATAATTAGCTATTTTCTTCCTTATATCAGGTTTGCAAATACAATCGATCATTTCTTTGCTCATATTCCATCCCATAGAAGGAACAGCGCACATTTTTTTTCTGGAAGTTTTGCAATCTGTGTTAACTTATTAGAGATATCATTAAGCAGTTTTTTTTACTTTGAATATTATGTGTTGGATAATTCTCAAAAAAAAGTTGCAGCTGAAGCCCTGTTGCAGAGCATCACCATCACATCACCATAGACGACAACCTGCTCGAACAATTGCGCCTCAAGTACGGAGTTCGACCACTTTTCGTCATCTAGTATAAAATTAATGATTTCACAGTAAGCATTTTGTCCGCTTGCATATTGATTGATGTTTTGATCATCCATCACTTCAATTGCTTGTTTGATCATTTCATGGAGATCTAGGGTATAATCATTATATTGACCAATAGAAAAAAACAGGTTTAATATCGCCAGGTTCTCCATTTTCCCACCAATCGTTGCAAACAAAATATCCTGAATCTTCATTGATGGTATTAGCGCAAAACGGGGGATCATTTTGAAACAGACTATAACCAAGTAATTTTTTCTCCATTATTACGATACCCTGTAATAACGCATGCTTCGGGTGGCCCTACAATTCCCAAAGCTATGCAAGGCTTGCCTTCTTGGATTTCTTTCATAATAAATTGAATGAAATCTTCTTTTGTGGTGTTAGCTTCTTTCTTGCATATATTATATGTTCGTCCACAGGCTTTAAAACATAAATCATAAGGCTTGTACGGATCATGAAATATATGCGAAATACCTACATTTCCTCCATCAATACACCGAGTATTCCAGCGTAGTCTAAAGGCTGTACCACTGACAGTCATAAGGTAATCGTAATCAATATCTTGGTCCAAATAGTCAAGACAAGTCTGTAAACAGGCTGGAAATGTAGACTTCACACCACCTCCAAAGTTGACAGGTGGAACATTAGAAAGCACGCAATCACGAAATCTGTTTTTCATAGTAGACATTTTTCCATCATCCTTCTTCATTTTATCATATATAAGCGGTCCATATACGCCAGATGAAATATGTGCAATGGCAGCGAAGCCAAAGCCTTTTCGAAACTGGCTAGGGGTCATTCCAGTTATTCGTTTAAATGCACGAATGAAAACCTCATAGGTTTCAAAGCCGTATTCTAGAGCCAAAACAATTAATGTTTTGTTGCTTTGAGATAATGCATATGCAATATGAGATATCTTTCTCTCAAGAATATATCTTGCTAGGGGCTTTTTAAAACTTATTCTAAATATCTCTCTCACATGAGGTATTGAGAATCCCACAGCTTGCGCCAAGTCCATATAGGATATTTTGTTTTTTAAATTACTTTCTATATGAATGACGATTGTATTCAATTGTTTGTAATAGGTCATTGGCATATCACTCATCAGCTCCTAGAGACTATTATACTATTATTGATAATAAAAATCCTGACTTTTTTAAGGATTATAACATGTAGTCGCTATAAAAAATATAAGATGTTAAAAGCCTGCAACTAAAATCAGTACTACAATCAAAGGTGTAGGTATTTATTATGTGAAAAGTAGTTGTAACGGTAAGAATGGTGATAAGGATACTGTCAATGTATGTTTTTGATATGTAATAAATTCAGTGGCCTAAAAGGATGTATTATTATTGATGAAATGGATTGTTTTCATAATAATTTCCCTAGTGGTGTGATCATCATTTAATATATCAAATCCATGCTTTCCATTTGCATGATACTCAAGTTGACATGTATTATGAGTATGATTTGCAAGGTTCACAAAATCATCAATTGAATTATTGATATTTTTCCTATCTTTTCCTGCCTTTGCAATAAATAAGGGAACCGTTATTTCATTTTTTTTCTTTTAAGATATTTGTTGGTGAAAACTTATTGGCTAATTTACTTTGTGATAATGTAAGTAAAGGATAGTAGTAAACAATACAACTTAGATACTCAAGATTCTGTCTGAGAGCAAAACTTGTTAAGACGCCAGAACCACTAAAGGCAAATAGACAAATTTTATTTTTTATCAATATTATATGTACTTGAATTATTCCTAATAAAATCTATTGCAATCATGATATCAGTTTCTGCTTTTTCTAAATCATTAAGATGATTAAACCTATGATTTATAGTTATCCCTGCATAGCCATTTGTAGCAAGTAATTCCCCCCAAGAAACAAAAGCTCCCCAGTCTTTGACATGTGCTCCTTTATAGGTCCACCATGAATGAGTAGAACACTTGATAATGGTTCATTAGAGGAGTAATCCGATGGTAGATATATATCCATCTCTAGAGAAGTATCAACAGTCTTGTTATAATCAATATTTGTATGCTTAACAATACTGTTTACTTCTGTTATTGGATACACTATACGTTGCTCAGTGATTTTAGATTTCATATATGTTTCTCCTTAATCTTCTATTTCTAACCCATTTTCTGGAAACCATTCAGTCCAGTGTTCAATCCAGCTTGGAACTTTAAAATCTTTAACTCTATCACATACGGGGATATATGCTTTAATATCTATAATTGGCGAATTGTCGTAAGCATCTATACCTGATACTTCAATTGTAGCATTTTCATAGTCAACATCTAGAATTCTACATACGGTTAATCCAATTGGATTCGGACGAACTGGAGAGCGAGTAGCAAAGACACCAGATACAGGTGCATTATCATAAGGTGGTTCTCCTTGGAGTATTTCTCTATATAAAGTATCGTCAAATTCATTAATCCACCAAAGAACTTGTATGTGACTAAAATGCTCTAGCTGTTTAAGTGCAGGTTTATTACATTTATCAATGTTTAGTAAGGTTTTAGCTTTGTTTCTAAAAACATGGCCAATAGGGTGTAATTTGTATAGCTCACTATTCTTATTCATTAATTTACTCCTTTTTTAAATTTATATTAAATAGTTTATCGTATTATAGAGTAAGTTTCTTGATGATATTTGCTTAATATACTCTTTAGATTACCATAAAAAAATATATATTTGATAAATATTGCTATAGAACTAAATATGTGTCTCGAATATTATATATTGATAAGTTAATCTATCTATATAAATAAGACATTTTTTATGATATGATATTCAATATTAAATCACTATTAATGGAGAAGGTGTTTATATAAGTGAGAAATATAGACGTAATTATAAAGTCTCTTGATTATATTGAAGAAAATCTAAAAGAACCTATTTCTGTTTTAGGTATTTCTACTAAATTCGGTTATTCATTATATCATTTCATCAGATTATTTCATGGTATTGTAGGACATACTCCAAAGGATTATATACAAAGGAGGAGACTGACTGAAGCGTCTAAGGAAATTATAAACGCTGATAGAAAAATTATAGATATCGCTCTGGAATATCAATTCTGTAGTCATGAGAATTTTAGTAGAGCGTTTAGGAAAATGATTGGTATGAGTCCTATGGAACTTAGGAAAAAAGAATCTGATGCATGGATAGCTAAGTTAAACAGAGTCTATCGAGAGAATATTAATCAGTATGATATATGTAAGGCATACGAAGTAAGTATAGTTGAGCTTGATGAGATAGAATTAATAGGGATGAGTACCTTTATTGGGGAAAATGCAGATACAATCACTGAGATGTGGAATAAGTTTCATAATATATTACAGGTTCATTCTAATATAAACGCTTTCAAAGAATATTACCAATTGCAGTATTGGTCGAGGGAATATGACTTAAATGGATTCTTTGTCATGGTAGCAACTAGTAAAAGTAAGATTGAGTCAGATGATATAACTTTAACAACCAAGACAATTCCAGCAGCTAAATATCTTAAATTTACTCATAAAGGGTTATCTAGAGATGTGTATCTTACTTACAAATATATCTATCAAACATATTTACCTAAATTTAACTACAAACTATCGATACCTTATGCATTTGAACTTTATGGCAACAAATATTATGGACCCAATAAACCCAATTCAGAAAGTGAAATATATATACCAATAGGATAATTTATATAAGTCATTTTAGTAAGATCATTTATAAAATCTAATACTTAATTCTAGAAAATGTGATAATATATAACATAGTATTCATGTTAAAGGAGAATATAAATGTTATTTCAAGATTTAAACTTAAATACATCTATTATAAAAGCCATAGAAGATCAAAAATATAAAAAACCAACGCCAATACAAGAAAAAGCTATTCCATTAATATTAAGTGGAAAAGATTTGCTAGGGTGTGCTCAGACAGGAACTGGTAAAACAGCTGCATTTGCAATTCCTATATTACAAATGCTTTCAAAAGATAGCATTAATCGTGACGAGTATAACCAAATTAGAGCTTTGATTTTAGCACCTACTCGGGAGTTAGCTATTCAAATTGGTGAAAGTTTTAAAACTTATGGACAATATCTAGATATTCAAACCGGTGTGATTTTTGGGGGAGTAACCCCAAAACGCCATATCAAGGTATTAAAAAGAGAACCAAATATTTTAGTTGCAACACCTGGACGACTTCTTGACTTGGTGGGGCAAGGATATGTAGATTTGAATAGGGTTGACATGTTTGTACTTGATGAAGCAGATAGAATGCTTGATTTAGGAATGATCCAAGATGTTCGGAGTATCATATGCAAATTACCAAAAGTGAGGCAAAACATGTTATTTTCAGCAACTATGCCAAAAGCAGTATCAAAACTTGTAAATTCAATTTTAAGAAATCCAGTTAAGATAGAAGTTAAAAGCAAGTCTTCAAATAAAAAGAAGATTAAACAACAAGTATATTTCGTTGATGAACCAGACAAAACATCATTACTATTACATTTGCTAAAGGATCAATCATTTGAATCTGTATTGGTTTTCGCAAGAACTAAAAAAAAGAAAGCAGATAAAGTAAGTAAAGCTATTAATGTACAAAATATAAGATCTAAGGCTATTCATGGCGATAAAAATCAATCGGAAAGACAAAAGGCTATGGAGCGTTTTAAAAAATAAAGAAATAAGAGTTTTAGTTGCTACAGATGTAGCCGCAAGAGGCATTGATATAGATAAATTGTCCCATGTAGTGAACATGGATATTCCAAATGTTCCCGAAACATATATTCATAGAATTGGACGAACTGGAAGAGCAGGAATGGGTGGAACTGCAATTTCATTTTGTAGTAATCAGGAAACAGGTTTTTTTTAAAAGATATTGAAAAACTTCTAGGCAAATCAATAGAGGTTGTGAAAAGTCATCCATATGTATTAATAAATATTGCAATACAGCAAAATAGAGAAAAATATAGAGAAAACCCAAAACCAAATAGTCATAAAAAAAAGAAGTAGTAAAAAACCAAATTATAAAAAAAAGGAACGCTAGAAAAAACTTAAGCTTTGAGTTTGCTTTTATGAATTGCATTTGGTATCATATGATTTGTAACATCATGATAATTGATATTAGAAAAGGTGGAAGAAAGAATGAGCCAAACAGATAATCAAGAGCAAAAAACATCAGCGACGTATTCGATATAAAGGGACTCACCCTAGAAATTTTAAAGAAAAAAAATATAAAGAACTACAACCCGAGAAATATGCTGATGCTGTGGCAAGGGTTATTCAAAAGGGTGGTACGCCTGCTGGTATGCATCGTTCAATTTGCGTTAAAGAAATATTAGAATTCTTACAAATTACGCCTGGACAAACTGGATTAGATGCAACACTAGGTTATGGTGGTCATACTTTAGAGATGCTTAAATGTTTAGATTCAAAAGGGCACTTGTATGCACTTGATGTAGACCCTATTGAATTACAGCGAACCAGGGAACGTTTAGAGGGGTTAGGTTATGGCTCTGAAATCCTAACGATCAAGCAATTGAACTTTTCCAATATAGATCAAATCACTTCTGAATCGGGACCATTGAATTTTATATTGGCAGATTTGGGAATCTCTTCAATGCAAATAGACAATCCTGATAGAGGGTTTTCATATAAGAGCGAAGGACCATTAGACTTACGGTTGAATCCTAAAAGGGGTATATCGGCTGCAGATCGTTTAAAAAACAATTTCACAAGATGAATTACATGGTATGTTGTTAGAAAATGCGGATGAGCCTCATTCCGAAGCAATTGCCCGCGCCATTATTTCTGAAATTAAAAAAAGGAACAGAGATATCAACAACCACACAGCTCCAAGAAATAATTAAAGATACACTGAAATTTATTCCAGAAAACAAAAGGAAAGACGAGGTTAAAAAATCCTGTATGCGATGCTTTCAAGCGTTGCGAATTGATGTCAATAATGAGTTTGAAGTGTTATATGAATTTTTGGAAAAAACTTCCTGATTCTCTTGCTGAGGGAGGACGTGTAGCTATACTTTCATTTCATTCAGGAGAAGATCGTCTTGTCAAAAAAAATCTTTTAAACGCTTTTACCGTGAAGGTGTCTACCGAGAAATAGCCCCCAAGTTTATTCGACCATCATCAGAAGAATGTCACTCCAATAGTCGTGCTCGTTCTGCTAAATTGCGTTGGGCTATCAAAGCATAATTTGTAAATGAAATTCAAGATAGTGTTATTGATATTACAAACTAAATTAATATATTGTGAAACGGGATATGATTGGATATCCCGTTTTTGTATGGAGAAATTTGTGAGTTTGGGGAAACTACACCAGAATTAGAAAAATTAATAGCAATAGGAAAAATTTTAATTAAGTATTGACTTAAATAAAATATGGTGATATTATTTAGTTAAGCGATTGCTTAATCAAATAACAACTAGGAGGTATTTATGGAAAAGTTAGTCTTAAGATTTAAGGCGTTAAGTGATGAAACAAGGTTTAAATTATTTTTGTTACTAGCAGAAAAAACAATTATGTGTTGGTGGATTAGCAAAGGTATTAGGTATATCAGAATCAGCAGTATCACAGCATTTAAAGATACTTAGGAATGCCGATTTGATAAAAGGTGAAAAAGTAGGTTATTTTGTGCACTATAAAGTTCAAAAAAAATATTTTGGATGAAATAAAAGGCGTTATTGAACAGTTAGCAAATGGTGTAGAACTGAAGGAACAGAAAGAACAATTGGGGATTTATGAGGCAGAGTGTGATAGCCAATGTAAAAAAAAGGGGAAAGGGTGTGGAGAATAGTATGACATATCTATATTCTCTAGCAGGCGTTACGCTTCTAGTATCATTTATTAAAGATCAGAACAAATCAAAGAAGGCACTCAATGTTGCAGTGAAGATTTTTATGAAGATGTTGCCTATGTTATTAGGTATTGTTGCAACTGTTTCCATTATGCTATTTATTTTACCTGATTATGTGATCGCAGATTATTTAGGAGCAGAAAATAGTGTAACAGGAATAGTCTTAGCATTGAGCATTGGTTCGATTTCTTTATTACCTGGGTTTATTACTTTCCCGTTAAGTGGTTTGTTGCTACAACAAGGCGTTAGCTATACGGTTTTAGCCGCATTTACTACAACGTTGATGATGGTAGGAATTATAACATTTCCCATAGAAAGAAAATATTTCGGAACCAGGTTAACAATACTTAGAAATATTGCAGGCTTTGTAATAGCTCTTATTATTTCACTATGTATTGGATTAGTTTATAGGGAGGTGTTGTAATGGAGAAGGGTAAGAAAAAGCCAATTGTATTATTTGTTTTTCTGGGTATATATATGATATTTATAATTTTATCCTTCATAACAAACTATGAACCTGGTGAAATCATTTTCGACAATTTCTATTTGTTTATCGTAGATATGTTTAAATTATTTCCACCAGCTTTTATACTCGTTGGACTATTTATGGTTTGGGTTGACCGAAAAGTTGTAGAAAAAATATTTTGGAGAATCTTCAGGATTCAAAGGGCATATAAGTGCAATTTTGTTGGCATGTACCACATTGTATCCCTTTATTGTCGTATTGCCCATGGCAAGTGGCTTATATAAAAAAGGGGCAAAATTGGATATTGTATTAACCTATTTAGGAGCCAGTGCAATATGCAGGATACCCATGTCAATTTTTTTTGAAGCAACATTCCTTGGTCTTAAGTTTACAGTTGTTAGATATGTGGTATCTTTACCTTTAATTGTTCTTAGCTCTATGGTCATTGGTAAACTGATGAAAAATAAACAACTGGAATTCCAATAAAATGAGAGACTTCTTAAACTAAATATGCTAAATAAAAACAGGACTTTGATAGTAATATGAAGATCCTGTTTTTTTATATACATTATTGGTAACTGAAAAATGCACTATAAACTAAGAGACTCTAAGAAAGCAAAGGCACTCTTAATTTTTTGGATTTTTCATATAAGTGGATTATAAACCTAATGAAATAGAGAAAATGATAAAAATCAAAAAAAAATCATTTTATGAAAATAATTGACATTTTATGATCTTTTGAGTATAATGGGATTATTGAATGACTTGATTTTTACTGTTAAAATAGATGAGATTAGGGAGGGAATTAAATGATTCCTTATATAAGAAGGGGTAAAATACTAGAATTACTTGAACTTAGAGGCATTGCATATTTAGATGATATTGTTGAGTTCACCCAAGTGTCGTTGCCCACTATTAGACGAGATCTGAAAATCCTAGAAGCAGAAGGGAAAATTGAAGTATTAAAAGGAGGTGCTGCAAAGCTCAGTGTATCGGATGAAAAAAAAGACAGTAACACAACGGATGGAAATTAATTTAGAAGCGAAAGCTTTAATTTGTTCCACGGCTGTAGACTTTATTGAATACGATGATGTCATTTATATTGGACCAGGGACCACAGAAGATTTTATTATCAAACATTTGAAAAAATAAAAAAAATTACTGTGGTGACAAATGGAATTTTCCATATTAATAAACTTGCGGAGTACGGTATTAAAAGTAAAATTATTGGCGGAGACTTGGTTAACGAAATTGGTGTTACAACTGGTGCTACTGTTTTAGATACGTTAAGAAAGATAAACTTTGATAAGTGCTTTATTGGAGCTAGCGGTGTTTCTAGCACCAGTGGCATTACGACAATAAATTCAGAAATTGCTGCCATCAATGAAATTGTATTAAAAAACACGAAAAAAAAGTTTCCTGTTAGTTGATTCAAGTAAATTTGATAAAGTGGCACATTACAATTTTGCTACGTTGTCTGAATTTGACAAGATAATTACTGAAAAAGATGTCCAGAAAGAGTATTTGGAATTTGACAATATAGTAGTTGCAAAAAATAAATTAGGGAGATTAGAGGGATGAAAATACTAATACGTAATGGTAATGTGTTAAGACTCATTAACAACAAAATCACCATTGAGAAAGTTGACATTGCTATCCAAAATAATATTATCTCTAAAATTGGTACTTTCCATGAGGGTGCGTTTGATAAAGTTATCGATGCTACAGATCAAGTTGTCATGCCTGGGATGATTAACATGCACACGCATATTCCCATGAAGGTGCTTCAAGGTATGGGAGAAGGCGTGCGATTGGAATCGTGGCTACAAGATATTATTTGGCCCATTGAACGTCAAATGACTGCTGATGATGTTTATGTCGCTTCTAAAATGGCAATAGTTGAACTACTATATGGGGGCGTAACATGTTTTAATGACATGTACTTTTTCGCTGAAAATATGGCTAAAGCTGTGAATGAACTTGGAATACGAGGGATCTTATCCAATGCTTTTTTTTAACTTCGACATTACGGAAGAAAAAATTCATAACACAAAAAAACTTATTGAAAAATATAGAGATTCTGAGTTAGTTGATATTTCTCTAGGAATTCATCAGTTATGTGATATGAAACGTGAAAATATGCAGTATCTATTAGAGGAGTTTCACGGACTTGTTGATTGTGTGCATATCCATGTTGCGGAGACGGCGCATTCTTCTGAATTAATATTTAAAAATACGGGTGAGACAGCCTGTGAACATCTTCTGTCTTTCGATATGAAGGATTACAATGTATTAGCAGCTCATTGTGTACATTTCAATTCAAATGATACCTCTCTACTGAAAGAAAAAAATATTTACCCCATTAATAATCCCGTATCTAATGCAAAACTCGCAAGTGGCATAAGTCCTGTTCAAGAATTTTTTGAATGAAGGCGTAAAAGTGTGTATAGGTACGGATGGATCTGCAAGCAATAACAATTTGAATTTTTTAGAGGAATTAAAGGTAGGGGCATTGGTTCAAAAACTAAAATATAATGATCCCACAGCAGGCAGGTAGAGGATTTTTTCAAGATGTCTACAATCAATGGGGCAATTGCTTTGAAGAAAGAGGATTCTATTGGGTCCATTGATATTGGTAAAAAAGCTGATATCGTAACATTTCCTTTAGATTACACCATGTTACCGACCCATAATATTCTTTCTAATCTTATTTATTCCGGTTCAAGCTTGAAAGCTAAGAACGTGATTATTGATGGAAAGGTCATAATAGATAATGGTGTATTAGTAAGTGACGACATGAAGAAAATAGTTACTGAATTTGAAGAAATGACTTTGAATCTCATAAAAAGAGCTAATCAAAATAAAGGAGAGAATAATGGATAAAGCGATTATTGGAGGTACAGGTGTATACAGCGTGTATACGGTAAAAGAGACACTCAATGTAGAAACAAAATACGGAAGTGTAGAAGTGTATGTCATAGAGGTAGAGGGGGAGAGAATTGCATTTTTACCTCGTCACGGTAAAGGTCATACAAAACCACCTCATGCAATTAATTACAGAGCCAATATGCTGGCTTTAAAAAAAACTTAGGAATTAAGTACGTATTTGGTTTAGTTACAAGTGGATCTTTAGATCTAAATATCAAAGAAGGTTCAGCAGTTTTACTTGATGATTTTATTGACTTTACGGCTACAAGACCACAAACATACTTTGACGGTGATGATAATCGAGTTGTGCACACAGAAATGTATGAACCCTATTGCAATAACTTAAGAGAAGCATTTATCCAACAAGCAAAAGAAAATGATGTGGCTATAGTAGATAAGGGAGTCTATGTGTGCTTTAAAGGCCCTCGATTTGAAACGAAGGCAGAAATTAGAATGTTTCAAATGGTTGGTGGTACGCTTGTTGGCATGACAAATGTTCCGGAAGTGACATTGGCAAAGGAACTAGGGCTTTGTTATTCGGCTGTTGGGCTCGTTTCGAATATGGGATGTGGTATGAAGGAAGAAAACATTACAGAAATTGATCATAGTGGCGTGATTCAACAAGTTAAAAAAAGATGTCATAAAGGTTATATTAGATGTATTCGTAAAAAAGAAGTTAACACAAAGTAATTGTGGATGCGCAACGGCCACATTAGATTTATCAAAATAGTCGATTTATCAATAATGATTATCATGCTAAACAATTTTTTGGGTGTTAATCAATAATAGGAGAAAATATAATGAAAACAATCATACCAGCATTTTTAAATGAAAGTAAAGATAAATTGGTTTTAATTGACCAAACATTAATTCCTAATGAAGAAAAGTATCTAGAATTAGATAAACGAGAAGACATTTGGGAAGCCATTAAAAAATTAAGAGTGAGAGGCGCTCCTGCAATAGGAATAGCTGCAGGATTTGGTATATACGTTTGTGCAAACAAAATTGAAACGGATAGTATAGATGTTTTTGAAAAAGAATTAACTGTATTATCGGATTACTTTGCGACAAGTAGACCAACTGCCGTTAATTTATTTTGGGCAATTAACAGAATGAAGGAACGATTCAATAAAGAAAAATCTTTGGGAAAAGGTGTAAGTGAAATAAAAAAATGTCTACTTGAAGAATCAGAACTAATCTTAACGGAAGATCAAGAAATGGCTACTAAGATAGGGCAATTTGGTTTGACGCTATTAAAGCCAGGCATGGGGCTTTTAACCCACTGTAATGCAGGGGGGATTGCTTGTAGCGGGATTGGAACAGCATTATCACCCATGTATTTTGGTCATGATCAAGGATACGACTTCAAAGTATATGCAGACGAAACACGACCACTATTACAAGGTTCTAGATTAACAGCTTATGAACTTCATAAAGCAGGGATTGATGTAACTGTAATCTGTGATAATATGGCCTCTTTAGTTATGAAAGAGGGTAAAATAGATGCAGTACTTGTAGGTACAGATAGAATCGCTGCTAATGGGGATGTTGCCAATAAAATTGGGACTTCGGGTGTTGCCATCTTGGCTAAGGAATATGGCATTCCATTTTATGTATTAGGCCCTACCTCTACAATTGATATGAAGACGCCTACAGGAGATAAAATTGAAATAGAGTTAAGGGATTCAGAGGAAATTGGAAATGGTTTTGGTAAACGTACTGCTCCTGTTGGTGTTAAAGCGTATAACCCTGCATTCGATGTCACTGATAACAAATATGTTACAGCTATTATTACTGAAAAAGGAATTGTTAGAGCTCCTTATAAGGAAAATATTGCAAAGTTATTTGAATAGGAGGAAACAATGCTATTAGAAAAAGAATGCAACACGTTAGTTAATTACGGAAAAAAGTTATTGACTAGCGGTTTGACAAAATCTACAGGTGGCAATTTAAGTGTTTTTTTTAATCGTGAATTAAACCTAATGGCAATTACGCCATCAGGGATTCCTTATGACAGTATGACGGCTGAAGATGTGGTCGTTATGAATCGAGATGGTGAAGTTGTTGAGTCTCATTTAGTGCCTTCAAGTGAATGGGAAATGCACTTAGATTTATATAAAACGAGAACTGAATTTAGTGCATTGGTTCATACACATTCAAAATACGCAACGACTTTAGCTTGTTTGAGAGAAGAATTACCTGCCATTAATTACCTGGTTGCACTAGCAGGTGGTGAAAATGTGCGATGTGCTGAATACGCCTTGTATGGAACAAAGCAATTAGGGTTAAATGCTCTAGCAGCAATGAAAGAGAGATGTGCTGTTTTATTAGCGAATCATGGTCTAAATGTTGCAGGTGATTCTATGATGGAAGCATTTAGTATTGCAGAACAGATCGAGTTCTGTTGTGGGTTATATATTAGAGCCAGAAACGTCGGTAAACCTGTTTTATTAACGAGTCTAGAAATGAGTGATATGCTTGAGAAAGTTAAAAATTATGGACAGAAAAGAGAATAATAGGGCTTATACAGCTGATGAAATTATTAAACATCTGGATTTAAAACCATTAGAACGAGAAGGTGGATGGTTTAAATTCATGTATAAAAGTGACATAGAGGTACAACAATCAGCTTTACCTTCCATATTTAAGAAGGATCATGTATGCGCATCTTATATCTATTATCTATTGAAAAAGGATGAAGTGTCTGCTTTACATATGTTATCAAGTGATGAGGTATGGTTCTGGCTTGCTGGAGGTACGTTGAAAATGAGAGTGAGTGATACGGGCGAGCTTATTCATGCAAAAGAAATTTTAATTGGGTCTGATTTCATAAAAGAAAATATTAGCTATTTAGTAAAGGGAAACACTTGGCAAACGACAGAAGTAGTTGAAGGCGATTATGTCTTAGTTGCATGTGTTGTTGTACCAAGTTTTGACGAAGAAGAGTATTTTATGGTATAGGAAAGTACTGCGTTTTGCTTGCAAGGTACCATACTTTCCTATATCACCTGAAACGTATGCAAAGCATACTTTCTTGTGAAAGGAGAATCAAATGTTTAATTTAGAAGGAAGAGTAGCATTAGTTACGGGTGCTGCCAAAGGTTTGGGGTTGGCAATGGCAGTTGCTTTAGCAAAAGCTGGCGCAGACATAATCAGTATCGGACTTGGAGATTTTACTCATTTAAGTGATGAAGTTTCCAAATTAGGTAAAAGGTGCGCATGTATTACAGCTGATTTCTCTCATGAAGAAGACGTTATTCATTCTACGAAGCAAGCTCTAAAGATATTTAATAAAATTGATATTTTAGTGAACAACGCAGGTGTTACCATTGTTGAACCAACAATTGGTTATAGCTTAGATAAGTACCAGAAGACAATGGATATCAATGTAAAAGCTGTATTTTTTAATTACTCAAATTATCGGTGAACACATGATTGAGAATAAGTACGGAAAAATTATTAATATTGGTTCAGTGCAATCATTATTAGGTACTTATGACAATTTAGTGTATGTAGGAAGTAAACATGCTGTTGTGGGTATGACCAAATGTTTAGGTAATGATTGGGGGAAGTATGGAATCAATGCCAATGCAATCGCTCCAGGGTTTATGATGACGGATAATACGAAAAAATACCGTTCTATTGATCATGTTGTTGAAGAAGTGAAGGAAAAGATTCCACTAAAAAGATGGGGGAATGCAGAAGATTTAGCAGGACCTGTTGTCTTTTTAGCTAGCAGCGCATCAGATTACGTGAACGGACATACTTTAGTTGTTGATGGTGGTTTTATTAACTTATAAGCAATGAGTACTTAAAAAAAATAAAGGAGGAGAATTATGAGAAGAATAGTATCAATTTTAACTGCTTTAGGATTAGTAATTACGTTAACTGCATGTGGTGAAGCAAAGGAAACAGGGGAAGCAGGGGGAGCAACGAATAACACGCGTATTGAAAAAGTAGGTATGGTTACAAATTGGGGTAATATTGATGATAAGTCATTTAACCAAAATGCATGGGAAGGGATTAATGCTTATGCCGATGAAAAAAAATGCTGTAAAAAAAAGGATCGACTGAGGTGAAATATATTAAGCCACCTAGCCCAGATAAAGCAGAATATATTAATGCAATTAGTACATTGGTGGATGCAGAATACGAGGTCATTGTAACACCTGGATTTGGTTTTAGTAACGCAATTTATGAAGCCCAAACACAATTTAAGGATACGCGTTTCGTATTAATAGATACACAACCAAGTAATGAAGATGGTGAGAGCCGTATCGATAAAAATGTTATTTCCATTTTCTTTGCTGAAGAACAAGGTGGATTTTTAGCAGGTATTGCTTCAGCACTGGGAACGGAATCCAATAAATTAGGATTTATTGGTGGTATTCCAATACCTCCAGTACAAAAATATGGTTATGGCTTTGTAGCTGGCGTTGCTTATGCAAATAAAACCCTTGGAACGAATGCGAGTGTGGTTGATTATGTTTATCAAGGAACATTTACAGACGTAGAAGCGGGTACTGCATTAGCAGGAGGCATGTACGACAAAGGTATTGATGTCATCTTTCCAGCAGCAGGTTCTGTTACCTTAGGTGTATTTACCGAAGCCAAAAAGCGTAAAACTGTTTCTGTTGTCGGCATAGATTCTGATCAATGGGATGAAGGTGTTTACGATACAGATGAAAACAAGTCTGTGACGTTGGTATCGGTATTAAAAAGAGTAGATACGGCAGCTTACGTGTATACGAAAGCACATTTTGCAGGTGAATTTGAAGGTGGCAAGGCAGTTGTACTAGATGCTTCCAATGATGGTATTGGTTATACTGCTGGTAATACGAATTTATCTGAATCAAATATTGCAAAACTGGAACAAGTATTTCAAGAGTTAGTCGCAGGTAACATAAAAGCACCAACATCTTTAGATGAATTAGAAAGTTACTTAAATGTGAATAACTATGTAACTCCCGATGGTGTTACTTATTAATTAAAGCTGTAATGGGGCTGTCTCATAAAAGCAATATTGTAGGCATTTACTACTATATTGACGTAATTTCTTTTTTGAGCCTGCCCATTATTTATAGATAAGGAGGATAAAGGTGTGCCATATGTTGTGGAGATGTTGAATATAACAAAAGAGTTTCCTGGTATAAAAGCATGTGACAATATCAGTTTTGGACTTCAATTCGGTGAAATTCATGCACTCCTTGGTGAAAATGGAGCTGGTAAATCAACTCTAATGAGTGTTTTATTCGGTTTATACAACCCCGAAGTTGGGATAATCAAAATTAAGGGTAAAGAAGTAAAGATCACCAGCCCGAATGTAGCAACACAATTAGGAATAGGAATGGTACATCAGCATTTTAAGTTGGTACATAATTTTACGGTGACTGAAAATATTATTTTGGGAAATGAACCAAAATCATTTGGTAATCGTATCAACCTAGGAAAAGCTAAAAAAGAAGTAAAAGCACTATCCAAACAATATGGTTTAAATGTTGATGTTGATGCGAAGATAGAAGACATAACAGTAGGCATGCAGCAGAGAGTTGAAATACTTAAAATGCTTTACCGAAATGCAGAGATCTTAATATTTGATGAGCCGACGGCGGTTTTAACGCCACAAGAAATCGTTGACTTCATGGAAATTCTACGAGAATTAGTTTCAAGGGGGAAGACAGTTGTAATTATTACTCATAAGTTGAAGGAAATTAAAGCTGTGGCAGACCGTTGTACGATTATGAGGAAAGGTACATACATTGATACGGTCCATGTAAGTGAAACAACGGAAGAGGAATTAGCAGAATTAATGGTTGGAAAAAAGGTTGTTTTTTAAAGTAGACAAGCAAAAATCAGTCAGTAAAGAAGTCGTCTTAGAAACTGTCAATCTAAGAGGTCAAAATAAACGTGGTATCGATGTTGTTAAAAATGTAAATATAAAGGCAAGAGCAGGAGAAATTACGTGTATTGCCGGTATCGATGGAAATGGCCAGTCAGAACTTGTTGAAATTCTTACAGGGTTAATGAAAGAATCAAGTGGTGAGATTCTATTTTTAGGGGAGCATATAGAGCAATTATCTGTGAAAAACAGATTTTTGAAGCGTATAGGTCATATACCTGAGGACAGACAAAAGAGAGGATTAGTATTAGATTACCCAATAATGGATAATATGATTTTGCAAAACTATGATCAAGTCCCGTTTTCAAAAAACTTATTGTTGAACGATGATGCCATTAAAGAACATGGTGATAAGTTGGTTGAGGCATTTGATGTAAGAAGTGCAGAGGGTTCAGATTCCTTAGCACGTGGGTTGTCGGGTGGCAATCAGCAAAAAGCAATTATTGCAAGAGAACTGTCTAGAAATCCAAAGCTCTTAATAGCTGTACAACCTACTCGCGGGTTAGATGTAGGAGCTATAGAATTTATTCATAAAACCTTGATAAAACATCGAGATGAAGGAAATGCAATCCTGCTAATCTCGTTAGAATTAGATGAAGTTTTAAATGTATCAGACTTGATATATGTGATGTATGAGGGTGAAATTGTAGCAAAACTTGATGCGGAAAATGTAGATGAGTTTGAATTAGGGCTATACATGGCTGGTTCAAAAAGAGGTGATTCATTATGAAAAAATTGCAAGGGAAAATGTTGAAAAGAATATCACCTTTTATGGCAATTTTATTAGGATTACTCGTTGGTGCCATTGTGATAATACTTAGTGGAAATAATCCCTTTGAAGCTTATAGATATTTATTTGAGGGTTCTATCAAAGGGGTATTTACTGGTAATTTTAAAAGAGTTGGTGATGTTTTGTTCCAAATGACACCACTTATTTTAACAGGATTGTCAGTAGCTTTTGCATTCAAAACAGGTCTATTTAATATTGGTGTAAGTGGTCAAATGCTGTTTGGTGGATTTTTTGGCAGTTTTTGTTGGTGTGCATCTTGATTTACCCAGACCCTTATTCTTAATGGTAACCATAGTAGTTGGGGCACTTGGAGGTTCGTTCTGGGCTATATTACCAGGGTTATTAAAAGCAAAGTATCGTGTTCATGAGGTTGTTACCTCAATCATGATGAATTATATTGCATTACATTTAGTGAAGTGGCTGATTGGAAAATATATACCAGGTATATATGAAACCCAGTCAGCATCTGTAAAAGCCAATGCGTTATTAAACAGTAAGTTTTTAAGTGATGTGTTTAATGGTTCCTATGTTAATTTAGGCATTTTTATTGCCGCTATAGCAGTATTCTTAGTTTGGTTTATTCTAAGAAAAACAACCATCGGGTTTGAGGCTAAGGCAGTTGGTTATAATCAAGATGCATCTGAGTATGCTGGTATTAGTGTTGATAAAAATATCATAAGGTCAATGATGATAGCAGGAGCATTAGCAGGTCTGGCTGGTGTTGTTTATTATACAAGTGGTTCAGGATTAATCCAAGTTGGCATCTTGCCTAGTTTAGGGTTTGATGGAATTGCCGTTGCGCTATTAGGTATGTCAAATCCAATAGGCGTTGTATTGTCGTCACTTTTATTTGGGTTTATGAGAGTGGGAGGTTACTATTTAGTCTCGTGGACAGACATTCAAAATGAATTAGTAGACGTCATCATTGCAACGATTATTTATTTCTCAGCAACATCTCTGGTTATCGAGCAATTACTCGTTAAATTACTTAATAAAAGAAAAGGAGATGCGTAATATGTGGGATTTTATTGTACAAATATTTCCGTATGCTCTTGCTGCAACAGCTCCTATATTAGTGACAGCATTAGGTGGACTCTTTAGTGAAAAAAGTGGCGTAGTCAATATAGGGCTAGAGGGATTAATGTTAATGGGTACATTTGCAAGCGCTTTCTTTATCTCGAATAATTATGATTCAATGGGAAACACAGCTATTTGGATTGGCATTATTGTAGGTGCATTGGCAGGAGGGGTATTTTCGCTATTGCATGCTTTTGCTTGTGTGACATTAAGCGCCAATCAAACAGTCTCTGGTGTTGCAATTAATCTGATTTCAACAGCAATCACAGTCTTTTTTAGCTAGACAACTCACACAGAGTGGACGCATTACGATCGTTAAAGGTATTGGAAGAGGAGATGTGGGGTTTTTTAGCAAAGATACCGATCATTGGTCCACTATTTTTTTAGTCAAGCCTATGTAACAACTTTTATTGTATTAGGCTTAGTCGTGTTAGTCTGGTATATTATGACTAAAACTATATTTGGTCTAAGAATAAAAGCTTGTGGAGAGTATCCACAGGCAGCGGGTAGTTTAGGTATAAATGTTTATGTAATTCGTTATATAGCAATAGCGTTATCTGGACTCTTAGCAGGACTAGGTGGCTCTATCTTAGTTGTCACTTACGCAGGTGAATTTAGTGGAACAGTGTCAGGGTTAGGATTCTTGGCATTGGCTTCGTTAGTTTTTGGTCAATGGAATGCGGTTAAAGTTCTTGGAGCAACTTTATTCTTTGGGTTTATGAAAACACTTGGGACAATGGCAGTCATTAACGAATTCTTAAAAAACACTTGCAATTCCGGTGGAGTTTTATAATATATTACCTTACGCCGTAACAATAATTGCCTTGGTATTAGTGAGTAAAAATGCAGCTGGTCCACGTGCATTAGGAAAACCTTACAACAAGGGGCAGCGATAAGATCAATTCCATATTCACCCAAAGAAAGCATCTATTCAATATCCATTGTTTTCTTTTGGCAAGAAGAATAGTTGTAATAATGTGAGGAGATAAGTCAATGAATAAAGATGATGTAATAAATAAAATGAATGATCTTGATATACCTGTGGATCAATATTGGATTGTTGCTGGATCTGCATTGGTACTCCATGGAGTAAGAGAAGAAACAGGTGATATCGACCTAGGAATTACTACGGATCTTTATGAAAATATGTTAAAAAGTGGATATAGATGTACTACTGCAAATGATGGAACTAGGGTAATCCATTTAGATGATGATATTGAGGCGTTTGAGAATTGGGCAGTTGAAGAAGTTGTGTTTATAGCTGATTTACCTGTTGGTAGTCTAGAGTCAATCATTAAACGCAAAAAAAAACTTAACAGAAAAAAGGATTTACGCGATATTGAGTTGATTAATAGTTTTTTACGAGATGAACAGCAAAAAATCTAGTTGAAAGCCCCATATGTTAGGATAGTTGTCGTAGAGAAAAATATAATCCCGTCTTTGACAGTTAAGAGTCAAAAAAATCCCTGTAGCCTTAATAAAGGCTTGTGTCAATAGTTGGGGTAAGATTTTTGTTTTATTGAACTTTAATGGATTAGAAATAAGATACAAATGAAAAAATAATTGACATAAAAACGTATCAAGAATATAATCAGCTTGAAAACATTATTTAGAAAGGAGTGTTGGCATTTACGTATGAAAATTGCAATTTGTGTTAAACAAGTGCCCAATAGTCAAGATAAAGGCATGGATTTTCAAACGGGAAATCTAGACAGAAAAAATCTTAGGTGTCACAACCAATCCTTATGATCTAGTAGCCGTTGAAGCAGGACTTAGGATTAAGGAAGAAATTCCACATTCTAGGCTTGATGTGTTTACTATGGGACCAATACGGGCAGAAAAGACCATTAAAGAGTGCTATGCACTTGGAGTTGATCGTGGTTTTCTCATTAGTGATAAAGCCTTTTCAGGTTCCGATGTGCTTGCAACGTCCTATACCATTGCCAAATCCATTGAAGCTGCAGATGACTATGATCTGATTATTTGTGGTAAACAAACAACGGATGGTGATACAGGTCAAGTTGGTGCATCCATATCAGTAAGATTAGATATACCATATGTTGGCAATGTTAGTGAAATTGTAGAGGTTAACAAAGGCTATATGATTGTAAAGCAAGACCTAGGTACTAAGATTCAGACTGTAAAATGTCAGTTCCCATGTTTGATAGCTGTGGAAAAGGACATATGTATTCCAAGATTAGCATCATTAAAGTTAAAGATCCAAGCAAAAAAAGAAGGAAGTTTATCACTTTGGTTTGGCTTCTCATTACGATCAAAATGCCATAGGCGTCAAAGGTTCTAAAACAAAAGTTAGAAAAGTATATACAAAGAAGTTAACGGAAAAAAGCAATGTTTTAAATGTTCCTCTTGAAGAGGCAAAAAAAATAATATATAACGGATTGGGTATTAAATATGATGAAAAATAGTGTATTGATTTTGATTGAAAATGATAATGAACATGTGAATCAAGTGGTCTATCAAATAGTACAAAAATCAATAGAACTAAAGATGGATAAGATTTATGGTGTTTGTATCACACACCATATGAAAAACTTAGAAAAAGAGTTGTCTTATCTACCCTTTGATACAATAGTGTGCTATGAAGGCTATGGTACTTTTGACTCCAAAATCTATTCGGAATGCTTTGTTGACGCTGTTGCATTACTAAAGCCAACCGTTGCCCTTGTTGGTGGGACACCCATAGGTAAATCAACAGCAGCTTTGGCAAGTGGCCTATTAGAAACAGGCTTAACAGCAGATTGTACGGAGCTTCAAATGGATGATGAAGGAAGGTTAATCCAGATAAGACCTGCTTTTGGCGGTAATGTTATCGCAGAAATTGTTACCGAATATGCCCGTCCTCAAATGGCTACCATTCGACCTAATACTTTTGAGGCATATAAAAAAATCAAATGAAGCATACGCCAGCGTTCATTAGTGGTTCTATTTCACCGAAAAGGTCTTATGAAATTATGGATACAATACCAAAAAAAAACCACTAAAAAAAATATCAGAGTATGATATCGTAGTTGTTGTTGGGAATGCAATTAAGAACAAAAAAAGATATTGATTTATTTGAAGAATTTGCTAACCGTATTGGTGGTATTTTAGGTAGCACAAGAGCGCTGGTGGAAAGGGGTATTATGCCTGCAGATAGGCAAATTGGGCTTTCGGGCAGTTATATCAGTCCAAAAGTATTAATTACTTTTGGTGTTTCAGGTTCCATACAGTTTCTATCAGGAATCAGAAATGCCGATACGATTATTGCTATTAATACCGATAAAGATTGTAGAATGTTTGGTGTAGCACACTATCCCATTTTAGCAGATATGTATGAACTTGTTGAAATGTTATAAAAAAGAAAAAATAAGTTGATCCTTGACAACAGCAATGTGCTGTGATAAACTTATCCCAAGATTACTAGAGAGCAGAGAAAAGTAATCAAATTTAACAAAAAAGATGCGTTTTGTCGCGTTCTATTTGTGGAATTTGGTTTTTTTTATGCTCTCTTTTCTTTTGTTATAAAAAAAATATATATCTGGAGGTAGTATTCATGAGTATGGGTATTAGAGATTTTTCACTTGATTTCTTTTCACTAAAGGGTAAAAATGCCGTTGTAACTGGCGGAAATACAGGTTTAGGTCAAACTTTTGCTCTAGCACTTGCTAAAGCAGGAGCTAATGTTTTTATACCAAGTCTTATGGCAGATGATGGAACAACTCAAAAACTTATCGATGAGACTGGACAAAAAATGGCTTTTATGAAAGTTGATATTACAGAAGATGGCGCACCAAAGAGAATTATTGATGGGTGTGTTGAAATATTTGGCTGCATTGATATTCTTGTGAATTCAGCAGGTTTATGTATCAATATTGAAGATGTCACACAGTTTACTAGAAAAGAATGGGATAAGATGTTAGCTGTTAATCTAACAGCAGGGTTTGAATTAGCCCATGAAGCAGCAAAGTACATGATTCCACAACGATCAGGAAAAATCATTAACATTGGTTCCATGTTTTCCTATCTTGGAGGTCAGTGGTCGCCAGCTTATGCAACAACAAAAACAGGTTTATTGGGCTTTACAAAAGCATATTGTGATGAGTTGGCTCAGTTCAATATTCAAGTTAATGGTATTGCACCAGGGTATTACGCAACAGAGTTAACAACTGCAACAAGAGCAAACCCAGAAACAAATAAGCGTGTTCTCGATCATATCCCAGCCAATAGATGGGGAGAGAAACAAGACTTAATGGGAACTTGTGTTTTCTTGGCAAGTCGAGCATCGGATTATGTTAATGGAGCCATGTTAAATGTTGATGGCGGTTACTTAGTTAGATAACAATCATAGATTACAAGCACTTGATTTTTAGGAGGATAATATGAACGTATCAAAAGAGCAAATTATAGATTTCCTTACTGGTATAGTAGGCGGAGAGAATGTTATTACAGAACAAGAAGTTTTAGTGGAAAGCAGTTTGGATCGATTTAGACGATATGAAAAAATATCATGGTAAACAAAGTGATTTTATGCCAAGTTGTGTGTGTAAAGTGCATTCAGCCAAAGAGGTATCAGAGATCCTTAAATATGCCAATGAAAATCTAATTCCCATCATACCAAGAACAGGGGAATCAGCAACAGAAGGTGGTCTTGAAGTCGTTGTAGAAAACACAATCGTTCTAGACGGTAGTGAAATGAATGACATCATTGAAATTAATGAAGAAAACATGTTAGCAACAGTAGCTTGTGGTGTACCTTTGGAAGTTCTTGAAAACAAATTAAGAGAAAAAGGCTATACAACAGGACATTCACCTCAATCAAAACCATTAGCTCAATTTGGAGGACTCGTAGCAACAAGAAGTATTGGTCAGTTCTCAACACTTTATGGTGGTATTGAAGATATGGTTGTTGGACTTGAGGCGGTATTCCCAAATGGTGAAATCTGTAAGATTAAAAATGTACCAAGACGTGCAGCAGGTCCAGATATTCGCCATATCATTATTGGAAATGAAGGCGCTGTATGCTTTATCACTGAAGTAACCGTTAAGATATTCAAATATTATCAAGAAAACAACCAGTTCATGGGATTTTTATTAGATGATATTCGATTAGGATTCAGTATTCTTAGAGAAGTCATGGTAGAAGGATATAAACCTTCGGTTGCAAGACTTTATGATGAAGAAGATGGTGATTATCATTTCTCACATTTTGCAGATGGACGTTGTGTTCTCCTTTTTGTCTCAGAAGGTAATGAGCATATAGCAAAAGCAACTGCTGATGGCATCAGAGAAATATTATCCAAATATAGTGAACTAGAAGAAGTTGATCCAAAGCTTATTGAAAACTGGTTCAATCACCTTAACTGGGATCCTCAATCATTGATTGAAGAGAGAAAAGAAACCCTTGAAACCAACAATATTTGTCACACAACGGAAGTTTCAGGTAACTGGGATGTTATTTGTGACATATTTGAAGCAGGTAAGAAAAGAATCAAAGAGAATTTTCCAGATGTAACCCTTATGGGTGGACATTCTTCACATAGTTATTTAAACGGAACGAATATGTACTTTGTTTACTTCTATAATGTAGAATGCCCAGTTGAAGATGAATTGGAGACATACCATTTAGCTATTAAGAAAATATTGGTTGAGGAAACACACAAACGTGGAGGTAGTATGTGTCATCACCATGGTGTAGGTAAGCATAGAAGTTATTGGATTAAAGATGAGTACGAATCATCCTATTATATGCTTGAGCATTTAATCGAATCTTTTGATCCAAATAACATTATGAATCCAGGAACGATTCTTGGGAAAAAATAAATAAAGGCATAAGGAGATGGAATTATGAAAAAAAGCACAAGAAAATGGATAACTGTTGCAATCCTTGCAACTGCTGCCGGTATCATTTTTGAGTTACCTTATATGCGGTATACATTTTACGATCCGCTAAGAGGGGGACTTGGATTAACACATGAGCAATTTGGGGAACTTATGAGTTTTTATGGTACATTGGCATTCATTTTCTATTTGCCTGGGGGGGGTGGTTGGCAGATAGAATCTCACATAAATATTTATTAGGATTTTCTTTGATAGGAACGGGTCTTGGAGGATTTTATCTATCAACATGGCCAGATTTTGGTTCTGCAAAAATACTTTTTGCATTTTGGGGAGTTACATCCGTTTTCACATTTTGGTCAACTATGCTTAAAGCTGTAAGTATGCTTGGTGGCAAGAGTGAACAAGGTAAGCTCTTTGCTTTAGCAGAAGGTGGTAGGGGTATTATAACTTCAATTATGGCACTTGTTGCAACTGCTATGATTGCTCGATTGGGAGGAAGTCCAGGACAATTTGTTTTTGTATTGTACTTATACTCAGTTGTATGTATTCTGGTTGGTGTTGCGGCGGTTATTTTCGTACCACATAACAAAATCTCTTCAGAGGAAAGAGAAAATGGTATGAATGTCATAAAGGATATGATACAAGTTGCTAAAATGCCGATTACATGGTTACTTGCAATATGTATATTTTCCATTTATACCGCTTATACCACATCAAGTTACTTTACGCCCTATATGACTGAAGTATTTGGGGTATCAGCGGCAACAGCAGCTTTGGTTGCAACGTTTAAAAAACCACCTATTTCGACCAATTTCAGGTATTATTGGAACAACTCTTACAAATAAAACGGGGTCATCCATACCATCCATGAAGATAAGTGTCATTTTCGTAGCAATTCTTATTGGTATAACATTAGTGCTTCCAGTATCAACGGCATTCGTATTCGTTATCAGTATTGTTATTGCACTGATTGGATTAATGACATTTGTATTAAGAGGTCTTTATTTTGCACCAGTTGGCGAAGTGGGAACACCTACACGATTACTTGGAGCTGCAATGGGTTTGATTTCAACAATTGCCTTTACTTCAGATATGTTTAACTTCAAGATTGTTGGTAGAATTCTTGATAATAATCCAGGAATAGGTGGTTATAAAATGGTATTTGCTTACATTCTTGTATTATTAGCAATTGCCTTTATAACATTGATATTCTTGAAGAAGGCATCTGATAAAACGGTGATGGTGAGTGAAGAGGAAAATGAAAAGGAACTAGCAAATAACGCTGTATAGGAGTGAGTAAATGAGTAATCAATATATTGTAGCAATTGATGGGGGAACACAAAGTACAAAAGTAGCCATTTTTTGATATAAAGGGTAATGAAGTTTGTTCTCATTCTGTAAAACTTCGAGAAATTGAGCTATATGAAAATGGCATAGCGTTACATCCTGATGATGATCTTTGGGATAGTTTATTAATGGCTTGTGAAAAAATGTTCGAAAAATTTCCAGGAGACAAAGAAGACATTATTGGTGTTGGTCTAGGATCCATTAGATGTTGTCGAGCATTAGTCAAAGAAGACGGTAACTTAGCATCGCCAGTCCAAAGTTGGATGGATATACGATTATCGCGACCATATGAGCATGAGCACGATGATGTGAAATATGTGACAACAACCACGGGTTACCTAACCTATAGATTAACAGGTGAGACGAAGGACACAAGAAGTAATTATGTTGGACCTTGGCCAATTGACCCTAGTACTCTAGAATGGTATGAAGATAAAGTGAAATTTGATACCTATACAACGCCAAGAGAAATGCTTTTTGATTTAGTTGATCCTTCAACGGTAATGGGTCATATGACAGAGTTTGCAAGTGAAGCTACTGGTATTCCAGTTGGTGTGCCTGTTGTGTCAACATCAAATGATAAGGCCGTTGAAGGCTTGGGGGCAGGATTAGTAAATGATGGTACTGTACTTGTATCCCTAGGTACATACATTACCTCCATGATGGTAGGTGAAAAAAACAATCAAAACGCAGTGGACTATTGGACGAACCCTGGTGCTACGAAAGATGAGTTTTTATACGAAAGTAGTGGTATCCGAAGAGGTATGACGACTGTAACATGGATTAAAGAATTAATGGGGAGCGACGTAGTAAACGAGGCAGATAAAAGAGGAATTTCTCCTGAAGCATTTTTGAATATATTAGGGCAAGATGTACCTATTGGATGCGATGGGCTCTATACTGTCCTTGATTGGTTAGCTCCTCCAAATAAACAGTATAAGCGAGGTATGGTTATTGGCTTTAATGGAACCCATAAAGGCCCCCATATTTTCCGATCTGTTCTTGAAGGTATTGCTTTAACGATGAAGAATAATGCCCAAGCTATGTGTGATGAGTTAGGTATTGAATTAACCAATATTATTGTCAGTGGCGGCGGTTCTAATGGTGACTTATTTATGCAGATTTTCGCAGATGTTTTTGGCGTACCAGCTCACAGAAATATTATTAATGGATCTGCTAGTATGGGAGCCGCAATTTGTACAGCCCTCGCTCTTGGCATTTATAAAGATAGACAAGAAGCTATAGAGCATATGGTAAGACGCAGAGATAGCTTTAATCCAATTGAAGAAAATGTGAGTGTATACAAGGAAATGAATGAAAAAAGTATACAAATATATTACTTCATATACAGATGAGCTTCTTCAAAAATCTCATGAAATATTTGGGTGATGAGAATGAATGTTCTAAATTGCTTTAAAGTAATTGAAGACCTAGAAAAGATGACAAAAGATGACTGGCAAATTGCTAGTCGTCTATTTGTGGATACGTCATTTATTAAAACAATGATCAATGAAAGTGATGCAAGTGCCATTGAACTATCTCTACGTCTAAGAGATGACGGTGGTGCCAATATCTATGGCATAACGGTCACCGATAAAAAAAATTAGAAGTTTTGTTAAACAAATGTATGGCTTAAAATTTGATGAAGTTGCAGTATGTGATTGCAAGGATACAGACATAAGATTTAGACCTGATCTTGTAAGTAATATCATAGCTGATTACGCCAAATGTATTGAAACAGACCTTATTACTTTTGGATCTAATGCACCTAATGGTAATAATTATTTGACACCATTTTACGTGGCTGAGATGTTACATATGAAATGTATCAGCAATGTAATCAACGTAAGGGAGACCAGTGATCAGCAGTTGTTAGTCACTCATCAAGGGGATATTGGAACGATTACAATTAAAGTACCTACACCGGTTATTCTTATTATTGATAACGCCCCGGGTACTTCTTTGAGAATCCCTACTCTGAAAGATAAGATGCAAGGAAGTAAAAAGGAAGTGTATCAAATAGATATGGAAGGTTATGAAGAATCTTCTATTAAGATCATGAAACCCCTGAAGTTAAGCACCATTGATAATTCTAGATGCCATGAAGTGATTGAGAAAGAAGAGCTGATGAAGCTTATTGAGGATGGTCGAAAATGAAAATAACAGTCATTGTTTCTGATTTTTCAAGAGAACACCAAACCTATTTTAGACAGTTAATGACATTTATCAAGGATTATACACTTTCCATAGACGTAATCATTATTACGGATAAAGTTGGTCAATACGCTTCTGTTGCTGATGATATTGAAGTGATTGAATTTGAGACATATGACTCAGAAGTTATTGCAGACATTTTATCAAAAAGGTTGTGTTCATCAAGAAAGATTATATTTGATTCCAGTATTTTATCAAGAGAATTGGCAGGGAGATTGTCGTTTAAACTAAATATCCCTGGCTTAATTGATGTTAGAACCATGAGAATTGATAATGAAAGTGTTTTTTTTTAGCAAACATGTTTATGCTGCGAATTTAGAAGCAGAATTCGCTACTCAGGAGTTTTGTATAGCACTGTCAAGGACTGTTCCTAAGTCAGACGAATCATTAATGCCATCAACTATTAAAGAAGTGAATCGAGTATGTGCGGATAGTGCCATTGAAGTTCTAACAGTTGAACACTTACAAAAAGAACGGGATAAAGATACGCTCATTGTTGTTGGTAGAGGTGTTGATGTAGAGAATGACTTAGATAGAATCAAAGCACTTGCAGTTAACTTGGATGCTGATTTAGGCGCATCAAGACCGGTATGTATGAGTGGTCATATATCTTTAGAACATTTAGTTGGTGTTTCTGGCAAGATATATAATCCGAAGATATGCATTACACTAGGCGTATCAGGATCTTTGGCCTTTTATCCAGGAATTGAAAAGAGCAAAGTGATTATTTCTATAAATAATGATAAAGATGCACCAATAATGATAAATTCAGATTACTGCATTCGAAGTGATTATAAAAATGTTGTGAAATATTTGGAGAATTAATGGAGTGGTTCATATGAATAAATACACAGATAAGTATGCTGATTATCTAAGAGATGAGTCCAAATTGCAAGGATACTGCGATTATATTGAGTTTCCCACATGTGAAGAAGAGATTATACGTTTAATAAGCAAATATAATAGAGAAGATATAGATATAACTGTACAAGGTGGTAGAACAGGGATAGTTGGTGGCAGTGTTCCGTGTGGGGGTCTTCTAGTTAATCTAAGTAAGATGGATAAAATATTAGATATTAATGGAGATGTGCTTTCAGTTATGCCTGGTGTACCTCTATTTGTTATTAACGAATTTATTGATCGTGAGAAAAAAGGCTACTTTTTTCCTGTAGATTGTACAGAGAAAACAGCAAGCATTGGAGGTATGTTTTCAACAGGTGCTAGAGGTCCAAGAAATTATCATTATGGGGATAGCTTAAAGTATTTCAAGGGCATTGAAGTGATTGACTTTCATGGTGTTAAACATATTATTTCAGCAGAAGAAGAGCAAATGAATAATTATTATAAAAAAGAAGGTAGAGAAGGTATAGTTACGTTACTTCAGTTGAAATTAATAAAAAAAGGCTCAACATATATGGGGCATTGTATTTCTTTTTGACAATATAGAGGATGTTGTTGGTTTTACTGAAGATGTGAGGATAAGTGACATAACGAATATAATGAGTTACGAGTATATTAACGATAGTGCTATTGCTCTTATACAAGCATTTAGTCATGGTATGGATAAGCTGAAAGGTGTCCCAGAATTTGAAAAAGATATTCATATGGTTTATATAGAGATTTTTTCAGAATTTGAAGAAGATATAGAATCATCAGCTGAAATGTTAATGGAAATGGCTGAAAAACACTACTCCGATATTGATAAAGCATTAGCGGTTTCTACCGAAGATGATCTGGAAAAAATGGCAAATTATAGGCATGCAGCTGCCGAATGTTGTAATATATCCATAGAACATGCAAAAAAAATAGATGATCGTATAACAAAACTATCAACAGATATTAGTAGAATACACGATATCTGCCATTTTATGAATCAAAAAACAGATATTCACTATGTTGTATTTGGGCATTTATTGGACGCACATTTGCACATGAATTTCCTACCAAAAAATTATGACGAATATTTAGTGGCAAAAGAAATTATCAAAAAGATATCCGTAGAAAGCTATATAAAAGGTGCCCAGATTATTACTGAAAACGGTATAGGTAAATTAAAGAAACATATCGTTGATGCCTTACATGAAGGCTACTCAAAAAACAAGGAAGTGTGAATTTGAAGATTAAAAAGAGCACCAAAAGTAAACCTTTAGTACTAATTACAAATGATGATGGTATTGATTCGCCAGGATTACATGCGCTGGCAGAAGCAATAATGCCCTTCTGTGAGTTGTTGATTGTAGCCCCCAAGTTTCAGCAGACGGGTATGGGAAGGGGTGCACTAAACGGAGAGAAGATAGGAATAATAGAAACAAAAACCCTAGTGGTAAATAACCAGTTGGTCAAAGCTTATGCAATTAATGGTTCACCTGCCCAATCAGTAGCACATGCGATTCTTGAACTGACAGATAGAAAGCCCGACTATTGCCTCAGTGGCATTAATTATGGAGAAAATCTAGGTTTGTCATTCACCTGTAGCGGCACATTAGGAGCAGCATTTGAGGCAGATAGCTGCGGAATACCATCTATTGCATTCTCTAGAGCTATTCCTTTTAATAATCAAAAATCTTCCGATTTTAGTATCATTGATTGGGAGATAGAGAAATACCATGTCAAGAAAATTTTTTTTACGAATATTTTAGAATATGGTATGCCTAAAAATGTGCGAATATTGAATGTCAATTTCCCTACAGGTATTGATGTATCGACAGAAGTTCGTGTAACTACACAAGCGTATATGAATTATGCCGAATACATTCATCCTGGAGAACGCGACTTTAGTAAAGGGCAACATTTGGAATGGAAACTAAACCATAAACTTCATGATGTCCGGCGAGATACAGATATCTATGCAATGCATTTTGACAAAGTTATTTCAGTCACACCCATGGCATCACTGATGTCTGTGAATTCAAATAGGTATCATGGATAACATTATGATTCATTGATCGATTAAAACAACAAAATAAAAATAAATAATATAAGGAGAAGATATTATGGCGATGAGTAACACAACTACAAGAGGATTTGCTAGTCCTAGTAAATATATACAAGGACCTGGGGAATTGGAGAAGTTACAAAAGTATACACACTTATTCGGAAAACATGTATCTATAATAATCGACAGTTTCCTTTACGAAAATTTAGTAGCTAATTTAAAAGAACAGTATACCGAGGATGAAGTAGTAAAATATGTTAAATTCGGAGGAGAATGCTCAATTAATGAGATTAATAGGTTTAAGTCTGAGTCAGAGGAAATTACGCCTGATGTTATTGTGGGTATAGGAGGAGGCAAAACATTAGATACCGCAAAAGCAGTTGCTGATCAATTGTCAATTCCAATAATTATAGCGCCTTCATCAGCTTCAACTGATGCTCCTACTAGTGCGTCATCAGTTATTTATACAGATGAAGGTGTTCATAGTGACTTTATTTGCTACAAAAGTAACCCCAATATTGTCCTAGTAGATACAGATATTATTGCTAAAGCACCTGTTAGATTGTTAGTATCTGGTATGGGAGATGCATTAGCTACTTACTTTGAGGCAATGGCAAATGAAGCATCTGATACGCCTAACTATGTTGGAGAAGGGTATAGAAGAACAAAGTTAGGATTAATGATAGCTAAGCTTTGCTATGAAACACTTTTAGAAAAAGGTGTATATGCTAAAAATGCTGCAGAGAATGGTTGTTGTACAGAAGCGTTAGAGGATATTATTGAGGCTAATACACTATTAAGCGGACTGGGATATGAAAATACAGGTTGTGCAGGAGCTCATGGTATTCATAGTGGACTTACAGTATTACCAGAAGCAAAACCATATTTTCATGGTGAAAAGGTTGCATTCGGAACTATTTGTCAATTAGTACTTGAAAATCAACCAAAAGAACTAATTGAGGAAGTTATTGAGTTTTGCATGAGTGTTGGACTTCCTGTTACTTTAGAAGAGATTGGTGTTAAGGACACAGATGAAAACATAGGTATCATAGCAAAGCATTCAGTAGGCGTTATACTTTCAGAGCCGTTATTGGTAACTGAGAAGACAGTATTTCATGCTATAAAGGGAGCAAACTGTTTAGGAAAAAAAATATATAAGAATAGATAAGAAATATATTTGGAATATATAAAAAAATATTATGGTTGTTACTTGATGAGTTAATGATATCAATGAAAAAAAATAGTTAGATAGTAAAGCACTCCATAAAGGGTATGATGTTAATACTATCAGGAGGCTTGAAATGCTTTTATTAAGGATATTGTTAGCTTGCTGAAGATGTAGGTTTACAGAGAAAGATAATGGGAAAAATAGCGCATATATACATGTAATGCAACCTACATCTTCCAAACGCCTATATTGGTCGTAGAAATCGCAGTAGCACCAGCTTTCAGTGCATTCATAACATCATCTTTTGCACAGACTAAACCACCTGCAATGATAGGAATATCGATTAAGTCTACAACCCAACTCAATACTTTTGGCATACAACCTGGCATAATTTCAATACAGTCAGGTTTTGAATGGGATATTTGTTTTTCTAGACTGTAAAAGGACATAGAGTCCACAAGAAAGAAACGATGTACAGTGAAAAGACCAAGTTGTCTAGCTGCGTGAATCATATGTGCTTTCGTGCTTATTATCCCATCTGCCTTTGTTTTTTCCTTAATATAGTCAATAACAATATCTTTATGTGAGGTACCTTCAAGTAAATCAACATGAACAAAAGCAAGTTTACCTGACTTCTTGACTTTGTTTACAATATCACTAATGGTTAATAGATTCCCGTATAAAACAAATACAATAGTACAATCGGACCTTAGGACTTCTTCTAAACCTTTGTCGTCTTTAATACCACCTATGATTGGATTTTCTTCTAATACACTTAGCATTTTTTTTCATCGTGATCACCTTTTTAGAATTTAGTAAATAGCTTTGGTTATATATCCATTATACAGCATTAGTAATCAATAGCAAGATGAATATTTAACCTAAAATAGATTTTTATTTTTGTCATCATAATTAATGGTTTACACTAAAATTATCTTATAGTTCTTTATAGTTAAAATAGATAGAGAAGGTTACATTAAATTTATTGGAGGTTTTATCATTGAATGATTTAAACAGAAATAATACCGAAAAATCGTTGTTAGGGAAAATTAGACCATTTGTGTTTTTTCCCAGCGTTTATTTTACTGATATTGACCATTATATTAAATTTAGTGAATGGCGATGCTTTTTTTTGAGAATAACAACACTGGCTAAAGATTTTATGGTCATCGACATGGGGTGGATGTTTAGTATTGTTGGTGTAGGGTGTGTTATTGTCATTGGATTGGCGTATTTTTCACCATTAGGTAACGTGAGGCTGGGTGGAAAGAACGCGAAACCAATGCTGAAAAAATCATCTTGGTTTGCCATAACATTATGTACAACCATTGCAGCTGGCATTCTTTTTTTGGGGAACGGCAGAACCCATGTGGCACTTGGCTTATCCTCCAGAATCCTTAGGCATTGATCCCATGTCGCCAGAGGCTGCAAAATATGCAATGGAAACCATGTTTCTTCATTGGACATTTATACCTTATGCAATTTATGCCGTACCAACCATCGTATTTGCTTTTGCCTATTATAATATGAAACGTTCATTTAGTGTTGGATCTCAAATATCACCTTTAATATCCAATAATAAGCAGAAAAAAAATTAATGGCGTTATAGATGCTGTTGTACTCTTTACGGTGGCTGCAGGGATATCATCTTCTTTTGGTACGGCTGTTATGAATATGGGGGGGTGGCATGAATGCGCTTTTTGGTATTAATAATGATAAAACAGTTTGGATTATCATTACAATTCTAGGTACCGCTGCCTTTATCATTTCTTCAGGTACAGGCTTAATGAAAGGCATCAGAGTTTTATCGGATGTTAATGTCTATCTCTATTATTTTATTATTGCAGCATTGTTAGTGCTTGGTCCTTTTGCCTATTTCTCTAGTTTAGGAACAGAAGCATTTGGGGGATTTGTTGACAACTTTTTTTTCTAAAGCGTTGTTTACAGGTGCAGCAGCTGGAGATTCATGGGCTTCAGGTTGGACTATGTTTTACTGGTCGAACTGGATGGCATGGGCTCCTGTTTCAGCAGTATTTCTTGCAAGGATAGCTTACGGCTATAAAATCAAGGAAGTCATTATGATGAATTTCATCATACCCAGTATCTTTAGTACGGTTTGGATGACCATACTCTCAGGTACGACAATTAATTTTCAATTAACGGGTAAAGTTGATGTACTTGGTAAGATGAATGAGCAAGGGTCTGCAGCAGCAGCTTATGCTGTACTAGGTGAACTACCTCTATCAGGTTTGATTATCGGTATTTATTTGGTTGCAGTTATGATCTCCTTTATTACAGCAACTGATTCAACAACCAATGCTATGGCAAGTATATGTACATCTGGTATTAAGGATGGAAAACAAGAAGCGCCATTATTAATTAAGGTTGTATGGGGAATGATTATAGGAGCAATATCTTTAATTTTCATTGCAACTCTTGGCATAGATGGCATAAAAAATGCTTTCATATTTAGGTGGTTTTCCAGCACTGTTCTTAGGCATCTTAAGCATAGTTTCCCTGTTGTTCATGATGAAAAAATCACATAAGTATGATGTCGTGTCAAAGAATATACAAGAAGATATTAAATAACGAGACCTTTTTTATTAAATGCTATTGATGTAAATGCAGTATTGGGGTTAATAAGATACATTTCACATGGCATATATAGATACAATATGAATAAAGAAATAAAAGAGAGCACCTAAAGTTGTGATTGGATAAGTGACATAAAACAATCATAATGATAGGTGTTTTCTTATGCTGATGATAGATTGTTTTGAATATTAGCCATATGGATTGAGAAATATTGACAATTATGGTTTGTATAGGATAGAATTTAAAGAGTGAAGAGTTGATGTTTATTTGTCATGGATATAACAAATATTGGAACATTTTGGGTATTAACATAGTCTAATAAATAGTAGAGTTAAATATGGAGGAGGGAAAAAAATGAAAAGAATCATAAGTTTTATCTTAGTTATATGTTTATTTAGTATGATATCACATGTAGAAGTATATGCCAAAGAAACAAAGCTAAAAGTAGGAGTTGATGGTAACATACTTCATTTTAAGTATGAACCCATATACCATGAGGGAAGAATTTTAGCACCGATAGAAGAGTTAGCAAATGTTTTGGGGCTAACATATAAAGCAGATGTAAATACGATTAGTATAAATGATGAACATACAGAATTATCCATGGAATTAGGTGTCGAAGAAGCAACAATAAACAATATACCAACGCAGATGGACGTTGCATGTAGACGGGTTGGTAAGACCCTGTATGTACCCATAAGATTTTTGGCTGAAACGTTTCGGTGTAATGTAGCATGGGACGCTACGCATCATAAAGTTGTTATAACAACACCCAATAATTTAAGCAAACTCCCTTCAATAGGTTCAAGAGAAGACTATATAAAGACCTTAAATACATTAATCACCACAAAACAGGATTACAAAACTTATAGGGTAAATGATACCATTGAGCAAACAAACAAGGAAGAAGCTGTAGAATCTCCTTCAGAAACCAATAATCAAGTAAATGGTGTAGAAGAAGGTGATGTGGTTAAGACAGATGGACAATATATCTACGTATTAGATGGAAGCAATATAACCATAGTTGGTACTGAACTCACTGATGATAACATTAGAACTGTTATAGAATTAAAAGGTAATGACAACATAAGTGAGTTATTTATTGATGATAAACGATTAGTAGTTGTTGGTGATACGTATCATGAAGAAATACTGAAAAAACCAACTACTATTGAAAAAATTTGGAATACCTTTACCAGTCACGAAGTACCCATGTACTACAAACCAAAAAGTTTTGTTAAGATATATGATCTTACCGATATACAAAAGCCTAAGTTAGTCAATGATTATACCTTTGATGGATTTTATAAATCCGCAAGAGTTATTAACCATCAATTTTACATGGTTACCTCAAGGTATATTGAACTATATAGAGATATGTTAGGGTATTCAGATGAATTTTTTGGACGAATTATTACTTCCTAGTTATCAAGATAGTGTAACAGGTAATCGTAATCACATGGAATATGGTGACATAAAATACTTGCCAAAATGTATGCAACTTAATTATATGATTACAGTAGGTCTAGATCTTGCGGACAGCCAAAAAAGAACCAGACATGAATGCTTATATTGGATATGCAGACAATATATATGTTTCTAAAAAATAAATTATATATAGCAGCCAGTGAGTATGATTCTATATCAACGACAATTTACAGGTTTACTTTAAGTGCAGGTAAGGTTATAGAGGCAGGAACAGGGAATGTGCCTGGTAGTATTTTGAATCAATTCTCCATGGATGAGTATAATGATTATTTTAGAATTGCAACGAATTCATTTAGTTCAGGTACACTATCTAACAATGTGTATATACTTGATTATAATCTAAATACAGTAGGTAAGCTAGAAGGAATAGCTCAAGGAGAGAGGATATACAGTACAAGATTTGTTGATGAAAAACTGTATATGGTAACATTTAAACAGATGGATCCTTTCTTTGTAATCGATATGAAAAATCCAACTCAACCAGAAGTTTTAGGCGAACTGAAAATACCAGGTTACAGCACTTATTTACACTATATGGATGAAAATAATGTACTAGGTTTTGGTATGGATACCGAAGAGGTAAATGGTAATGTACAAACGGGTGGATTCAAAATATCATTATTTGATGTATCTAATATAAAAGATCCTATAGAAAAGGATAAAGCAGTTATAGGTGAGAGAGGTACGCATTCAGAACTACTATATAACCATAAGACATTACTATATATGGGCAACAAAAAAACTATTTGGATTCCCAATCTCTGAAAAAAAAGAATCATGTCAACGCATATATAGGAGCCTATATCTATCAAGTAAAAGAGAATAAACTAGCGTGTATAGGTAGACTAAGAGACTTAGAAACCTGTAGCATAAAAAAGGTTACTATACATTGACAAACATATCTATGCCGTATCAGGAGATTCCATAACGGTATATAGCTTGGACGGTTTAAAGAAGACGGCAGTAATATATCTGAAATAACCAAAAAAGAACCGTCACCGTTGATTCTGTTAATTAATTTTATTTTAATGGTATGGTTTATTGATTTCTTATTTGTTATGATAAATATTGCTTGGAATAATTAAGTAATAAAAAATTAGAGATAAGGAGCATCATAAATGGCAGATGAAAAATTAGGAATAAAAGAATGGCATGTAAAGCAAGCAAAAGATTGTTTTAATGGCACATGGAATCTCATTGACATTAAGCAAAGAACACGTCAACAAGAAATTGATATGATTCATCAAGCCCATGCTTCGCGCTTTCATTGGGGAGAGACCGAAGGCGCAAAGCCTATTAATCTTGTAAGAGGTGAGTGGCAAATTTCCAGAGTGTATGCTTTAACTGGACATGGTGAGAGTGCACTCTTTCATGGACAGATTTGTTTAGAAGCATGTCTTGAGCATGGAATAGAAGATTTTGATCTAGCTTTTGCTTATGAAGCTATGGCAAGAGCTTATAAAATATTAGGTGATGAAGAACAGAAAGATTCGTATATTGCTAAAGCCATGGAAGCATCTGATGTTATTAAAGAGCAGGGTGATCGAGACTATGCGGTAGCCGAAATTAAGAGTATTTAAGTACATCAAATGGCAGGTCGAAGAGTCTGCTATTCTAACTAAAAAGAACCGTCACCTCAATCGGGGACGGTTCTTTTTTGATATCTGGTAAAATGAAGTATAATAGTCTTAAGTGTTTATATGACAAGACAACCAAGAGCATAAGAAAGATTGACTTATGGGAGCAACCAAAAAGAATCATCCTCAAAAATGTGAGTTATATAAGGAGGTAATATGGGTTATATACTGAATGAATCAAGGAAGGTTTATATTTCTAAAATTAACAAGGCACAAGATTACATTGAAAAACATTTGGAAGAGGAATTAACCATAGGGCAGCTTGCGGAAATTGCTTCGTTTTCCCCTTTTCACTTTCAGAGAATTTATCGACAGATAACAGGTGAGAGCCTTTATAGTTATATCAAAAGACTGCGCCTTGAAAAAAGCTACATTTCTGTTGCTAGCTCATAACAAAAAAATCAATTCAAGACATTGCTTTATCACTTGGTTTCTCTAATCAGGCATCTTTTGCAAAAGCTTTTAAAGGAAAATTTGGCATGAGTTCAAGTGAATTCAGACGTCTTAATGAATCTGGAAGTGATGGCATGAACAATTGGATGAATAGAGAAGATGTTAGCACGAATGGAAAAGTATATAATGCAAAGATTAGGTATAATATGCCTATAGAATTATCTGTGCAATCCATGCAGCCTACACAAGTAGTGTATATTAGACACACTGGACCTTATAAAGGTGATGGTAATCTTTTTTTTAAAGGATTGTTTACTAAGTTATATACGTATACCCATTCAAAGGATTACATAAAAAGTGATTCAAAATGGTTTGCTGTCTATCACGATTTTGGTGATCTGACAATGGAAGAACAACTTAGGGTAAGTGTCTGTATGTCTAGCCATGAAGAAGTAAAAAAAACGGAGGGCGAATTTGGCAGTATGATTCTAGAAGGTGGTAAATATGCTGTAGGTAGGTTTCTGTTAAAAACAGATGCGTATCAGCTGGCCTGGAATTATATGCTATCAAAATGGCTTCCAGAAAGTGGTTATGTACCAGATGATCGTATGTTTTTCGAATATTATCCACCTCAGGAATATGTTGAAGGCAAAGAGGAGAGACTTGTAGAAATATTCATTCCAATAACTCCTCTTTAAGAAGGAGGAGGAACCATGAAGAAAATAGAGTTTCAATCTATAGGAGACTATGACATCATCAACAATGCAGATAATGGGAAAGAAAGCTTCACAAAGATTACATTGAAAAAGGGCTTTGAAAAAGCAATGATAAAATTAGGTCATTTTAGTCATTGTCTTATTCTCACCAAAAATAAAGATAGGCTCTTTTGTTATGGAACAAAAATTAGAGAGATCCTAGAAAAAAGTGGTCAATTGATAGTGCATGAAGACAATATAAAAGGTGAGATTATGGATATAAAACCATATTTCCCCTGTGAAGAGCGCTTAAAGGATGTTTATAAGAAACAAAAGGATGCAGCCATACATTTCAATGGAAATCCTATTGGTGAATATCTCTATGTCAACAATAATGGTGTCATACAGTTGCGTGAATCAGAATACCTTACAAGTCATCACATAGAAGCCATATTAGAAAAGATAGAAAAAAAAGGTGATTACCTAAGGATACTTTGGTGGTTTGATAGATGTGATAAAACTGAATATCGGAAGAATCGTATGTGTAATCCTCCTTATGAAAATGCACCAAAATGTGGCGTTTTTGCTACAAGATCACCAGTAAGACCAAACCCTCTTGGATCCACAGTGGTAAAGGTAGAAGCTGTGGATAAGTACAATCATTTCCTGAAGGTCTGTGGATTTGATGGATTTGAACATACAATGATATTGCAAATAATACCTTATGATGATGTTCAGGTTTTTGATGATGCCAGAGTGCCTAAATGGGTAGAACATTGGACGGATTATAAGATTTTTGAAGAATCAAAAGGGCATATTGGAGCTATCCGTGTTGAACCAGAAATCACTATGAATGAAGAAATAATCTATATAGAGGAGCTTGAGCCTGAAAGCAGTACAGAATCCCAGAAAATAAATGCTAATGAAATTGTAGTAGAGCATGCCTCTATCCATAATTTGAAAGATATATCTGTCAATATTCCTAAAGAGAAGATTACCGTATTAACAGGAGTCAGTGGAAGTGGAAAATCCAGTCTTGCTTTTGATACCATCTATCATGAGAGTCAAAAACAATTCATTGATTTGGTTGCTTCTAACTCACCTATAGGTAACGACCTGAATGACTCGAAAGTAGAAAAAATAACGGGATTACAGCCATCCATTGCTATTGAACAAAGAAATCTAGGTATGAATCCAAGGTCAACAGTTGGTACGGTGTCTCGAACAGCCGATTACTTAAAATTATTATTTGCAACGATTGGTGAAAGACTATGTCCTCACTGTCATGGGCCTGTTTCTGAAAACAATGTTTGCAACCAATGTGGCACTATCTTTTTTTGCATTGGTACCAGCACTGTTCAGTTATAATCATCCGGATTACATGTGCCCTGTTTGCAAGGGGCTAGGAGAGGAATTGCAGGTTGATAGTGATCTTATTATAAACAATCCTGAAAAATCCATTTTAGATGGCGCTTCCATTTGGTGGGGGAATTTAAGAAAACATAAGGAAAAGCCTAATGCAAACTGGATGAAAGGTGAAGTACTTGCATTAGCTGAGGATATAAAAGAGGACTTGGAAGTACCTTATAAGGAGCTTTCTGATACTTTTAAAGAACAGCTTTTCTATGGCACTAATGATAGGGAAGTTAGCCTAAACTTCAAAAATTCCAATGGTAGAAAGGGTACGATAACAAGACCTGTTGAGGGTGTAGTGAATACCATTTATCGTCTACTAAGGGACAACAAAGCGGAGAAATCCATAGCTCATCTTGAACGCTTCATTGTAAAAAAAAGACATGTAGTCGCTGCAATGGAGAGCGATTAAGGGAAGAAGGGCGTTTGGTAAAAAAAATAGGTAAGACAAGATATCCAGAAGCAGTATCGATGACAATTACAAATCTAAGAACTTGGTGTCATAGAACATACAATGCTTTGTCTAAAGAAGATAAAGATAAAACAAAAGCTATCTTTATGAAGATTTTATATCGATTGAAGAAAATAGATCAAGTTGGGTTAAGTTATTTAAGTTTAAATAGAAGTGTTCCCTCACTTTCTGGTGGAGAAGCTCAAAGACTTAAGGTTGCAACTCAGTTTGGTTCAGGATTAACTAATATTTTGTATATAATGGACGAACCGTCCAAAGGGCTTCACCCAAGAGATTATGGTTTCCTTATAGAAACGATACAAGATTTGAAAAAAGATGCAGAACACTATTATCATGGTGGAGCATAAAAAAAGCTTTTATTGATATGGCAGATTATATAGTGGAGATAGGGCCAAGAGCAGGAAAATATGGTGGTGAATTAATTCGAGCTGAGGAAGTAAGAAATAACCAAAAAACGATCAGAATCAAGGAATCAAGAGATCAATACAGATGAAGGAAGACAACAGGCATGTAATCTGATAGATGAGTTCCAGATTCAACCAAAGAGTAAACCGAGTAGCATGGGTAAAACGTTAACATTAAAAGGTGCAACGACTAATAATCTAAAAAACATAGACATCATGCTGCCACTTTCAAAATTCATTTGTGTTATAGGTGTCAGTGGGTCGGGGAAAAGTAGTTTGGTATCAAAAACATTGTATCCAGCTATTCTCAAGGCACTTGGAAAAAGAACGGATATCATGGGAGAATATAAGGCAATTAGTGGAGCTGAGAATTTTAAAGAGGTCTATCATGTCACCCAAAAAGCAATTGGTAAGACACCAAGATCTAATCCAGGAACGTATTCAGGCGTCTTTGATTTGATAAGAGAGTTTTATGCCAACTTAGATGATGCAAAAAAAGAAGAAATTAACCAAGGAACATTTTAGCTTCAATAGCAAAAAGGGGCAGTGTCCAGAATGTAATGGAGCTGGTCAAATAGCCGTTCCTATGCATTTTATGCCAGATATTTATATCCAGTGTACAACATGTAATGGTAAAAGATATCAAGAGAAGGTTTTAGAAGTGGCTTATAAGGGATATGGTATTTCGGATTTACTAGAGCTTGAAATAGGTGAGGTAAAAGACATATTCAAAGAAGAGGAGAAAATTTATGCGATACTTGATATGTTAGATAAAGTAGGGTTATCTTACATTAAGCTAGGTCAAAGCGCAACAACTCTTTCAGGTGGAGAAGCACAAAGAATTAAACTTGCGAAAGAATTATGTTTGGGTAAAACAAAGGATGTACTATACATTCTTGATGAACCAACAACTGGGCTTCATGATGAGGATGTAAAAAAAACTGATATATATTCTAAAAGAACTAACCAATAATGGAGCCACTGTTATCGTAATAGAGCATAATCCTTTACTTATTCAACAAGCGGATTGGATGATTGAAATGGGGCCAAAAGGTGGAGATTTAGGTGGTTACATTATGAATGAAGGTTGGCTGAAAAATGGATAATTAAATAGGAGTGAAAAGTAATCTTTTTATAATCCAAAAGTACGTACGTTGACATTTTTGAACGAATAAAGTAGTATTTAAACATAATCGTGCAATCCGAGGGCGAGTATTTTAAATAGGAGGCTTTATAATGGAGAAGTCAATGATCAAAACAAATCATATCGCTAAATGTGCCACAAACCTCTTTATAGAGTATGGTATTAAGAAGGTAACGGTTGAAGAAATATGCAAACAGGCAGGTATTAGTAAAGGAACATATTATAAGTATTTTTCAAACAAGCTTGACTTAGTAATCCATATTGTTAATGATATATTTGAAGAGAGTTCCAAGGGATTTTTTAAACTTATTGAAGAAGGTGTATCTTTTGAAGCACTATTAAAGCATATTATTGTTGCTAAAATGAAGTTTATGGAAAAATACGGAACTAGATTTCTAAAAGACTTATATGAAGGTACCATGCCTGAGCTTAACGAGGTTATTCTAAGAATGCAAAAAGAGTCACATGAACAGGCTTTAACCATGTATAATAATGCCATATCACAAGGAGATATTGATGAAGAAGTAACCTTTGAATTCTTTATGTATCTGCTGGGGACAGTTCAAGAAATGTTCTTAGATCAGAAAGTGATTGCCATCTATCATGATCCTATTAAAAGGATGAATATTGTGTTTAATAACTTCTTTTACGGGATACTCAAAAGTAACCACCCACATTAATCATTGGAGACTTAATCACTGGTCTCCAACCGTCCCCAATGATTAGCCTAATGATTGTAAGATTTTTTCATGGACAGAAACAAGATGAATTGATAGAATAGATAATGACGATATTTACTATAATGACAACATATACGGAGGCTCATATGGGAAGTTTTATTTTGGCATTAAATTGTGGAAGTTCCTCCCTCAAATTCACATTATTTGAGATAGAGACAGGTAACAAACTTGAAAGTATTATTGAAGGTGTTGTTGAAGAGATTGGTAACCTTGATCGTAGTAGAATCAAGATGATTGTAGACGATAAGAAGCAAGTCATTGATATGCCACTTCCAACACATCATGAAGCATTATTAGCAGTATTTGATAAATTCTATGAGCACGATATCTCAAAGACAGATATCAAAGGGGTTGGACATCGTGTGGTTCATGGTGGAACGAAATATAACAGTAGTGTATTGATTGACGATCATGTTATTGACACCATAAGGGAGCTTTTCCCAATAGCACCACTACATAACCCACCTAACCTACTTGGAATTGAGGTTGCCATCGAACTATTACCTGGTGTTCCACAGGTTGCAGTGTTCGATACAGCATTCCATGCATCACTTTCAGAACATGCATTCAGATATGCGATTCCAGATGAATGGTACAAGGAATTTGGGGTAAGGACTTATGGATTCCATGGCACATCACATATGTATGTTGCCAAACGTGGTGCAAAATTCCTCGGTATCGATTATCACACATTCAATGGTATAACAGCCCATCTTGGAAATGGCTGTAGTTTATCTAAGATTGAGAATGGTGTTTCTGTTGATACAAGTATGGGATTTACGCCTCTTGAAGGTGTTATCATGGGGACAAGATCTGGTGATGTTGATCCCGCAGTGATTAGCCATGTTGTTGACAGTCTTATGGCTAAAGAAGGCATTGAACATGAAGAGGCATTCAAAAAAGTGATGCATGCCCTTAACAAAGCAAGTGGTCTAAAAGCTTTAGGTGGTACCAACATGATGCAAGATATCAGAAGTAAAGCTGAAGCTGGTGATGTTGAAGCTGAAACAGTCGTATCGATCTACGCCTATCGAATTGCAAAATATATAGCAGCTTACTGGGCTACATTGCCATCATGTGAAGCGTTGATCTTTACAGCTGGTTTAGGAGAAAACGAGAGTTATGTACGTAAAAAGATTCTTGGCTTCCTTAAAAATCTCCAAATAGAAGTTGATGATGAGCAAAACGCAGTGCGTAAAATTGAGGTTCAGATTGCAAGGTCAGAGAAGAATAACTTGTCAGTACTTGTGATTCCAACAGATGAAGAATCTGTCATCGGATACGATACACTTTATATTGGACATCTTGCTAAAGGGACTCCAGATGTATATCCCTTTGAATTAGACTAACAGTATAGGGTGCTACTATATAAAATATTGATAGAACTGCAATGCAGCTATTTATAATATTGATAAACCGCCAATTTCATTTTTGAAAAGGCGGTTTTTTGTTTATAGCAAGAATAGCTAAATAGATAGCAAGGATAGAATAGACATTGAAATATCTCCAAGCTATAATGAAAGTGTATTAATAAAATTGAAAGTGACATTTTGAGCTTGATGGGAACGAATAGATAGGCGTAGAGAGAAAGGTGAATTATGAAGGATTATATTGAAATAAAAAATGCCCGAATCCATAATCTGAAAAGTGTAGATGTAAAAATACCCAAAAACAAGCTGACGGTTATTACGGGTGTTTCAGGAAGTGGCAAGTCTAGTCTTGCCTTTGACACACTTTATGAGGAGGGTAAACGTAGGTATTTGATGTTTTCAGGTACACATTTTATGGTTGACTGTGTGCCGACCTTTGACAGTATTTCAGGACTTTCTCCAACGGTTGCAGTGGAGCAACGCATTATTCGTCAATCTAATCCACGAAGTACAGTGGGTACCCGGTCTAGAATAAGTAGTATGCTTGCCATGATGTTTGCCACTTATGGAAGAAGAGGAAGTGAATATAATGACGGTCTACCACTTCCAATGGAAATGTTTCTTAAGAACTCGCCAAAAGGTATGTGTGTGAAATGCTTAGGTAAGGGGATTATAAAAAAAATAGACGAAGAAAAGTTATTTGAGGACGTATCACAAAAAAGTTGAGGATATCTCATTGGGATTGGGTAAGCGAGGCAGTACGCGAAAGATGCTTGACAGCTTTTGCAAGTATCATGATATATCACTTACTCAAAAGCTATCTACCTTTCAGATGAACAATTATTGTGTTTAAAATATGGAGATAATGGAAAATCATCATTCATGGGCTTTATACCGTGGATAACGTATATTACAAATGGCGCTTTTTCCTCATCAAGTAGATTGGAATATTTGCTGATGAATGCAGGATTTATGAACAAAGTATCCTGTCCTAAGTGTGGTGGTACAGGACTGGGCGAACAGGCTTCTCATACAACTATAGGAGGCAAAACGATTTCTGAACTTGAAAATATGTATGTTAAAGATCTTTGGTGCTTATTAAATACAATGAATGTGAAACGGTCACCCCTCCTTGAAGAAATACTTGTAAAACTTCATTGTATGGTTGATGTGGGACTTCACCACCTTGCACTCTCTCGTCCTGTACCAACACTCTCTGGTGGTGAAATACAGAGGCTTTTCCTAGCTTCATACATCATTGCAGAAATGGACAGTATTATATTTGTATTTGACGAGCCCACAATAGGACTACATGAAGAGGAAAAAAGCTAAGCTCATATCAATAATAAAAAAATCTTGTTGATCGTGGAAATACAGTTATTGCTGTTGAGCATGATGAAAACTTTATGCGTTCTGCAGACTATATCATAGATTTAGGTCCAGGTGCTGGTATATATGGTGGTGAACGAATTTTTTCAGGGTAACTTTAATAAATTTTTTTTGCAATGCAATAACTCAAATACAGCCCCATATTTGAGATATGACAGCAATTGGGAAATAAAAAAATCATTTAAGCCTATAGATAGCAAAAGAGTCTTGAAAATAGAAAATGCCAATTTGCACAACCTTAGAAATGTTTCAGTGGAAATTCCATTGGGTTTAATGGTGGGTATCGCTGGCGTATCCGGTAGCGGGAAGTCAAGCCTTATAGCAGATACCCTTGTACCAAAATTAAAGGAAATAATAAATCATAGCACAAAACATGTAACGGATAAGGAAGCTAATGATCCAACATATGAAATAGATAAGGTCACCATTAGCAGTACGGCGCATATCAAAAAAGTGTATTGTTATGGACCAAAAGCCCATAGGTAGAAGTCGAACCTCTTGTCCTGCAACTTATACGGGTATTTTTGATCGTGTGAGGGCTCTATTTGCAAAGGAGAGTGGACTGTCGGCAGGGCTTTTCTCATTGAATTCTGAAGGTGGCTGCAAGGTGTGTAAAGGTGAAGGAAAGACACAATACCAAGTAGGTTACGGAAATTTCATCCATGTGGAATGTGAGGCGTGCGGTGGTACAGGTTTTATTCCAGAAGCTATGAAGGTCGCCCTTGATGGGAAAAATATAAGAGATATATTAACAATGACTGTAGATGAAGCTGTTCAGTTTTTTGAGAGCAAGGATAGAGTGATTGAACATATGCTTGCTACCCTTTTACGTGTGGGTATGGGCTATATTACACTTGGACAAAAAACACCAACTATATCAGGTGGTGAAAGTCAGCGGATTAAGCTTGCAAAGGAACTTTCAAAAGGGAGAAATGGGAAGGATACTGTATATATCTTTGACGAGCCTACAACAGGATTATCTTTTCACGATAGCCTTTCCCTTATGAAGCTTATGCAGGAGCTTGTAGATAGAGGTAACACAGTCATTATAACCGAACATGATCCTTATGTGCTGTCAAACTGTGACTATATTATTGAGATGGGGATCGGTGGTGGTAGTGATGGTGGTAATGTGATGGCAGTGGGTACGCCCATGGCGTTAAAAAGGAATCAAAATTCGATTATAGGACGGTATTTGAAATGAACCATGAGTTAGTAAGAGACTTAGACGATTATATTCAACAAAAAAGATACCGCCTTGTTAACAGCGTTTTGCTTTACAAGGATGGCGCCCTTGCTTTAGAGCGGTATTATAACAAATATAATAAGAACAGCAGAAATAATATTAAGTCAATATGGAAAAGTATCCTATCGGTATGCACAGGTATTTGTTTAGACAATGGTTATATAGAAAGTCTTGACGAACCAATATCCAATTATTTGAAGGAATTTGGTCAAAATAATCACCCCTATCATAAACGAATAACCATTCGCCACTTACTTACCATGACATCCGGCATTTATTGGAATAGAGGTATTCATTATCAGTGTCCCATGCTTGAACAGCTCCTGCGGTCAAAAAAACTTATGTGTGCATTTAGCAGATATACATATGGTTAATCTGCCTGGCACAACACATGTTTATAAAGAGTGGGATGTTATCTTGTTGTCAGCCCTTATAGGCGTAGCAACAGGCATGAATGTATACAATTTTTTGTAATGAATTTCTGTATAAGCCTCTTAAAATTGAAAGTGAACCATGGTGGACAAGCCCCTGTGGCGTTACTTATAACATTGGGAATAACAAGGTTGAACAAGCAAAGTCTGACTTGTCAGCACAGGATTTGGCAAAGCTCGGTTTCTTGTTATTAGATGGTGGACATTATAACGGTAGACAGATTGTGTCTAGGGAATATATAAAGCAAGCCATAACACCGTCGAAACAAAATCCAGCCTATGGACTAATGTGGTGGATTGGAGATGACTGGTATGGTTGTCGTGGTCACGGAGGTCAGGAAATAACCGTTGTACCTAAAAAGAACATGGTATATGTAATACAAGCAGCTCCCTCAGCAAGGAAAAGTTATGGTGATGTGTTTGATTTTTTTGATAAAACATATATCGATTAGTAAATCATAACAAGAATGATGAAAAAAGCAAATATAAATTATGATATATTCTATCTAAGGAGGTGTTCATGTGAAAAACAATTATGAAAATATCTTATACCTTATTGACCTAATTGAAGAAGATTTAAGTAAAAATTATAATCATTTAACTTGTGATCCTTTTTTTAACACTGCCATAGATAAAAAAAAGCTTTAGATAAGAGGCAATATCTACGAAGCTAATTTGATATTTATTGCACATAAAATGCAATGCTCCACTAAAAAAAACTTGATATACTAGGTCTCATAGGAGGGAAATAATGTGGATTGGCTTGATAATATGAATCATGTAATGGACTATATTGAGGAGCATCTTACTGACGATATTAATTATACGCAAGTAGCAAGAATAGCGTGTTGTTCAGAGTACCATTTTCAACGGATGTTTCCATTTATTACTGGGATTTCCTTATCTGTGTATATTAGACGTAGGAGACTCACCTTGGCGGCATTTGAATTACAAAACAGTGATATTAAGGTCATTGATGTTGCTATTAAATATGGTTATCACTCAACGGAGGCGTTTTCACGAGCATTTAAAAGTTTACATGGTGTCATGCCTATGTTAGCGCGCAAACAAGGTACTGCACTCAAAGCTTATCCACGTATGGCCTTTCATATTTCTATTAAGGGAGATGTCGAAATGGATTATCGAATTGAACAAAAAGAAGCTTTTGAGATGTTAGGTATATCAAAAGAAATAAGTGCTGTTGATAATGGCCAATATGAAGAGATTCCAGCATTTTGGCAAAAATGTATTGAAGATGGTAAAATTGATACGATGCATAAGGATTTTAATTTACCAGATGAGGAATGTGTCCATGCAGCTTTATACAATTTTAGAGAAGGTGTATTCTCGTATATGATTGGCTATTATGCACCTGAGAATACCTCGTTGTCTGGTTACACCAGGATTTCTGTTCCAGCTACAACATGGGCTATATTCTCAACTGGTGAATGTACAGAGGAGGATGGAACAGAAAAGATACAAAACATATGGAAGCGTATCTATCCTGAATGGTTCCCTAATTCTGGATACGAGCATGCCGATGCACCTGAATTTGAAATGTATTTCAATAAAGGTAATGGAAAATTTATTGAAGAGGTTTGGATACCGGTTGTAAAAAAGTAGATGTATAAGAATTAGTGATGTTTTAAATAAGAATTATATTTTTTGGATTAAACACATAAGGAAAGCCATACTGATTACAAAGGTTATGGTTTTCTTTATTTTTATTTGTTTCTTTAAGAGCAATCATTGGTATTTTGGTAGTGGAGAGTGCCTCTCGAAGTTTTAATGATGTTAATAGATTGCTTGTTAAAAAGTGGTGTATAGAGTATAATAATCTCAGAAATCTAGGAGGATAATATGGACAACAAACCAAAAGCTGTATTATTTATGTTAATTTCTGCAATTGCTTTTGCAATGATGCAGACAATGGTAAAATTAGCTGGCGATATACCCACTTTTGAAAAAGTATTATTTCGAAACATGATCAGCTTATTTGTAGCATTATATGGAATTTATCATACAAAAGCGTCTATGTTTGGGGAAAAGGAAAACCGAAAATATTTGTTAGGAAGATCTCTTTTAGGATTGGGAGGTGTGGTCTTTTACTTTTATGCCATCAATCATTTAATTATGGCGGATGCTGCAATGCTTAATAAGTTATCACCCTTTTTTGTAACAATTTTTGCCTGTCTATTTCTAAAAGAAAAATTAACCAAAATTCAAATTCCATCATTGATATTAGTATTTACTGGAGCCATGCTAATTATTAAACCTCAATTTAGTTTTGAAGTGTTATCTACGGGAGCTGGCTTACTTTCTGCCATATGTGCTGGAGGAGCTTATACATTGGTGAGACTGCTTAAAAATAAGGAAAATCCATCTACCATTGTATTTTACTTCTCTTTTGTCTCTGTTATCATAATGATTCCATTGACAATCATAAATTTTCAAATGCCTATGGGTATGCAATGGTTGTATTTGATAGGAACTGGTATTTTTGCTGCAATAGGTCAATACGGATTAACTTTTGCATATAAATATGCACCTGCATCTGAAATATCAATATATAATTATACGAGTATTATTTTTGCTGCTATAATGGGCTTTATTATGTGGGGAGAATTGCCGGATTGGCTTAGTCTATTAGGCAGTATATTAATTATTACAACAGCCGTTGTCACATTTTTATATCAAAACAAACATAATGAGCAAATCAGTTAGGGTATTTCTACGAATTCATCAGGAACGTCAATGGGCTGTCGATTGAGCAATTATCGACAGCCTATTTATTATATTTTAGAAAGTTTAATACCATTAATCAACAATACAACTGCATCGCTAATCGACTCTACAAAATCAGGAAAAGCATAATTAAAATTCGAAAGTCTTGTTGCTTCAATCTGGTTTTTTGTTGGGTTACAGATTGAATATCTAGCAATAATCATTGAGAAGGAATAATCAAAAAGTTTTCCAATCTCAGCATTCGTAAATTCAGGGAAGTTGTGCTTAAATATCCTAAACATAATCTCATTAGCATCTATAAAATAATTTTTTTTAAATGTCACTAAAATATCTGTATTAGCATTTTGCTCAATAATTGTAAAGAGTAAGGATACAAGTTTTAAATATCTTTGATGATCATTAAGAATTATTGCCCAGTTTTTTAGCAAAGGATTTTGTATCAAGTTTTTTCTTTTAGAATTAGTTTCTCTTCCATTTCTTCTAATAATGATTTAAATTCATCTATTATAATATAAATATATATGTCTTCTTTTGATGAAATATATTTATAAAGATTTCCTCTAGTAAAATTGATTTCTTTACCGATTTTTTTTGACAAAGAAATTTCATGATATGGTATTTTATCAAATAAAGTTATGGCTGCTTCTTTTATTTGCCCTAATCTAATTTCTTTGTTTTCTTTACTTCTAGCTCGTTCAAAAGCCATATCATCACCTCACTTTATGAGAAAGTATAACATATTTTGCTTTAATAAGCAACGATATGAAATTTAAAAAGAATATTTAATAAAAAATAGAAAGCTGTAAAATAAAAAAAACATGTTGACAAGTAACAATGTGTCACTTACAATATAATCATATAAGAAACATACTGTTAATAAACTAATGGTTGGAAGAAAAGAAATGAATAAGACAATTGGCATACGTAAAACCATCGTTTAAATATGAAAGGAGATATTATCATGAAAAAAAACAGCACTTATTACAGGAGCATCAAGCGGTATTGGGAAAGAATTTGCACGTATACATGCATCAAAAGGAGGCAATCTTGTCATTGTAGCGAGACGTGAGAATAAACTTTTAGAACTTAAAAAGGAACTTGAAAAGAAATACAAAGTTAAGGTTATGATTATCGTTAAGGATTTGTCTAAACCAGAATCTGCTTCTGAAATCTATGATGAAGTGAAAGCCACAGGGGTGGAAGTGGATTATTTGATTAATAATGCTGGTTTTGGTGGACGAGGTAAATTTCATGAAAGAGAATGGGAGCAGGACCTAGCCATGATTAATCTTAATGTGATTGCTTTAACCACATTGACGCGATTATTCCTACCTGATTTTGTCAAAAAAAATAGAGGAAAAAATTTTAAATGTATCATCAACAGCTTCATTAATGCCTGGACCATTACAAGCCGTTTATTATGCCACTAAAGCCTATGTAACGTCCTTTAGTAATGCGATTTCAGAAGAGTTATATGACACCAATATAACTGTAACAGCGCTACTGCCTGGTGCTACTGAGTCTGAGTTTGCAAAAACTTCTGGGATGGATAAGACGGGCTTATTTGCAAAAACAAGTAGCTCATATGATGTTGCAAGGGCTGGATATAATGGTATGTTAGAAGGTAAATTAAACGTTATTGCTGGTCTTACATTTAGTCAGCGTATATTGATTGGGATGGCACCTGCACTACCAAAGAAAATGTTGTTAAAACAAATACGTCAAGCACAAGAAGTTAATGAATCATAAGCATGAAGCTAATTGGGCAAAATGGATACTATGATGACGATATTTAAAAGCCAATAATAATGGGTAGGGACGGTTCTTTTTGATAAGCTTAAATCAATAAGAACGTCCCTTATGATTATTCATCTAATTCTGTATATACGGATAAGAAAATTCCTTTTTTTTACTTGAGATATTTCAGTATTTTCTACAGAATATTTCTTAAGTGATTCTATAATATCCGCCTTGAACTTTGGATAATTTTCCTCTGTAAAATAGCCACTCATAGTAGTTACAAAACAATCATCTTCTGCAACATTCTTCTTTTTAACAGGTGTATCGGAAGATCTTTTTAGAGCCTCACAATGCTGTATGAATTTAAGACTATCATCTCTACTATCGTTATATAGCTTCGCAATCATTTTCATGGTTTCATTAACTTTAACCATACTCTTAATTTGGGTGTTGGGATCGTCAAGAATATCGATAGTATCAAATGTTAATTTATAATATTTCGCAACAATACCATTTATTACTTTTGTTCTATCAACTGCCAAAGCGCCATAGTTCTCTAACTTTTTTTACGTGATAATAGACCTTCCCATGGGGATCACCTAATTTATCAGCAATCTCTTGCACAGTGAAGCCTTGTTCACCATTTTTTTTGAAAACCTGTAGAATACTAACTCGATAAGGGTCTGTCATCATACGTATATCTTTATTACTACGTAAATATAGTGTCTTTTCCATTTCATCACCTATATCAATTATACAATAAAGATGAACCTTATGAAATGGTTAAATTAATTTCATGATACTTCTTGATTAACGAATGCATGATTAAGAATAAGAACTTCTTGTTTTTTTCTCATATCTTATTAAGGCGTTATATGGAATAATTGTTGTTAACATAAATAATACACCAAAAAGCAATAAGAGATATTCTAAGCCTATATATGTAACAATGATACCAGAAGCAAAAGCTCCTAAGGGGTTTGCACTCATACAGAACATGTTATTAACAGAGCTATACCTTGCATACATTTCTTTTGGGACATTGGACATTGCAAACGTAGCCATAGCACCCCAGCTAAATGGTATAAATACACCAATCAAAAACATGGATACACAAGCTGAAACTATTGGTGTTACATAAGTACTGAATGCTGGTAATGCTAAGGTTGTATAAAATGCGCCTGTAAAAAACAGTCCAATAAATGTTAGTTTGGATACGGAGATTGCGTTACCTATTTTTCCAACAATAATGCCTCCTAGAATATTGCCAAGAACAAAAGCGAGGGAAAAGTAACTTAACCCTTCAGCACCCATTTTTAGAATTTCATCGACATAGGCAGGTGCAAATGCATTAATTGGTGTAACTAAAAAAGTTAAGAATAGCCATTCCTATAATGATAGCTAAAAATGTTTTATGTTTAATGATAAACGTTATGCCTTCCTTATAGGATTTCATATAATTCCTAGATGTGAGTTTTTTGACGTTTTTTCTTTGGGAAAACGAACTGTCGTAATAATCAAACCCGATAGAATGAATGTCACTGCATTAATAATCATGGCACCTGTTACGCCCATTCCACCTATTATTGCGCCAGCTAATGCAAGACCAACTAATTCCACAAATTTCGTTACAGATTCTAATGTTGAATTTACCGTCATGTAATGTTCTTTAGGAATTAATTTTGGAATAGTAGCGTATTTACAGGGGGAGACGAAACTTTCAATACTAGAAGTTAGAAAGGTGAAAATAAATAGATGCCATGTTTCGAGTAACTTCATATAGTATAGATAAGCAGTTAATAAAACGATGATACTTCTAAGTACATCTCCAATAATAATCATCTTTTTCTTAGAAAAGAAATCAGCAATAGTTCCCATGAACGAGCTGAATAAAATATTAGGAAGTACATTAAAGAAGTAGATTGTAGCTAATAAGAGTTTTGATCCCGTTAATTGGTATACCATGAACCCGTATGCAATCATATCAATTGAATCACCAAAGCGAGATATAGTATTTGCTAGATATAATCGTGTAAAGTCTGTATATTTCAGTATGTCTTTCATGTTGTCCTCCCTTGTCTATTAATAGTAATATCACTATCGCCAAATTTATTTTGACGTTGCATATATTTTACAACGTAGAACATATAACGTCAAGTTTTTTTTTGACGTTTAAGGGAATATTCTATAATTCTATCAAAACGAATCAAATCCAATTGAGAAAAAGCCTATCTATCATTTTATGCCTGGTACGAAAACCTTATCCATTGGTAGTTATGAGTGTAATTTAAGCTGTAGCTTTTGCCCAGATAAAGAGTTTTTGTTTAGAGTTAGTAAAATAGCAAAGAAATATTTAGAACATGTCTATATAGCAATATTTAAATGCCTTTAAGCTACGCATCTTGTAATGAAGATAGATAGCTTTATTAATTTCGCATACTTAAATAGGTAACTATATACTTGCATATAATTATGGTATACTTTTTTTTAAGATGTCTCTAACGATAGGTATGGACTAATGATAGATATGTACAAATGATTGATAGGAAGGAGAATAACACGTGAAGTCACTAAAAAGAATTATATTTGCACCTCATCCACCCATTCTTATACATGAAATTGGCAATGGAAGAGAAAGAGACGCTTCCCAGACCTTGGAAGGCTTATCTAAAATGACAGAAATAGTAAATAAGATTAAACCCAAACTAATTGTTACGATCACCCCCCACGGTAATGTATTTAATAATGGGATATGTATTCTTAATGAGAATGAGGTCTCTGGCAACTTTGGCATGTTTGGTGTCCAGGGTATAAGTATGAAGAAAACTATTGATTTAGCATTTAATCAGTATTTAGAAAAAGAACTCATTAAGCATGATATCTCCTATCTTTTCCTCGATAAAGAATCCGCCAAAGACTATGGTAGAGAAGTAGCATTAGACCATGGTTGTATGGTACCCTATCATTTTATTGATAAAGCTTATACAGATTATCGTATCGTCCATATAACAATCGGATTATTGAGTTTGATGGAACTCTATAACATTGGATCTATCATTGGTAATGCTATTGAGGCATATGGTCAAGATACGATTATTCTTGCTAGTGGAGATTTATCACATGCACTGAAATCAGATGGTCCCTACGATTATCACCCAGATGGACCAACGTTTGATCAGCTACTTGTTCAGGCACTACAAATGAGTGATTATGAGGCATTATTAACAGTTGATGATGAGCTCCTTGATAATGCTAGAGTTTGTGGCTTAAGAAGTTTCATCATGGCATTAGGTGCTGTAGATAAGCTTGAAAATAAATCAGAGGTATTTTCTTATGAAGGACCTTTTGGAGTAGGTTATTTAACAGGTCAAGTCATAATCAAGAGCAAAGAATCCGAGAGTTTATTACAAAGATTAAACAACCAAAAGATCGATAATAAGTTAGAAGAATTCAATCTAGAAGATGATTATATCAAGTTAGCAAGAGCATCAATCAATGAATGGGTTAAACACAATAAGGCTTTAGATTGGAAGGCCTTCAAGGTTAAGCTGAAACCTCAGATTATGAAACGCCTTGGGAACAATAAAGCAGGGGTGTTTGTCTCCATTCATAAACAGGAACAATTAAGGGGTTGTATAGGTACCATGCAATCCACAAAAGAGACTATTGCTCATGAAATTATAGGTAACGCTATTTCAGCTGCGTCATCAGACTTTCGATTTGATCCAATAAAACAAAACGAACTATATGATTTGGAAGTAAAAGTGGATATACTACATGAAATAGAGCCAATTGAGACTAGCGAACAATTAGATATAAAAAAGTATGGTGTCATAGTTCAGAAAGGGCACAAGAGAGGACTGTTATTACCAAATCTTGAAGGTGTGGATTCTATTGATCAGCAGATTCATATAGCGAAACAGAAAGCTGGAATAGGATTAAATGAAGATGTACAGTTGTATCGGTTTGAAGTTGAAAGACATGAGATGACGTAAGTGGTATGCATATGTGTATAAAAAGAATTTGTATACCAGGTTTAATTGTTAGTATCATTCTTAAGAGTACAAGGTGTGGTAGCATTGTGTTTCTCCAAATACATATTGCCCCAGTCAAGCATAGCCATTAAGATTGGAATAATACTTGTACCAAAATCAGTCAACTTATACTCCACTTTTGGAGGTACAACAGGATAGACTTTGCGGTTGATTAAACCATTACTTTCCAATTCTCTTAATTGCTGTGTAAGCATTTTTGGCGTTGCCTGAGGAATAAGCTTGCTTAATTCGTTGAATCGTAGAGTTTCATTCATTAAATGCCATAGTATAAGAGATTTATATTTGCCACCAATAAGTGCCAAAGTTGCTTCAATAGGACAGTTGAAATTATTCATCGATTGCTTCATTGTACACAGACCTCTTTCATCTATAGTATCTTTTTGGGTAGTATAGCACTAAAAAAGTACATACTTGTATAAATAATAATGACAGTTATAATAATACCATAGGTTAATAAAAAAAATCAACCACAAGTATAGTAAAAGAAAATATTAAGGAGGAAGAAATAATGATGGATTTTTTAGATTTAGCAAAGAAAAGATATTCCGTTAGAAAATATAAGTCGGATAAAGTTGAAGATGATAAAGTAGCACTAATTTTAGAAGCTGGTCGAGTTGCTCCAACAGGTGCTAACAAACAGCCTCACCACCTCATAGTTCTTCAAGAAGAAGGGTTAACAAAGGTGAGTAAAGCTGCCAATATATATGGGGCACCTCTTGTTGTTATTGTATGTAGTAATCCAGAAGGATCGTGGGTACGACCCTTCGATGGAAAATCTTTAATGGATATTGATGCAAGTATTGTAACAGATCATATGATGCTTCAAGCAACGGCATTAGGATTAGGCAGTGTTTGGATTAATTATTTTAAACCAGAGGTTATAAAAGAAGAATTTGCACTTCCTGATAATCTTGAACCCATTAACCTTCTTGCTATTGGTTATGCAGATGAAAAACCATTATCACCAGATCGACATAAAGATACGCGGAAATCGTTGGATGAAATCGTATCTTATGAGAAACTATAAAAAATAGTTAAATAGTACAATTTGCAAACAGTTAGTTTAAATACCTTTTAAACTGACTGTTTTTTTTAGATGAAAATATAGCTACTATCGACAATATTGGAAATGTAATCTTTGAAATTATTAGCTGAGAAGCATTGCATGCCTTATGAAGATTGACAGTATATATCCCTAGTATTATAATATAAACCACATGGTATGGACTACGTGGTTTGTATTATAAGAAAGGAGTTATTGATAACAATGAAAGAGAAGTCATTTGAGAGAAAAACACAATTGCTTCAATCAGCTTTAGATGAATTTTCATCGAATAAGTATGATGACGCTTCATTAAATAGCATCATTAAAAATGCATGTATCAGTAAAGGAACATTTTATTATCATTTTAAAAATAAACAGGATTTATATATATATTTAATAGAGTATTCCACGAATATGAAATGGGAATTTATTCATAAACGAACAAGTGATTTAAATGAAAATTTCAAGAAAATGGATATTTTTGAGATGTTTAAATGTCAGGCGAGAATAGGTGTAGAATTTGCAATGGAACACCCCAAGTATCATAAGTTAGCCAAGATGCTGGTAAAAGAAAAGGGAAATGAAATTTTTGATGTGATTAAGGAAAGATTAGAAGCAGGTTCAGAGAAACTACTTGAAATGATAAACCAAGGCATAGAAAAAAGGCGATTTTAAGACGAGCTTTCCAAAAGATTTTATTGTCAAAACAATAAGCTTTATGTTTACTCATTTTGATGAAATATTTTATGCTGATGGGGTCATGGTTTTAGAAGAGACCCTTGAAAATCTAAACAACTATGTAGATTTTATGAAGCATGGGTTAGGTGCATAATCAAAATGCGATTTTAAAGCTGGTTTATCTGATTGGAAATCTCTAGGAGCATACCCTGTTTATCATTTCGGATAGTTGTATACCGCCTACTCCAAAATTTGCTTTCAACCTTCTTTCCATATTAGATCATGACATCTCCCAAATAGGGTAGTTCTAGTCTAACTGAAGATGGAGCGTAATACTTGTAAAAAACGCGACACGATTATATCATTATGGATAATTTAAAAGAAGGTTGTTTGAGAGAAGATGTAATCTACATGAATACTTTGGTTTTTTACATATGCTATGATAATGGATATGTTGTTTTTACTTTGTAGAAAATTATAGCACCAATACATGGAATGTTCAAGATGAAGAATGGGTGTGGTAGGTGATGAATTTTAGTTATTGAGTAAAAAAAGGAGGCAGAATTCATGAATCAGCCAGAATTGGTTTTAGATATGAAAGCAACTTTAGGTGAGGGTCCTTGTTGGGATTCAAAGGGACAAGTATTATACTGGATTGATTGTTTAGAGAATCACATACACCAATACAACCCAAAGACTAGAATCAATACGACCATGGAAACAGGCAAAAATATAGGGTGTATTGCAGTAGCAAAATCGGGTGAACTTATAGGAGCTCTTCAAGATGGTTTCTATCGAATAGATTTTGATAAACATCGTATGACACATCTAGTCGACCCAGAAGCCCATAAACCAAATAATCGGTTTAATGATGGAAAATGTGACAGTGAAGGGCGGTTGTGGGCAGGTACCATGTCCATGAAGGATAGTGACCATGATGATACTATACCCCATGGGAGTCTTTATATCTTAGATCCCTCATATCAGGTACAGAAAGCCTTTGGTAATGTAACAATTTCTAACGGTCTCACTTGGAGTCTAGACAATAAAGTTATGTATTACATCGATACACCTACTAAAAAAATAGCAGCTTTCGATTTTGAGGCAAGAACAGGACAGTTAAGTAATAAACGTTATGTTATTGAGGTACCTGAAGGAGAAGGAAGCCCTGATGGCATGTGCATCGATTCTGACGGTATGTTATGGGTAGCAATGTGGGGAGGTTATGCTGTAAACCGATGGAATCCGATCACAGGGGAACTAATGGAAAAAGTCCATTTACCTGTCTGCAATGTGACTTCCTGTGCCTTTGGTGGAGAGAATCTTGATGAGCTTTATATCACAACCTCAAGCATTGGTGTAGAAGGAGAAGAAAAAGTCAAGCAGCCTTTTGCCGGAGGATTGTTTAAGACTAAACCAGGTGTTCGTGGGTTGCCCATGCATACTTTTGGTTAATTAGGATGCGCTTCAATTAGCTTTAGATGAGGTTTCATCTTGATGTTTCATAACAATGGTATCTAAAAAGATTAAACTACCGAGAATGGTGGTTTTTTTTGTTTATTTAAGGGGTTTATGATAAAGGTTTTAAACCTCATTGACAGGGGATAAGAGTAATGTTATAATGTAAACCACAAGGTCTAGACCAAGTGGTTTATAAAAAGAAAAATTCTCAAATAATAAAAAATGGTTAGTTCAACAATAAGAGAGGTGAGTATGATGGGGAACATCAAACGCAAAAGATATGATTTAATTTTCGCTGTCGTTGTTGGTTTACTTACAGTAATATTCTTCATTTTATTTTTTACAAATAATGCATTTTTTAATTGGGCTTTTGAACGTCACCACAATCAATTAAGCTGGTATATCCGACCATTATTTTTAATTCCATTCTGTTATTTTGCATATAAAAGAAGTTGGGCTGGCATTTCAGCTACTATTTTTTTACTGATGACAAGCATGTTCTGGTTCCCAAAACCTGAAACATCAAATGAATTAGTTAAACAATTTTTAGCTATGGAAATGGAATACTTAATGGGTAGCTGGGGAACATTTAAAATTCTGGTTACACTTATTATTCCAATATCTTTTATTGCTTTAGGTATGGCATTGTGGAAACGTAGTTTATGGTTTGGTCTATCCGTTGTTGTGTTTATGGCTATAGGCAAAATGATATGGAGTGTTACAGAAGGAGGAGAATCTGGTCAATCCATTTTTGTTCCTGCAATTATTGGTCTGGTGATTTGTATAGGGGTAATTTACTTCGCGTACAAGAAACTTGAAAACCAAAAGAAGCATAAATGATTACTTAGCAAGGAATTTGTAGACAATAATATGTATGGTGATCTGTCTAAAGTGAGGAGTGAAGTATATGGACAAAAAAGATTTGTTTAATAACAGGAGCAAATTCAGGAATTGGTAAGGCTGCCGCTATACAAATTGCTGAAGAAGGATATCATGTAATTCTTGCTTGTAGAAATAAAGATAAAGGAGAAAAGGCTTTAAAAGAAGTAAAACAATCAAATGAAAACAATTCAGTTGAATTAATGATCGTCGATATGTCTTTACAATCTTCAATCAGGAAGATGGTAAGTCAATTTCTAACGAAGTATAATACATTAGACGTACTTATCAATAACGCAGCATTGTTTGATATTACACAAAAAAAATGTATTGATGACCAAAGAAGGCATTGAAAGGATATGGGCAACTAATCATCTTGGTGCTGTATTATTAACTGAACTTCTACTTGAATCCTTAGAAAAAAGCCACCAAGGTCGGATTATTACAATTGCTTCAAAGGGTTTAATTGTTCATCCATCTATAAATGTTGATTTTGAAGATCCAGAATTTCAAAAGCGTAAATTCAATGTTTCAAAAGCATATTATCAATCTAAAATAGCTCAGGTTATGTACACGTATTGGCTTGCTGAGAAATTGAAAGATACAGAGGTTACAGCTAACTGTATACGTGTAACAAATGTGAAAGTGGATATCAGTCGCTATCCTAACCTTTCCAAGATTGCAAAATTTGCATACACTCTAAAAAGTAAAAAATCCATATCTCCTGAGGAAATGGCAAAAACATACACCTATTTAGCTACCTCAGATGACGTGAAAGAAGTGTCAGGCAAGTACTTTGATGAGCATCATAAAATAGTCAAATCTTCCCCATATAGTAATAACAGTGATAATGTCCGTAAAGTTATGGAATTTACAATGCAGTATTTGGATATTTAAGATATTAATAAAATAAGATACAAAGTGAAAACTTTAAAGGGGTCTCGTCAAATAGTGAAATCTATGGAGAGCCTCTTTTTTTAGTGAAAAGAAGTATGTGAGATGAGAGTATATGCTTAATACATGAGCATATCAATTTCCGTAGAAATAAGAAAAAAAATAGAGAACACTATTGACTATTCATTAAAAAGTAATATAATGAAATTAAACATGTTTAAATCATGTTTAAAAAAACAGATGTTAGGAGGTTATGTATGGATAATATGAATATTTATTATTTTTCAGGAACAGGTAATTCATTATATGTGGCAAAAGAACTACAAAAAAAGAATGCCTGAAGCAAAGCTTACACCAATTGTAAGCCTTTTAAACAAAGATGTTATAGAAACGAATGCAGAAGCGGTGGGTTTTGTATTCCCCCTTCATGGTATGACCATTCCTATTCCTGTAAAAAAGTTTATTGAAAGGATTGAATTAAAGTCAGCCCAATATACCTTTGCAGTAGCAACACGAGCGGGTACCAAGTGCATGGCTTTTACCAAAATCAATAAGATATTAAAGAGAAAAGGAAAACGTTTAGATGCCCATTTTAGTCTAAATATGGCAAGCAATGATCCAAAATTTAAAGACTATGACGCCCCAACACAGGAAAAAATAACAGAAATAGAACGTAACATTCAGAATCAGCTTGATTCAATTGAACCAATTATTTCAAATAAAGAAGTATGTCAAGAAAAAGATTCGAAAATTATTCATCCATCTAATTGGGTATTAAATCAGCTCGTTCTGTTAGGTATGAAATATGCGGAATATGATGGTGCAAAAGATTATTTCTATTACGATTCAAAGTGTATAGGTTGTGGTATATGTGCAAAAGTTTGTCCATCCCAAAAAATAAAAATAATAGATAAAAAGCCCATATGGCAAAAAGATACTAACTGTTATTTTTTGTTATGCTTGTATTAATTATTGTCCTAAACAAGCTGCCCAAATAAAAACCAAATGGTATATGAAGTCATATACAGATAAAACGGGACGATACCCACATCCATATGCAACAGTAAATGATATAGCTCAACAAAAATGAAATGGAGTTTTAATAGTTGATAAGGATAATCTTATAATTGGTGAATACTAGATGATCATACTAATTTTTATATAAATGAGGAAGGTAAACTTGTCATTGTATTTAATGAATATGAAATTGCAGCAGGCTATATGGGAATGCCTGAATTTATTATGGATACATCCATTTTCGAGAATAACATTTCGAATTCAGGGTACTTAGAATAGTATATAAGATCTTAGATAGAATAAGTCACCTACATAGAACAAAAGTAGGTGGCTTTTATTTTTTAATCGATTCCGCTATAATAGAAAATAAGATTAAGTCATAGGGTTAAGCATCATAAAAATTGTAATAATAAGGGAAAGCTATGAATAATATTGACTTTGTATATAAAGAGGTGAAATCATGATCAGGTTTATAGAAGAGTTATCCATGAATGCATGGCCAGCGTTACAAACATATTTATATGATGGATGGGTGCTTCGAGTTTCTGGTGGATATACGAAGCGAGCTAATTCAATTAATCCACTATATAGCTCTCATATAGAATTAAACGAGAAAATTGAATACTGCAAAGCATTCTATGATGAGTTGGGGTTGCCAACTATATATAAGATTACAGTTAACAGCAACCTGGGCGTATTGGACAATAAATTGGAAGTTTTGGGTTATAGTAAGGTAGATGAAACATCTATAAGAGTATTGGACTTGAATAGATGCCAGCCAATCATGAGTCCAACAACAGAAGTTTCATATGAATTAAAAAAAAGAGTGGGTTGATGGATACATAAAGAGCACTAAAATTGAAAAGGAAAGCACCAAGGAAGTATTGGAAGCTATGTTAAAAAAGCATCATTGGCAAAGTTATATGGATAACACATAAGGAAGAAGGAAAAGCTGTGGCCTTTGGATATGGTGTTATCGATCAAGGATATGTGGGTATATTTGATATTTATGTAAATGAATCTAATAGAGGTAAGGGTTATGGAAAAGCAGTCATGCATAAACTATTTGCTGAAGCAATAAAATTAGGGGCGAGTAAAGCATACTTACAAGTTGTTGTAGGTAATAAGGTGGCAGAAAACCTATATGAAAAATTAGGGTTTAAAGAGGTTTATCGCTATTGGTATAGAAAATTATAATGGATGCTATTAGAAAAAATGTACCCAATATACTATCAGGACTTAGAATACTGTTAGCGATCATATTAATGGTAATAAAACCATTCAGTGTTATGTTTTGGATAATATATGCCATATGTGGAGTGAGTGATATGATAGACGGTTATATTGCTAGAAAAACGAACTCAACCAGTAAGTTGGGAGCTTTACTAGATAGCATTGGAGATATGCTTTTCATAAGTGTTATGATTATCATTCTCTTGCCCATATTAACCATTCCAACAGGTTTAATGGTTTGGATCGCATTCATAGCTTTTGTTAGGATTGTATCGCTAGTAATTGTCTATTGCAAATATCATGTATTTGCTATCCTTCATACCTATGCAAATAAATTGGTTGGTTTACTATTATTTATTTTTCCGTTTCTATATAACTTTATAGATATATCGATTATAGGAACCATCATCTGTATCACAGCAAGCATTTCTGCTATGGAAGAATTAGTCATACATATAACGTCAGATTCGTTGATAAGAGATATAAAAGGTATCTATTTAGTGTACAAGTGTAAAAAATAATTTTCTCTCCCTTGTTGTGACTGTGTTCTTGGAAGCAAACAAAGTCATGGCTCAAAATATGATGAAAAAAAATAATCAATGAAGGAGTTTGATACATATGAAAGAGTATACGGGTTTTATCCCTCCATGTGGCATTTATTGTGGTGGCTGTCCTAACTACAAAAGAGACAAAAACCCTTGCCTAGGTGCAGAAGACCATTGTAAGAAAAGAAAATGCAAAGGTATTTATGTGTGTTGTGTAGAAAAAAAAAGGTCATCAATATTGCTACCAATGCAAGTCATTCCCCTGTAGTCGATTCAAGAAATTTGCAGAGAGCTGGTCAAAATTAGGCCAAGACCTGATACACAATCAAGAACAGTTAAAAACAATGGGTGAAGAAAAATGGTTGAATATGTGGCATAAAGCGTGAAAATAAATTTTTTCCACCCTTGTTGTGACTTTGTCCTTGTAAGCAAACAAGTCATGGTGCAAAATATGAAAAATGATATTTGTAATAAAAACCATTTGACAAAAGGCAGTTATGTACTTTATAATAACTATACGACCGGTCTAATAATATAATATGCGGAGGACAAATTTATGAGAGATAAGATTAAGGATATTCTTGAGAAACATGAACTGTTAAGATTGGCTACTTTAGATAAGAGTGGTTTTCCTAATGTAAGGTCAGTTGATTTTGCTATTGACCAAGAGAATGAATCACATATTTATTTTACAACATTCAATAAGACTAGAAAAGTTGCAGAGATAGCGGAAGATAATCGTGTTTATGTCGTTGTAGATAAGCCAGCTATGAACATAGAAGAATTAGCACAAGTAAAGTATATAAGAGCTAATGGAAAAGCTTTCAAGGTAGAGATGCCAGAGGAAATGCAAAAAGCTATGGGTCTATTAATTCAAAAATATCCATTCATACAGGAGCTACCTGGTGACCCATCCATGATGAGTATTTATAGAATAGAACTTAATGAGGTAGAAGTGACAGACAATAGCCTTGGATTTGGTCACGTGGATAAGTATAGCTATTAAAAAATTGACAAGTGGAAACCTTATTAGTTATAATAAACACCAGAGAAAGTATATGGTGATTATATGAATAAGAGAGAAGCAATTATTATGACTGCAGCTCGTTTGATTCATGAACAGGGCTACCATCATGTAGGCATTAAAAGTATTTTGGATGAATTATCCATTCCAAAAGGTTCTTTTTATCATTATTTTAAAAGTAAAGAAGATTTGGGCTTGGCAATTATTGAGTTGTATATGAGAGATACCTCTAATGGCATTAACCAGAGTGAGAAGACCTTAGAAGGGTTAAATAAATTTTTTAATATCTTTTTTAATCGACTTATTGAGTTACACCTTAAAAGAGGATGTCCTTTTGGAAATCTAATTATAGAGTTATCAGATGAGAATGAGTCATTTCGGCTGAAACTTAAGGAATTGTACACGATGATGACGACTTGGATAACTGAAATTCTGAGAAATGAATCCATTGAACATCCAGAAGAAAAAGCGAAGGCATTATTTGCTGCTTTTGAAGGTACCATGTTGACATCAAAATTAGATAAGGATCCGATTCATTTTGAGATATTTAATCAATACACTTTTCATGCAATCATTCAAGCATAATAAAATAAAGTGAAATGAACATAAAAATACCAGAGAGGTCTATGCATATATGTATAAACCTCTTTATGTTTTTCAGTGTGTTATAATAAATAAAGGGTAATAATGTGAATAAGCATCATGCATACCTATCAGAGAGGAGAAGTGAAATGAACATTGCTAAGTTAAAAGAAGCAGAAAAAACATTTTTTATGGAATACCCACAGGGATTTGATACACCTGAAATGGTTGAAATGAGCAAAAAGCATAAGATGGACAAACTTGTGGATTTTGCTAGAGAGAAATTCGAACCTTCTGCATTGAGTCAAGTGGAGGAATCAGCCGAAAATATGATCAAAATGGTTACCCGTTCGTCTATGGTATCGCTATTTGAAAAGCCTAAGTTTCGCGATGCTGTAAGAGGTATGAGTATGGATAAGAAGAAGGTTCTTGTGGAAGGATTAAAGGAATTGATTCATGGTGACGAAGAGAAGGGCTTTAACCAAATTCTTGATTTACTATCCGAGTACAAATTAGCTAAATGGACATTGCTAACTGTTTTTTCGCTGTTACTACTATCCAGATGAGGATCTATTATTCAAACCTACAACAGTGAAGAATGTGATTAATAAATATGAGTTAGAAGGACTCACCTATAAACCAAGACCAAGTTATGATTTTTTTGTAAAATATCGTCAGGCTATTAATGAAATGAAACAAAAAGTAGATGCTTCATTAGCACCAAATAATGCTGCATTTTCAGGATTTTTAATGATGACCATGGGTATGGAATAAGATGGTGACTTATATCAAAGACAAGGGGGTCTCATGATTGTTTTACTTTTATGAGATAGCCCCTATTTGAGAAACCTTAAATCTTATACATTATAAAATATCTTTTATGTTTATCAATGTTTCTGCCCATTAATGTTCATCTATAAATCTATCCAATTCTTCGTGCCATGCATCGGGATCAAACGTACCGATTGTTGTATTGGTATTAAAAAGAAGATCAAGAATATAGCGAGGTTTTTTACCACCGTTGTGCATCGATTTGATACAGGAAACACAGTATACAACAACATCATCACAAGGCATACTATCAGCGCGTTTTTTCATCTGTTCCTTAACTTGTGATACAGGTAAAATACCATGAGAACTATCACCGCAACAGATAGACCTAGTGCGTGTATTTATGGGTTCGATTATGCTAATGTTCATTCTTACTAGAAGTTCTCTTATGGCAATATGTACCCGTTCTTCCAGCGAGTGGGGCAAGCGTCCTGAATAGACATTTCTATACCTTCATAATTTGGAAAAGGGAAGGTTTTACTTTCAGCTAATATTTCCAATAGGGATACAGTGGATATACCCTCATACAATGTCCTATATCTTTTATCACATCCTGAACATGTATTAATAATCTGTGTATCCTTTTCTAGAGTAGGGTCATGTTTACAGCATATTAAGTGATTTTGAATTTGACCCATTTCACTATTCAAAAAATTCAAGTATTTTCTTAGCAAGTTCTGGTTTATAAATCATAAGTGCACATCCTGGAGCATAAACTTGTTTCATTATAATGCCTCCTTATGGTTTTACTGTGAGATTATTTAATCATATAATAATCCCAAATAAAATAAAAGCGATTTTCGGCCATTACTTATCCCATAAAAATTCTATAACTTGTTGGTTGAAATCCTTAGTTTCTTCATAAGCGCCATGACCAAGACCTTTATATATGACTAATTTACTATCCATTATCCTTTCGGCTATTTCTTGGGATGAATTTTTACCTACAACATTATCACTATCTCCACCAATTACAAGTGTAGGGCATTTAATCTTATCAAGCTCCTTATAGGCGTTATGCCGTATACAAGCATCAGCCTGTATTAAGAATCTCTTATATGATTTGGGCTTACCTATTCGGCTAATGATAGGGTAAAAAACTCTGTATTTTTTAAGCTGTTTATTAGTAAAGGTTTTTTCCATAGTATCAATCATAAGTGTTTTATAATCATTTGATTCAGCCATTTGTATCCAACTGTTTACCACACGCTGAACGGTTTCATTTTGCCTTGAAACGGATACCCCAATGATAAGTTTTCTAACCATTTCAGGATAATCAATGGCTAAATATTGAGCAATCATGCCACCTTGTGATACGCCCATTACATAGGCATTTTGAATACCTAGTTTCTCCATCACACGGTTTTGGTCCTGTGCCATATCTCTTGTACTATACCCTTCACTTAGTTGGTTTTTTTTCTACTAAAAACATAGATGGTAAATTTTTTTTAGCAAACTGCTTATAATAGTTTGCAAGAACAAACGCCTGCCCTTTAACTGTTTTAAGCCCATCACTTAGTCCAGGTAGAATAACAAGTGGCGTTTGCCCCCTTCCGAAAACAACATAATCCATATATGTTTCACCAATTATAACGTTTCTTCCTTTTGCACCGTACAACATACGCATCTCTCCCTTATTATTTGCATAATCCCTCTTTTAATAGGGTCATATAGTCTTGAAGCTGTATTAAGTACATTTCTTGTATACGATCAATATTATCCTCTACTGCTATTTCACGAATGAATGCTTCATTAAATCCTTTTAAAAACCACTTTAAAACATCGAGAGTTTTCTTTTTATCCCACTTTAACTGGTCAGTGTCAATATCTTCAAATAAGCTGTAATAAAATCGATCACCAAAAAAGTGCATATCTTTTTTCAGTTTTTTTTATAAATATCGGAATGATCGTCAACAAAAGCTTTTTTGATAAGTGTATACTTGATTGGGTTTTTAATATACCAAGCAAACTCAATCTCTGAATACTTAGTAATTCTTTCAAACAAGTTCTCAGGAAGTGATGCAACATCTTCTTTTGACTCTGCTGTTAAATCATCTATTATATAATCCACAATATAAAAAATACAAATCTTCTTTGTTACTAAAATACTTAAATAGACTACCTTTACCAATACCAGCTTTTTTTTACAATGCTATTTGTAGAGCTTTCATGATAACTTTTTTCTGAAAATTCACTTAGAGCAGCCTGTGTGATTGTCAATTGTTTTTGCTTATCCAGTTCATAGAAAAGATTTCTTGGCATATTGTTCCTCCTCAGAGACCACGTGGTCATTGATAGTTGAAAAAAACGGTGACCAATTGGTCACTGACATAAGTGTAACATATTTTCGATTTTATATCAATGCACTTCTTATAATAAATTGAAAATGGATTTGCTTATATAGTAATTCAATTCATGTATAAAGAGATCATTTCTGGTATCCAGATTAGAAATATTATGCCACAAGCTTATACAAAACATTCTATCCCGTGCCAATGGCATAGTCAGAAAATGGGATGTGGATAAATTCTATGTTTAAGATACATAATATAAACTTAATATTATATTAATTTACATTAATAGTACAACTAGGTTATAATAGAATAATGAAATATTTGGAAAAACCTAAAGGAGGAATTTAGAATGGGATTTATGAAAAAAAACTCTTAAAGTTACAGCTGTTGCAGGAGCATCCTATGGTGGATTTAGAGCCTTCAAAAAGTATCAAGAATTAAAAGAGAATTATAAGGAAGTGTACTTATTCAAAACGAAAGCTAAAACTTACGAGGATGAAGAGTATGAAGGCGGCTCATATGCTACCATGTTCTCTGTTCTTGAAATGGATTTATCAGAAGCTACCATTGAAGAAGATGAAGTCACAATTGATGTCTATGGCCTATGTAGTGTCATTGATATCAAAGTTCCAAAAGGATGGAATATTGAAATGAAAGGCACAAGTAGCAAAGCTGTCGTTGACAATGGTCTTGCTTCCGAAGAACCTGAAAGTGAAGAGGAAGAAGTTGAAAAAATAGTCGACGAATTTGAAGAAAAGCCAACTGTAATCATTAACTACAAATTAACATGTGCTGTACTGTCTGTTAATGAAAAGAAAGATAAAGAAGAGTTGGAAGAAGAAGTTGATGTTGAGGCAGAAGATGTAGAGATTGTAGAAGAAGTTTCTGATGAAAGTATCATTGTAGAGGTTGATGATAGTGATGAAGATCAAACCACAACCGTAAAAGATTCTGATGAAGTAGTAAAAGAGGAAGAAACAGAGTAACCTGGCTTTTACATGATATAGTCTAGTAAATGATATGAGAGGAGCTTGTAAGATAAAGAATCTTAGGGGCTCTTTTTTTTGCCTTTAGTAGCTATGAAAATATATTTCGTTCTTAGTAAATAACCTACATAAATCCATATGCATGTTGTAGATAGAATTCTAGTATTATATAGTCTATAAGTGCCCTAGGAACAGGCGTAAAAATATACAGTTGTCAGTGTGGTTTTATATGTTTTGATTAAAGATAAAAAATAAAGTGCTTGTTCACCTATTTTTGTCAACATAGTATTACAAATCAAAGTTGAAAGCAAGTATCCAAGTGGGTATTATTCAACTTTTTTTTCTTTGCAAATCATGGTTCACTCTTCTATAATGAATATACTTGCTTCATTGTCCCATAGTAACTCAAAGCATAAATTTATATTAAAAAAAATATTTGATTTTCTATTCGAGATAATTTATAATAGAACATATGTTTGGGGTGATTTTTATTTTTTACTTGACAACTTTGCTAAATTAGTGCATGATATTGAGAAATACACTTTTTTTAGCCGTGGTTAGTAGACGCTTATAATAACAAAAGAAGGGGAGGAGACATAACATGTTTAGAATGCTTGGGAAATCATTTTTACAGTATAGGGGCTTACCCAAAGAGGTATACATACTCGCTATACAGAGATTTGTTAACTCTGTTGGTGGTTTTGTTCATGCGTTTTTATTAATGTTTTTAACCAAAAGAATAGGTCTTGAGAAAGATGTTGCAGGGATCTACATGACCATATCTGCTTTGGCTGGTATACCAGGTTCTCTTATATCAGGTTATCTTGTAGACCGCTACAACAGAAAAGTGATACTTATTACATCAAGGACTGCATCCGCCGTTATATTCATCATCTGTGGTTTTCTTGGTAATAGCATGATGATTACATATCTGATTATTGCATCAAGTTTTATCTGGAGTTTTTCAGCTCCCGCTAGTGGAGCCATGACAGCAGATTTGACAACGCCTGAGAATAGGAAACAAAGTTTTTCATTATTGTACTTAGGTATGAATTTAGGTCTTGCATTTGGATTTATGTTAGCAGGATATTTATTCGAAAATTATACAAGATGGTTGTTCTGGGGTGATGGTCTTACATCTCTTTTAAGTTTGTTACTAGTTGTATTTTTTATTAAAGATACTCGACCAAGTAGAGAACAGATTGACACGATTAATAACTCCAAAAGAGAGGGAGAAAAAGAAGAGAAAAGCAACGTATTTGTTGCCTTGTTAAAAAGACCTTTTCTTGTTGCGTTTGTTGTTATTAATTCCATATTAGGATTCGTGTATTTTCAACACGGCTTTGTCATGCCACTTCAATTAGAAGAATTATTCATTAATAAGGGTACTAAATTATTTGGAAGTGTTATGACGGTTAATACGATTATCGTTATTATATTCACACCAGTACTTATGCATTTAACAAAGAAAATAAAACCCATTATTAATGTGGGTATAGCTGCTATAACATATATTGTTGGATTTGGTATGTTAGCATTTGCGACAACACTATGGCCTTTTTTATATAGCTGTTTTTATATGGACGTCAGGTGAAATCATTGCCATGGTAAATACAGGGGTGTATATATCCAATCACTCCCCAGTTAACCATCGTGGAAGATTTAACTCTATGATCGGACTTATACAACATGTTGGCCGCGCATCATCACCTGCACTTATGGGAATGTTCCTTGTAGGAAAACCCATTGCCATAGGCTGGGTATTAACAGCAGGTGTTGGTATAGGTGCTCTCGGATTGCTTGTCCTACTATATACCAAAGAGCAACAACATAAGAAGCGTGCACAGAGGCAAGTTGTTTTACAAGAAGAGGGAGTAGCTTAATATAGATAGTAGGGTTGTATTTTACTTAGGTAATGTACAGTCCTTCTTTTGAAATAAACTGGGTTGCTCATAAAAGCAATATTGTAGTTAGATATTTTTCTACGATATTGGCTTTATTTGCTTTTATAAGACAGCTCTAACAAAAATAAGCTTTATAAATATGGTGTTGACCTTAACGCCACGTTAAGGTGTAAGATGTTTTTAGAGAGAAGGAGGCATAGCATATGATGCAGATAGGAGAAGTTTCGAAGACCTTTCATATATCCAATAGAACCCTTAGATACTGGGAAGAGAAGGGTATCTTAATTAGTATACGCAGGCATAATGGCTATCGCTATTATGATGATGTATGCTTACGAAGAATTAGACAGATTCTATTTCTCAGAAAGCTTAAAGTACCGGTACAAGACATAGAATCTATATTCAATACCCAAGCGCTTCATGTGGCAATTGATGTCTTAACAAGACATCTTGAGAATACAAGAGAAGAGGCAAAGTCGTTAGAAGCCTTAAGTATTGTCTTAGAAAAGTTAATCATGATGATACAGTCTCAGCAAGATCTTAAGGGTGCGCTTGCTTATATGGAAGAATCTGAAGATTTTATGGTTACTGCATTAAAAAATGCTCTCCAAATATCCCTCTCTGAAAGGATAGGTATCATGGATAAAATAAATACAGATCAAACATTACAGGTGCGTATTGTTCAGTTACCACGCATGATTTTTGCAGCATATCAAGCGGAAAGCGATAGCCCAGAGGATGACTGTACCAAAGTTATGCATGCTTTTATTCAGAAACATCAACTTGACCAAAAATTAGGTTTTAGGCATTTCGGATTCAATAATCCAGATCCAACCAAAGACAATCCAGTTTATGGTTATGAGATGTGGGCTACAGTACCGAAGGACTTAGAAGTACCAGCACCTCTAGTGCGAAAAGAATTTCATGGAGGTCTTTTTTGTTTCTATCCCCACAAAAATGAATGAGATCGGAGAACGTTGGGGACAGTTATGGGAATGGGTGCAGCAGAATAGAGATTTTGTCCTTGATTGGGCACCAGACCATGACAGAAGAGGGTTAGAGGAATGTATTGACTATGCATTTTTTATGCAAGACGATATAGATTTTAGTCAGAAACAATTGGATTTATTAATGCCTGTTAAAAGAAGCGTATAAGCGCATTTGTTAAAATAAATTCCATATGTATTCAATTAAAATCAGAACTTGGAGGGCAATTATGGTAGAATTAGTTAAATTAGAAAAAGAAGACTTGAATGAGTTAACAGATATAGCAATCAACTCATTTAGGGAGGACAAAAACATTTATGGTAATTTTCCACCACTAATTGATATTGAGCATAACAGATTACATTATATTGATGACGGTCTTACATTCAAAATACTAAGTGATGGAAAGATGGTTGGTGGAACTTTCATCTTTAATAATGGAAATAACAGATATACATTAGGTTCAATTTTTTATTGATCCAGCATTTCAGAACAAGGGTATTGGTCAACAAGTCATTGGTTTGATTGAAGCTGAATTTCCTGAGGCAAAAACATGGACACTTGATACACCCTATCGTAGCTTCAGGAATCATCATTTTTATGAAAAGATGGGTTATGTTAAAACGGATGAAATGACTCCTGATAAAAATGATGTTTTTAAACTATTTATATATGAAAAAACAATGGATTAAAAAACAAAGACTTTGGATACAAAGGACTCCTCAGTGTAGTTTCACTACCAACTGAGGAGTCCTTTTACCCTTATTTATACTTACTTGGTTTGTTCACGTGCGTGTTGTTTACCCTTCATTTTTTACTTCTTGTAGTATAGGAAAGTTCTACTTTCTATTTTCCTTGAAATCTCTTACGTAACGGAGTCACTTTGGACTTTCGTCTCTGATTCCTTTTGCAATAATTGATTCTTGAAAGCTTTAAGGTCTTTAGAGATATGATCGTTCTTATAATCACTGCCGTCATCATCAAATTCCTTAGCCAATAGTAGTGTGATAAAAGCTTCTAATGGATTGATATTACCTGAACCCTCTCCGCCCATGCTAACGAGGGTATTCGGTACCACTTGGATTTTACCTTTTTCTATAGCTGTTGTATATTTGGATACGATATCTTGTAGTACTTGGTATTTTGGCCCACCATAAGCTTTCACTTGTTCATTGATAGCGATGGCTTTACCTATACCCATCTTGGCTTCTTTTTCTGATTCTGCAATGGCTAATGCTTTGATTTTCTCTGCGTCATGTAACGAACGTTGATAAGCCGCTTTACCTGCATTGTCCTGAACTTCAATGTTAATTTCAGATTCGGTTAAGGATTTTTGTTGTTCTGCTTTGGATTGAGCTTCATTCAACTCTCGCTCTTTGACCGCTGCTTTTTCCTGTTGATTATAAGTTTCTATTTGTTCCATAGCCACTTGGCGGTCTCTAAGCTGGTCTAGAATAATTTCAATCTTGTTATCCTTCTTGGATGAAGACGGTGTTCCAATGAGTACTTCTTCCAGTTCAATGTTATAATGCCCGAACTTATACTTCATCTGGGTTGCCGCAATGTCTTGAATCTCGCTTCTTTCTTGTAGAAGTTGAATTAGCGTCTTACTTTGACCAATGTTTTTGAAATAAGCAGATACCATGGGGTCTAAGGTCTGGTCAACAAGCATCTTAATGTCACCAAAGCGTTGTATCACATAAGGTGCTTTTTTTATAATCAATGTGCAAGACCACTGATAATGGTAGAGACGGTTCAAAAGCATCCTTGGTTATAAGATTGACTTCCTTTAGATTTGTGTCAAATAAATGTTCACCGCCTTCATTGGATATCCATTTTAAGATAATGTTTGTTGTGGGTACTTCAACGATTTTACCTGCATAGGTATTAAAAGCATATTTACCTGGTGTTAATGGATCTTTCCAAACTCCCCTACAGCCTTTCTTAACCAATTCACCATGTTTATATTCTTTCCCTGAAGCATCTTCACCCTGCTCGCCGGTGTAAGAGATAACAACACCAACACTACCTACGGGTATAACGGTTTTATTAATTAACTCAATGGTTGCAAACATACGATTAATAAAATAAGTACCTTCAGTCAAGGTCTGGTATTGACGTCCTCGATAACCGCCAGCAGCTAGGAATTTGGTGATATCTTGGAAATTATTATGATAGGTGGATGTGTCCATACGGTTATCTCCAACGGTTGGAGCCACAATGTGATTTTGTGAAAGTGATGGTCCATCATGTACGGTTACCACACCGAGCAAATCATCCACACCTTTAATGATAATGGGTGTAAATCCTTTTCGTTCATGAATCTTTTCGGACATTTTTTGAATGGTCGCTGCATCGCCTTTTTCCAGTGGTAAGCTATAAATATGTTCTTTTGTAATAATGATAAACTGTGCCAAGTTAAAAGCGTATGTACCTTCACGAATGATGGAGCGTTGAATACCTTTTTGACCCCCATTATTTAAAAAACCAACCACATTTTGAAAATTATTACATTCTTCTACAACACGTCCTAGAGTCTGTGTCTCTGGCAATGGTTCCCCATCTCTTGCAAAAACATATGCAATTTCTCCTTGGGGTACAGTGACCAGTGGACAGATATGAACCCGATACATAAGCGGTGTTAGAAAATGAATACCTCCACGTAATACAAAAGGTTGGAAACCTGCTTCTTTGTTAAGAGCGATAATTCTCTCGTTAAGAGATCCACCAACAGACCACCATTTTTCAACTACGGCTACTCGGTTATTTGAAATTACTCGAAAGCCAATAAGCCATAGAACAACTAAGATACCAACTATACATCCTACTATTATAAGAACTGTTTGTAACATATTACCCCTTCTTTCCTTGAGATACGTCCCTCATCCATATAAAAGGATGAAATTTCTCATCAAACTGTTTTGCGCTATGATCGTTGCATTTCGTGATGACTAATGAATGCTACTGTTCTATATATAATAATTTAAAATACTTGCCTAATGCAGAAGCGTTAAACCTTATTGGAGTTAGGGATCATACGCTATATGAATGGAATCAATTTATATACCTTAGAAAGAAAAAAAAGACAACAAAAAAAACTCTAAGGAGTACTTAGAGTCTTGATCATGTCTCATCATCGATTCATTAACAAGCGTACTCTCTTTCAACGCTGACGAGGTTAGCTGTCGGGCTCGGACTGAAAGAGTATCCTATCCATCTAATGATGGAATTCGCCCCAAAAAGGTGGGTCCCCCGCTTCTTAGGAATTAAGCATGTGTTATTAAATTATGACTTAATAATACTCCTTTGATAAAAAAAGTGTCAATGGCAAAGGTGCACAATCATGACGTAGTTTACTACGTAAAAAAATAAAAGATATGCACAAAGGCAATTTGCCTAAACATTTATCTATAGCTTTAAATAAATGCGTTTATATGATATGGTATTTAATAAGGTATGAGAAAAAATAAATGAGTGAAAAATTAATATGGGAGAGTGTATGTTATGAGCAAAAAGGGAGTATAAGAATCAAAGAAAGCATTATAAAGAAGTTTTAGACCAATTAAAAGCGAGAAGTAACCGATATAGTAATATGCGTTTAATTGTTTTGTTTGCTGGGATTGCTTTTGCAATCTGGTCTTATGAGCAAAAAAAACTATATGGTTATAGCCATCTGCTTATCCATTACCCTGATCGTTTTTATAACACTTGTCGTCATGCACCACAAAGTTAATCATAAGAAAACATGGACGAGAGCTATGTATAATATCAATGACTACGGGGTTAAGCATATTAATGGCCAGTGGGGTGAACATGAGCAATCAGGAGAAGCTTATGTGGATGAACACCATGCTTTTTCATGGGATCTTGATTTATTTGGGAAACGCTCTTTGTTCCAGTGGATGAATCATACCAATACACCTATAGGTGAGAAGAAATTAAGGGATGCACTTATACGTCCCCATAAGACGAAGGAGCATATTACGAGACGACAGGAAGCTGTAGCAGAGCTTGCTACTAAGATGAAGTGGGTACAAGAATTTCGTGCTGTAGGGATGATGGAGAAAAAGAAACCTATTCAAGATGAGGCAGAATTAATTAAGTGGGGAAAAAAGGTTGATTCATTCTACCTACAAAAACCCTTAAAATGGTTTATTACGCTTCTACCTTTTATCACAATCCCTATCATTAGTATGGTATTTGTGATACCTGGGTTCATTAAGCATATTGCATTTATAGCCTTTATTATACAGTGTGGCATTGTTGTGCTACATTTCTTCACAAGAAGCCAACTCATGAGTTCTGTTGGAAATTACCGAAAGCAAATACAGGTTTATGAACAGATGATTCATTTATTTGAAGAAGAAACCTTTAAATCAGATTTGTTGCGAGATTTACAAAAGAAATTAAAGTATAAAGACAAAGAGACAGCATCCATGCAGATAAAAAAGCTTGATCGAATCATGGATATGATTAGTTTAAGATATCTTCAATTTTATTTGTTATTTGATATTTTAACCCTATGGGATTACCATTGTATGTTTGCGCTTGAGGGATGGAAATCTAAATATGGTCATGAACTAGATAGCTGGTTAGATGTTCTAGGAGAAATGGAGGCTTTAAGTAGTATAGCAACCATTACTTATGAACAACCAACGTGGATTATGCCTAAAATAGACCATAAACGTGAGGTGATAGCAGAAGCCATGGGACATCCTTTGATTAATGGTGAAGACCGAGTATGTAACAGCATAGTATTTGGTAAAGAGCGTACCTCTTTACTCATTACAGGATCAAATATGTCAGGTAAAAGCACATTTCTAAGAACCATTGGTATCAACATGATTCTGGCTTATGCTGGAGCACCTGTATGCGCCAAGTACTTTAGCTGTCCTATTATGGATATCTATACATCCATGCGGGTAAAAGATGATATTGATAACAAAGTATCTTCCTTCTATGCAGAGTTAATAAGGATTAAAAAGATTATACAAGCTGCCAATCAGGGTAAACATATTTTCTATCTATTGGATGAAATATTCAAAGGTACCAATTCTAGAGATAGACATATAGGTGCTAAGACGCTTATTAAGAAATTAGCAGAAGGACCTACATTAGGACTTGTGTCTACACATGATCTTGAGTTGGCGGAGTTGGCAGATGAGCCTGGATCAAAAATTGGCAACTATCATTTTCAAGAGTTTTATAAAGGCGATAAGATTTATTTCGATTATATGTTATACCCAGGAGTTTCAGATACCTTTAATGCTGTGTATCTCATGAGACAGATCGGGATTGATATTTTAGAATAGGTGCCATAGGAAGGTTATGAGGAGCGAGTACCATGATGAAATTTATAAGACGCGTATGGAGTGTTATTGTATGGACGGCTGGGTTATGGTTAATTCTGCAAGTCGTGAATGGTATAACGGATACGAGAAAAGAAATAGCTCCATTTCTAGAAGAGGAATCTGTTTTTACTGAGGTGAAAGAGGTTATTGACACTGTGCCTATTAATGAGGTTGCTGATGATGAGTTAATAAAGCTGTCACAGGAAGGAAACGAGGTACTTAAGGAAGATATAGGTTATAAACAACATCTGCAATATGCAAAGCAGTTCCTTACATCCAGTGGGCAATTAGCTTATAACGATTTATTAAAAAATATCATTGATCACAATACAGAACCCTTTGAAGTTACTACCGTTTCAAAAGATGAATTTATTCAAGCTTATTCAGCATTAATGAATGATGTCCCAGAGATTTTTTATGTAAAGTCTTTTGTGTATTACATAGATGAGCGTGATAGCATACAGTCAGCAAAAAAAATCATATACAATGTTACCAAAAAAACAACGTCAGCAAAAAAAAGAGAAAGAGATTGAACAAGTAGTAGAAGATCTTCTTGGGAAAGTCAATGATAATTGGTCTGATTATGAGAAGGTTAAATATCTCTATGATACCATTATTAGAAATACAACATATGACCTTCGTGCACCAGATAACCAAAATATATACAGTGTATTAGTGGGTAGGCGTTCTGTATGTGCAGGTTACGCTCGAACATTACAGTATCTTATGCATCAGCTGGATATGGTATCTATATATGTAACGGGCTATGCCTTAAATACTGAAGAAGGAAATATCGGTCATGCTTGGAATTTAGTGAAAATGGATGACGCTTACTATTACGTGGATGCCACGTGGGGAGACCCTATGTTTCGCTTGAAAAAAAATGCCAATAAAGATTTCATAGGATATGCTTATTTTGGTATTTCATCTGAGGAGTTAGCGTTAACCCATGTTTTGGATATGGACTATCCACTGCCCATAGCAGAAGGTACCTCAAATAATTACTATATAAAAGAGAAGCTATTAGTAGATCGAAAATCTGTTAAAGCGTTTATTTTAGAGGCATTAATACATGGTAATGCCCAAGGACAAATGTACTATTCCATTAAATGTGCGGATGATTATGAAGCTATTATAAACGAGATATTTAAGAATGGGTATATTAATAAGCTTATCAAAGAGGCTAATCATTCAGTCCATAGACCATATGAGGATGTTTTAGCTATCTATCCATCGGCAGATGCAAAAGTTATTGATTTTACTGTGCACTTTAGTGATGAAAAACAGTAACAGACTATCTTTATTCATTTTTCTTCCCTTGCACATACTATTTATAGATTGATATGAAGTCTGTTTTTTTTGGTATAATAGTCATGAGACATCTGGAATACGAAAGAGAGAGGAGAACAGCATGAGTTTACAGACCTATGGTGTACTAAAGTGCAAGGTTATCTCCATGAAAGAAGAAAGAGATAAGAAGCGACCTCATTATCATATACATGTACGAGCAGGTCAGGATGATTATCGGGTATCCATTAATATCAAATCATATGATGCCTTATCGGAAGTACTTTTTTACACAGATGAAGCATTTAACCATAGGGTTACAAAAGAGATAAAGAGATTTCCTTATGGTTTTTTTTATAGTAGGTATAGTGCCATCGATTATGTAAGGAGTCAATTAGGTTTTACACGTGAAGACATGGCTAAAATACCTCATGATCGACATGGACCTAACAATGACTTAAATGAAAAACTAAACAACCACATGACAGAAGCTATTGAAACGGATGCTGATGTTTATGTTTTTGGAACAAGGTGGAAGAGCAGTAATCATTGTAAAGACGATAGGGTATTCAATTTTAACCCTTCTATGGGTATCCATGATATTCATATGAATCAAGGTAATATAAGACACTGGAAAAAAGATGATGGCGTTTTTCAAGACGGTTGTTTAATCATTCATTATCCCAATGATAATAGATGGGTAGGGATTTTTTTTAGCATTTCAATCACAATCATGGGACACAGACGACTGCATGGGTCATCGTTTAAGACGAAAGGGATAATTCAATATAGAATTGAACGAAAAAGTATGAGAGGCTATCTTTGTTGATAGCCTCTCAGTTATTTTCAGCTTTATGGTAATTACATGTTAATGATTTCCCCAATAGCCATCACATGAACCGGATAGTCTGCCTTACTGGCAAATTCATTTGGGTCTGCTTGTATAGGTGGAAATGTATTATAATGCATTGGAATTAATGCTTTAGGTTTAATGAAGTTGGCTGCCCTTATAGCATCTTGTATATCCATGGTGAAATTACCACCAATAGGTAACATGGCTATATCTATATGTTCAATCTCAAGTAGTTGCATATCCATTGTTAAGCCTGTATCACCTGCATGGTAGATTTTTTTTGCCATCGTGTTCAATTACAAAACCGCATGGTGAACCACCACAGTAGATATGACCATCTTCTGTAATGATACCTGACCCATGAAGCGCTGGGGTCATCTTGATCACTACACCGTCAATAATCGTACGACCTCCTAAGTGCATTGGATGTACAGCAATGGACTCATGGTGAATAGCTAAGTAATTAGCTAATTCAAAGTTCGTAATGATTTTAGCACCTGTTTTTTTTAGCCAAAGTTACAGTATCACCTAGATGATCACCGTGAGCGTGGGTTAAAAATATATGTGTGAGAGTCTCGAAATCATCTAAGCTAATTTGGCATGCAGGATTACCTGTAAGAAACGGGTCAATTAGTGCTTGATAATCACCGCTTTCAATATAAAATGCGGAATGTCCTAAAAATTTTATATGCATCATATAGCTTGCCTCCCTATTTAGAATTAAAAATTTGGCTACTCATATGTTATGAAACTATCATAACCTGCTTTTTTAAGCATGTCTTGTTTAATTGTAGCATTCTTTTTCAGTCCATAAGTACCGGCAACAACACGATAACCTTTGTTGTGAGCAACGGCATAAGCGTCAAATTTCTTTTCTTTTAAAGTAGTTACCATCTTGTCTGCGTTAATTTTATCAGCGTATGAACCAGCGATAACACGGTAATAGCTCTTAGATGTTGTCGTTGATGATGTAGTTGTCTTAGTAGTTGCTTGTGATGATTCAGATGCTTTCTTTTCATTTTCATCTATTTTGGTTGTTAAGTTATCTATCCTCTCCTTTAATGAATTAACATCTTGATCTTTGTCATTTAGTCGAGATTCTAAAGCATTAATTTTTTTTCTTAGCATCCTCTAATTCTTGTTTGGTGGTATCATCTACAATAGTTACTGGATCACTAGTAGTTGGCTCGACTGGGTCCTTAGCCTTTTCTTTAGAACATCCAGTAACAGTTAATGCGCATAATAAAAGTGTAACCATTAATATTTTTTTCATCATTTAACTCCTCCTCTTTGAGTAAATAATTCTATATTGGAATTTATTGGTACATCTTAGATTATAAAGCAGTAGGCTGTCGATTACAATAATAAGATAGACCTGTTCAATAAAAAATAAGAAAAATGAAATAGTTTGACGAAAAATGGTAGAAAAAACGAATTAAAAAAAGATACAATACAAATATATGTATTGAATTATGCATTCTATCCTTTTAAACGTGCATTCTGTCAGGATTTATTGAAGAATGAATGAAAATAATATAATCTAGTAATAGGGTTACTATAATAATAGCTAATTGAATTGTATTATCATCAAAAAAAATGATAAAATATGGGAGAGATTAATATGTCTGAATTGTTAGTTAGATTAAACAAGGTGCAGGGAAAAGAGGAGCGAATATTTAGCGTCGCATCAAACATAGTAAGGATTCACAATGATTTTTTATCTATTAGAAATCAACTATCATCTGAAGTGACGCAAAGATCAAATATACTTGGACAAATTCAGAGAATAAACCGTAGTATAAAGACACTAGAGGGGGATATGAATAAGGCAGGAAACTTTCTAGGGGAGTCAATATACAGTTACATAAAAGCAGAAGAAAAACTATTGTTAGAAACGGAGCAACTAATAACCGGGTATAGCAAATCTGATACAAAGGGCTATACATTGATTGATGATAGGCAAGTATACGTAAATAAGAAGAAATCAGGTTTCCTAGACTGGATTGGATCTGGGATTCAATCGGGTGATACAGGGAATTTTATGAAAGCAGGTTATAAACAATTAAGCTCATTGTTAGGTTTTAAGTCCGAGTATGGTGAAGTTTTTTTATAATGGAACGCAGCTTGTAATTGGTCTGATTTCATTAGGATCAGGTTTAAAAGATTTACCCAAAGCATCAGTTAATATCTATAAGAACTTTCTAGGAGGAGTAAAAGTAACCCAAGGAGCTAAGACTTTTTTTCGTATTTTGCTAGGGAAGGAAGTACATTAGGCAAGTTTGTTTTTACAAACAGTGGAATGTTAGTAAAATCAACAAGAATATATTTGGATAAATTGGCATTAGGATTATCGCTTATTGGAGTTGATATGTTTAATATTTCTACATTATTTGATCAAGAGCCTGATGAAAAAGATGATGAGATTATTATCGATGAAAGGAATATTATATATGAGTAGGCTGAAATATTATTTAATAGCTTATGTGTTAGGCTATATCATGAGTTTGTTTAACTCAGGGGTCCCTAATCTCTATTATTTGATACCGATTAAATTATTTTCAATTGTTATGATGATTGTATTTGGTAATTTGTTTTATTACATATTGGAAGAAAAGAGCATTATCTTTGTAGCTACTTTTAGATGTATTAAATATGTTTTAATAAGTGTCGTATTGATTCTTATGGTCATGCTCTTTTCAAATTATATGCTGAGGTCTCATAATATTGATGTAACACCTTTTATAGGTATATAAATAGTTATAAAATGTTTTATAAGGACTGTCCTTCAAAGTAGATTGCAATGCTAGAGATCTCGGGGTAATACTTCATAATCCTAGGACACTGGCGCATATGCTTTAATGAGGACAGCCCTTTGTTTATGGCGGAAAACTTGACAAAATCTTAAAATATGCTTATGATGAAGTATAAAATTGGTAATGTAAATGTGATGGAAGGTATTTTTGAACTTTCAATTACATGAAAATATATGAAATTGTTAAATTTATATTTACATTTTGTCCATATCATGGTTTAATGTAATAAATAAATAAAGCTATAATGTGTTAAATGAGCTAATTCTAGCATTCTATATGCTTGATTACATTAAAAAAAATATGACCAAACACGATAAAGGAGGCAACATGAAACGATTAATGATTATTGACGGGTATGACTCATTAATGAGTTTAATGGAAACAGAAATTGCAATTAAAGAAACAAAAGACTACTTTGAGAAAGCTTTGGCTAATGCATTAAATCTTACACGTGTATCAGCACCACTGTTTGTTTTACCAGAGACAGGACTAAATGATAATCTTAATGGTATCGAGCGTCCTGTAAGCTTTGATATACAAGAAACTGGCAAAGTAGCAGAGATCGTTCATTCTTTAGCAAAGTGGAAGAGAATGGCTCTTCATCGTTATAAAGTTCAACCGGATAATGGTATCTATACAGATATGAATGCTATTCGTAGAGACGAAGAGATGGACAACCTTCACTCTATCTACGTGGATCAGTGGGACTGGGAAAAAGTAATGACAAAAGAACAACGTAAAGAAAGTTATTTAAAAGAAGTTGTTAATAAGATATATGGTGCTTTTAAAGATACTGAAAGTTACCTTTGTGAAAAATATCCTTTCCTTGGTAAGCACTTACCGGAAAATATTACATGCTTAACAACCCAAGAATTAGAAGATAAATACCCAGATCTTACACCTTCAGAAAGAGAAGACCGTGCAGCAAAAGAGCACTATGCTATCTTTATTATGAAAATTGGTGGAGCACTAAAATCAGGTGAGAAACATGATGGTAGAGCACCAGACTATGACGATTGGGAACTTAATGGTGATATCGTATTCTGGAACCCCATACTTAATCGAGCATTTGAATTATCTTCAATGGGTATTCGTGTTGATGAAGATGCACTTGAAAAAACAATTAGTTATTGCAGGTGAAGAAGAGAGAAAAGCATTAACATTCCACAGTATGATTCTTAACAAAGAATTACCCTATACAATCGGTGGTGGTATCGGTCAATCAAGAATGTGTATGTACTTCTTAAGAAAAGCGCATATTGGTGAAGTACAAGCAAGTATTTGGCCAGAACAAATGATTAAAGATTGTGATGCTGCTGGTATAAATCTATTATAGGGTAAGGAAGTTAAGAGCGTCATTCGTTAACTATTTAATAAATTAATTGACATAATTATGTAGATCATATAAGGGATTTCACATCATGATTGATGAGAGGTCCCTTATTCTTATGTGTAAGACGTTTCTCCTGACCTTAGCATCTTAAAAGTAACAAAAATTGTAGACTCACTTATAATAATATTAAGTATAATAATGTTGTCATAGGAGAGATGTATATGGATATGTTCGACTGTGGCATTTACTCTTTTGTTAATGCCATTACAATGAGTACGATTAAGTATTGGGCTAAAAATTCTTATCAACATATTGATGTTCTATTAGATTCTGCTGAGCCAAATAAAGCTACCTTAGAGGAAAGTTTTAGAACAAATATGAAGAGACTACATGGTTCTTTTCAAGCCATTCATGATGAGCTTGAGACGGTTAAGAGAGATACAAATGTGTATTATATGGTAAAAAGATTTTTAAGAGCAAATGATCATTTTATTACACTATTAGAACGACTAAAATTTGAAGGTTACAACGGCTACCCTATATTATATCAGCTTACATACCATATTTTATATGAGCAAATGTATGTAAAGGAAATATTTAAACCGTTAATGAATTCCCGGAATGTTAAATCACAAGATGTGGTTATAAATGCGAATTTCAGAAAAGTAGGATTGGGTACTAATCCTATACAGTGCATCTATGGTCAGCTATATTTTTGGAGTATAATAGGTGCTGAGCATCCATCTATTATTATGAATATTAGCCCAACTGAGATGAAGCAATTGCCTAAGAAGACAATAGATGATTTCAATACGATGACTCATCTATTTAATAAGATGACCTATAAACTTTCCAACATATATCCAAAACTAAACAGTAGAAATTTGGTTATTGTTTTGAAAGAATTTGAGACATTAAACAAAGAGTTTATAAAGTTATTAGGTGAACTATGGACCAATCCTCGATATTTACCTACAAAGGTTAAGGATAGCTTACCTAAATTATTCTTTGGCATTTTAGAACATATTATCAATGAACATAAATATGCAGATGCATTATGTCATAGAATTTTAGAAAATATATATGGTGATTAACACACAAGTCGTTTAGTGTGACTTGAAATTCCTAGGATAAGGCTGAGTTGAAAGTTGTCACAAATAAGCCATACTTTCCTATAATAGTATTAAGTCTATATATTGTTGTCATAGGAGAGATGCTTATGGATATGTTTGACTGCGGGATTTATTCTTTTGTAAATACCATTACTATCGAAACAATAAGATTTTGGGCTAAGAATTCTTATGAACATATCGAGGTCCTATTAAATTCTGCTAAGCCAAACGGTGCGATTTTACAAGAAAGCTTTGAAGATGAGATGAAACGGCTGTTTACATCATTTCAAAGTATTTACGATGACCTGGGGGGAGGTTAAACGAGACACTAACGTCTATTATATGGTGAAAAGATTTCTATCCGTTAATGACCATTTTATAGCATTACTTGAGCGATTGAAATTTGAAGGTTATAATGGATTCCCTATTTTATACGAGGCTACATATCATTTTCTATATGAGCAAATGTATGTAAAAGAAATTTTTTAAACCACTCATGTATACGAGAGATGTTCATCCACAAGATGTTGTCATTAATGCAAACTTTAGAAAAATGGGACTAGGGACGAATCCATTACAATGCATCTATGGACAGATGTACTTCTGGAGTATTATTGGTGCTGAACACCCATCATTAATTATGAATGTGACACCTGATGAGATGAAACAATTACCTAAGAGCACCATCAAAGACTTTAAGCAAATAACCAATGGATTTAATAGTATTGCTTATAGGCTATCTTCTATATACCCAAAACTTAACGAAAATAATCTAATGGATGTCTTACAAGATTTTAGAGAGCTTAATCGTAAATTTTTGAATCTTCTTTCACAATTTAAGAGTAATCCTCAGTATTTACCACCATTTCTAAAGCGACAATTGCCAAAATTGTTCTTTGGTGTCCTTGAACATATTATTGATGAGCACAAATATGTTGAAGCATTATGCAAAAAAATCATGAAGAGTCAATATGGTCAAGATGTATAGGGATATAGAAATACAGAATAAAGGGATAAACCGTCTTCTTATGGGTTCTATTGAGATGAAGACGGTTTGTTTATATCATTAACTAAACTTCCAGAACCAATCACTCACTTGTTGACATATTTCCTGAGCATGCCAAACATAGGATGAATGAGCATCATCAATGACATACATTTTCTTTTCACATGTAAGTGATTGGCCGTATTTCTTTAGATAATCTCTTGAGAAATATCGGTCATGTTGGGGTGCGAAAAAAAGTGTAGGACATGACACAGATTCTCGCATAGGACTATTTTTGTCTATAAATAAACCTAACACATTAACTAATAAACGTTGGTTCATATCAAAACCACCTGGAAACTTGCGGAGTAGTTCCTTATAAAATTCATTTTCCTTATCAGCATTTTTACCATTATAGCTTGGCGTAGAGAATTTTATCTTTTTATCTGGTTTTAATCGACTTACTAATTTTAAAAAGGGATATAATAATTTAAAGATCTTAGAATGTGGAAATAAGGATAAATCATTATAATTGGCTACACCATACTGAGCAAAGCTACTGATTTCTTTAGATTGAGACACATAACACTGAGCTAAGATACCACCTGTACCAGTACCTCCAAAAAAAATGAATTTTACCATTAAAATTGGCTTTTATATGACTAATACATAGCGAAATATCATCATTCAACGTTTTTATGGTGAAGTTTTTAATTTTACCATCACTTTTCCCAACACCTGATAAATCAAGGGCAAAAATATTAAAACCATACGTTGATAAGGGTTCATAACACTCTTTTAAATCGGTTACCGATAAGATTTGTGGTGTTTGTATGTATAGAATATTGGGTGCCGATAGGTCTGTCATAAAATGATCAACAAAAAGTTTCTCTCCATTAGCTTTCTCTAAATATAATTCATTCCACATTATAAAAGCTCCTCTCATCAGGAATCATATCCTGTTTAATTATTTATATGAATTGTAGTATACGAAACAACATGATATCTATAATGTATCTAACTATTACCTAGCTCATCAATAATCTTTTTTAAAGATATCTGATAGTTGGGTTATTTCTTGTTCTGATAAGATGCTTTTTTTTATTTTCTGTGTAGCTAATCGGTGCACTTCTTGGTCAAGAAAAACAGCGCGATTACCCAATTCAGTTAAGGATAATACAGAAACTCTTTTATCTTTCTCAAGTTTGCTTTTTTCGATATAGCCAAGTCTAATTAACTTATCTATTGCAATGGACACAGAGGATTTTGCAATACCAAGTTTCTGTGCAATTCCACTCAATGTTGGTTTTTCAAGGGTTGCAGTGCATTGGAGATAGAAACGTTGACTCTCTGTTAAACATATATCCTTGTTCTCATGATAGAGTTCATCTCTACATTTTTTCCCCAACCTCATGAAAAATCTCTGCACCATATAGGATTATTTCTTCAAAGTTCATCATAAAGAAGTGCCTCCTTTATTTTATTAGTTAGACTAACTAATTAAATTTATTGTATAGTAAAATATCTTTTTTTGTCAATAACCCATAGATCATAATTGAAAAAAAACAACATAGAATGGACACTGTAAACTATAAAAAACGTGCACAATGTAAAATCTGTCATTGAAACCAAATAGTACTATAATCATGGCTTTTATTTTGGGTGATAAACGAGTATAATAAGCAATATATAATACTATACGATTTGTACATAATCTTGAATAAATGCAAAACGCACGTAAATTCGACAGGAGGAAAGACATGATTAAAATAATGGCAGATTCAACTTGTGATTTATCAGCAGACATGATTGAGAAATATGATATAGGCATCGCACCTTTAACCATTAATATTGAGGGGAAGGCTTATCGTGATAGAATTGATATTACAGCTGATGACTTTTATAAAATTATTGAAGGGTTAGAGAAATACTCCACATCTATGCCTAGTCCAAGCGAATACTTAAACATCATAGAAGAGGCAGTAGAAAAAGGATGCAAAGAAATCTTGTGTATCTGTATGTCAAGTGGCACCAGTGGTTCTTATCAATCGGCTGAATTAGCAAAAGGCTACTATTATGACGAGCATGAAAATAGTGATGTAAAAATCCATGTAGTGGATTCGACGTGTATGAGTCATGGAAGCGGTTGGCTTATATTAAAAAAAAGTTGCATGATGCGTGAAGAAGGGGCTACTTTCAATGAGCTTGTTGAATGGAATGAAAAACATAAAAGTCTTGTAAAACACTTTTTTATCAGTTGATGACTTAGATCATTTGATACGTAGTGGACGATTGACTAACTCTAGTGCATTTATTGGAAAGATATTAAAAAATAAAGCCCATTATGACCATGAAAAAAAACCAGAGGAGCTATTGTAGCCAAAGAGCGTGGGCGTAAGCGGGTACTGAAGTTCTATGTCAATGAACTTACGAGAAGGATTGATGAAGATCATACAGATTTTATTATTATTGGTTATACATCTGATATTAAGTATGCTGAGAATCTAGAAGAACGTATTCGAAGAGAAACCGATTATAAGGTGAAAATATACATTATGCAGATGGGAGTTGCAGTTGGTGCTCATGTTGGTCTTGGTGCAGTATCCATGTTTTTTATGGAAAAAGGCAACCATCGTCACTTTGACAACTTACTGGTTAATAGCATGCATGGTTTTGTAGATAAAACCAATGAATTTATTGATAAGATAAAACATTAAAAAACTTGCAAAAGTATTAAAGAATAATCATATGTAAAAAGTGTAAAAGGGGGAGCAACATGGATGTCATATTTTATAATGGGCGTGTTATGACCATGAATAAGGAGCAGCCTTATGCGAGTGCTGTTTCTATATTAGGAAATAAAATTGCTCATGTTGGGGAAGATGAATCTATTTTGTCAGATCAAACAGATACGACAAAATTGATTAACTTACAGGGTAAAACATTATTACCAGGGTTTAATGATAGCCATATGCATTTACTAAACTTTGCCCATGTAAGTACGATGATTTCACTGGTTGGGATAAGATCCGTAGAAGAGGTTATTCAGAAAGGGAAGGCATTCTTAGAAAACGAGGTTGACTGTAAAGGTTGGATAAGAGGTCGAGGCTTTAATCAGAACTTTTTTAAGCAGCCTAGGTTGTTGGATCGCCATGATCTTGACAAGATTAGTGTGGATAGACCTATTTGTTTTGTTCGTGCTTGTGGACATGTTCTTGTGATCAATTCCTATGCATTAAAGATGCTAGATATTACTGGAAATACGCCCCAAGTTGAAGGAGGACATTTTGATTTGAATGATGAAGGGCAGCCAACAGGAGTATTTCGTGAGAATGCTATGGGATTAATCTATGACCATATGCCAGCTCCTTCTATTGATGAGATTAAAAAGATGATTGTCACGGCTTGTGGATTAGCCATAGAAGAAGGTATTACATCCATTCAAACAGATGACTTAGATACATTCTCTGGTCAACACGCCTATGATGTGTTACAGGCATATGAAGAGTTAAACCAAGAGAATGCACTTCCTGTAAGAATATATGAACAGTGTTTATTTGGTTCACTAGATCAATTTCAAACTTTCTTAGAGCGTGGTTACCGAACAGGTCAAGGTGATGCTTTCTTTCGCATAGGACCACTTAAGATATTAGCAGATGGATCACTAGGCGCACGGACAGCTTATCTATCAGAACCATATGCAGACGATCAGTCTACCTACGGTATTGGTAAACTAGCACAAGAAGAACTGGATGCCATGGTGTTAACAGCCCATGATCATGATATGCAGATTGCGATTCATTGTATCGGGGATGAAATTATGAATATGTCTTTTAAAAGTTTTGAGAAAGCCATAAAACGAAACCCAAAGCCTAATCATCGTCACGGAGTCGTTCATAGTCAGATAACAACACAGACATTATTAGATGCATTTAGAGATTATAATGTTCTGGCATATATTCAACCTATATTTCTAGATTCAGATATTCATATCGTAGAAGACCGCATCGGCATGGAACGAGCTAAGGACACTTATAATTTTAAAAGGATGATGGATATGGGTATTCATACGCCTTATAGTTCGGATTGTCCTGTTGAACCTTTTAATGTACTACCAGGCATCTATTGTGCCATAACACGAAAGACATTAAGTGGATATCCAGAGGGTGGGTGGCTACCGGAACAAAAAAGTCAGTATAGAAGAAGCACTCTATAACTTCACAAAAGACGGTGCTTATGCTTCTTTTGAAGAAGATATCAAAGGTTCTATAGAAGAAGGGATGTTAGCGGATATGATCGTCCTTGACCAGAATGTACTGGCTACACCAGTGGAAGAAGTCAAAGATGTAAAAGTAGTACTAACCATGGTAGATGGTAAGATTGTTTATGAATTTAACAAATAGAAATTATTAAATACTGACATATAAAGGTTCTCTATGCTATATACATCATAGGCAAAGGTTAGAGTAGTAGGTTACTCTGACCTTTGCCTATTGTTTTACGTGTGCCTATAGAATTAGGAGTTAAGAGTTAATGGAATTGTAATAATTAGGTCTTTTGTAACAAGTATTGACCATAATATTACGAGTTGTAATATTACTAATAATTATATAAAAAATGGAATTAAATTAAAAAATAGAACTTATTATTCTCTATATTACTTGTGTAATTACAAAATTAAGTATGTATAGCTACAATTTATTAAATATTATATGCTAAAAATGTAAATATATGTTAATATATAATTAAGGAAATATAAACAAATGTAATATTCAGTTAACAATTTCGTAATATTTAAATGGAATATTTATGCTATGATGAGATTGTCTTTTTATTCCACTTACAAAATTTATAACAGTTTTTCATGAATCATGATCATTATGATTAATAGGTGAAGTTATATCTAATGCAAGGTTAGCTTTTAAAAATTAATCATAATGAAATGACTCAAACAACACAATCAATTAATTGAAGGGAGGAATTATATGGAAAAAAGTCATGGCATAAGGACCATATATTCTAAGAGAATGATCACTTGGATGCTAACACTTGTCATGGTGTTAAGTATGGCTTTACCAGCTATGGGCAAAGAAGTACATGCACAGAATGAGGCTAGTGCATGGCAAACGGGTATTGAATATAGTGTAAATGATATGATAACGTTTAATGTAACATCTGACTGGGGTAGTGGACTTGTAGCAGAAGTTACCATTAAGAACAATGGAAATTCAGCAATTAATGATTGGCAATTAGCTTTTGACTTAGACAATGCTAAAGTAGTTAGTTTATGGAATGGCTCTTATAGTCTTACAGGACAAACCCTGACCGTTAAACATGCAGGATGGAACAAAACCATTGAACCCGGTAAGTCCATTAGCTTCGGTATGACATTAAGCTATTCGGGACAGTTTAACCGTCCTACAACGTTTAAGTTAAATGGTAAGCCAGTTGACAATGGTGGAAATAATGGTGGTATAGAAAAAGAATACGCAACTGTAAAGGTTACTGTTGAAGAACCAACATTTGACCAGAGTTTATTTACACCTTCTATCTCCATTGATGGTCAGTCAAAAGATGTTTCATTTGGACAAGAAATTGAATTTAAAGTTGAAGCAGGTAAAGAGCTTCAGCTAAGCGCAAGTAGATATACACTCGGGGATAAAGCTTATAAAGCTGTAATTAGCGAAGATAACTTTATATTAAATAAAGATGAAAAGAAATGGGTTACCATTACATATCAAGAGAAGGATGTTGAACCCACTGTTAATCATTATGTAGGATACTTCCAATCGTGGTCAGATAAGTGGGCTTCCACAGGCAAAGATACGCATTTAGCTAATTTACCCAAATATGTGAACGTGGTAATGCTAGCATTTGTTAAGCCAGATATGAGCTATAAGGGGAACTTAAACCTAAGCGGTACGGGTCTAGAGTTTAGTTATGATGGCAAAGTGCTAAAAGAAGCCATTGCGTATTTAAAAGAGAATAACCCTGATACAAAAGTTATTGTATCAATCGGCGGGTTAACTTATACAAACTGGGCAAATATGAATTTTGACGATATAGCTAAGTTCGTGAAAGATTTCGATCTGGATGGTGTGGATCTGGATTATGAACCAGCAGGTGGCTTTAACACATCTTATGATGCTAATGGTAAAATCACGTATGCTGGTGCAGATGAATATGTAAGTATCATTCAAAATATGCGTCGTGGGTTACCCCGTCCTTATATTTTATGTGCAACGGCTTGGAGTGTCGGTGCATATGGTGAAGATCAGTGGAAAGATGCTAAGCCAGGACCTTTTGCAAATACAGGCATGATGTTACCTATCTTTAGAAGAGTTGGAGAACAGTTAGATATGGTTAATGTCATGGGCTATAACGCAGGACCATACGATCCCATTGATGCATTAAAAGCTTATAAAAATTATTTTGATGGACCTGTCAATATGGGTGTCATGGTGCCTCCAGAAGATTGGGGTGGGCACGTATGGACAACCGATAAAGTGGCAAAAACAGCAAAATATGTTCATGATAATCAAGGGGGAGGTATGATGATCTGGAGTTTACAGAGAACACATGCTAACCCAACATATAGCAAGCCGGATAATCAAATGATATCTACTTTGATTGCACAGCAATTAGGCTTACCAGAAGCTACCAACCCACTATTTCCATTAACAAACAGCTCTTACAACCCACCATGGGGTAATGAGTATCCTCTACCTGATGATGGGAATAGTGGTGGTAATGGTGGCACTGATAACAACGGTGGACAACCAAGTAACGGTGATTTAAAGGTTGATATCAATGGTTTAACCGTTGAAGGTATCCATCATAAGGACACAACAAATAGTTTTTCTACAGATTTTGTTGTGAAAAATGATAACTTGGCTTACAAATGGGATGCCAGCATGTTCAACTTATGGGGATTTAGTTTTAAAACATCTTCAAAAGTAAAGAACATCAGTGGTGCAGCTTCATTTGAACAAAAAGATGATATGGTAACCATTAAGCTTAATCCTTGGGAAACAGTTATTGCCATGGGTGAAGCTAGAAATATAACGGTCAACTTTGATAAAGAAGGTAGTGACATCTATCCTTCAGATATCCAAGTTCAGTTTATGAGAGGACAGGATATCTATCCGACAAGACCAAGCTTGCCAAGTTCATTTCAAAAAGAAAAAGCTGATATAACAGCAACGGACTTAATCAAAAACACAAGGGATTATTATAAAGCACAAGTTACACCCATCACAGATGGATTAATCTTATATAATAGTCCATCGGATACACAAATAAACATTGGTTTAGCCAGTGATGTGTATACTAACTTAACAAAGGGAATTAAAATGTGGGTACCTTCTAAGTATGCAGCAATGGCATTGGGTTTTGCTCAAGAAGTATATGGCATTAATCCAAACTATATGGCTGCCCTTGGAACAAAAGAGAACTTCTCTTTTGGGGTATATGAGAGAATTGAGGGAGCATTTAATTACCCTGTTCAAATAGATGGAAAAACATGGTACTGGGGTATGACTTCAGGTTCTATTGATGGACCTTACCAACAAGAAACACCTAACTTTAATGAAGTAAAGGATTTCTTCCCAGATTCTTTCCCAGACGGTGCACAGCATGACGATTATACATTTGTACAATCGGTGGATGATAAGAAATTTATCAAAGCAACCATTGCTTCAGCAGCTAGTCTGACCATGACGAGAGAATTCATGTATGCTGTGCCATCCTATAGGTTCAAAGACTTTGTTCAGAATGCTAAGGATTCTGCAGCTGAAGATGTATTGTTAACCTATATTTATAATAGAGGTCTATACTCTGTAAAAGGTAATGTGTTCAGAGAAGACAGAGAGAGCAACATGAATGCAACAAACTTGGTGGAAAAATTAGGCTATAATGGATTTGCCGATCATGTACCACAAGTGCTAGGTATTATGCGCGCTATGAATAATGAGGTAAGTGACATCTATGATATTAAGTTAACAAAAGAAGATGTTAGCCTATTCTTAGATGAAATGAGAAGTCTCTATGGGCATGGCGTACCAACAGATGCACAGTGGCAATCCATGAAACAGGATGTGAGCAAGGCATTTGATGTATTAGCAAGCCATTGGCAGGACAATACAATATCCTTTAGATATGATTTTCTAACACTTGTACGTGTCATGAAAGCACATCTGCCATCATCCATTCCACCATCTCCCAAAGGACTTAATTACGGTTATCAAGTAATGAACCGTAATTAATGTATATAAATAGATCAATAGACCAGACAACCCATGATAGAAATATCATGGGTTGTTTGGGTTCCTGTTTCTAAAGGTAGTAGGGGAGACACCGACTACCTTCTTAAATACCTTGGAATAATAGGTACGGTCTGTAAAACCGTACATTTCAGCTATGGTGTCGATGGGGTAATTGGTATTGGTAAGTAAGGCTTTGGAGGAATTAACTTTACATTGGCGAATATAAGTCTTAAGGGTTTCATTACGCTTGGACTTAAATAGGCGTGTTAAGGTGTCTGGGTGATAATGAAAATGTTGGGCTAATTCACCTACAGTCAAGTGTCTATAGATATTGGATTGAATGTATTGTTCAATGCTAAGAATAAAATCATCTTGTTGACCAGAAAGAGGTTCTGATCTCTCTAGTTTGGCTAGCATATCCAAAATGAGTTTAAGGAGGATCTGCTTGCATTGTAATTGCCATCCATAGGGTTTTCGGTTATGGAAATCATTTAATAATTGGAATGATTTTTTAGGTTCAAGGCTTTGTTCTACATAGAAAAAACGACGGTAATTTATAATGAGGCATAATTTCTATTATGGGTCTTGGAATAGAATAGAGATGCATATCTGTCATGGTGTTAAGGGTTGGTTTTGCATGAACAATGGCACTAATTTTCTGTTGATAAGGATATTGGACAAAATCAAAGTGGACCCAGTAGGATTCTATATGTTGGTTAGGAACAAGGAAACGGTGAAGGGTATCGGGAGGAATAATGGCAATTTGTCCAGGGGAAATAGTGAGGGATTTATCTTGATACTCAATGATGAAATGACCTGATTCACAGTAGATGAATTCATAATCAAGGATAATACGGAAAGGCATTACATCAATAGGTGGTACTTGAATACCGGCTTTTCTTATAATAGGGTTAATGTCATTAATAGCAAGAACATGTTTCATGGTTAACCTCCTTATACATACTTGTTTCTATTATATCGGAAAATGGCACATTTGTATCGAAAAGATACGTGGTTTTATATATTTTTTTTTGATAAACTTAATGACATAAAAAATTAAGTCCATAGTCAACTTAGAAAGGTGGTTTATATGGAGAAGAAACAAATTGTTTTCATTATGACCGATACCCAACGTAAGGACATGATTAGTGTCTATAATAAGAAAGAAGACATGCATACGCCCAATCTTGATAGGTTAGCAAGAGCTGGGAAACGATTTGAAAAAAAAGCATATACCTGTCAACCTGTGTGTGGTCCAGCCCGTTCGGCTTTGTTTACGGGTACATACCCTCATACCAATGGTATGGTTGGTAACAGTATGGCATTTAACGCACATACTAGAACCATTGGGCAACAGCTAAGTGAGGCAGCTATTCATAGTGCCTATATAGGAAAATGGCACCTAGATGGCGGCGATTATTTTGGCAATGGTATATGTCCAGATGGTTGGGACGAAGACTATTGGTATGACATGCGTAATTACTTGGATGACATGAGTGAAGAAGACCGTTACCGTTCAAGACAATTTGAGACTTGTTTTGAGGGCGAAGGCATCATGGAGACATTTACTTATGCTCATAAATGTACGGAAAAAGCAATGGATTTTATAAAGAAGAATAAGGATAAGGACTATCTTCTTGTTGTTTCTTATGATGAGCCCCATCATCCATTCCTTTCACCAGAAGGTTTCTTTGAACCATTCAAAGGAAAGACCTATTTAGAAAAGGCTAATCAGGATATGGATCTATCCAGTTTACCTGAGCATGTTCAGATATGGGCAAAAGAATGTAGTGGAAGTAAAGGTGATAACCATGGGTTGCTAGGATGTAATGCATATGTGGATTATGAAATTGGTCATTTAATGGGTTGTATAGAAGATAACGCAGAGAACGCTATGGTCATCTATACATCGGATCACGGTGATGCCTTAGGTTCACATGGTATTACCAATAAAGGTCCAGCCATGTATGATGAAATTACCAATATACCATTTATGATGAAGTGGAAAGACAAGATTATAGAAGAAACAGTGGATAATTACCCTGTATCCCATATTGACGTGGTACCAACTATCTTGGATTACTACCATATTGAGAAACCACAGTATCTGACAGGTAATAGCCTAATACCAAGGTTAATAGGTAACGAAAGTGGAGAAGGATCTAAAGCATTTATTGAGTTTACACGTTACGAGATTGATCATGATGGATTTGGAGGTTATCAACCAATCCGTTCTGTGGTGGATAATCAGTTTAAACTTGTGATAAATCTAATGACACAAGACGAACTCTATGATATGGAAAACGATCCACAAGAAATGAATAATCTTATTCTAGATGCTAATTACCATGAGATTCGTAATAAGCTCCATGATACTATTTTACAATGGATGGATGATACACGTGACCCCTTCAGAGGGTATTATTGGGAAAGAAGACCTTGGCGAGTAGATGCTCCTGCAGCCACTTGGGATTATCACGAAATGACACGTCAACGGTATACACGAAAAGATGAAGTTAAGCAACTGGATTATCGTACGGGATTAGAAATCACAGATTTTGTTCGTATAAAATAAGACAAATAAAAAAGACTACTTGGTTGAAAGACCTTAGTAGTCTTTTTTTTGTATTTCATCTAACTTTTTTTTCTTAATAATCATGACAAAATCAAGTAATTCTTCAGGTGTGATTTTTGCATCGATTGCTTGGTAGATAACGTGATGATAGGATTTGGCTATGTCTGTACTTGTAGCTGCAATATCCGTAACACTAAGAATGTAATCAATTGGAACATGAAAGAAATCAGAATACTTCATAAGAATATCAATAGATGGTAATTTTTTATCCCGTTCATATCTGGCAATATCACTTTGGGATATGTGAAATTTTTGAGCGAGTTGATATTGGGTTAAACCTTTGGACTTTCGCAGTTCATGGATGACTTTACCTATTATCATATATGACCCCCATCCAAGCTTTTTCTTTAGTATAGCATATCCAAAGTTTTTGTTTTGTCGAAAGATGTCTAAGATACTGTGCGATTTTTTTAATTATTCAGTGAATATAACCTTTTAATGGGAGAATATTTTCATGCAATTATGACATAATTGCATGAAAATATGGCATAAATAGAAAAGTTAATTAATGATATAATAAAAATAGAGAGATTAATAATGAAAATTCGCAAATGATGAGATGGTAACCATGGATTGACATGAATGCGAACAATTATTTGACTATTTCAATTATATAGGTTGTGAGGTGATATACATGGAAAATATAGCTATAGTTGAGGAAGTAAAGGGCTTTATAGAAAATAGTCTCATATGTTATGAATTGGATAATAGAGAATCTTTATTTTTATCAGGAAAAATAGATGAGGGATTCTTATGGTACTTGCTATTGGAACTAGAAGAACGGTATAAGATTGTTTTCGAAGATGATTCTATACATGTAGAAAACTTTGATTCAGTGGAAGCCATTGCTGAAATGGTAAATAAATATACATAGCTTAAGAGAAGGAGAACGCGTATGTGTGGTTTAACAGGTATGTTTTCATTAGGAGGTTCATTAGAGTCTGGTTATATTGATCTCATGACCCATGTTTTAGAACATAGAGGTCCAGATGCAACAGGATACTTTAAAGATGAACATATTCACTTAGGTTCCGCTCGGTTAAGCATTATGGACGTGGCTCATGGGTCCCAACCAATGTTCAATGAAGATCAGTCCATTGTGACCGTTATGAATGGTGAGATCTATAATTTCAAATCTCTAAGAAAAGAATTAACCATGAAGGGACATAAGTTTCGAACCAAATCGGATACAGAAGTTTTAGTACACCTCTATGAAGAGTATGGATGTGATTTAGTACATAAGATTAAAGGTCAATTTGCTTTTATCCTATATGACAAGCAGAAGCATGATGTATTTATTGCACGGGATCGGTTTGGTATTTGCCCATTATATTACGCTATCATTAATGAGGTATTATATGTAAGTTCAGAGATCAAAGCTTTTGCTCAACTGAATTGGTTTAATGGAAACCCAGATATTCTTGGCTTGGTTCAGTCGTTGCAATATTGGACAACGATCTCGACACGTACCGTATTTGAGCAAGTCAAGTCCTTACCTAAAGCTCATTTTCTTGTGGCTAAAAGACCAAATCAGTTACATCTAGAACGCTATCATGCCTTAAGCGATTATCAAGAAGATCTTAAAATCACCAGTATAGATGCGTTAAAAGAAATGATGCGATACAACATAAAAGAAGCAGTAAAGAAGAGACTTGTTACAGATGCATCTGTTAAAGTGGGTGCTTATGTCAGTGGAGGCTTAGATTCTACCATCATAGCCAGATTAGTAGATGATATTGGCATACAAGATTTTACAACTTTTTTCTTTAACTTTTCAGGATACACCTTATGATGAATCTAGATATCAAAAAGAGAGCATTAAAGGATTAGATTGTCATCATATACAGTTGGATGTGACCAACAAGCATATTGTTGATACGTTACCAAAAGTCCTTCATCATACAGAAGTACCACTCTATAAAACGGGACCAATACCCATGTATCTATTATCTAAAGAGGTTCATACCAATAAAAGAAAAGTCATATTAAGTGGTGAGGGAGCAGATGAAATCTTCTATGGATATGATGTATTCAAAGAGACGCTGATACGAAGGTTATGGGCTAATCATCACAAATCAAACTATCGTTCAGGGTTATTTCGACAGCTTTACTATGAGAAGGTTAATAATGAAACGGCTTATCAATATTTGAGTCGGTTTTATGAGGGCACTTTAGATGATCGTCATCATCCACTCTATCCAATTGTTCCACAACTTCAGTATGGCGCTTCATTAGTCAATTATTTTGCAGATGAACATAAAGCATTTATTTATAGGCATCAGTCACATGATGTGTTACATGAAGCATTTGATGAAAGCTTTTGGTCATTACCATTGATGAAACGCTGCCAAGGTTTACAAATGGAATTATTATTGAATGGATATCTCTTAAGTAGTCAAGGTGATCGGATGTTAAGTGCTCATGCTATAGAGGGACGATATCCTTTCTTAGATGAGGATGTGGTACAGATGGCTTATAATATTCCTGATGCCTTGAAATTAAGTGGTTTCAAAGAAAAATACATTTTGAAAGAGGCTTATAGTGGTGGTGTACCTGAAGCAATTCTTAACAGAAAGAAATTCCCCTATACGGCACCTAATGTAAATGTGTTTTTTGATAACAGTTTGGATAATGGGTATATCAAAGAGCTTCTATCAAAAGAGGCTATTGAGCAACTTGGTATATTCCATTATGAACAATTAAAACCATTAATTGATAAATACAGTGGCAATACCAATCCAATGTATTTTTCAACAAGAGAACATGTCATTATGACATATGTAATCAGTACACAGCTTTTGTTTAAGATGGCTAAGAATAAGTTTAGTTATACACTGTAATTCTTGCTTTTGCAAATTACATATGAGAATGCCTCAAGGGCCTTCTCGCCCAAAGACAAGAGTAAAAGGAGGTGTAAAAAATGTTAACATTTACTTCTCATAATAACTCGACATGTATGGGAACAATGTTTGTCCAGGTTAGCCCTGGAGCTTGTACAACTTGTGGAGGTGGAAACTGTACTTGTTCTAGTTGCACATGCTGCTAATCCAAAAATCAAAATTCCATGTTTCTTAACATGGAATTTTGATGCTTCAAAAGACAAATAAGATGATAGGATGTGAAAGGATGGCTATATCCCGCAAAAAAAAAGATGTAGAAGAGGAAGTCATAAGACATGGTTATGTACGAGAATTAGTCGTGTTTAATACACAATATTCAATGCTCTCACCATATTGCGATACAACTGTTGTAAGAACACCAGATGTTGTCATGAGAGGACGATTTACTTCAAAAGAAAACCGTTTTAGAGGGGAAGAGTATCTATTAAACTATCGGACAAATAATGATGCCATGGGTTTTAAATTAGGTTTAAGTAGGTTCTACAATAGAGATGCCATATTGACAGCTTCGTTTAGGAATCTAAGAGAAGATACAGATGATACTATTTTGTTGCCCAAACGTAAAAATCTAAAAGTTTCTATTGGAAGCGTTATTGAATCAAGACGAAGTGTTAGAAAATTTTCAGGACGAAGTGTCACCATAGAAAGTCTTTCTACCATACTTTACTACGCTCAAGGTGTTTCAGGAGAACTTAAGCTAAAAGATAAACTATATGATAATGCAGAGTCCATAAAGCTACGAAATGCCCCATCTGGTGGTGGATTATATCCTATTCGATTATTTTTTGGCTGTTTGGAACGTAAAAGGACTAGATAAAGGAATTTATCTCTATTATCCATATACCCATGCTATTAAACCTATAAAAGTGCCGCTAACCTTAGAGGATATGAAAAGCTTTGCTTCTTTTGGGGACATAGAAGCTGAAAAGACAGGATTCTCCATTATGTATGTATACGATTTCTTTGTAAATACAAGAAAATATGGGGATGCAGCGATGGCATATGCATTTATAGAAGCAGGAGAGATTGCTCAAAATGTCCAGTTAACCGCTACGGCATTGGGATATGGTGCCTGTGATCTAGGTGGCTATGAGAAACAAAGAATTGAGAAATATATAGGCGTGGATGGTATTTCAAAACATGTGATACATTTTACCACCATTGGAGAAGGGATGGCTGTATGATGAATGATAAAAAAAATAGGGAACACGTGATAACATTTAATGAAAATGTACGTATTCTAGATGATATGCAAAATCAAATAAGGCTAAGAATAGGTATCTGGAATTATGATGATGCAGGACTTGATTTGTCCAATGAAACAGAAGAATTCAAAACGTGTATTCGTGGGATCTTTGCTAAGATGGAAAGTGGACAAGGTATTACATATGATAACCTAGATGAATATGCCATTACACCTGTAGAAAAAGGTACCATTATCCAATTACTTGATGAATTAAAATCAGCGGGTGTTGTATGTTCCGCATATGAACGATCCCTAGCGCATCAAGTGGCCACCACGTTATTGGGCAATATCTACTTTGACCAAGAGTTTGAACAAGAAGAGAATCTACAAAATCCTATCTTAGAACAAAACAATGAAAAAAAAACTATTGTTCTTTGCAGATAATGACTATGCCAAAACCACGGCCAAACATCTTGCAGAGGAAATGGACCTTGCTATTGATGTCATGGATGAGAACATGTTTAAGGAGTTGGGTGGAATCGATCTTACCACCAACATCGATGCTTTTACTACCATTAAAACCATCAATTATTATAAAGAAATCATGAAACCTTATCTTGGTGTTATTGGCTGTTTGAGGCATCCTTCAGTGTTGTTTGTTAGAAATCTTAATCGGGTCACTTGGGAACTTGAAATGCAGGTCACATTAGCTTTTATGGATGGACCATTTATGTCTATTCTTTCCACAACACCTCCTAAGACAGGTTGCCTTGAATGCTTTGAATTAAGAAATCTGGCACGTATAGAAGATCATATTAGTTATCATCGATTTGTGGAAGCTGAAAAGGTACATAAGAAGAGAATGCAGGTCGGTAAAGGCGCTATACCATTACTCCATTTATTAACAAACATGGTCATATCAGAAGGCTTTTTAATGAATGTTCTAGGTACTTCCAGATTCTCTGGACGTGTGTTGAGCGTGTACTTGCCTACACTTGAAATTCAAGTTCAAGATTTGCTAAGAGCACCTTTTTTGTCATGCTTGTGGTGCTGTGGCCAAGTCTAAACTTGAAGAAACCAATGTTTCATCAAGGGTGATGATTGACGACATTATAACGAAAGTACTACAGGGTTAATGAAAAAAATACCTTAAAAAGGAGCTGAGGAATTTGATCCGCTATTATCCGTCTTTTTCACACCTTATGAAAGAGTTTTCTGTCGTTGGAGGAAATCAGTGCGGTATTACCCAAGGTTTTGCTGTACCTGTTGTGGATTTTCCACCTGAACCGTATCTAAGAGCAATGACTGGGAAGATGCCACATTATCATCGATTAATTCTTGAAGAGCCGACAAAAGATATGCAATACCATCTAAGTGGTTATGGTATTTATAATGAAGAGGCTTTTGTTAAGTTTATGGGAGAAAGCATTGAGAGATATTCAACAGTCGTATCATCTAAGCTTGTGGAAGATCGTGTGGTCTATGCAAGTTATGAGGATATGATCAAGAGGGGTACGGTTATGCCCCTTGACTATATCAATATTTACTCTGACGAACAACAAAAGAAGATAGGAGAATTAATTCCCCAATATTCATCTGAAAAAGCTAAACCTACAGATATTATTGGGTGGGTGGAGTGTCCATCTCTATTTAACCCACAAGAAAAAGTATGGGTACCATCCCAGATGTTATTTGTGGGGTTTAAACGGAATGAAGAAGTAGGAGAGAAAATGTATGTGCCATCTTTTTCAACAGGAACAGCAGCTCATATTACACTTCAAAAAAGCTCTATTAAATGCTCTAATAGAATATGTGCAGATCGATGCTTTTATCATTAATTGGTATGCAAAGAGGCTATCAAAGAAAGTCATTATAGATGACGAAACGGTGTTATCTATTTTAGAAAAAGTTGGACATGGTAAGGATTCTGTTTATGAACTGATACCACTATATTATACATTGCCAGATATGCCAGTCCCTATTTTTGGCGTGTTCTTAAAGCGCAAAGAAAAAAAAGATTCCTTATATGGTGTTTGGAACCCAAGGTGATTTGGATGCGGCTAATGGTTTGATGAGAGGTGTTATGGAATCCACAGCGATTATTGCTCTAGGCATCTATAATGCTCTTCTTGATACAGAAACGTACCATATGGCAGTTCATGAATCAGCATATACGGATCTGGATACAAATGTATTATTATATGCTAGTCAGGATAAAATCGAAGAGAAAGAGGCACTACTGAATAGTTTTATTCATGGAGAGATTAACGTGTCTGATATAGAAACCATGCGAGGTACAGATGTGGATGAACAGATTGGACATATTATTAAGCATTTGTCTTATATCAGTAAATATGCTGTTTATATGGATTTAACACCTCCTGAAGTAACGGATAAGGGCTGGCATGTTGTACGTGTATTCATTCCTGAAATATGTGGTATGTGTTTACCGGGGCTTCCTTTTAAAGAACATCCACGGATTAAAAAGTATGGGGGGGTAAAAAATGAATACCCACATCCATTACCTTAACCTATTGATACTTCTCGCTACGGTATATCCTGTAGATATGGCTCAACTCATCAGGACATTAACGGGTAAACGAAGAAATAAGACATATACAAATCCTTTAGAAGATGTACAGCTGATGTATATGATGTTTTTTGGGTTATGTAAGTTTAATTATTTTGGTAGGGATTGTTGCGCCAGAATCCATAAAGATACAGAGACCAACAGGTATTTATTGGTATGTAATAGCCGTAGCTATAGCCCCATTAATGATTTATATGGAATACCTTGTAGGTTATATAACCTTACGCTTGACTGGGCATCGACCAAAAGGTATGATTATCCAGCAACACTGGAAGAGAGCAAGTATGCTTATGGTGTTATTAACGATAATGTGCGGCATCAGTGAGGAAATTATATTTCGTCAGATTTGGTTTTATATCATGGGCAGAAGAATGGGTATACCCATGGCTTTTATCATGCTAATCACCTCCCTAGTCTATGCTCTTAATCATATGTACTTTGGGGTATATACCATGATTCAGAAGATGTTTACGGGCATAGTGTTAGGTATTTTGTTTATCATCAGTGGAGGGTCTGTTCTCATACCACTTATAGCCCATGGGAGTCAGAATTTGATCGTTGCAATCATGGGAGGTATTAAAAAAATGATAAAGGTATATGGTGTCATCTTATTTGGCGTGTGCTATGTGGTGTTATGGGTAAATGTGTTTCGAGGATTATACAAACACATGCGCATTAGAAATAACATCGCTATGTTCATTGCATCACATTTAAACGTTCCTATAAAATATGCATATTCAGTTTTTGCCACAGTCTATTATTGTACCATGCCTATTGTAGGAAGTATCTTGCTGGGGAGGATAGCTGGATTTAAGATCTTGCCCATGTTTCAGATCTCTACAGATATTGTATGGTATGTGGCTTTAATTCTTGGCATTATTGGGGCTATGACACTTTCATCAATGGGTATATCCATGATGTATGTGATTCAGCCAAGAATAGATGTACCAGGTGAAATTAGTCGGATTCGTTGGATGCAAGGTATCTATAATTGTCCCCAAAAAATCGCTTGGGTGTTGCCTATGGTGAGTGCTGCCGTTGAAGAATTGTTTTTTAGAGGTGCATTGTTAACCGCATTAATGAGCAGTCAGACCCTTTCATTCACAGGTGCTTTAATCATTGTTACCCTATTGTTTCTCTATGGACAAGTTATTTTAACAGAAACCAAAATACAAGCCCTTGTCTTAACCATAGCGAGTATTGTCATTTCTGTAGTGGGAGGGTTACTCTTTGTTTATTGTAAGAGTATCATACCGCCTATAGTCATGCATGCTTCTTTTGCAGGATTTTATTCAAATTATAAAAGCAAGCATTAGATCTTAATATTGAAATAGTTGATTGACTTATTATAAAATAGTATACTAAAAATAGTAATAACGAGTACGATTGCAAAAAAAAGACATATATTGGACCCAGGTAATTAAGGCATATAAATCATGAAGTACAATAGTAAATATCTGAGTAAAGAGAGTAGGTGTATTATGATTGATGTAAAAAAAACCTTTCAATAAGCTACAAAGATATTAAGGCAGTAGATGATATCACATTTTCTGTTGAAGAAGGTGAGATATTTGGTATGATTGGAGCCAATGGAGCAGGCAAGACATCTACCATTGAGTGCATTGAAGGTTTGCGAAAACCAGATGCAGGTATCATTCAAGTACTTGGGTTTAACCCACAACAAGAAAGAGATAAGTTATACCACTTAATTGGCGTTCAACTACAAGAAACATCTTATCAAGATCGCATAAAAGTAAAGGAATTATGCCAGTTATTTTCATCTTTATACGAAAATCCTCTAGCCTATGAAGACCTCTTGGTGAAATTTGAACTTGCAGACAAGAAACAGGCATATGTTTCAAAGCTATCTGGCGGACAAAGGCAAAAGTTATCCCTCATATTAGCACTTATTCCTAATCCTAAAATTGTCTTTTTTGATGAAATTACAACAGGGCTTGATCCTAAGGCACGTCATGTCATGTGGGATCTTATAAAAGGATTAAAAAAAAGATGGTATTACCATATTTATGACAACTCATTTTATGGATGAAGCAGAAACACTCTGTGATAGAATTGCCATCATGAATAAAGGAAAAAATTGAAGCTGTGGGAAATGTAGAACAGCTTATTGATCAATATGAGATAGAAGAGAAGGTATTGTTTTTATCGGATATGACAGATTTAGAATCTCTAAAATCAATTACAGGTGTAAGTAATGTCCTAAAGCAAAATAATGAAGTTTGTATCTGGGGAATAGGTCATAATATATTGGGTGATATTGTTAAATACCTTCATGAGGAAGGCATTGTGTATAGCGATATTAAACATGTACGACCTAATCTAGAAGATGTTTTTCTTAAATTAACAGGATATAAAATGGAAAATTAGGAGAAAACGAGATGAAAACTTTTATTGAAATCACCATAACTGAATTTAAGTTATTTACAAGAAATTTTATTAATATGTTCTTTTTACTTGTCTTTCCTATGATGTTGCTTTTGATGTTTGGAGGGATATATGGTAACGAACCATCGGAGATGTTTAATGGACATGGTACCATTGATGTATCCGTCCCTGCTTATATGGGTATGGTTATTGCCGTATCGGGAATTATGAGCCTACCACTGGTAACCAGCAGTTATAGAGAAAGAAAAATTTTAAAAAGATTTAGGGCGACGCCTATGAACCCTCTGCATGTGATTATTTCCCAAGTTATGGTCAATTTTATCATGACAGCAGTAGGCATTATTCTACTGATTATTGTTGGTAAGCTTGTATTTAATCTGCAATTTTTTTGGTAATGCATTATTAATGATTGGTATGTTTCTATTAGCCATTATAAGTATATTTTCTCTTGGCTTTTTAATTGCCAGTGTATCGCCTAATATGCGATCTGCCAATGCCATAGCTAATCTGGTATATTTTCCTATGCTATTCTTAACAGGAGCTACGATTCCAATGGAGTTAATGCCTGATACCATGGTTAAGATATCCAAAGCTATACCCCTTACATATGTTGTGAATGGATTTAAAAAAGGTGTGGATGGGTGGAACGATAAATGATATTTTATTAGAGATTATTGTATTGGTTGCTATCACCATCGTCTGTGTCGCCATTTCGTATAAATACTTTAGATGGGAGTAATCATAAACTATACGTGAAAAGGCTATCTATGGAAGTGTTCATAGATAGCCTTTTCTTGGGAGATTGCTTGAGATATTCATAGAATATACTCATATATATTTGATTCGATGTAAGCTAAGTAGTTGTGCCTATAAAGAAGTACGTGTATCACAGAATTCGCATTTGTACTCTTTTTTTCTCTGGGTCTACCAAGGTAAAAAGTATGTTGTCAATATGTTCAATGGTGGACACACACCTTGGGTTTTTACATGTAAGAATACCTTCTACTTGTTCAGGTATGGATAACTTAATTTTATCGGCAACCTGCTCATCTTCAATAATGGTGATGGTAAGACCTGGGTCAATAAGTCCAAGAACATTCAAGTCAAAATCAATCACATTATCAATTTTAATCAAGTCTTTTTTACCTAATTTATTAGAACATACATTTTTAATCAGTGCAGTTGTATAATTCGCTTGATCTAGTTTAAGTTCTTTATAGATTTTATATCCAAGACCAGCTTTGATGTGGTCAATAACAATTCCTTTTTTAATACCATTTATTTTAAGCATTCAGATCCCCTCCTAAACCAAGTAATTTAACAATCAGTGCCATTCTTACATACATACCGTATTTGGCTTGGTCGAAATAAACTGCTCTTGGATCTTGGTCGATTTCTGTATGGATTTCATCGACTCGAGGTAGTGGATGCATAATAATCATATTCTCTTTTGCATGTTCTAATTTCTTTTTATCTAATATATAGTATCCTTTTAATCGTAAGTAATCTTCTTCATTAAAGAAACGTTCTTTCTGTATACGCGTCATGTAGAGTATATCAAGTTCTGGAATAGCTTCCTCTAGCTTGATGTTTGATAATAGGAATGGTCGCCTAGTTCTTCAATAATATATGGTGGAATTTCTAGTTCAGGTGGAGCAATGAAAACGAATTTTATATTCTCATAGCGTGATAAGGCTTTTACCAGCGAGTGTACAGTTCTTCCGAATTTTAAGTCACCGCATAAACCAATCACATTGCCAGATATGTTGTTTTTGTATGAACGAATAGTTAGTAGGTCAGTTAATGTCTGAGTTGGGTGTTGATGCCCACCATCACCAGCATTAATCACCGGGATTGTGGAGTGTTTGGAAGCCAGCTTAGGAGCACCTTCTTTTGGGTGACGCATAACAGCAATATCTGCGTAACAACCAATGGTTCTTATAGTATCACCAATGCTTTCACCTTTTGATACGGATGATGAGTTTGGTTCTGAGAAACCAATGATTTCTCCACCTAGTCTTAACATAGCAGCTTCAAAACTAAATCGTGTGCGTGTAGATGGTTCATAGAATAATGTAGCTAATAAGTGACCTTTACATATATCGAGATATTTTTTGGGGTCATGGATGATGGCATCCGCTAATGTAAAGATCTCTTCTAATTCCTCAATTTTTAAATCACCTGGTTCGATTAAATGTTTACCTTTCAACATTGTGTTTCCTCCTTTTTAGCATCACGGTACTAGATTAAAGGTTGTGTAAAGATTATGCAGGCACCTCAAGGACAACATAAAAAAAACCTTCCTATTTCGAAGGAAGGTGTATAATCATAATCTAAGCTAATAGTTCATATAAACTCTGTATTAAAATAATATCAGATTATTAATCAACACAGTTATATGCTACTAACCACTTTATGTAACCTTCCTAGTCTCTCTTGGACCAGATTAAAGATACCTTTTCAAATACAATAACATTTATTAGAGGGTAAGTCAAGAAATATTCCTTAAGTTTTTTGGTGTTTATTGGATAAGTTTAACTAAATACTTTTGACACTATTACCATAAGTAAATTGTCCATGATAAGCTTAGAATAGAAGGGTTGTATAGAATAATTGAAAATTATGGTAAGGTAGATTATAATTGAAACATGTGAGTTGAGAAGAGAGTAGGTGAATACCATGTTAAAGCGTCGAGTAATTTATTTTTTAATGGATGTACCAACCATGATTATATTTTATTTTGCTTTTTTCTTATGAAGATGCTAGAGGAAGTCGGTATAGCTTATTGCTTATTCTCTTTGGAGCTTTTATTGTATTGTCAATCCTTCAGAAGCTCTGTAAGCCTAAGGTGTCCATCTTCATGTTACTCATGCTGAAAGTAGTCATCATTGCTTTCATTGAATTCAATTCAAAATTTGCAATTAATTACTTCATACATGCCCTTTATCTCAGTGTGATCATTGAATCTACATTTTTTCTAACATTGCGTAAAAACCTTATCATCGGAAGTATGGTTTTGATAGCATCCATGTATAAATTTGTAAGCCTGCTCATTATTAATCCCAGTTTTTCCAATATGTCGCAAATGTTCTTATTTGCCTTAATTAATGTGTTTATCATGGTGGTAATGGGATTTGCCAAACACCATAAAGATGAGAAAAATAAAGTTGATGAGCTCTATCGTAAACTACTGGATGCCCACCACCAATTACAACAATATGCAGAGCGCATAAAATCATTAACCGTTGTTGAAGAGAGAAATCGTATAGCAAGGGATCTTCATGATACATTAGGACATGACCTAACAGGTCTGATCATGCAATTAGAAATGACAAGTTCCATGTTAGAAGATGATGTAGATGCAGCAAAAGAGCTTATGGAACAATCAAAACACACGTCAAGAGATAGCCTGAAAAAAGTACGGCAAATTGTTGAAGCCTTTAAGGAGGATAATAAAACCTATACCAAGCTAGATGAAATCAATCGTCTTGTACAGGATTTTGCTTCCAAAACAGGTGCTACCATTCACCTGAACATTACAGGGGAAAAAATAGCGTTATTACCTGAAGTCTACATTACTTTATATCGCATCATCCAAGAGGCTATGACCAATGCCATAAGGCATGGAAAAGCAGATATTATAAATATCCTTATTCACCTTGAGAAAAGGAATATGACATTTCATATAGAAGATAATGGTAGAGGCTGTAAGCATGTAGAAGAAGGCTATGGGCTGAAGGGGATGAGGGAACGCATTGATATATTAGGAGGTAGTCTCACCTATACCCATAAAAAAAAGGTTTTGTAATTGATGGTACAGTATTCATTCATAATAATCAAAAGACGAGAAATGATTAATAAAATATATAAGTATAGAAAATAACCAGATCAAAAAAAATAATCATGTGAGAAGGGAGGGTTTTTGTTGATTAACGTATTACTAGTAGATGATCAAGATATCATTCTACAAGGGCTTAGTATGATTCTAGGAAAAGCCAATGATATGACCATTGTAGGGGCAGTAAGAAATGGACAAGAAGCAATTCATAAATGTAAGACCATAAATGTGGATATTATTTTAATGGATATACGCATGCCTGTGATGAATGGTGTGGAAGCAACAAAAAATAATTAAGGCATACAACGAAGAGATAAAAGTCATCATGTTAACCACATTTCAAGATGATGAGTATATCTTTAATTCCTTGAAATATGGTGCATCAGGATATCTATTAAAAGATGCTATGCCAAAAGAAATATCAGAAGCCATACGTACCGTCTATAACGGAGGTACCTTGATTAACCCAGAAGTGGCAACAATAATTTTGGACCAGTTTAAAAAAATAGCGAGTAAGGAGGAGGATCAGGACTCTTTAGCCTATATTAAGCAGTTGACAGAACGAGAAAAAGATATTTGTAAATTACTTGCTGAGGGTAATAACAACAGAGAAATATCAAAAGCCCTTTTTCTCAGTGAAGGAACCGTTAAAAATCATATAACAAATATTTTATCCAAGTTACAACTAAGGGATAGAACCCAATTAGCCATCTTTGCAGTGAAAAACAAATTGTAGTATAAGTGTATAGGGATAAAATGTGCAAAAAGTCATGGGTGAATAATGACAATGGTGACGTGTCATTTACTAGAAAATAAGGTATATTCATTATAGAGCCGTCTAACCAAAGATTGAAGAGAAAGAGAGTACCAATAGACTCTTGATCTTATAAATAAAATGAGGAAGGTGTATATAATGAAAAAATTAGCTGTTATAATAACAATGCTAATAGTGGTCATGGCCATAACAGGGTGTTCGGAAAAAGCTTATATGGACTATATTGAAGCAATGCGCAAGACTTCTGCTGAAAAAAGTGGTAAGACATCCATTAAGCTATCAACCAAGGTTGCCTTTGATAAAGATAGCCTGACCATTGATGAAATTACCGAGATTTCACAATATAGTGATATGCGGTTGGATATGACTTTTCAATATGATATGAATGAGAAGAAAATTGTAGCAGATGTGTATACCAATGCAGGTGGTGCAGGGATGGATTATAATTTTTTACCAAGATGGTGAAAAACAATACATTCGCTTACCAATCATTAAGAAATTTGTTACACTAGACCCAAAAAGTTACAATGAACAAAATAATGAACAGAATAACATTTTTGAGGGTATTTCAGATAAGTGGTTAAGTATGTTAGAAGAAGACGATGTGGTAAAAGGCGAAAATACCATCATTGATTCAGAACAAGGTCAAGTAAAAGCGAAAGTTGTTACCATAACGCTAACAGAAAAAAAACAGTTAAAAACCTTTGGAAAAGAGGTTGTGAATACACTCATTGAACAAGGCTTTGTAGAAAATTATATACAAGTAGATGATCTTGATTCAGAGGAACTTGCTAACATCATGAAAACAACCATGGATCAAACAGCTATCACAGGTTTTCAGTTAACGATATATATCGATTTTGATGGTTATCTTATTAAGGAAGAACTCATTCTAAGTCTCGATATGCAAGAAATCTTAGGTGATAAAATAGAATCCATCGATGTTATTTTTTGAGAAGCAGAATTGGGATATAGGAAAAGACCAAAACATTGTTATACCTGAAATTAAAGAAGAAGAGGTTATTGAGATGAAAGGCCTAGATAATATTGATGCATTCCTAGGTCTCTAAAAGATAGGAGGCAACATATGGAATTGTTACATGTTAAAGAAATAAAAAAGTACTTTAAAGATATTAAAGCAGTGGATAATATTTCTTTTCAGATTGAAAAAAGGTGAAATATTGGGATTGCTAGGACCTAATGGGGCAGGAAAATCCACTACAATATCAATGATTTCTACCCTTATCAAACCAGATAGCGGTACCATTATATATAAGGAGAAAGATATTATAAAAAAAACCTCAGGCTATACAGAAAAAAGCTGGGATATGTGCCACAAGAAATTGCATTATACCCTAATCTAAATGGTCGCGAAAACCTTGAATTCTGGGGTAGAGCTTATGGCTTGAAAGGAAAGCATTTGAAAGAAAGAATTAAGGAAGTATCTGAAATAATAGGGATTACAGATCGACTAAGTGGTAAGGTTGATAATTATTCAGGTGGTATGAAACGAAGGCTTAATATTGGTGCAGCACTGCTACATGAACCGGAACTTATCATCATGGATGAGCCCACAGTAGGTATTGATCCACAGTCAAGAAAACATATTCTTGATACCGTATTGGAGCTTAATAAGCAAGGTATGACGGTAATTTATACCAGTCATTACATGGAAGAAGTGGAATATCTCTGTAATAATATCTGTATTATGGATAATGGTAAGATCATTGCAAAAGGCACCAAAGAGGAGTTAGTTCATCTTATTGATGATGAAAAACAGATTCATATAAAGGTGGATGCCATTAATGAAGTATTATTAAAATCCATTAAGGTCATTGAAGATGTGAAAGATGTTGTAGCAAAAGAGGATACCATTATTGTAAAAGTGCAGAAGAATAAGCAGGTCTTTAAGCGTATTATTGATGCCCTTGGGCAAACTAGCGCGGAAATTCATGCAGTCGATATAAAAGAACCTAACTTAGAAACCGTCTTTCTCCATTTGACTGGTAAAGCTCTAAGAGATTAGGCATAGAAAGGGGTGTATACCCATCATGAAGATAAGCTATATTCTTCAAAAGGATGTTAAGCGTATCCTATATGATAAAAAAGTTACTCATTATTATACTCATTATGCCCATTGTGCTTATGACCATATTGGGATTTTCGCTTAATAGTATGTTTGGTGTAAAAGATAGTTCCGTAAGTGGTATAGAAGTAGTAGTTGTCAAAAACTATATGAAAGAGGTTGATGTAGCAAGGCTTGAAAGTGCCATGAAATCTGGAATCCTTTCTAGAGGGATGGATGATAAAACAAAAGAATTATTATTAGAAGTTACGAATGAATTCGATCCTGAAGATATTTTCTTTCAATTTCTAGAAGGTGATAGTATTAAGGATATGATGACTTATAAGATTGAAGATGAAGATACTGCTAGACAGATGTTGAAAAACAAAGAAGTCGATGCTGTGGTCATTCTTCCAGATGGCTATGTTTATAATAGTTATGTGAATTTCCTAACGCCTTATCGGGGTATAGTGGAAGCTCAAGTATTAAAACGTACGAGTAATCAGTTAAAAGGTGGTATTGTTGAGGCTCTTATAGACGGTTTTGTACAGTCTATGAACAACAATGCTTTGAATAAAGAAATAGCAGCGGATACCCTAATGGCTTACGCAAAGGAAGATAAAGTATTTGAAGTGGCGGCAGATATTGCAAAGAAAAGCATGATGACTGTAAAAGATGGTGGTATGGATATACAGCAAGTGGGTATAGAAGAGAAAAAACAGCTTACCAGTTTTCAATATTATGCAGCAGCTATTATGGCTATGTTTATACTCTATAGTGCAGGTTATGGAGGTCGTCAAATCCTAGCTGAGAAAAAGGAGATTACATTACAACGTAATCAAGTAGCGGGTGTTTCCTTCAGGAAGATACTTATCAGTACATTTCTTATGATCTGTATTATATCCATTATACAATCTGTTGTAATGATTACCTATTCCAGATTAGTCCTGAAAATCTATTGGGGTAACTGGGGCTTAGTCGCGTTGACCATTCTTATAAGCAGTCTTACAGTAGCAAGTATTGGTATCTTAGTAGCTGCTCTTACGTATAGAAGTGATAATTTTAGAATTGCTAATATTTTTTGAATCAGGCATTATTCAAGTCATGGCATTATTAGGTGGTAGTTTTGTTCCTGTTGAGGTACTACCAGGATTCATGCAGAATCTATCTTATCTAGCCATTAATGGGGTAGCTATTAAGATGTATACGGGTATTATGGAAGGCGCATCACTTGGTGAGCTAAGCCAATATATCACCATACTAGGTGCTATGAGCCTCGTGTTCATATTAGTAGCAACAGTCATACTTAAGAATCGAAGGGAGGCTATTTAATATGTGGGCGATGATACGTGTTAAACTCCTTGATTACAAAAAACAACTGCCTATCTTACTTGGATTCATTGCTATGATGCTTGCATTTACTGCCATATTTGGATTAGCTTTTTCCAGTGGGAAGTATAGACCGCAGGCATATATTGTAAACCAAGCAAGCCATGAAGATGCTGAATTATTAATTGCACGAGTAAAAGAATCACCATTAATGAAATTCACTGTGCTATCTTATGATGAAGCCGTTCAGAAGCTAGAGAACTCAAAAGGTATAGGTGCAATACTGATTGAAGATAAAGAGGATTTCATCCAGGTAGGGATTATATCCACAAAACCAAGTAATGATACAGTTATGCTACATAACATACTTAGAGGTCAACTTAGTACGTTGGTGAACGATATACAATTAGGTGATAACATCTATGATTACTTCGTTAGTGAAGGCATAGATGTTCAGAAAAAAAACACTAAAACAAGAAGTTAGTAGTAATATTAACACATTACGAAACCATAAGGTTTATTATGAGACTCAAGCATCTTTTATAGATGGTAAAAAATACAAGTACAGGGTATAATAACTTGAAGCATTCCTTAGCAGGCTTTACCATATTCTTTTCCATGTTTCTTGCCTTTTTTGGCATAGGGAGTATTGTCGATGAGAAGGTTAATTTTGTATGGCAACGACAGTTGGTGTCTCCTATAAGTCATTTATCCATTTTAGGTGGTAATCTGGTAGTTGCATTCTTGGTAGGGATGATCAATGTGTTTATTATGATCTATGGTGGGAAATTTTTGTTCAAGATGGAATGGGGCAGCAGTGATTTAGGTGTTATCCTTATATTAGCAGCTTTTGTTTTTGCCTCCACTTGCCTTGGATTAGTTATATCTTCGTTAGTTAAGAATATGCAACAGCTATCATCTATTACCCCAGTAATCGTTGTCAGTACATCAATGCTAGGTGGATGTATGTGGCCTTTAGAGATGATACAATCAAAAGTTCTGCTGGTTATAGCTAGCTTTACACCTCAGAAATGGGCTGTTGAAGGTATTGAAAAAATGATTATGTATGGGCGAGGTTTTGAAGTGGCCATCCTGCCAATCTGTGTGTTGTTGGGCATGGGATGTGTGTTTTTAGCATTAGGAACTTATTTAGTAAAATTACAGAGATAGATAAAAAGAATCCTGTATATATGGTGTACGGAATGCAGGATATATTAAATTGGGATTAATATAAATTAGGGGCTGTCTTATCAAAAGTAGATTTTGATGAGATAGCCCTTTTATGATGTGTAGAATCGTCTTGGCGTCATTATTTAATTTGAATATGATATTGGACATATTGTTTGGGTGATAAACCCACTATTTTTTTTGAATTTTTTATAGAAATTTGAATAATCGTTAAACCCAACAAAATAGCATACTTGCGTAATAGGGATACCTTCAAGTAGAAGATGTTTTGCTTTTTCAATCCTTTGTAAATGCAGATATTCAAGAATGGTCATGTTGAATTTCTTTTTAAATGCATGGCAGAGATAATATTTATTGATAAAGTACTTCTCAGTTAAAAAATCCAATGTAATGGTCTGCTCAATATGATTCATAATATATTTTTGAATAGTAGATATGAGCTCATCCTGTTGTGCTGGATTTTTTTTGTTGTATATCCTCATGAACAATACTGGTAATCAGTATGATCAATTGCAGCAATAAGGTTTTGACCATGGTTGCATTGGACGGTGGATAAGGTTGTGCATAAAATCGATCAATTTCTTTGAAATAGTGGATAAGATTATAATGCAGTACATGATTGGATTTTATGATATTATGATGTCCTGATTTTCGACGATCAAATAAATCAATGGGGTTATTTTCACCCACATAAAAAATCCTTTAAATATTCTTTTCTAAACTGAATAATTTTTCGCTCGTAGATACCGTCCGTTCGGGTAAAAGGTTGATGCAATTCATGTTTATTGGTCATGACCAAATCGTATTTATGAAGTTCGTGACACTCACCATTAATGAAGTAATTAATATTATCAGATACGCAGAGGTAGAGTTCATAAACATCATGGGTATGTAAAGATACTTTATATTCACCTACTGATTTAGAGTGAAAGTAGATAAAATCAAGTTTTTGATTGAATTCTTGATAATGATGCATGGATTACCACCTCCTGGAAATGTACTTCGCTATAGCTTTATTATAAAGCAATATTTGCAATATAGAAAGCAAAAAACTTCATAGAATTTTTTGGTAATTATATAATATGATTGAGATATACCAAGGAGGCATATTTAAGCATGTAATAAAGAACAATCCAATGATGGAGGGACTAATTAGATGGAACAGAGCAAAATCGGTGTAGCGATTGTTGGTTGTGGGATTATCTCCAGCAACCATATACAACCTGTCATGGAAATGGAACAGGCAGAACTTTTATATCTTGTTGATATTGATAAAGACAAGGTGAGGCAATTGGCTGAACAATATCAGTGTCATTATTGTACAGATATGGAACAAGTATTGCAGGATGATAGAGTTAAGGTGGTACATATCTTAACCCCCCCATTATCTTCATTATCCCATGACAAAAAAGTGCAATAGAAGCTGGTAAACATGTGGTATTAGAAAAACCTGTTACCATTCATGTAGACCATGCAAAAGACTTAGAAAGATTGGCTAAGGAGCATAATAAACAGGTTGCTACGGTGTTTCAGAATCGTTTGAACCCTTCCTCAGTAGAAGCGAAACGCATGATTGATTCAGGTGCTATTGGTGGGATTAAAGGCGTTAAAGCTTTTGTTACATGGATGCGTGATGGTTCTTATTATGAACAGGCTAACTGGCGAGGAAAATGGGAAACAGAAGGTGGCGGGTTACTGATTAATCAAGCCATACATGCCCTAGACCTCATGAGATGGTTAGGTGGGCATATGAAGGAAGTAAAAGGTCATATTGATACAAGGTTATTAGATGCTTACATTGAAGTAGAAGATACAGCTGATGCTACGATTATATATGAAAACGGTGCCATTGGTACATTCTATGGAACTAATAATTATGTGGACAACTCAGCTGTAGAATTAGAGATATTTGGTGAAAAAGGTAAACTTCGATTAATGGATTATGCATTATGGATGGACAAAGGTGATGGGTACAAAAGGATCGTTCATGACCATGAAGCAGAGGAAGGAAAATCTTACTGGGGGAACAGTCATGGCTTATTTATCCAAAACACGTATAATGATCTCTTAAGCAGTAGAGAAGTAGATACCGACATTACGGAAGGTTTGAAAACATTGGAAATTGTTCAAGGGATTTATAAGTCCAGCAAAACCAAAGAAAGTTATCATTTTAAATACTAAAACAATATATGCAATATAAAGAACGATACATGGTAGAGGAGGATAATGATGAGTCAATTTATATTATCAGGTTTTTCGGATGAGGCATCAAATGAACTAAAAGTGCAATTAGAGGTATTAGAATCACATGATATGAAGTATATGGAGATGCGTGGAGTAAATGATAAGAACGTATCAGAACTAACATTAGAAGAAGCCAGAGCTGTGAAGAAAGAATTAGATGCAAAAGGTATTAAGCTATCAGCAGTAGGTTCACCACTTGGTAAAATCAAGATTACAGATGATTTTGCACCTCATTTAGAATTATTTAAGCATGTGCTGGCATTGGCAAAAATATTCGATACAAAATACATTCGTATGTTCAGTTTCTTTATTCCAGAAGGTGAAGATGCAGACCAATACAAGGATGAAGTCATTGATAGATGGCAAGCTTTCCTAGATGCAGCAAAAGGTTCAGATATTATTTTATTACATGAGAATGAGAAAGAAATCTATGGTGATACAGCAGAGCGTTGTTATGCATTAGTTAAAGCCCTTGACTGTGAACAATTCAAGCTTATTTTTGACTTTGCTAATTTTGTACAATGTGACGTGGATACCCTCAAAGCTTATGCATTATTAAAAGACTATGTGGTCTATTTCCATATAAAAGATGCATTATATGAAGGTCATAAGGTAGTTCCTGCTGGATATGGTGATGGTCAGGTAGAGACGATTATTAGGGAAGCTAAGAAAAGTGGCTTCCAAGGGTTTTTATCTCTTGAGCCTCACTTAGGTAACTTCCAAGGGTTTGCAGAACTAGAAAATAGTGATGTAGAAGAAGAGATGGACCAAAGTGGACCAGGAAAATTTGGTGTAGCAGTAACGGCATTAAAAGAATTATTGGAGCGCTTATAGATGGTGAGTATCAAATAACTGATTGGAGGAAATGGCATGAGTAAAAAAGTTCGGTTTTGTGTAGTCGGGTACGGAAATATGGGAAATGGTCATGCGTATAATTTGTATCACAGTAAAGTAACAGGGGCAGAGCTCTATGCAGTATGTGATAATGATCCTGAGAAATTAGAGAAATGTAAAGAGAAATATAGTGATATTAAATTATATAGTGACCATTATGACATGTTAAAAGATGAAAACATCGATGCAGTTTTTGTAGCAACACCTCATTATGACCATCCAGTGATCGCTATGGATGCTATAAAGGCAGGTAAACATGTACTCATTGAAAAACCAGCAGGTGTCTATACCAAAGCAGTTCGAGAGATGAACGAGGTAGCTGAGGCTAGTGACCGTGTATTCGGTATCATGTACAACCAAAGAACCAAATCTTATTATCGTAAGGTGAAGGAACTTGTAGACAGTGGGGAATTAGGTGAGATTAGACGTGTTAATTGGATCATTACCAATTGGTACCGTTCACAGAGCTACTACGATTCAGGTGGATGGCGTGCTACTTGGGCTGGAGAAGGTGGCGGTGTGTTATTAAACCAAGACCCACATCAATTAGATTTGTGGCAGTGGATTTGTGGTATGCCTACGAGAGTACGTGCCTTCTGTCAATTTGGTAAGATGCATAACATTGAAGTTGAAGATGATGTGACAGCTTATGTAGAATATCCTAATGGCGCAACGGGTGTATTCATTACGTCAACAAGTGATACACCAGGTACCAACCGATTAGAGATTACAGGTGATCGTGGTAAAATAGTTATTGAAGACGATAAAATTACCTTCTGGCGATTAAGAATATCTGAGAGGGAATTTAATGCTACTTTTAAAGGTGGATTTGGCGATCCAGAGTGTTGGAAGTGCGACATACCTCCTGCAAAGAAAATGGTTGAGGATCATGTAGGGATCTTGATTAACTTTACGGATGCTATTATTAATGGAACGGAGTTGCTTGCACCAGGTGTAGAAGGTATTAATGGCTTAACGATTTCCAATGCCATGCATCTATCCACTTGGATTGATGGTTGGGTTGATTTACCAATCGATGAGGATCTTTATTACGAGAAGCTACAAGAGCGAATAAAAGCATCGAAGTTTGTAAAGAAGACTGCGAAAGCTACATTAGATGTAGATGGTACGTTTTAACGTAAAAATTAAGTTGGAAATTTAATAAAAAATCTTTGCTTAGGTATGACATGAACATGAGGATGTACTAGGGTAAGATACCACTATAAAGGGGGAAAAAAGATGAAAATAGCAGCACAATTATACTCCGTTCATCAGCACTTAGGAACAAAAGAAGATATGAAGATGACGTTTAAACGTGTTAAGGAAATGGGATATGATTACATTCAGCTTTCAGGAGCAGGATATATAGATGATGAAAAAGCAGATTACGTAGCTGAATTATTGAATACATATGATTTAACATTATGTGTGACACATATGAGCTATGACCAATTAGATCAAGAACTAGATAATCTCATTAAGTATCATAAAAAAAATGGAAGTGTGATTACATGGGTATTGGTTCTATGCCAGTAGATTATAGAGGAAAAGACGGTTATGCTCGTTTTGTGACATGGGCTAACAGGATTGGTGATGAATTAGCCAAGAGTGGCTTAACTTTCGTATACCACAATCACCGTTTTGAATTTGAGAAGTTCCAAGGTAAGGCTGGAATCCAGATATTGGCTGAAGGCTTCAACGATCATGTACAGTTCTTACTCGATACTTACTGGGTGCAAGCTGGTGGCGCTAACCCTGTAGATATCATCGAATTACTAGCAGGTCGTGTAGACGTGGTTCATTTCAAAGATTTCGGTGTAGTGGATAATAAAGAGTATTTCGCAGAGATTGGTTCTGGTAACATGAACTGGGAAAAAATAATAGAGGCATGCCATAAAGCAGGTGTCAAGTATGCTGCAGTTGAGCGTGACTGTGGAGAAGTGGATGCCTTTGACAGTTTAGCTATCAGTAGAAAATATCTAAAAGATGTCCATGGACTATAGTAGGTAGAGTGGTTGAAGAATAGATAGATGGTTAAGAATTCAGTATCTTAGAATAAAAAATGAAAGCCTCCATTTGTGTTATGATAGATTTTTGCATAAGCTAATAACAAAATGGGGTGCTTTCTTATGTACAATCATATACGACAATAATATGTATTTATTTTTGTGGACTACCCTTAATGCGATATTGACTAGGCGTATATCCGGTGAATTTCTTGAAAATCTGACTAAAATATCGAGGGTTTTCATAGCCAACCATAACTGAAATATCATTGATTTTCAAAGTAGAGGTTACTAAGTAATGACATGCATTTTCTATTCTTTTTGTTATAAGAAATTCGGTAAAACCCACATGCATGATGGATTTAAACATTTTACTAAAATAAGTGGGTTCAAAATGATAATGACAGGCCACATCTACTAAACTGATATCTTCGTTGTAATGTTCATTCATATATGCTTCCACACTCTTCATAATGGTTAATATATCCGATGATTTTTCACTGTCAATAGTTGTAACAATTGTATCGCAAATAGTCATCATACAGGCTTCAAACTGAGTAATACTGATAACCTTTCGTATGTTTTCTATATCAAGATCAGGCGTAAGTTTGTCTAAACCCAGTATCTGTATTGAATGAAGAGCTGATTTTGTAGCAACAATGATAGTAAGGTATATTTTATGGAGATCACCTAGACTTATATGTTTATGTACATGAACCTTTTTAATAATTTTTTACAAAGCTATTTTTGATTTCACCAGAGTTTTTACTCATGATAGCCCTTGATAAAATCTTGATTTCTTCATTACATATATTGGTATCGTTTTGTTGGTCATTATGATGGTTATAAAAGCTATAGGATGGTGATGCATACACACCATTATGGTATAAAGCATTCATTGCTTGATTAAAAGCTTTATTAAGGTTAATTAACTCAGTAAAAGGAGAACTCACACCTGCTATGAGATCAATTTTCATATGTGTATGTATGTAAGAACTAAATGTATTAAAGGCATCTTTTATAAGCATTGAATCGAATGAATGAAATAAAAGACATAAATGTGTCCTATCATCTGTCTTAAAGACATATCCAAGGGTATTAGTCTTAAGGTAAGTATGCATCATCTTTTCTATATCCTGAATAAGAAGCTCAATATTCCCGTAAAATTTTTTCTTTGGCAGCTTTATAAAGATCTCTAAATGCAAAAATTATGATGCAAGAAAAATCAAAATTGAGAGGGATATTAAATGTTGTTGCTTCTGATTCAATGTCAATGGAATGTGCTATTCTTGCCGCACAAAGATTTTGTAAAAACATTTCTTGATTGAATCGATGATTCGATTCAATAAGTTCTTTATCTGTTATATTCTGCTTTTCTTCTTCTATACTTAAAATAACCTTTTTAAGTGTCAAATCTAGATCCTCTAAGGTTATGGGCTTAAGAAGGTAGTCAATTGCATTAATAGAGATGGCTTTTTTCATATAATCATACTTAGAGTAACCACTGACAACAACAACTTTCATGTGTTTATAGGTAGCATATATTTTGTCCATTAATTCAATACCATCTGATTCAGGCATTTTCATATCCGTTATAATAATATCAGGATTAATAGTGTCTACTAGTAATAAGGCTTCGTTGGCATTTCTAGCCTCACATACTACTTCTATTGGTAGTGCAGTATCCTTTATCATCTTTTTTAGGGATTTTCTTATCCAGATTTCATCATCTACTAGCATTATGCGATACATGAGAAGCCTCCTTTTTTATAAGGCATAGACATAATGATTTTAAAACCTTCTTCTTTGTTATAGAGTTGCATACCGTATTGTTTACCATAAAAGATTTTAATGCGTGTATTAACATTTCTTAGACCAATGTTTGTTCTACCAGTTAAACCGGAACTAACCTCCATAGGTTCTCTATCAATAGATCGCATAATTCTATCCAGTTTAGCAGATTCAATACCAGGACCATTATCTTCAATAATAATTAAGATTGTGTCACCATTTTGCTCAACATGAAGTGTAATAATTTCTTTATCCATGGGGTGCTTTTCTATACCATGTACGATAGCATTTTCGATTATTGGTTGAAAGATAAAGCGTGGAACTAAACAATCTTTCAATTCTTCTTCTATATTAATAGTCACTTCTATGGCATTATCAAATCTTATCTGTTGAATATAGAGATAGTTACTTATGTGAAAAAGTTCATTTTGAATAGTTGTTTCTTTTGGTTGACTCTGAATACTATATCTAAATAAATCACTTAATGCTTTGCACATGGTACTAATCTCATAATCATTGTTAAGAACTGCTTTTCCACTTATGGTTTGTAGGGTGTTATATAAAAAAAATGAGGGTTAATTTGTGATTGCAATACCAGAAGTTGAGCTTCTCTATTTTTAACTTCAAGCTGATATTGGAACTGAATCATTTCTTTAATTTTATAAGTCATATAATTAAAACTTTTATTGAGTATAGCAATTTCATCTTTTCCATGTGTTTCAGGAATTTTAATGTTAAAATTTCCTTTCTCCACTTTTTTCATTGTATTACATAGTGTTTTAATGGGTTTTGTAATTTTTAAAGCAAATAAAGATGATGTAATAATATTGAGGATGACAATGGATATAACGATAATACAAGTAATGAGCATAGCCATGTTTTTTATTCTTTTTTTAATTCGTTTAGAGTTGTTATATTGATAAGTTTTAAATCTAAATGTTTATCAAGGTTGATATAATGAATAAGTTGGTCGTTATTGTGTTCAAGTGAATGTCCCATTGAATTATTACTATATAAATGTATTAAGTCAGCACTAGCTTTTTTAGCTCGCTCATTTTTGTTAGAATGATAAATGATTTCATCATATGGATTAACAACCATAATGGTATTGTTTTGAAGGTTGTATTTTTCCCATTCAAAATTATCATAATCGATAAAGTAGAGTAAAGTCGCTATTTTTTCATGAGTAAATAAATCATAAATGACTTTTTTATAGACAAGTAGTTGCTTGTTTATTTCTGTTGCTTTATAGGAAGAGAATAATGAGTCGTCATGGTTATTCATAAGATATTTTCTTATAATGGGATTCAGATTTATTTTTGTATAGATATGATTTCTATTCCATGTATCAACAATTGTTTGATTATCAGATATAATAACTGTTTTAACGATGCTTTTTCTTTGGTTTTGGATAAAAGCAAAATACTTGTTTACTATCTGCCTTTCTGTGTAATAGTCAGATACATTATTCGTGTAACCGTTTTTTACAATATCAAGAATACTAATTTTTATAGGTTCAGATTCATTATAAAGCTCTACAGCTGTTAGATTCAGGTTTTTTAAATAATCATTAAGATAATCTGATAAATATAAAGTGGATTGGTTATTAATGTCAATTGTAGATTGTATAATGGAGCGTTTATAGATAGAATAAAATACGATACTTATTATGAGTACGGATATAACTGAGACAGTTAGCGTAACCACAGCAATTTTTGTTTTTATGGTACGATTAAACATGAAACCAACCCCTAAATAAATTTATCAAGTGATTATACATAAATATATTATAGGTGACAGGGGTAGTAATGTAAACGAATAAAAAAGAATAAACAAAAAATACACAAGAAATAGAACATTTATAACACAAATTATTTTATTATCAATAGCTAAATTTGTTATTATAATAAAAGTATCTTGCAAGATACGTTTCTATATAAGATGAGTTATATAATTGAACCATTAATTGTTTAGAGTAATTCAGCTTATAAATCATTTTTTTTGTATATGGATAAATATGGAGGGTATTAGAATGAAAAAGAGATTTTTTTTAGCCTTAACACTAATTGTTGTAATGGTGATTTCAGCTTGCATTGGATGTGCCAAAAAAGATGATGAGTCTACAACAACTGGAAAGGACACACCAACAAAGAAAGAGCAACCAAAAGTAACCTTAAAAATGACTCACTTCAAAGCTGAAGCAACAGATGGTATTAATAAACTGATTGAGGATTTTAATAAACAGTATCCAAATATTAATATTAATGTGGATTTAATTGAATGGGGAAATTATGATACGGTCATGAAAACAAAATTTGCTAGTAATGAAGTTATTGATATTATTTGTTTAAAAGAAGGTGAACTTCTAAATAAATATGCGCGAGCAGGTTATCTTGCAGAACTAACAGATAAACCTTTTATGAAAAATATACAAGAAGTGGCTATAGAAGCAAGTTCGACAGATGGAAAGAATTATGCTGTACCTGTTGATAATAGCCCTATAGCTGTATTTTATAACAAAAAGATTTTTAAAGACAATGGATTTGAGGTTCCTAAAACATATAGTGAATTAATGAAGATAGCAAAACAACTTAAAGAAAACGGTACAGCTGGATTTGCACTTGGCTATAAAGATGAATGGCCACTTTCTATGTTCCAATCAAGAGTAGCGGTTGATGTATTATATTTACAAGGTCAACCTGAATGGGGACATAACTATATAGCTGGTAAAACAACTTTTAAAGAGACGCCTGAATGGAAAACAGTTATTGCACAATGTAAGGATTTCTACACGTATGGTAACGAGGACCCATTAGGTGTTGACTATAATAAGGCACTTGATATGTTTGCAGCAGGGGATGCGGCAATGATATTCCAAGGGTTATGGATATTACCAGAAATAGAAAAGAGAAATCCAGAATTCTTTAATAATGATTTAGGCATATTCCCATATCCAGCAACAGAAGATCCAAATGATGTTAAATTAGAAGCCACTGGTGACTTTGTGATCTCAGCTGGGTCAGAATCAGAGCATCCTGAAGAAGTTATGAAATTCTTAGAGTATATGACAACCAAAGAAGCAGCCGATACCTGGACAACAAATATTAAGACAATAAGTGCAGTGAAAGGTTCAAGCTTAAATTTTGCACCATGTCTTGCAGATATTCAATCCTATTTTGATAAGGGTCAAATCTATGATGCACAACCTTACCTATCACAAATATCAGGTAACTGGGACGGACAAATTACAAAGTACATCATTGAATATCTTATTGGACAAAAAACAGTTGATGAAGTTCTAGAAGCAGAAGATAAATTTATGAAGAGGACTTTAGATAATTAAATGGTTAGCTATTAGTTTGCAGCAATATGAGCAATAACATATAAAAAGGAAGGGAGTGCTCATACTCCCTTCTATTCATACTAGGTGGTGAAAATAGTGACAGCAATTAAAAAAAAATAAGAGACAGGTTTGGTTCTTTATCTTTATTCTTCCTGCTTTGATTTTATTTACAATATCTATAATAATACCTGTTATTCAGGGATTTATACTTACGCTAACCAATTGGGATGGTATACAAAAAAAACTATGATTTTATGGGATTTAAAAACTATATAACACTTTTTCAAGATGAATTGTTTCATAATGCACTAAAGAACACTTTGAAATTTACTTTTGGAGTAGCAATATGTCAAAATATATTTGCTCTTCTTTTAGCTGTACTGTTAGATAAGGGTTCTAAACTTAATAATCTTTTTAGAACCATTTTCTTTATGCCAGCTGTACTAAGTGTCGTATTAGCAGGATTTATCTGGACGTATGTATACAGTGATGGGATACCGGCACTTTATAATATGCTGAATTTGAAGTTTACATCAAGCCCTTTAGGAAATCCAAGCTTAGTTATGCCTGCACTAATTATTATTCAATTATGGTTATTTACAGGACCTACAATGGTCATTTACATAGCAGGTCTTCAAAGCATACCAGAGGATATATACGAAAGCGCAAAAGTTGATGGAGCTAATGCTTGGCAATCATTCTTACGCATAACACTACCAATGCTCGGTCCAGCTATTACAATAAATGTTGTACTTGTTGTAAAACAAGCCATGATGGTATTTGACCTTGTGTTTGCCACGACCTCTGGAGGACCTGGTCATTCTACTGATGTTTTAAGTACCTATTTATGGGATATAACCTTTACAAATAATCAAGCCGGGTACGGTTCATCAATGTCTTTCATATTTTTATTAATATTGATTATTATGGCTATATTACAGCTTAAGTTTTTCAGAAAAAGAGAGGTGGAGATGTAGTATGGAACAGATTAATGGTGCCCTAATAAAAAGCAATAAGACAAGGATAGTGAAAAGAAGAAAAGTCCGTCTATCTGTAATTCTACCCCGTCTGCTTACTCTACTATTGGCTGTGATTGTTCTGTTGCCTTTTTATATTACAGTATTAATGGCTTTTAAGACACCCCAAGAGACGTTTCAATCTTTTTATGGGTTGCCCAAAGTTTTTAGATTAGATAATTTTATTAATGCATGGAAAATCTCTAATTTTTCTTTAGCATTTAAAAAATAGTTTGATGATTACAGCTGTATCTCTTATATTTATTATTATCACAACATCTATGGCTGGATATGCTATAGCAAGAAGTACGAAACGATTCTATAATTTTATTTATGTGTTATTTGTATCCGGTATGATGGTACCCTTTCAAGTGATCATGATTCCATTATATAAAATGGGGCGAAAGTTTGGGTTAGTCAATAACCGTTGGGGCATCATACTTATTTATATATGTCTTGGGGTGCATTTAGCCGTATTTCTATATACAGGATTTGTGAAGGCTATTCCAAAGGAGCTAGAAGAAGCTGCTACAATAGATGGTGCTTCAACACCGCAAACTTTCTTTCGAATCGTTTTCCCCCTTTTAAAACCTACAACGATGACAATTATAGTGCTTGATACCATGTGGATATGGAATGACTTTTTTCTTCCTCTATTATTTCTTCAAGATTCAAGAATAAGAACGTTGCCACTAACTCAATTCTATTTTTATGGCAAGTATAATACACAGATGAATCTTGCATTTGCAGCATTTATTCTTGCCATGCTACCTATCATATTTTTTTTACTTTTTCCTACAGAAATACATTGTAAAAGGAATTGTTGCAGGTGCCATAAAAGGGTAGTGAGGAGGAAAAAATATCATTTTTTATTAATATATTAAAGGAGTAGAGTATATGATGAAAAAGATTAAGAAAGTCACATCATTAATTCTTGTTTTAGGGATGATCGTAACAATATGTTTAGGAATATCCCCCATTAAAATGGTTCACGCTGAAACGGCAATAGTAGTAAAAATAGACCCAAACATTCAGTATCAAACCCTTGAAGGCTGGGGAATTAATCTTGCATGGTGGGCAAATACCATAGGAAGTTGGCCAGAAAATAAACGTAATGAAATTGGTGAGTTGTTATTTGGGGACAGTGGATTGGATATCAATATTGTTCGTTTTAATATTGGAGCTGGAGATAACCCAACCCACGACCATATGGATACAGGATCTTTTATTCATGCAGAGATGGAAGGCTATCAACCAGAGGAAGGCGTTTGGAACTGGAACGGAGATGAAGAACAAAGAAATATGCTTCAAGTTGCAAAAGCAAAAGGTGTAAATATATTTGAAGCATTTGCTAATTCTGCACCTTACTGGATGACAAAATCGGGTTGTACCGCAGGTAATTTTTTATCGTTACCTAACTTTAACACAGCGTATACAGATGCATTTGCAGAATACTTAGTGCAAGTGGTTAAACGTGCAAGGGATTATTGGCTATTGATTTTAGAACACTTGCGCCATTTAATGAACCAGATGGGTTCTGGATGGAAGGACGTCCACAAGAAGGTATGATTATATGGGATACACAAAATGATGTATTAAAATCATTACATCATAAGATCGTAGAAAATGGATTAGATACAGAGTTATCAGCAATGGATGTTTGGAGCAAAGATAAACTTGATGACCATTATGCTTACTATGAGGATATTACAAAAAGTTATCTTTCGCATTTTAATGTACATTCTTATAGTGGTAGTGATCAAAGAGGTGTCAGTGAATTAGCTGAGCGTGAAGGGAAAAGACTTTGGATGTCTGAATTTGGATGTGGTGAAGGGAATGACCATAACAACATTCAAAATGGTACGTATCTTGCAAGTGTTATTATTAATGATTTAAGAGAAATGAAACCTGACGCATGGGTTTACTGGCAGCCTGTTGAGAATGAAGAAGAAAGAAGTGATGCATGGGGATTCATTCATGCAAACTATAGAGATTCATCCTATCAATACTGGATAAAAAAAACAATATTATACCTTTGGTCAATTTTCCAAATTTATAAGAGCAGGTTATAAGCTTATCGATATTAATAACTCAAATGCCATTGCAGCTTATGATGAAGATAGTAAAGAATTAGTCATCCTCATGTTAAATGATAGTGATAGCGATGTAAACTATACATATGATTTATCAACGTTCTCGCAAATGGATAATATTGCAGCTGCATATAGAACATCGTCAGATGAAAATTTAGAGGAGTTAGGGAGTGCTACTTTATCAAATAAAGAATTAGCAGCAGTTGCAAAAGCAAATTCGATAACGACCTATGTGATATCTAATACTGAATATATACCAGCAGGACAGGTAAGTGAAGTAGACAATAATATTATTGGAACAGGAATCAATCAGTTTAACTATATTGGGAACTGGCAATATGATAATAATCATCATACAAGCGATGTAAAAGATAGTTATGCAGAATTTGTATTTGAAGGAACAGGTGTGAAACTTTACGGAAACAAAGGTGCAGACTATGGTATGGTAGGTGTTTCGGTAGATGGTGGAGCAGAAATCTGGGTAGATTTATATTCGGATATAAGTAAAGATAACACCTATCTATTTAGCAGTAAAAGATTAGTTCCAGGGGTGCATACGTTAAAGGTAAGAGTAACAGGCGATAAAAATCCATTCTCACAAGGATATGGTGTAGGTGTAAATTATGCTAGGGGAATTGATTATAGAGGTGAACAAATAAATATCACCCAAACAGATACGCGTCAAATAACAGATGTAAAGTTAGGTCTCGATTTTTATATTAATGGAAAAAAAACATTATGACTATGAATACCTTGAAACATGGGATAGTACAAAACAGACCTCTCTTAAAGCAAATGGTGGTTACGATGCAGTCACACATTGGGCAGGAGATTTTCTTAAACTTAACGCAAGTAAGAGTGGACCATCTGTTATCGAAATTACCAATGTAGATGATAGAGATGTGGAAAATGTAACCGTGCATATCGATTTTAAAATTGATGGAACATGGTATTATGATTATGAGGTTATTGGTAACTTAGACGGCATCATTAATCTTACACTGGACGCCAATAATGGTCATTGGAATGTTTTTAAAGGTCGATATGAAGGGGATTTCTTGAAGTAATTATAAATAGTTCGCGGAATGTATTGACAATCGACTATTTATATGGTTTTATATAATAACGACCAGTTACATTATCATAATCCAAAAAAATTATAAAAGAGAATCTTAAGGGGGAAACCTTTGGGTTCTCTTTTTGATACGAATGAAAGCGTTATAATGGTATTATCTTTTTTATTGGAACGCTTTTAGCTATACAGACAGTAAAATGGTATTTTAAATCATGAGATTTATCTGATATAATATATAATACTTGAGAGATTATAAAGATCAGAATGAATTGGGGTTAGAAGGAGGTACTTATGTCAAAAATAGATGACGTAGCGAAGCTTGCCAAAGTATCAAAAGGGACTGTTTCTAATGTATATAGTGGGAAAAGACCAACAAGTGAAGATGTAAGACGAAGAGTATTTAAAGCTGCTAGAGAGCTTAAGTATTTTCCTAATCATATTGCAAGAAGTCTTGTGACAAAAGAAACCATGATCATTGGTTTAAAGATACCCTTTGCCCAAGATAAATTGATGGGTGGATTGCATACGAAACTTGTTAATGGTGTTATTGCCCAAGCGGCTCTCAGTAATTATCGTGTACTAATCGATACAATTCCACCAAAAGGTTTGGAGGTCAAACATCTCTCCACAGATCCAATGGATGGGGTTATAGTTATGGACCCTGAAAAGAATGATATGCGTATTGAAGCACTTAAAGAAAGAGGTGCTCCTTTTGTGGTGGTGGGTATTCCTCATGATGAACAGGATGTACCCTATGTGAATAATAATAATGAAGAAATGACCTATCAGATGACAAAGCTCCTTGTTGATAAAGGTCATAAAAAAAATACTTTTCTTAAATGCACCTCATTTTAAGACGGTATCTGAAGATAGAAAACATGGTTTTTTAAGAGCATATATAAATAGCAATATAGACTTCGATGAATCCTATAATGTTTATAAAGAAGACGAATATGAAGATTCATCTGTATATGGCTATAGAATGATAAAAAAGGTATATGGAAGAAGACCATTTACCTTTTACAGCCATTATAACCGATACTGATACTGTAGCTGTAGGTGTTATAAAAGCTCTACGAGAATTGGAACTACGAATTCCAGAAGATATTTCTGTAGTAGCACTTAGTGACGACTTAGCTTATGACATAGATCCGCCCCTTACAACCATTAGCCTATTTCCAGAAAGGTTAGGCAGGGAAGCTGTCAAATTACTACTGGAGCAAATAAAACAAATAAATCACCTTAGCAATACTCGCGTTATTGTTCCAGCTCATATTAATGAAAGAGCTTCTGTTTTAGATGTGAAGAAGTACGGAGTCTAATAGATATAAAACCTGTTTGTTATCTTTTATATATAAAGGTTAAGAAAAATATAATGCAACAAAACAAAAAATAAAAAATTGAAAAAAAGATTGATATTTTATTTAAAATATATTATGCTATAAATAGCATTAAACCGATTTAAAATTTAACGGTTAATAGATACGCTTTATAGTTATTAAGAAAAACAAGCATCTTAATAAATACATTTTAATCCGTATACTTAGAGATTTGACGGTGATGTACCAATTTATTTATTTTATTTAATTATAGTTAAACCGATTTAATAATAATTAGGAAAGGTCTAACCAAGTACTTAGAGAGCATTGGCAGAGCTTACAGTGTACCACTTTTATCATGATACAGTGAATAAACTTAGGTGATGCTATAAATATACTTTAATTGGAGAGATGACTATGCAAAACATTGATACGGTACACGTGGTTTTTTAAGACTCATTTAGATATTGGTTTTACAGATTTGGCAGAGAATGTGGTGAACAAGTATGTGAATGAATTCATCCCTAAAGCCATTGAAACAGCTCGAGCATTAGATCAAGTAGAGGGGGGAAGCTTCTTTTATATGGACTACAGGTTCTTGGTTAATTCATGAATACATACGACAAGCAGATGCAGAAAGTAAAAAAGATAATGGAAGATGCGATAGCAGATGGGCTCATCGCTTGGCATGGTCTTCCTTTTACAACACACACAGAATTAATGGATACAAAATTATTTGAGTATGGATTATCCATTGCTCAAAAACTGGATGAGCAGTATGAAAGAAAAACCATAGCCGCTAAGATGACTGATGTGCCAGGGCATACAAAAGCCATTATTCCATATATGGCAAAGGCAGGTCTTCTGTACATGCATATCGGGGTTAATCCAACATGTACGGTTCCTAATGTACCTAAGGTATTTTTTTTATGGAAAGGCAAAGACGGTTCAGAACTAATTGTAAATTATGCTTCTAGCTACGGTGAAGTTCTAGAGATTGAAGGCTTAAGAGATGTATTGATATTTGCTCATACAGGCGATAACTGTGGACCTTCAACCAGTGAACAAATCAAAGAAGAATTTGCTAAAATCAAAAAGATGTTTCCCCATGCAACCATTAAGGCCTCAACACTGGATGCTTTTGCTAAGAAGCTGATGGAAGTTAAGGATAAACTACCTGTGGTTTATGAGGAAATAGGCGATACATGGATTCATGGTATTGCCACAGACCCTAAAAAAGTAGCTCAGTATCGTGCTTTGCTTAGACTGAGAAATCAGTGGTTAAATGAGGGGAAGATGGCGGTAGATAGTCAAGAGTATGAGACATTTTCAATGAATCTAGCTCTTGTGCCTGAGCATACTTGGGGCTTGATCTTAAGAAGTATTTAACGGATTATAAGAATTACTCTGCTCATGATTTTAATAGGGCGAGGGAGAAAGATATTCTCCTAGATTCTTATATTCCAACCAAATACAATTACATTGGATTATTTGCTCTTGATGAGTTTAATCACCTAGATGATGAACAAGCGTCTACATGGTCAAAGAGAACCTATAGTTTCTTTGAAAGTTCATGGAATGAACAGAGAGCATATCTTGAGAAAGCCATAGAAGGACTAAGCGCTGATAAGAGAGAAGAGGTAAAGGATGCCTTCATGGAAATGGTACCAAAAGAAATTTCATGTGACAAAGAAATTATCCATGTGAATAAGACATATGCATTAGGTCGTTATAAAGTAAAATTCGCAATAGATGGGTCTATTTCTAAGTTGATTGATGAGCATGAAAAAATATGGGCGGATGAGAAGCATCGACTTGGCGAATTTACTTATGAGAGCTTTGGTGCCACAAATTATAATCAGTGGTTTGAGGGTTATATGGTGAATCTAGAGAAGACCCATAATTGGGCAGATTCAGATTATAGTAAGCCAGGTATGGAGTATGCCATACCTAAGCCAAAGCATCAGTTGTATGAACCAAATCTAGTATCGCTTTGTCATGAACAAATGGCTGAATATGATTTGGTAGTGGCTACTTTGTCAATGAATGAGTATGCTACAACAGAGCTTGGAGCGCCAAAGAAGGTTCAGATTGAATATCGTTTTTATCATGATGAGAATCGTATGTATGTGGCTCTGCATTGGTTTGATAAGAATGCCTGCCGTTTACCAGAAGCTGCATGGCTGAGCTTTGCTCCAATTGTTGATAATCCTAATGTGTGGAAGATGGAGAAGATGGGGGAGCAGATATCACCTCTTCATGTGGTGAAGAATGGGAATCGAAATCTCCATGGTATAGGTACTGGTGTCTATTATCATGGTGCGGATGGTAAGGCTATTATTGAGACCCTTGATGCAGCGTTACTATCACCAGGGGAGAGAAGGCTATTGACCTTTGATAATACTTTTACTTCACTTGATGGAGGCATGCATTTTAATCTTCATAATAATATATGGGGCACCAATTTCCCTATGTGGTATGAGGAAGATGCTAAGTTTAGATTTAATGTGTATTTGGAGTCTTATAGGGCATAAAGGCAGAATAAGATTTTGGAATTAGGTTGGGGTTCATTTACATATAGATTGTGTGGGTGAACCTACAATTGTATTATTTGATATGCATGATCATAGATAAGTGTTATTTAATTTATAGTTAAGGGGGTTATGGCCAGTGAAAAAACAGGTGGAATATATGAAAGATGGATTGATCTATCATATGGAAGAGATATTTAGTCATGAACAGGAGAAAGAGTATGTAAGATTATATTTTGATCTGCCTAAGGATGTTCAGTCTATTGAGGTTAAGTTGTACGTGAATAATGATAAGGATGTGATCGATTTTGGTCTTGAAGATGGGAAGGGGCTTCGTGGCTGGAGTGGTGGTGCCAGACGTCATCTGATTATAAAAGAGGATTGGGCCATGGATGGTTATGGGTCGGGAGATTTTTATCCGTCTACGTGGGCTGTGTTATTAGGGTTATATAAGATAAAAGAGAAGTGTATGGTGCAGGTTGAAGTAAGTATACATTTCAGGGAAGATAGATGGTATAAGGGAGATTTGCATATACATTCCACTCATAGTGATGGGGCGTTTCTTTTGAGTCAGGTGATTGAGAATGCGAAAGAAACTACTTTAGACTTTATTGCTCTTACAGACCACAATACTTTTAGTCAGAATAATGCCTATGTAAATCAGGAGAATCTGGTGATTATAGAGGGGGTTGAGCTGACGACCTATGGTGGACATGTGAATTTCTTGGGACACCCGAAACCTATATCACATTTTGTATGTAAGAATTCTGAGGATATGCATAAGTATATTAAGGAGGGACGACAAAAAGGTGCTATGGTTTCAGTGAACCATCCTTTCCATGGAGCGTCATGGGATTATGGTCTTGAAGATTATGATTTTCGGTCCATTGAGGTATGGAATGGACAATGGAGTGAAGAGAATCAAAAAGCTATAAATTGGTGGCATGAACAATTATGTCAAGGAAAACGTATAACAGCTGTAGGTGGTAGTGATACCCATGAAAAGGGTGTGGAACGCTGGTATGGAACACCTACCACATGGATTAAGACAGATACTTTTTCGAGTAAGGGTATGTTAGAAGGTATTAGACGAGGTCAGGTATGTGTAACAGCTTGCCCCGAAAGTGCACGTGTGAATCTTATATTGGATGATGTACAGATGGGCGGTTGTTATCAGGTGACTGATGGAGAAATAGAGGCAGAGCTTATTTGTGAGTATTGGAATGGGCAGGGTGAAGTACTACGATTGTATTCAGAGAATGGGTTAATAGACGAAATTACTTTAGTAAGCCAAGAAGGTAGGATTGTTTTTCAAGTTCAACTGGATAGGAAATTTTATCGTGTAGAGGCTGTTGGTGAGAAGGGGATTGTTGCAATTAGTAATGCGGTTTATGTGCTTCATTATTAGATGGAGTTATGGATAGTAAACACAAGCGTATTAATCCTTTCGTAAATAGAATTTTTTAATATCGACTTCTGATATGAGCATACCTGATAATATCAATAGTGCACCGAAGATTCCCCTTGGGCTTAATAGTTCACCAAAAATAAGATAATCAAAGATGCCTGCGAAGACAGGCTCTCCTGAAAAAATCAAAGCTGTGTGTGTTGAACTTGTAAATTTTTGTGCTATATTTTGAACAATATAAGCGCCTGAAGTACAGACGACACTTAATATGATAATATTAATCCAAATCTGATGATCAGTGGGCATGATGGGTTTTTCTATGGAAAATGTGATGAACAGACTTAAAAGTCCAACCACACCTATTTGTATCACAGCAAATGGTATGGATTGCACCTTAACTGTATACTTACCTACAAAGATGATATAGAAAGCGAATATAATAGCTGAGATAAGCGTATACACATCCCCAATATTGATACCAGCTATATCATGATTTAATGTTAACATGGTTAATCCAATAAACGCCAGTGCTACACTTAGGTACGATTTATTATCAAGCCTTTTTTTTCATAAGGAGTGAAGAAAAAACAGGTACGAGTACCACATTAAAGCCTGTGATGAACGCAGATTTTGAAGCAGTCGTATAATGTAGTCCTTCTGTTTGAAGAGCGAAACTACCAAATAAGATAATACCTAGAATAACACCATATTTCAATGTAGTTCTATCCATCTTTAGCATCTGTTTTATAAAAATAAGGGATGATAAAAGAAATGCAATTAAAAATCTAATTGCCAAAAAATTATAGGTAGACAAATTTTCTAATGAACCTTGTATTAATATAAAAGATGCTCCCCATCCTATTGTTACTAGAAATAGTGCCAGATCTGCTTTGAGTTGTTTTTTTTGCATCGAAAATCCCCCCCCTTGTCCATTGAATCGTATTGAAGAACCTTCTTAATCATAAACTATTTTATGGCATTTGGATTTGTAAAATTCTATAATGACAAGGGGGGATATTTGTGGATTTTACATAGATACATTAAGTAAATTATGTATCCTTATAGCAAGTGCAAGTTCTTCATAAAAAATGAGCATTAAGACAATCTTTATTGAGTAGTGTATTGATCTTATTAATTCTGTATCTGATCGTATTATTATGTTGAAATAACTGGGTTGCAGTAGCTTTCATATCACCATTGTTTTCGATATATACAATTGCAGTTTTTAGTAATGCGGTATCATTGCTTTTATCGTAAGTTAGAAGGGGTTCTATCATGTCGTCATGATATTTTAGTAGCCATTCATTATCAATAAGAGGCAACAAGACCTTGTTCGTCCCAATTTCGTTGAATAATGATATGTCATTTTTATAGGTTATAGCATGTTTATGGGCATAGATACTTTCTTTTATGGCATAGTTTAGTTCAGATAATTTCTCATAGAAACCGCTTATCCCAACAACATATTCCTTAGAAGTGAATCCTAACATTTCGAACCTTCTCATAATCATATTAACGGCTTCTTTAGGATCAATTTTTTTTAAAGGTATTAATAACAACATAGCCATCTTTATAAGGAATGATTTTATTAAAGGAGTTGTCTGTGTCTATATTACTAAAAATTTGTTTTGACATCAGGTGGGTGTTATTTTTTTCTTTTACAATAAGCAACTATATGATTATCTTCAAAATTTCTATTAATTTCATATGCGATTTTCTTAATAATAACATGATCTAAATTACCGTACAAAAGATGATCAATTTTTAAAGATAATATTTGTTGGTCTTCTTTTTCTTTGACTGCATTCATAATACTTGTAATAATATCTTCAAAATACACATGGCTAAATATCATTATAGGAAAGGATTGTTCATCTGCAAGAGCAATCACTTCATCAGGTAACGTATCAAAATAGATGTTTTTAATGCTAATCCTCCAACGCCAACTGAAATCATCTTTTTTACCAGTTTATATAATGCTTCCACATTATCTTTTATAACTAACAGTGAGCTAATTACAAATTCACCTTCTACAAAATTTTTCTCTATCAGATGCTCTGTTTCATAGTCTAATATACCAATTTTTTTTTATTTTATTTGTTAACCCCGTTCTTCCAGCAACAATTTTAAATGATTTAAGGCTTTCTATTTGCAAAGCCTCATGTATCGTAATGAACATATAAATGCCTCCTAAATCTTAGTTATTTCGCCTGATTGATCTATGGTTTTCCTATTTTAAAAAATATATGAAAATTCAATTCGTCATAAAGCTTATTGTAAAATATACAAAATACAATTATTGTTATTTTCATATATTACAAATCTAATATACTTTGAATAGATTACAATACTATTATACAAGATTTTTGACTTTTAGGAGGATACAAATGAAGAAAAAATTAGGAATAGCCGTATTAATAATGATTATGATAATAGGTGCAGTGTTTATATTTGTTCCACAAGCTAGAATGATTGTAGAAAGTATCTATATGAACGCTAGGGTAATAACTGAATTTACAGTAGATGGTGAGATACTCTATATGAATGGAGAAATCAACAGTAAAACGCCAAAACAGTTGAAAAAAGATAGTAGAAGAGAATCCCCAAGTAAAGACCATTGTTATGCTTGTCGTTCCAGGGTCATGTGACGATGAAGCCAATTTTCCCATGGCAAAATGGGTACGAGAAAAGGGATTAAATACATATCTAACAAAAGATAGTATAGTTGCGTCTGGTGGAACAGATTTTTTTCTTGCTGGGAATGAGAGAACCATGGAAACTGGTGCAGAAATAGGGGTTCATTCATGGAGAGATGTTGGTACAGGGAAGGAGGCTAAAGAAATTCCGAAAGATGGTCCAGAACATGAAATGAATAGAAAATACATAGAGGATATGTTAGGGAAAGATGATTTTTATTGGTACACCATATATGCTGCACCAGCAGACGATATCTATTTTATGACAGATGAAGAAATATTGAAGTATGGTATGGTGACAGAACCTATTAAGGATAACATGAAATAATGATATAAGAATGATTATAGTCAGTTGGTAAAAATATAGAGAAATGTCACATGTTGTAGCATTGACACATGATAGGGGTTAATTTAAAATGATACTATAGGGATATAGTGTCATTTTTTATACAAAAAAAGTCCCAAAGGACATAGACATTACGTACAGAAAGGGAGAACATATGAAACTTATATCGTGGAACGTAAATGGGATAAGAGCCTGTGTTAGAAAAGGCTTCTTAGACTTCTTTAATGATGTAGACGCCGATATTTTATGTCTACAAGAAACCAAAATATCCGAAGGACAAATTGAATTAGAACTGGATGGTTACCAACAGTATTTTAACTATGCCGACAAAAAAGGCTACTCAGGGACAGCTATTTTTTACGAAAGAAGAGCCTATCCAGGTCACCTATGATATCGGTATAGATGAACATGACCACGAAGGGCGTGTTATCACTGCAGAATATGATTCATTCTATTTGGTGACAGTCTATACCCCCAATAGCCAAAGAGGGTTAGCAAGACTTGATTACCGCATGAAATGGGAAGATGATTTCAGAGCTTATATTTTAACACTGGAAAAGACAAAACCTGTGATCATCTGTGGTGATATGAACGTAGCTCATAAGGAAATTGATCTAAAAAACCCTAAATCCAATAAAAACAATGCAGGGTTTACCATGGAAGAACGTAATCAAATGACCAACCTACTGGAAGCAGGGTACATCGATTCTTTCCGCTACTTCTACCCGGATCTAGAAGGGGCCTATAGCTGGTGGTCTTACATGCGTCAAGCCAGAGACAGAAATGTGGGATGGCGTCTTGATTATTTCCATGTTTCTAAAAAATTAGAAGACAAATTAGAAGGTGCAAGTATCTTATCTGAGGTTCTTGGTTCCGACCATTGTCCAGTAGTCTTAGAGCTAAAAGCGTAATCAATATATGCCAAAGACTATTCTTAAAAGAGGCTGTCTCATAAAAGCAATATTGTAGGCTAGATGTTTTTGTAAAATATAAGAGGCTAAGCTTTCCAGACCCCTAAACATCCTGTTTAGTAGTGCAACATGTTAATGATGCTTGAACAGGGGTCTGCGCTTCGCCGTCCATGGCTACGCTTCACGCTTAACCTCTTATATTTTACTTCGACATTGACATTATTTGCTTTTACCTACTTATAATTTAACAATGTTATACTTAGAAAAATAATAATGAATACGTTTATCCATCAATAAGGTTTGCCCAGCAGTAAATTCTTAAAAATATAATCGGCTGCTTAGATCAAGACAGCTATTATATTATTATTGATCATAACTACCATTATTTAAAATATATAAAACAAAATGTTGATGAAATAAAGCATAATAATAATATAATTTTTATTTATGGGGATATGGAAATGTTACCCTTGAAACATAAAATTGCTCATCTTATGATTGATGTATTTCATACAGATTATAGAGCTCTATATAATCATAGTAGAGGTATACATATATGGAAAAACTATTTAACCACCAATGGAGACTATTTAATATGTTTTTGCACCATAAAACCAAATGCTAAAACGGCATGGCGACTACAAAGTCCATTAAAAGAGAATTTCATTCTAGAAAATATAAGGAATGAATTTAAAGATAATGGCTATATAAATAAAGAAACTCAATATATTGGTTCATTGCCATTTCATTCTATTTTTCTAAAAGGTCTCTATGACATTAGAAAAGAATTAATTACAAAAATACATCCAAAGGATTCTATTGACATGTATTGGGATTTATATGAGTTGTCAGAAAGATGATCAACATAAAAAAACAGTAGTATAAAGTTTGATTACATAGGCATCCCTCAAAAAAAACTACCCAGTAAACAAATCCGAATACTACTGTCACTATATGATAAATCTAAATATGCTAAGCGAAGTGGATTTAAGAAGCACTCAACGCACTATTAAGTGCCTGTACAAGTGTATCTTCTGTAAAATCTTTAATATGCTTTTCATAAACAACACCGTCTTTTGTAATAACAACAGCTGGAAACTCCTTAATATCTAAGCGATCAGAAATACCTGTAGACTTATAGACATCTACACGATTTACGGCGATCTTATCTCCAAAGAAAGCTTCAATCTTTTCAACTTCTGTTAAAAAATTCTCTTGAAGTTGTATCAATAGCGTTGTAAATATAGTTCAAACCGGGTTTTTCATCTTGCATAATAACACTGTTAAATGTCTCATGTTCAGCAATAAACTTCTCAGCTGCAAAACCTGCAATAGCTCCATCACCAACAGCTGTAGCCACTTGTTTTAACCATTTCTCACGGACATCGCCACAAGCAAAAAACACCATCGATATTTGTTCTCATTTTATCATTTGTTAAAATATAACCTTGTTTAGTAAGATCAATCTGATCTTTAAAAATCTCAGTATTAGGAATATAGCCAATGAACTCAAAGCAATTATCACATTTAACAGGTATTAATTCACCTGACTTAAGATTCTTAAGAACAACGGTATCCAGATGTCCTTCACCTTCAAAAGAGTCTGCAACGGTATTCCACACAAATTCCATCTTTGGATTCTTAAGAGCTGCTTCTTTTGCAATCTCGTTACAATCCATAATGCCTTCATCATGCATAACTGATACAATGACTTTATTGGCAAACTTAGTTAAGAACATACCTTCTTCAATAGCAGCATCACCACTACCGATTACAACGACGTCTTTACCAGTATTAGCAGCAGCGTCACAAGTCGCACAGAAGGAAATACCTTTATCAAAGAGATAATTTTCTTCATTCTTAGCTTTTGTTATTCTTGGACGACCACCCGTAGCTAAAATAACAGATTTTGCAATGAATTTATTTCTAAATGTCTCAACAACTTTTTCTTCACCTTCAAGGTCAACACGCTTAACATCTGTTAACTTGAATTTTACGCCCATTTTCTCGGCTTGTTTCTTCATTTGGTTTGTAATGTCTTCACCTTTTGGGCTATCAGGGAAGCCAGGATAATTTTCTATTTCATTGGTGTAAGTAGCAAGACCACCCACTAGAGCTTTTTCAATAAGAAGTGTACTTAACCTGGCTCTTGCTGAATAGATAGCAGCTGTAAGACCTGCTGCACCACCGCCAATAACAACAACATCATAATTCTCTACGCGTTTCTCTCTTGGCATGACCAATCCTCCATTTTATATCTGTGCTTATCGAAAGCTAAGCTCATGTAGTAGGGTATACTACATGAAGAACTTAACCAGTAATTTACTACCAACAATAGCTCCAAAAAACATAGCAATGGCGAATACCCATCCAGATAAGGATAGAGATGCAATACCACTAAATAAAGCACCAATGTTACAGCCCGCAGCAATACGAGCGCCATAACCCATTAGTAGTCCACCAATAACTGCTGCAAACACTTGTTTTTTAGATTTGATTTTCTTAAATTTGAATTGTGATGCAAGTAGTGTAGCTAGCAACGCACCAAAGATAATGCCAAGGTTACGCATAGTACCTGGGTCGTTGAGGAAACCATTATTAAGTGTTGCCTGAGCACCATCACTACTAAAATAATACCATTTATCAACACTGCCACCAACTGCTTCATAGATCCACGCACCCCAGTTAGCAAATACACCAGATACACCCCAAGGGTTACCCGTTGTCGCTAAGGTTACGATTTGGAATAATGAAAGTAAGATAGCACCTGTTAGATATGGCCATGCATCTTTTAACCATTTTTTATAGAACTCATTCTTACTTACTTTAATAAAATATTCTTTAAAAGAACTCAAAATGACACCTCCGTATAAGGCTTTGATTTTCTTATTTAATAAAAAAAATTAATTTCTAACAGCTCATCAAACGACATACTTTCGTCCTTAATTAGTGAGCTTTTTCGATGATAACTTCCCATTCACCGTCGTCTACTTCTTCAACTTCCACATTGTGACCATCTTTACGAGCCCACTCAGGAACATTCTTCATAGCACAACTATGGTCGATTTGTACAATAAGTACATCGCCAATAGCCATCTCTTTTAATTTATTTTGAGCCTTTACTAAAGGCACTGGACACGCTTCGCCGAAACAATCGATTACAACTTCACTCATGTTAAATCCTCCTGTATATGATTTGAATTTTTTTTATTCATTAATAAGACAGCATAGGGCTATTTAGTAGCCATATATGTGTATAGTTATTTATTTAGTTTTCTCAATGATAACTTCCCACTCACCGTCATCTACCTCTTCAACTTCTACGTTGTGACCATCTTTACGAGCCCATTCAGGAACGTTTTTTCATGGCACAGCTATGGTCGATTTGTACAATAAGCACATCGCCAATAGCCATCTCTTTTAATTTATTTTGAGCCTTTACTAAAGGCACTGGACACGCTTCGCCAAAACAATCGATTACTACTTCATTCATATTATGTTTCCTCCTATTATTGACTTTTTTATTTTTGTGTTTCGTTATATATGGTATAAGATTATTAAAAAATTACTGATTGGTTTTAGCTCGTTCATACTTTATCGCTGCTATGTATAACAATAGAATGATCAATAATTGAACCACAACAGCACCAAACCAACCAAATACATCTGGTAAGAAAACACGAGCACCTTTGTTAATGACAAATTCTTTCCAAAAACCGAAATCATGTGCGCCCCATAATGAACCGATAATGAAGAATGAAAGGGATATTAATTGCATCCAGAAACCTTCACCAACACGCATAAGTGTTCCAGAAGCACAACCGCCTGCAATAACCATACCGATTCCAAAAAGAAATGCACCAATTATTGTTGCTAAACTAATAGGTACCACATACCCCATTCCTGGAATAGGCAGACCGTTCTTGAAGTATCCATATTTAATAGCTGTAAAGCCAATGGTTGTAATGGCAAAGGCTATCAAAACAGCTCGTGTAACGGATGTACTTCCTGTTAAGTAAGGATCTCGCATGGAGGCTGTAAAACAAAATCTTGCTTTTTGTAAAATAAAACCAAATGCGATACCTGTAATCCAGAATAAAAAATGTGTTGTTGGTTTTTAAACTTAATAAAATACCAATAACTGCAATACCAATTAAAACAAGAATACCAATAGGTATCTGGTTTTTCTTTGGTTTTCTCCTAGCTCTTGTACGAGAAGAAGAAGAACTTCTTTGAATAGAAGAAGCTGTTCCATTTTCGCTCATGGTAAACACTCCTTATTATTGTTTTGTATGAAATAAGATTGTTGCGTTTTTTAACAATTTCCCAATTCCTATGATAGCACAAAATATTTCTCATGTAATATGCACTTTACTAATACAGTATTAATAATTTTTATAGCATATAAGTTAATTATTATAGCCAACTATGGTAAAATAGAATATATAAGGGAACACGTCAGGTTTTTAGACCTTTTGAAGGTGACCAATAGCAATAAGTGAATGGCGCTATGTTTGGTATCTTATGGTGAGTACCAGTAAATACCATGATTCCAACATGCATCATCTTATTGCAAATTTTTGCTGTGTGTTTTATAGTAAAGCATATAGTAGATAGTTAAAATGATAACGAAGTATGGAGGGGATCATATGCATTTACAATCCTTAAAGTATTTTAGAGAGGTTGCATCGGAAAAAAGCATATCGAAAGTTGCAAAGAAATCCCATATTTCTCAATCAGCACTAAGTCAACTTATACAGAAACTAGAAGAAGACTTTGGCTATAAACTCTTAAATCGAAGTAATAAAGGGGTCGCTCTTACTGAATTGGGAGAAATCGTACTAAAATATTCCAACAACATTATCAGAAACTATGAAACCATGGTGGAAGAACTTGAGACTGCCGTGAAACAGCATAACAAAGTTAGAATTAATGGCACATGGTCTTTGGTTACGTACTCATTGCCTTGTGTAATCTATAAAATTAAGAAAAAATATCCGAATCACCAATATGAACTCATAGCCAGTACAAGGGAAGATACCATCACCGATGTGCAAAACGATATATGTGATTTTGGCATTATTAATGATCACCTTGACCCAGAATATAATTTGTTTACCTATCCTATGGGCAAAGAAAAAATCGTTCTCATTGCCCCTGGAAAGTATACGATACTAGAACAAATTAAATTAGAAGATCTAATGAAGTATGACATGATTATGTGTAATAGTAATGACCATATTCACAAAAACTTAGAAAAGGCTCTAAAAAACATAGATAAAAAAGTAGATGATCTAAATATCATCTTCAATGCAACAACGGATGGGGCAGTAAAATTAGCTGTAAGCAATGGCTACGGTTTAGCCTTTGTGCCCTATGAGTCCATCAAACACGAGCTCTATGAAAAAACAGTTAAGGTGATTGATATCGAAGATGTAAGCCTTGACTACGATTTATATTTGATCAGTAAAAAACTAGGTCAGTTATCCAAAGCAAGGAAAGATTCTATTGAGTATTTTATTGAAATTGGGCAAAAAAGCTTTTGTTAAGGTTTCGTTACAGTGATTTCCCATACGCCATTGATGACCTCGTCACAGACGTAAGTACATGAGTACTTGCCAAAATAATCTTTTAGGGATTCGACGACGCAACTATGGTCTGTAACCAGCATAAAAGATTCTCCGGATTGAATATGTTGTAATTCTTTTTTTTGCTTTTAACAATGGAATAGGGCAATAATCACCAAAACAGTCTATTTTTTCCATGGAATCACTCCTTATTTGATAGGGCTATTTACTGTGATTATACCACAAAACACTCAAAATCCAAATGTAAGGTTAATCCACAAAAAGTAGTTGAGTATGACTTTTACTATGAGTATTGTTGTCAACGTTCTTTGAGCACTATATTTTGTAGTAAATTTAGTCATTCTAGCTTTTTATGGATTTAACCAAATAACAATAAGGTGGTAATTAATGTGAGGAATATACCTTTTAATAAGCCTTACAATTTCGGTAAGGAAATGGATTATATAAAAAATGTAATTGCTGGTGGTAAAACAAGTGGCGATGGCGAATATACGAGCAAGTGTCAAAGTATATTGGAGCATCAACTGGACGCCCACAATATCTTAATGACCACTTCTTGTACCCATGCTCTAGAATTAGCGCTACAACTAATACCCCTACAAGAAGGTGACGAAGTATCATGCCATCTTATACTTTTCCTTCCACAGCTAACAGTGTTTTGCTTCAAAAGGGACGCGTGGTTTTTTACAGAAGTCAATCACGATGATTTATGTATAGATGTTAACCGTATTCAAGAGAAAATAACAGAAAAGACAAAAGTGATTATGGTGGTCCACTATGGTGGTAATGCTTGTGATATGGATGCCATTATGGCTATAGCGAGAAAATATGACCTCTATGTTATTGAAGATGCGGCACAGGGGTTTTTTAAGTACCTATGGTAGACAAGCCCTAGGAACCATTGGTCATTTTGGGTGTTATAGTTTTCATGAAACGAAAAAATATATCGGCAGGTGAAGGGGGTGCATTAGCCATTAATACCCTTAACCCTGATGTGGTTAAAAGAGCAGAATATATACGTCAAAAAGGAACCAACCGTAAGGATTATTGCCTTGGGAACGTAGAGTTCTATCAATGGGTGGACGTGGGATCGAGCTACTGTCCATCAGAAATATTAATGGCATATCTCTATGCACAACTGGAAGAGATAGAGGAAATACATGAGAAAAGAGTCACTATTTTTAATCATTACCAAAAGTTACTAGAGAAAATAGATTCAAATAAAATAATGCATTATGCAACAGGTAATTCTTTTGGCGGGTTCAATGCTCATATTTTCTATATGATTTTTAATAAGCCGTCTTATGCTATCTATTTTATGGAAAGACTGAAAGAAAAAGGGATAGCAGCCTATACGCACTTTATTCCATTACATGTAAGTAAGATGGGGCAATCACTGGGTTATCATGTGGATGATTTTCAATATGAGCGTGATTTATATAAAAAGCTGGTGCGGTTACCCCTATATCCAAGTATGACAGAGGACGTGTTACAACAGGTAATGATGGCTATTAGCGAAGTGCTCAAGGAGCTTGATCATAGAGAGGACATTCCAGATGATATCAATCGTTATTCCTGTATATAATAGTGAAAAAAACCCTTGAACAATTATGTCAGAAAATTATAAATGTCATGACAACCCATGAACGATCTTATGAAATTATTTTGGTTGATGATAGTAGCTGTGATAGAAGCTTTCAGATCATGAAGGGTTTATCAAAAAGACATAAGCAAGTCACCAGCATAAGGTTATTGGAGAATGTAGGACAACAAAATGCATTATTGTGTGGTTTGCGTCATACCAAAGGTGATTCTGCCGTCACCATTGATGATGACTTACAACAGGATCCAGAAGATATCATGCTTTTAATGGATGCATTACAGCAAGGGTACGATGTGGTCTATGGCGTCCCCAATCAGAAAAACAGGCTGCAGTATAGACATGTGGGTACACAACTAAAGGAGTTAATTTTTAGGTTGCTTCTAGGAAGGCCAAAGCATGTAAAACTGACTTCTTTTCGTATCATGAATCGAGATACAGTAGAAGCTGTAAAAAAAAGAAAAATTATCTTATATCTACCTATCAGCTACCATACTACGGTATACCAAAAATATTGGAAACACCCAAGTTAGGCATTATAATCGCGCATTTGGGAAATCTAATTATACCATGAAAAGATTAATGAAATTGCTTATAAATGTCATCATCTATTATTGGAATGTGCCCTTGATTAAAGGATTGCGTAAAAATAAGCCCCAGTACTGTATTGATGAGATTGTTAATGATGACTAGGCATGAATGATAAGAGTTCTAACATGAACCTGTTTGGAAGGAAGATAATAATGAAATTAATGATGTTAGGTGCTTCAGGTGCTCAGCTTAATGCCATAAAACGCTCACAAGACATGGGTTATTTCGTAGTAGCTACAGATTATTATACCCATTCACCAGGTAAGCAGATTGCTGATGAAAGTGGGTTTGCCAGTACATTTAATGTGAAAGCTACCCTGAAAGTAGCAAAAGAGCATAAAATCCATGGGATTATGACCACAGGGACAGATCAACCTGTGTATGTCGTCAACCGTGTGGCTACAGCCCTTGACTTGCCCCATTTTTTAAGTGTGCAGACAGCCTATGAAGTGACCAATAAACGAGCCATGAAAAAGAAGTTCCGACAAGCTAAGATTCCCACACCAGATTATCGGCTTATTAGGGAAGATTTTGTAGAGGAGGAACTAGAAGGTTTAGCGTTTCCTGTTGTTGTCAAACCCTTAGATTCACAAGGACAAAGGGGGGATTTATAAATTAGATACGATTATGGCAGTTAGGGAATATTTTCATCAGGTTATTCAGTATTCTAGAGAAGATACTATATTGGTTGAGAGCTATTATAAAAACGATGAAATTACCATTAGTGGTTGGGTGAAGAAGGGACAAGCCAAGATATTAACCGTTACAGATAGAGTAACATTTGAAGATGATAAACATATCGGTATATGCACATCCCATGAATTTCCATCGAAGCATTATGAGCGGTATAGAGATGAATTTGTGGCCATAACGAATCGTATTGTAGAGGTTTTTGAGATTAAGGAAGGTCCTATATACTTTCAACTATTTGTTGGTGATGAGGGTGTAAAGGTTAATGAGATTGCATGCCGAATAGGAGGAGCTTATGAAGATGAGTTTATTCCTTTTGTTACAGGAGTTGATCTATTGAAGATGGTGATTGAAGGGACCATGGGGAAAACCATAGATGACGAGCCATTAGATACGTATCATATGGACACTAATACGCAACATTTATCCGTTCAATTATTTTTTTGCTGAAGCTGGAAAAATTAAATATCTCACAAACCGAGAACAGGTACTTAAGCTTGAAGGGGTTGTGAATATCAATTATAATTATAAAGAAGGTGACCTTATCTGCAACTTGGAAAATGCTTCTCAGCGGGCAGGGTACGTCATTGTCACAGGAGAAAATAGGGAGGCATTACTTGAGCATATAGAGGTTGTTTATGATAAGATGCATATGTTAGATGACAGGGGAAATAACATGATAATGAATAGGAATATCTATCGAAATTCTATTGGAGGATGACAGCAAGATGAAGATGAAATATATAGTAGTAATCGCTGTAATATTGTTATTAACAGCATGTGGTGAGAAAGAAGAACAAACGGTTAAGATTGCTCAACAATACGGTCTAGCCTATGCGCCTATTCAAATTATGAAAGAAAAAGGTTTTCTGGAGGAAGAACTGCCAGATGAGACCATTGAGTGGGTCAAGTTAGCTAATACAGCTGCTATTCGTGAAGCGGTATTAGCCGATAACTTAGATGTGGGATTTATGGGTATTCCACCTTTTTTAATTGCAGTAGATAAAGGTATGGATTGGAAAATGATGACAGGATTATCTAAGAGCCCTCTAGGCTTAATCACTTATGATGATACCATTAAGACGTTGGATGATTTTACTAAGACGGATAAAATTGCCCTTCCCCAACCTGGAAGTATTCAACATATATTACTGGCTATGGCATGTGAAAGGGAGTTAGGTAAAGCAGATGCTTTGGATCAACAACTGGTATCCATGAAACATCCAGATGGCTTTCAAGCCCTTACGGCTAAGCAAGATATCAAAGCGCATTTTACGTCACCACCCTATATTTTCAAGGAATTAGCTAACGAGGATAATCATATGGTGTTAAGTGGTGAGGAGGCTATGGGCAGCCCTTTTACATTTATTGTAGGCGCATGTACCAAGGATTTTTATGACACGAATCAAGATGCTTATAAGGCACTGCTAAGAGCTATTAAGCGCTCTATGGACTACATGGTTGAACATGAGGACGAGAGCCTTGATATACTCATGAAACATTACGACTTGGACAAAGATACACTAAAAAGTTATCTTCAATATGAAGGTATGGCTTACAGTACTGATATTCAAGGCGTTGAGAAGTTTATTGATTTTATGGTGAGAAACAATTATTTGGATCAAACCTATAAAAAAGAAGATGTGATATGGGAGTAGTGCCATGAAGAAAAAATATGTACACCGCTTCATATGGTTTGCTATATTAATTGTCATTTGGGAAGTAACGTATTATTCCAACCAATATGCTAAGCAGATATTCCCCTCCATAGAGCAGATACTTAAGTCTATTGTAGATGATTTTGCGAAAGGCGATTTGTTCATGCAGATTGGGTTTTCTTTACTTATTATTCTAAAAGGGTTGGCTATTGGTATTGTATTAGCTATTGTACTAAGTTTCTTAGACTATTTTTATAAGTATTTCAGTAACTTATTAGATACGTTGATTAGTATACTCCACCCACTGCCAGGGATTGCATTATTACCACTGGTCATTCTCTGGTTTGGTATAGGTGAGAGGGCGATATTAATCATCATCATTCACTCTGTTTTATGGCCTATGACCATTAATATTAAAACAGGGTTTAAGGCTGTTGATATAACCTATATTGAGTTAGGTAAGAATCTAGGGATAAACAGGTTTCAGTTATTTTATTATGTGTTGATGCCACTGAGTTTTATCCATGTGCTAACCAGTCTAAAAATAGGTTGGTCCAGAGCTTGGCGAGGGCTGATAAGTGCAGAAATGGTTTTTGGTGCTATTGGTCCTTTTGGAGGGCTGGGTTGGTTTATTTTTCAGAAAAGAGTCTTTATGGATACAGCTGGCATGTACGGTGGATTGGTTATTATCATTATCATAGGCGTTCTTATGGAAGATTTCGTATTTGGAAAGGCTGAGCGATGGTGTGAAGCTGTTTTACAAGAATAACATAGTTCACGATACGGTATAGGGTGTTTTTCTTGTAATATTAGGAGCGTTCTACGTTCTATTCATTCTTGAAATCTGTTGCTGAACGAAATCACTTTAATTCTGCATCCACTTTATAGATTCTAATTTCCCAATCATAGTCAAACATATACTTGGGTATACGCATACCGTAGACAGGGTTCGTAAACGTATCTACTAATGTACAAGAATCTTGGGTAAATTGAAGCATATCCTCATAATAATAGGTATCCTTTCCGTAGAGCACTTGCCAGTTGGGATTTCGATGAAGGTAATCCAGCTCTTCTGTATAGATAATATAGTCAATATTGTTTTGGTGGATATACGCACCAAAGTCCATGTTATTCTCCTTTAAATGCGTAAGATTACGGTAATCATATAGAGCACCATTTTCAAAGTAAAATTCCATATTGAGGTTACCTAAGGTTTTAGCAGATGGAGGAATAACAGAGAGTTCCTCTAAGTAGTCCCTGTAGCTATATGCCATATAAGGCTTCATCTCTTGGTAGCTACTATATCCTGATATAAGAATGCAACTTGCCATTACCCATGGTATAAGTTGTTTGTAGCTTTCTAATCCTTTCTTGAGTAGTACAAAAACTAATAGATAGAAGAACGGAAAGATAAAAAATAATACTGGTTTGGTTATAACGACCGATGATGATCGAAGCAATTGTTATACCGATAATACAAAGCAATAAGTCAAGAACAACATTGTATTGACGTGTTGTTCCTATGTAAATGATTGCCACTAGAGTAATAATAACAAATAGGATAAAATAAATGAGTATTGGTGGCGTATAGTAGGTGCCGCTGATGCCATGGTAAAGTTTGAGGTAGTAATCTGGCAATGTTAATACTTTGTCAATAAAGGTAGCTGAGACTGCCAAGGGTGTTACCATAACGGTATAATGGTTAATAAAATCAGAGTCACCTATGAAGCTCAGTATAACAAATAATCCACCCATGATACCAGTGGTGGTGACAAGTATAATGAGATCACGCATTCTCTTGTTATGACGCAATATATCCCCTAGATAAAGCATACCAAAAGCAATAGCTATTAGGAAACTATTGGGATGAATGCCGATGGATGTGCCTATAATAAGTCCTAATAATAAGTGGGGATTTATTTTATTATATAGGGATTGTATAATTGTTTTTTTTTCTCGTATCAGAGGTCGTTACATTAGCTGAATCAGGAGTCGTAAGACTTTTTTTTCTTATGCTTCATATAGTGAATAAAAGCTAACAGAAAGAAGAACACCATGACAATTTCTTGCCTAGCAAAACGTGAGGCATAGATAAATTGAATATTCAAGCTTAGTAATATGGTTGCACTGAGAGCGTATATATTAGACGCTAACAATTTAACACTAATTTTATAAAAAAGAACCAATGAGCATAGTCCAAAGATAACAGACAATAGCCTTACTGAAAAAATCTGATATCCAAATAATAGGATAAAAGGCATCTGAAAAACATGAAAGATTAATTTTATACTATGAGGAAACCTAGGATACAGATTGAAGAAAGTTTCTGTACTATAGATGGATTTTGTTGCTATCATATTACGGGTTAGCCCACTAAGCCAAGGTTCGTCGGAATGTACAAAAGGAAATAATTCCAAGTTGGTGATGGTGATAATAAGGTATAATAGTAGATAGATTAGCAAGATATACATGCTTGTTTTTTTTCGATATTTTCATGTCACTTCATCCTTAATTTATAGTCAAATTTATTATATATATTGAACTTAGCATTTACACACCTATTTCATTTAATTCAACATATATAGCATAACATGATTGCCTAGATAAGAGAATCCATAAATTTAAGAATAGAATGCTTCACACATAATAGCCTATTCAACTATCAAATGCTATATCAGTAAAACTTATAGCCATAGTAAATGTTGATAATATATAATAGGGCTATGAGAAAAAAGTTGTTGAACTTAACGATTTCCCCAATTGTATATTATTTAACAATCTTTTTTTTAGATTAACTTATTATTCAAACAAATAATGCTGGTGTCAGCGTTATTATAGGAGGGCGTTAAGCATGAAGCCAAAAACGAAACAGAGAAGAGGCGTCTTCATTCCTCTGCTTATTGTGTTTGTTTTGCTTTTTACATCTTGTAATAGCACAAGTTATAAGGGCAGTAATGATATTGTAGAACCAAGTGAAGTCTCAGATGGTATGAGTAATAATCAAGTGATTGTTATTGATGCACGTTCACAAGAAGACTACGCAAAAGGTCATGTTCAAGGAGCAATTTGCCTTACAGCTGATGAATTAACCATTTCAGATCCAGTAAAAGGTATGTTAGCCCCAAAAGAGCAAATTGAAAAAGTGTTGAGTGAAAAAGGTATTTCTAATGATAGCATACTATACATATATGACAATAGTAAAGGTGTCTATGCATCACGTGTATGGTGGGCTCTCAAGGTTTATGGTCATGATCAAGTAAAAGTTGTTAATAATGGTCAACAAGGCTTAGAGTTAGCCAAGCTTCCTATGACATTAGATGTACCAGACTTACCAGCAACAACGTATCAAGCAAAAGATGCAAATCTTAATATGATTGCAACAAAAGAAGATGTTAGGAAAATTGCAGAAAACGATAAAAGTAAAGAAATTATAGTGGATGTTCGTAGTCAAGCAGAATACGACGAAGGTGCTATACCAGGGGCTATTTTATACCCTCATACTAAGAATTTGTATAGTGATGGTACATTCAAATCAGCTCGTGACACGAATCTATTCTATAAAGATCTAGGTCTAGAAAAAGACGATACCATTATTCTATATTGTAAATCATCATTCCGTGCAACACAAACAGCTCTCGTACTTAAAGAAGCTGGTTACAAAAATGTTAAAGTGTATGATGGTGCATGGTTAGAATGGTCTGCTGGCGATATGCCAACAAAAAAAAGAAGAAAAGAAAACACCTAGCGCTCAGGATGCTTCATAAAAAATTATAATCGTTTCATATGGAGGGAACAACATGAAAAAATTCAACAAGTTAATAGCATTGCTTTTAATGGTTGTTATGGTATTAGGCATTGCAGGTTGTGGTTCTAAAAAAGATGACACAACGGGTTCAATGGATTTAACAAAGGGCACAGAGAGTGACACATCGAAAGAAGCAGATACATCAAGTGACGATAAGCAAAATGAAGAAACGACTGCTTTTTCTATTGACGATGGTGTGGCATCTTATTTTGCAAACATGCCAAAGCATATCTATAAGATAGGTCAAAAAAGACTTTATTGAAAAAGTAAAAGCTAATGATGATATGGTTGTTGTAGACATTCGTACAGCAGATGATTATAAAAAAAGGTCACGTAAAAGGCGCTTATAATGCACCTTGGGGACCAGCCATTGCTGAAAACATTACAAAAATAGCACAAGACAAAGAAGTATTTATCTACTGTTATTCAGGTCAAACAGCAGGTCAAGCAGTTATGACTCTTAACTTAGCTGGTATCAATGCAAGAAGTGTAAACTTAGGTTTTAAATTTGGTATCTCAAAAGTTGAAGGTTATGAAGCTATTATAGAAGAAACAGAAAATGCATTTGGTTCAGAAACATACGATGTACCAAAAGAAGTACAAGAAGCTTTAACAACTTACTATAATGGTTTAGCTGATGTGAAAGAAACAACATTCAAAAACTACAAAGTATCCGAAGACAATCTAAAAGCGATGATTGATAATGGTGATGATTTCTACTTATTATCCATCAGAGGTGCAAAAGATTTCGCTGAAGGACACATTGCAGGTGCTAATAATATCCCTTGGGGAGCAGGCATGGAAACACAATTTGCAAGTCTTCCAAAAGATAAAAATATTGTTGTTTACTGTTATACAGGTCAAACAGCAGGTCAAACAGTAGCAGGACTTCGTTTATTAGGCTATAATGCTGTTTCATTAAATGGTGGTTTAGGCATGAGTGCCAATGCACCTCTTGGATGGGTTAATAAAGGTTATGAAACAGTTGGTGGTGTTGTAGAATCAGGTGTAAATGCTTATTTTGCAAACATGCCAAAGCATATTTATAAAATCAGTCAAAAAAGACTTTATTGAAAAAGTAAAAGCCAATGACGATATGGTTGTTGTAGATATTCGTACAGCAGATGATTATAAAAAAGGTCATGTAAAAGGCGCTTATAATGCACCTTGGGGACCAGCCATTGCTGAAAATATCACAAAAATAGCACAAGATAAAGAAGTATTTATCTACTGTTATTCAGGTCAAACAGCAGGTCAAGCAGTTATGACTCTTAACTTAGCTGGTATCAATGCAAGAAGTGTAAACTTAGGATTTAAGTTTGGTATATCAAAAGTTGAGGGCTATGAAGCTGTTATAGAAGAAACAGAAAATACATTTGGTTCAGAAACATATGATGTGCCACAAGAAGTACAAGATGCTTTAACTGTATACTACAATGGTTTAGCAGATGTAAAAGAAACAACATTCAAAAAATTACAAAGTGTCTGAAGACAACCTAAAAGCGATGATTGATAATGAGGAAGATTTCTACTTATTATCAATCAGAGGGGCAAAAGATTTCGCTGAAGGACACATTGTAGGAGCGAATAATATACCTTGGGGAGCAGGCATGGAAACACAATTTGCTAGCCTTCCAAAAGATAAAAATATTGTTGTTTACTGTTATACAGGTCAAACAGCAGGTCAAACGGTAGCAGGACTTCGTTTATTAGGCTATAATGCTGTTTCATTAAATGGTGGCTTAGGCATGGATGCCAATGCACCTCTTGGATGGATTAATAAAGGATATGACGTTGTAAAATAGGTTGTTTGATGATAGTACTTAGAAAGAACTATCTTATATGATACCTAGACATAATGATCTTATCATAAAATAAGTGAACTGACCTAGGGGGCTGTCATAACCCTAAGTCAGTTCACTATTTTTGTACCTTTCACTATCAAAGCAAATTTAATCCTTTTGCATTATTCTATATCTTACGTGGTCAGTTTTATGATATGCTTCAATTAGCATTATCCGTTATACGACTGTCTTAATACCCTTAGGTGTTAACTGTTTCTTAGGGCTCTTATCCTTATCTTGTGTTTGTTTAATTAATCCTGCCCCATGCCCCATTGGGCACACTTGACACCAACTTCGGGGCTTGAAGATAATACCGATCACAATACCTATGATAAAGGACATGAGCATAAATCGGTAAAAGACTTTAGCAATAACTTGAAAATGAAATCCATGAGCAATAATTGCATAGGACAAAACGGATGTAAATACTGTTAGCATAATGACTAAAATGATATTTTTAGCTTTTTTAGTTCTGAGCCATTTGGGCAAGGTGTGACCTAACGATATTCTAGCTAAGAATTTACCAAGAAAAGAACCTCTTGGGCAATATTTTGAACAATGGATTTTGCCTCTACCTCGAATGGCATGATAGATAGGTGCCCCCATACATACTGTTCCTAGAATTCCAAAACGAAGGTCAATAATACCAAGTATAAAGAAAGCTATGATGATTATATAACTCCAGCCCATATGGCTTTTTCGATGTTTTTTCTCCATGATACACACTCCTTGATTAATATATTTCTTGATTTCCATGGGGTAGAACGAGAGGAATCAAGATGTATTAAAAAATATCTATATATCATTATATTCAAATATACAAATATGTCAACCTAAAAATAAGAAAAAATTTAAAAAAAAATCCATTTGATAAGGATAGCAATCAACTAAATACCATCATAAGGTTTCAGGTAGTACGGAATTTGTAAAATAGTGGGTAAGAGTGGTCGTAAAAGGTTGAGAATGGTGTTTAATTATGTTAAAATAAAATAAATATATGATTCTATATACCTATACACGATAGTAAAAAAAACGACTAATTTGGGGGTGAGGGATATGCCCAAGAAAATAAAAAGTAAAATTAACATAAAGGTAGTGTTACGAAGTTTAGTATTGATACTTATTGTGTTTGCTATCTCATCAGTTATTATGTACCAAAGAACATATGAAAAAATTTGAAACTAATTTATCCAAGGAAATTTCCTTAAGATCTCAGCTTGTTAATCATGCTATCTTTGATTTCTTTGAAGCAAATCGAAATACCATAGATCTATTAGCAGTTAATGAAGATATTGAAGTTTATCTTAAAGAAGTTAAGTCAAGAGATGAGATGTACGTGCATCCTCTGTATAAGAAAATTGAACGTATGTTAAAAAATATAACAGACAATAATAAATATTCTTCTTCCTATTTATGGATAGCACATGAAGAAGCAAATTTTTATTTCGGTTATAATAGTCACCAAGATTTGAGTACATATGATGTTAAGACAAGACCTTGGCGGAAAGAAGCTCTTAGTTCCAAGGATACAGTTTTAACGGAACCTTATCAAGATTATGGTTCAGATCAACAAGTGTTATCAACCGTTAGAACCATAAGAGATGGAGAAAAAATAATAGGATTTATTGGTATTGATATGAAATTGATAAATTTACCTGATATTATGCAAAGTTATGTTTTGGGTGAAAATGGCATTAATTTTTTTAGTTAATTATCATAATGATTATATTTATTCTCCGGCAGGTCATTGGATGATGAATTTAAAGATGTCTTAATGAAGAAAGTGGATGATAAGAAAAAAAATCCAGATCAGTTACAGCAAATAAAGCATCGTGGAAACACATTCTTTGTTTATTATAATCAATTGGATATTAATAACTGGGGTATTGTACAATTGATTGATAAAGATGAATTTACAGATGGGCTGTATAATTTCTTGAGACTCATATGGATTGTATTCTTTATAGCTGGGTTAATGTTATTGAGTATTATCGTGAAAGATGGCATTTCACAGAAATTATTAGAAAATAATTTGCGTAACCAAGCAAGAACGGATGCGCTCACGGGCTCAAATAATCGTGGTTATTTTATGGAACTGGCTTTGGACAAGTTTCATATAGCAAAATTAGAGGATAGGAATTATAATTTTTTAATGATAGATATCGACTATTTCAAGAGTGTCAATGATAACTATGGACACCATGTGGGGGATATTGTTCTAGAAAACATGGCAAAATTAAGTGTTCATTCTTTAGGTGACCATGCGATTTTTTGGTCGTCTTGGAGGTGAAGAATTCGCAGCAGTAATTTTGGACATTGAGAAAGAGGCTGCTCTTCTGGCTGCTGAGAGGTTAAGAAAACAAATATCTGAAATGAATATTATTACAGATTGTGGTAATGTCAGTATCAATGTTAGTATAGGGTTGACATGGATGACAGATGAGGATCAGGAACTTGAAGATGTTTTAAAGCGTGCAGACGAAGCCATGTATGATGCTAAACGATGTGGGAGAAATAAAGTGAAATTAAAGTAAGAGAAAATTTTTGGTCGACATATCAATAGAAAACATGCTACAATTATGCAATGAGGTGATTGTGGCATGTTTTTTATGGTTTATGTATAGGAAATATATGCATATACCCTAACAATTACCTACAAGAAAGATAGATGAAGGTGACCCAATATGGTAAGTATCAAAGATGTGGCGAAAAAAGCCAATGTGTCCATATCAACGGTTTCTAATGCTTTAAATGGTAGAGCTAATGTAAGCGATGAAACGAGACAGCGAGTTATTGAGATAGCTAATGACATGAATTATTACCCAAACACTATGGCAAGAAACTTAAAAGTAAAAAAGACCAAAACCATTGCTTTTTGTTTTAGTGAGTTTGATCGTAATTTCTATTTTCAAATTATCAAAGGTATCAATGATTGTGTGGTTAACCATGGTTATGATTTGATTATATGCGCCCACCATTCTATTGAGAAATTCCTTCGTAATGGTTTTGTTGATGGTGCATTAGTGAATGATAAGAATGTGTCAGATGAGCTGATTTTGTCAACGGCTAGTCAAGAATTACCAATTGTTGTACTCGATCGTGAACTTAAAGGTGATCATATCTATCCTGTAATAGTGGACAACTACCTTGCTATGGAGACGCTTGTAAAAGACCTTCTTATAAAGGGCTATAAAAACTTCGCCTATGTATCAGGTGTTGAGCATACTCAAGATAATATCGAACGATTTGAAGGTATGCGTGATACCCTTCGTGATCATGATATTCCATTCTTGCAAAAGCATTATCACCATGGTGATTTTACAGAACTTAGTGGCTATCAAGCAGCCAGGCTTATGATGATTAGCAAGGATATACCAGAAGTTGTCATATGTGCTAATGATGATATGGCAATAGGTGTGGTAAAAGCTTTTAAGGAACTGGGCTTAAAGATTCCAGAGGATGTCAGTGTTATTGGGTTTGATGATATTGAGTTATCAAGCTTATTAGAACCTCATCTTACAACGGTATCTATCCCTAAGTATGAATGGGGGATATATGCAGCAACTATTCTGTTTCGTATACTTGTTGAGAATGAAAGACACGTGGTACCAAATAAAATAATGGCACAAACAAAATGGCGTCAATCAAGTAGGTAAAAAAATTTTCTTATTTAATAAAACGTTTTACATTGAAATACTATAATCTTAATAGGGTTATAGTATTTTTTGGAATTTACATGTATAAAGCACAAAAAAGAGCTGCAAATAACCTATTGATTAGTGAAAACATATAAAAAATGGTTGACATTCTTTTTATCAAGTGGTATTATTTCAATATAAATAGTAAAACGTTTTATAGGAGGGTTAAAGATGTTTAAAAAAATAGGTTCATTAATGTTAGTAGTAGCAATCTTATCAACGATGTTTATTGGATGTCAATCCAAAAAGGATAAGGATGTAACCGTAACTATTTTCCAATCAAAAGTTGAAATTACAGAGAAACTTGAGCAATTAGCAAAAGAGTATACGGACATTACAGATGGTGTCAAAGTTGAAGTATGGGGAACAACAGGTGATGATTATGCAACACAACTTCAAACAAAGTTAGGTTCAGGTCAAGGACCAACAATTCTTTCTCCTGGTGTAGGTACAACTGCTGAGGCTATTAGTGATTACTTATATGATCTTTCCAATGAAGATTTTGTAAAGTATATTGCGCCTAGTATGGAAGTTAAGAGCAAAGATGGTAAGTTAATCGGTGTACCTTATGGCGTTGAAGGTTTTGGTTTTGTCTATAACAAATCATCTGTAGATGCATCACAAGTCAAAGACTTAGCTTCATTTGAAAGTGTTGCAAAAGCATTAAAAGAGTCTGGTGTAGCACCTGTAAGTTTATCCAGTGAAGCTTACTTCTTAATCGCTCATATTCTTAATGTGCCATTTGCACTTCAAGATGATCCAGAAGCATTTATTGCTGGATTAAATGATGGAAACCAGAAAATGAGTGGAAACCCTATTTTTTGAAGAATGGGCTAAATACATGGAAGTTATTAGATCAGAAGGATCTAACGCTCTTGAAGTAACATACGACACACAAACAGGTGATTTTGCGACAGGGAAAACGGCTATGATTCATCAAGGTAACTGGCATATGGTATGTTCACTGAATACAATGTAGATTTTGAAATGGGTATGCTACCAATGCCAGTAATGGGCAATGACAAAATCAGTGTTGGTATTCCTAACTCATGGGGGGTTAATGCAGGTGCTTCTGAAGAAGAAATCAAAGCAGGACTTGACTTCCTTAACTGGTTATTGACAAGCGAAAAAGGTATCGCTTATATAGTAGATGAGTTTGGCTTTATTCCTGCAATGACCAATATGAAGACAGATACACTTGATCCATTAGGAAAAGAAGTTGCTCACTATACAGCAGAGGGTAAAACCCTACCTTGGATGTTCAGCTTATGGCCAGCTGGTGTTATAACAAATGATTTTGCACCTGCGACCCAAAAATTCTTTGCAGATGAGAATATGACAGGAAGTCAATTCTTAGAGACCTTAGATGCAGCTTGGGAAAATGCGACAAAGTAATAAGAACATATAGAAGATAATAAAATGATATATAGTTTGGCAAAATACTGGTTGAAAGGGTCTAGGTCTTTTCAACCAGTGTATTATAATAGAGCTTGTATAGAGATTATCATGCATAATGACACAAGGTGAGAATAGAGGCTAAGCTATATGACCTTATGATATCGCTAGCTATAGAGTTGTATTATGATAGTAGAAATACCTAGTACTCTCTGACATGCAAAAAGGAGGAAATCATGAAAAAGAGTAAAAAGAAGATGTGGTTTGTTATTTTTACGTTTCCAACAATCTTTATCTTTTTTAACAGTCGTCGTCATACCTTTTATTATGGGTATATTCTATTCTTTCTTTGAGTGGGACGGTATTGTGCTTCATGAAAAGAAATTCGTTGGATTTGGCAACTATATCAAAATGTTTTCAGATACCAGATTGGGTGATTCAATAGGACTCACATTAATCTATACATTGATAGCAGGGTTAATTATCAATGTACTAGGGCTTGTTTTAGCATTATTAGTCACCCAGAAGTTAAGAGTAAAAAATGCCTTAAGAACCATGTTTTTTATGCCTAATTTGATTGGTGGACTTATCTTAGGATTTATATGGCGATTTGTATTCATGGAAGTGTTTAAGCAGATTGGTGAAGTGACGGGTTTCGATGCCATATTCTTTAACTGGGTATTGGATGAGCGGTTTGCTTTATTAGCTATTGTCGTGGTAAGTACGTGGCAGATGGCAGGTTATATTATGATTATCTACATAACAGGTATTCAGAGTATTCCAGGTGAGTTACTTGAAGCTGCTAAGGTGGATGGTGCCGGCTACTTCCAGAGATTAAAAGCGATTATGTTTCCACTACTTGCACCAGCCTTTACCATTAGCTTGTTCTTAAGTCTTTCTAACTCATTTAAAATATACGATGTAAACTTATCCTTAACACAAGGTGGTCCATTTAACTCCACTGAAATGTTTGCTATGAACGTATATAATGAAATTTTTAGTTATAAGAACTTTGGTTATGGTCAGTCCAAAGCTGTTGTTTTCTTTTTCTTTGTAGCTTTAATCACTTTGGTTCAAGTTTACTATAGCAAGAAGAGAGAGGTTGAGATGTAATGAAAAAAAACAAAAAAAAATATTAATTGAAATAGTAGCCCTCATTATAGGGATCATCTATCTTTTGCCTTTATACATTATGTTTGTTAATGCTTTTAAAAATCGTTCTGAAATGTATGAAAATGTATTAAGTTTGCCAGGTAAATTTGACTTCCAGTTTTTTAGTGCAGCAATAGATAAAATGAATTATATCAGTGCTTTTCTCAATTCATTATTTGTGACAGTGATTAGTATTGCCATCATTGTTGTTTTGGCGTCAATGACAGCGTGGATGTTAGTGCGTACGAAACATGTCATAAGTAAAGTTATTTTCTTTTCATTTATTGCAACCATGCTCATACCTTTCCAAGCGGTAATGATGCCATTAATGCAAGTTATGGGATTTGTTACAAATAATACTTTTTTAAAGATGTTAAACACACGATTTGGTCTTATCTATATGTACGTCGGATTCGGTACCAGTATGGCCGTTTTCTTATTTCACGGTTTTATCAAAGGTATCCCAGCTTCACTTGAAGAAGCAGCAACCATTGATGGCTGTAATAAGTGGAAAACATTCTGGAAGATTATCTTCCCAGTGCTTAAGCCAACCACAGTAACCGTTATTATTCTTGACCTTATTTGGATATGGAATGACTTCTTGCTACCATCACTTGTACTAGCAGATAAAGATCTTAGAACCATACCATTATCAACCTTCTATTTCTTTGGTGAGTTTACAATCCAGTGGAATTTAGCCATGGCAGGTCTTGTATTAACCATCATACCTGTTATTATTTTCTACATGCTTGCTCAAAAACACATCATAAAGGGTGTAACAGCTGGTGCTGTGAAATAGAGACAATAACCAAGATAACTCAGCACAATGCTTTAATCAATGATAGGAAGTGAAACAACATGAATAACATAAATGTGTGGGGGGCTTACTGAAAACAGTTTGGACCCTATTAGTTATCCGTTACATGAGACTTTATATGCTCTAGGTAACGGGTATATAGGTACGAGAGGCAACTTTGAGGAAGGCACTTCTTTTGGTGGTCATGACGGTACATTTATCAATGGTTTTTATGATTACTATGATTTAGCTTATGGTGAAAAATACAATGGATATCCCCATAGAAGTCATGCTATGTTAAATGTAACAAAAGGTAAAACAGTTGAGATCTATATCAATGGTGAAAAACTCGATTTATCTGTAGGTATCACTGAGAATTATGAACGTCACCTTAACTTCAAAGAGGGTATACTCATGCGTACGTTTAGGTGGACATCTAAAAAAAGGTGACACCATCATATATCGAAATGAAAGGCTGGTAAGCTTTGATAATAAACATCTTATGCTAAGTAAACTTACCTTAACACCCCTTAATTTTGATGGTGAAATTATACTGGTTTCATCTTTAGATGGCAAGGTAACCAATATTACGAAAGCTGATGATCCACGTATTGGCGTAGAGTTCCAAGGGGATGAGCTACGTGTCATGAAAACGGATATCACTCATGATGTGGGTGAACTTATTTCTGAAACGAAATCATCAGGGCTTGGACTCATTACATTAATGAAAAACAATATGGAATACGATGGTGAGTTGCGGCGGTCAACGAAGCAGTTAGATACCTATATTAGCCACCAATATACCATAGAAGCGAAAAAAGAAAAGCAAATTATACTTGAAAAGTATGTGACATATCACGCTTATAAAGATGTTCAGCATGAAAACATATGTATAGAAGCAAGAAATTGTATGGAAGAGGCCTATAAACAAGGCTATAATACATACGTTTCTAAACAAAAAGCCTATCTCAGTTCATTTTGGGAGCATGCTGATGTTCAGATTGTAGGTGATGATGCCACATTACAAGGCATACGTTTTAATATGTATCACCTTCTACAGTCTGTTGGACGTGATGGTTATACAAACATAGCAGCAAAAGGCTTAACAGGGGAAGGCTATGAGGGACATTATTTCTGGGATACAGAGATCTACATATTACCTTTCTTTATTTATACAAATCCTGATATAGCAAAAAAATTAGTGGAATATCGTTATCACTTGCTCGATGCAGCAAGAAAACGACGTAAGGAAATGCAATATAAAAAAGGTGCTCTATACCCATGGCGTACCATTAATGGTGAAGAATGTTCAGCTTATTATCCAGCAGGTACAGCGCAATATCATATTAATGCAGATATTGCCTATACAGTATGTAAGTATGTGGAAGCTACCAATGATGAAGCCTTTCTTGCAGATGCTGGGCTTGAGATGTTGGTGGAGACAGCAAGATTATGGTTACAGATTGGGAACTATAATGACAAAGACGAATTTCATATATGTTGTGTAACGGGACCAGATGAATACACGGCAGTGGTGAATAATAATGTCTATACGAACCTCATGGCAGCACATAATCTTAGAAATGCCTATGAAGCTGCTAAGCGAGTAGAGAAGAAATACCCTGAGCAGTATGCAACATTAGTTCGTAAGATTGAGATAGAACCCCAAGAATTAATGTCATTTTTAGAGGCATCTGAGAAGATGTATCTTCCTTATGATAATAAGCGTCAGTTGTATCCACAAGATGATAGTTTCTTCCAAAAGCCTTATGGGATTTTGAAGCAAGCAAAGGGAAGAACCCAATCCTTATGCATTATCATCCACTAAATATTTATCGTGCTCAGGTGTGCAAACAGGCGGATTTGATTCTTCTTGAATTTTTATTAGGTCATCAATTTGATCAGGAACAGAAAAAAACGTGACTATGATTACTACGAGAAGATCACAACTCATGATTCTTCATTATCCACATGTATTTTCAGTATTATGGCTAATGAATTAGGTTATTATGACAAAGGCTATGATTACTTTATCCATTCAGCTAGAACAGATATTGATGACATACACAACAACACAACAGCCGGTGTCCATACAGCTAACATGGCAGGTACATGGTTATCTATTGTATTTGGGTTTGGGGGTATGCGTGAAGTAGATGGTGAGTTGCATTTTAATACCCATTTACCCAAACAATGGGATAGTTATAGTTTTCGTATAACTTTTAAGGAGAGAAGAATACGTGTTAAGGTGGATGAAGATGGGTCTCATTTTGAATTATTAGAGGGTGAACTATTAAAGGTTTATAATCATGGTAAAAAGGTTGTGGTCATTAACGCGGATTTAATGGACTAAATCTATTTCACTTAGACTTTAATAAATAATATAAGTATTCAACTAAGTAAAAAAAAGATTGGTAATGGCTAGCCCCTGCCCCAGAAGAGTATAAAACACTATATTAAGTAATATTATCTACCTCTACCTATAATGGTAGGGGTAAATTTATTGTGAACAGTTTTTTTTAGTTAGTCATACTATGTTTTTTTTACGCGGTTTACATCTATAACGGTAATATCTTCAGAGATACAAATAATGTATTTGTTTTATAGTACTCTGTTTTTTAAATTTGAGCAATAAAATACATGATAAAAATAATTATGCCGAATAAAAGTAATGATTGACAATTATAATTTAGTAATATAAAATCAATACTATTAAGTATAATTTGAAAAGTCAATAATATATTCATGAATAGATATATATATTGAATAATTTTGGGAAGGGGGATATGCTAGACTCAATATTTACTAATAATAACTTGGTAATATAACTTGAAAAAATAAAGTATATGATTGGAGAAAAGTTATATGGAAAAAACAAGAAAAGTTATTAGTTTTATTATGGCAATTATGGTTTTATTTTCAGGTACGGTATTGGTTAATGCACAAGATCAATCTAAGAAAATAGTTTTACAAGGTGTAACATATAATTCTACACTAGAAGAGACCGATACTAATGTTTGTTTTGAGATTGAGCAATTAGCTCATATGGATAATAAATTATTATTAAAAGGTATCATAAATAAAAAATGATGAAAAGTTTATTATAGATGCTACTGGTCAAATATATCAATCGCATTCATTTCATCTTGGAGATGATTCTTATACTGTACTATTGGATAATAACGAAGAGTTGGAAATAATAAGTTGTTTAATAGAAAAAAAATGCTAATCAATCAATGTTATTATCAAAGAATAAAAGGATTAACACTAACCAGGTAATGAAATTAGTATTAAGGAATCCTAACACTAATGATATATTATATTTCGAGAATAGCATATTAATAAATTTGAATCTCTCTGAAAACGTTCAATACAATGAACAAGACATAGATAAAGTGACATTAAGTGAAAATTGGTATTTACCGATACTCTCAAAACAACACAAGACAATTAAAAATGAAGATGAAGCAAGTATTGCTGGTGTAGAATATGTTACGCTAGCATTAGAAGACAATGATTATGAAGTGATAAATGAGAAGAATAATGATATAATGGTTAATAAAGATGTTTTAGAAAAGATTGACGTAATGGCTGCAACAAGTCCGGTTTATGGTATAAGTGCTAGTGCATTTAAAACACCAGGAAAATATCATTATCTTGATAGTGATGCATATGGATATTTTAGACAGACTAATGAGTGGCCTGTGGGAACAGGTAATATGATAACGCAATTAATAAAGTGGAATACGATAACTAATGCACCTGTACCTGGAGGAGCTGCAGGAGTAGCTAATCTAGCTATTGAAGTAGAAGCACAATATTTATATAATGCGACCAATGATACAATATCACTGTTTGATAATAGCTCATACTTAAGAATTAAAAATCCTGCAGTTCAATTGGGTTTGTTAACGGGTAATTCAGATATTATTACAAGAGTTGAAAAAAAATGTTACTTGCAATGGCTCAAAGTTATCTATTAACTGGAAAAGTTGGATAGGTTTATTGCCTTATGGTTCTACATTTGTTAAGTTCTATAATTTAGCAACATCAGTGCAATTGAAGCAAGAAACACAGACATCAAATGTTCTCACATTTTATGATAAAATTGAAGATAGTTTAGAAGCTTGGGGTAAGGTGCATAAGGATTATAAATTAGATATTCCTGATAGTAAGTATCTTGGAAGAGATGGCGATAAGGTTGATTTATCAGTAGGGATAAAAAAACCTTCTGATTCTAGTAACTACTATACTTATAATACTGGGGCAAAAAAGGTTGGTTATCAATTTGAGTTTGATATTTACTCACGTAATGGCTGGGGATTCTATACAGAACATGAGGATACAATTAAAAAAGATGATATCACTAGAACATATTATTAGATATTTATAGGGGGACACCATATGGAAAGGAATAAAGTGTTTAAGTATATAGCTTTTGTGATAGTAATAATTATTATATCAATTACTTTGATTAATATAAGATTTAATAGTTTGCAAAATGATGCATATAGCTATCTGAATGGAAAATATGAAAATGATGAGTTCTACATATATAATAGAGACATTAATATATTTAAAACCAGTAAATTCTTTACTAAATCTGTCGATAATAATATTGAATTTATTGTAGAGAAAGATAAGATGGGTATGCATGATAATTACAATCATAAGAAACTATTAAATGAATATACTACGATTCTTGACGAACTATTGTTAAAGAATAATATACTGCATAATATAGAAGATTATAAAATAGCATATATTAATGAATTTCCTTATGGTGGACCTACTGAGAATGTAAAGTACAACTTAGTTTTTAATTTTAGTAATGTAATTAAATCTAAAGAAAAATTTGCTGAAGAGGTCTATAAAATTTATAGTATATTAATAGAGAGTAGAGTGAGAAACTATGATTCAATTTTATGTAATATAAATATTGACTCTGTTTCATATAACATTAATGTATATAGTGAAGATACTAAGATAACAAAAGAAATATTATTAGATAAGATTATTAAGGTAAATGAGACAACTGTGCATTAACTTAATATCTTTAAAAAAATAAGAATGGAGATAGTGTGCTCCATTCTTATTTTTTGCTTTAAAAGAGATTAAGACTAGAAGCAAAGGCGAATCATTGTAGGCTTGCCTTGCCTTAAGGAGCGAGTCGGTCAGCTAAATCTACTATATTCCCTTTGTTATAGGCTTGTGTATATTTAATTTTCATGTTGAATAATATTGTTAGATTTAAACGTATATGTCATCAATAGAGATACTTCAAATAAATCATCTTTATGCAAAAGCAAAACTAATCAGAATGTCACTCAAGAGAGAAAAGGGTATATAATGGGTTTAGCGCAGACCGTCTGCTTCTCAAGGAAAGGCAAGCTAAACCATTATATACCCTTATACTAGCCCCAAACTCATAAATATTATCTACCCCTAAAACAGTCATCAAGTTACCAAATATATCATTGATAGCATTGACAAAAATAAAAAAACATGATATTATGACTATCAGTCACATGACTAATAGTCACAAGCAATTAAAAATAAACTAACTATACTAAGGGGGGAATCCACTTCGTATTACACGTATTTTTTTTAAAAAACATAAAAAAGATTGTAATATGCAAAGGAGGCAGTTAGAATGGAAAATAGAAACAGTAGTTACTGGAAAGATTTTGTTATAGCAACACTTATTGCAGGTATTGGTTATTGGATTCTATCAACAGCAACCCAAACAGGTCTTGTAGATATAAGCATAGAAGCTATTTTGTTTTTTACAGGAAGTATCATTGCTTTTTTTTGGGGGTTTTCTAAATCGGGTAAAAGAGTGAATTCGTATTTTAAGAAATTTCAGTTGTTTTATGGGTTAACCTATTTAGTAGCGGTTAGTTCATTTTGTATTGCGATATACTATTATATCAGTCACCCAGAAATCATAGAAATTGGGATTAAAGAGGTTACAGGCAGTAATTTGCTCATCGTTATGAGTTCTATTAAATCATTTACCTTTATATTCTTAATTATTGCATGGGTTTATTTTAGTAAGTATTTAAATATAAATGGGACTAGAAAGAAAAAAAATAACCATGTTCTTTGTAGGATTTTTCTTATATCTGGGGGCATCCATCATCATATATTTTATGACTGATGATATTAATGTCATATCACTTGGCGTTATTGTAGGTATTGCTATAGGGATATTTGCAGTCAATGCTTTGGATAAAAGAACCCGTTACTTGACAATGGTTTTTTGTTATTTATAGCAGTATACACCTTATAGAGTTTTATATGATGGGTATGGGAGAAGAATTAACAACAGGTTTTAATAACGTCGCTTATTGGTGGGTAACCGTGTTATATGTGCTTGAAATTAGACGTTGGATTATGAAGGAGTTAAGTAAAGAATGATTGATAGATAGTTTGAAAATTGGAAGGGAGATAAATATGCCAAAAGATACTTTTTTTAATTTACCAGAAGAAAAGAGAAATAGAATTATTGATTCGGCAATTTTGGAGTTTTCGAGGATGCATTATAAAAAGGTGACCATTGATGGCATTGTAGGAGGTGCTGGTATACCCAAAGGAAGCTTTTACCAATATTTTAAAAATAAGGATGACTTGTATACCTACACGTTCAGCCAGATAGGTGACAGGAAAAAAGATATATTAGAAAAAACACAGCAATATATAGAAACATTGAGTTTTAGAGAGTACTTGATTAAAATGCTGACAGAAGCAAAGGAATTTGAGGATGAAGATGTAAGGCTTATTCAGCTAAAAGACAAATTTATTAATGAGTGCCCTCAGGAAGTAAGAAAACAGGTGCTCAAAAATGAAATACCTAAAAGTTATCGATTACTTGAAGAAGTATTAACAGCTTATATCCATAAGGGTGAATTAAGAAAAGATTTAGATGTTAAAATAGCAGCATATATCATAACAACCAGTACCGTAAGTTTAGAAAACTATGAGTTTGATGAAGAGGAAGATATACAAAATGTGGTGATTCGAATATTTGATTTCTTAATGGATAGCTTTAAGTAATAGAGTGATCACCAGAGAATGGAGGGCTTATAGATGACAAAACAAGAATTTGTTAAGCTTGAACGCTATTTAAAGTTAAATGACCAAGGGGATTTTATGATTGACTATGATGGGAAATTAGATATTATAGATTTTCATACGCATATGTCCAATATACTTCCTCTTAAAGTTGTAGATCCCAATACGAAAGGGAATAAATTAAAATATGATACCCTACCTGATATAGACAAAATGGATCTGTCCGTTCCTTACTGGACCAAAATTAATCCAGACGAAAAGCGAAAAGGCTTATGGTCTATTATCAAGTTTTCCCTTGGTGGTTACATTATTTTTAAAGACATGGCGAATGGAGGAACTTACGAAAATTGTTTTCGATCACAGCAGGAAAATATGATTGAAAGAAATGTTGTGCTTCCTATTACGAAGAAAAGTGACCGCTCCATGGAAGCCCTTAGACTAAAAAAAGACTATCCAGAGCGATTTACAGCTTTTTGCTCGGTGGATCCTCATGACCCTGAAATGCAAGAAAAGCTTAAAAAATATAAAAATCTAGGCTTTAAGGGATTAAAGCTAAAAACCAGCGATATGGAATTAAAAAAAATAATTTTGAGCCTCTTATTGAACTTCTTAAAGTTTGCTATGAAGTTGGTTTTCCTGTTTTGTTACATACCGGTTCATTACCCCATATAAAACGTAAAAATACATCTAAATTGATGTGGAAACTTTTAAAATCAACAAGAGTAGAACTCTTTGGCAATTTATTACAACATTTACCAAAGGATTTTAAATTTGTTTTTGGTCATAGTGGCATTGGAGAATATGAACTTGTAGCAAAATACATGAAAGCATTTCCTGGGAGTTATGCTGAACTATCCTGTCAATCAGCTGACAGTATTCGGTATTTAATAGACGAAGTAGGCTACGAAAGATTATTGTATGGGTCTGATTGGCCGGCTCTTCCTCAAGCATTAACCCTTTCAAGAGTGTTACTTGCTACAGAGCATGATGAGGAGGCAAGAAAACATATCTTATATGAAAATGCTAAGAAACTTTTGGATATATAGGTAAAGTATAGAAAGGACACTATATACGGCGCACTATTGGTGAAGATGATAAATCATATGAGGGTTAACCCACGACGAGTTTTTTAGAATTTTGGATAAAAGCATAAAAATTTTGAAAATTTACCAAGGTTTTCTTGACAAATGAGGACCACAATCGTAAACTTATAGTATATGAATTTATTAACACCAAAGGAGCGTTATACATGAAAAAAACTTAGTGAATCCGAATGGATGGTTATGAAGGTGCTATGGGAACATCCACACATTACACTAAAAGAAATTACAGCGTTGTTAGATGATAGCGAATGGAGTTATTCCACTATACGTACACTGGTATCTCGATTAGTTAAAAAAAGGTGCCGTAGCAGCAGATAAGACTACTGGTAATTTTAAGTATTATCCTATTGCAGAAGAGTCAGAATGTAAACAACAAGAGGCTAAAAAATTCCTATCTAGAGTTTTTGATGGATCTATATCCATGATGGTATCAGCTTTGGTGATGGATAGTAATCTATCAGAAGATGAACAGAAGGAGCTTATGGATATCATTGATAAAATTGATGGGGAGTGATAATGGATGGATTTCTTATTGGATATGACCATAACGGGTAGTATAACGGCGATTATCCTTCTTATCATAAAACGTATATTCAAAAATAAGCTCTCTCCAAAATGGCAATTTTATATTTGGGCAATCTTACTCATAAGGTTATTAATCCCAAGTCTGCCAGAAAGTGATGCAAGCTTATTTAAGAATATACCTTCATCAGATCAAGCAATCGTAAGAGAATACGACTATCGTTTACAAGAGTCCGTTAAAATATATTATAGTCCTGGTGGTGATGGACAACAGTACATCACATTGAATAGTAGCGTGCTTGATCGTATTAAGAAGATTTGGTTAGTAGGTGTTATGCTATTGGCATCCTATTTTATAATCGTTTATGGGGTGTTTTATATACGGGTAAGGCGATTGAAAACTTGTGAAGATACAGATATTAACTACTTATTTCAAAGGTGCAAGAGTACCTTACATATAACAAAAGAGATTGATATTCTAAGGGGCTATCCTACGCCTATGTTGACGGGGATTTTAAAACCCAAAATCATGATGCCTGATGGGTATAACATGGATGAAATGCGTCAGATATTCTTCCATGAGTTATGCCATGTGAAATATGGCGATGTGTTCTATAATCTATTAAATACGGTTTTATTATGTTTGCAGTGGTTTAATCCTATCATGTGGGTAGCTACGTTTACTATTAGAAGAGATATGGAACTTCTATGTGACCAAAGAGTTCTTGAGATCACAAATAACCGTAAGCTCTATGCAAAAGTTCTCCTAAAAACAGCATTAAGTAAAAATAAATTTATACCATGTACCACATCCATTCAAAATGGTGAAAAAGAAATTAAAAAACGCATTAAGTTTATAGCAAGTAACAGGAGAAATAAGCTTATCTATTCCATTATTTCTGTTATTGTGATTATGATTGTTAGCTTAATATGTCTTACTAATGGAAAAGTGAGTCAGGCGTCTCCAGCAGCTGAAGAGGAAAGCATAAAAGCCGATAATGAGCAAACCAATGTGAATAGAAATCTTATCTCTGTTATACGGAAAAAATATGCCCCAGATGGTCATGAAAACAGTGCATATTTTGAAGTGAATTATTATGATATCGATGAAAAAGATGTTAATTTAGCATCGGACAACAATCTATTAGAATACATAGAATATGAAAAAATTATCAAAAAGAACAAGAAAATAAATGAAGATGAATTGATAGGAGAAGATCAATATATCTATGAAAAAACCATTAGGAATTTAGAAAACAGAGATTTAACGGTATATTCTAAGAAAAAAAGGTGATGGTACATTGGTAAAAGAGATTATTATACCATAAGCCAAGAGAAGGGTAGCCACCATAAATGTTTTTATGGTGGCTACCTTCTTTTTATAAAATATAACATTATGTAAGTTTTATAGAGTGTGTAAGTACTGAATGCTTTGGGTTATATTAGTTATGCCATCAGGTTTTGGTTGATCATTCTCCACAACAACCCATGGGCACTGAATAGCTTCAGCTTTTTTAATAATAGCTGGTATATCCATAAAACCTTCGCCTACAGCGGCAAAGGTTAATTCACCATCCACCTCTTGCATATCTTTAATATGCAAGCGCTTAATAAGTGTCGCATTAGCATCTATATAACTAAGTACATCTATACCTGCGCGCTTTACCCAATGAGTATCTAATTCCATGAGCATATGACCTTCTTTGGTTAATTGAAATAAAAGATCAAGACCGTACTGGTCACCAATTTTCTCATATTCATGGTCGTGATTGTGGTATAAGAACATTAAGTCAGCTTTCTTTAAACGCTGTCCTATTATGTTAAGTCGATTAACTAAATCGTGGAACTCTTCCTCGGTGTTCCATTTTGCCCAAGGACAGATAATCACTTCGTTACCTATAGCTTTATTATAGGTAATTACTTGATCTAAATCATCTTCTAAAAGTTCGATGCCAATATGATGCCCAACAACATCTAGGTGAAGTCGATCGAGATGATTTTTCAGCTCATGAGCAGATAACCCGTGTGTGCCTGCTAATTCAACGCCCTCATAACCTAGAGCTGCAACTTTTTCTAATGTGCCTATAAAATCGTCTTTACATTCTTCTCGTACTGTATAGAGCTGCACTGCAATTTTTGGAATCATAATTTCCCCCTTCTCGTACATGTATACGATTACAAATTGTTTTGATTAATATGAATATGTAACATATAAAATAATGTTGTAATTCTATAATATATCCTATTTTAACAACTGTCAAGCCCTATAAGGCTTATAATGTAATCCGTTACATTATTGAATGGATTTCTACGAAGTTAGTAAGACAAAGTAGGAGTTATAACAAGCTTCTAAACACACAATAAAAGGAGATTGAAAAGTATAATTTTAGTATGTATGCACCCAGCTATCATGGAAGTGCTTAAAGAATAAAAAAAACCCTTGCGATAAAGAATAAGATATGTTATCATAATATTGAATGGAGGGGTCTCCGATTGTTAAACTAGTTTGAGCCACTTCATAAGTAAAGTCATAATTTAGAAGTTGTTTTTAGAATATATAATCGTATATTTGGTTGGAAGACTACTGAATGGTTTATAACCAGTCATAAGTAAGTCAACGTTCGCTTTTCGTATAAGTGGATGTTGGCTCTTTTTGGGATTAGGAAATAGTAAGGGTAAAGAGGATTAGATATTAAACTACTGATGTTATTTATATGAGAACTTGTATTGTTGCCAGCGAGAGAGTTTTTTCCTTCATCAGTAGTTTAATATCTAATTTTCACAGTTACCTAGTAGCACTAAGATTATGGATTTAATTGAAAATTAAACAATTTAAGCACGACATAATAGATGATAAAAAGGGTGATAGTTTATGCGACGATTAATACTAGCCATTTTGATAGTTATCTTTTTTTTTAGTTGTTTTTTTCTCTGAGAATAATAGCATTTTTTGTAAATATACTATGATGCGTGATTAAGATATATCTGATTTTGTTGTTGTACTTTTGGATTTGTTTTATACGAAAGTAGGTGACGAGCTGTATAACTTTATTAATGGAGAGAGTGTAGCTATCATTTTGTTATTAATTGGCTTACTTGGGTTAATAACTAAAAGAAACATTATTAAAACGGTTCTTTCGTTAAGTATTATGCAATTAGCAATGATTCTTTTCTTCGTAACCATCTATTATTCAGAGAAGAAAACACCGCCAATGGGTGATACATATCATCTAGAAGTCGTTAATCCTGCCTCCCATGCTTTGTTGATCACAGCAATTGTTATAGGGGTTAGCGTTACTACTTTGGCTCTTGTTGTGTTTATTAGGTTATATCGCCGTTATGGGACAACTAATTGGGTAAAAGTAGTTAATAAGAGGAGGGAAGATGCCTGATGCATTTGTTTTGGTTCGTACTACTACCTATCTTGATTGCCTTACTTGGATATTTGTGCACAGGCATAAATAGGAAATATCTTATTTTCTTTTCTCAGATCATATATTTGACTATGGCAGTGTATACTTTAGTTAAAGTACATGTAACTGGACAAGTTGTAGATACTCTAGGGAATTATCCTAATGGCATAGGTATAACGCTAAGAGCAGATGCTATTGCTGCAGTTTTTATTTTACTCAATGTTTTTTCTGTTTTCAATCATGCTACTATTTAATTATCATAAGAAATACATGAATAAACTCTTTTTATTCCTTTTTTTTGGTTTTAGAGGGCTTAGTTAACGGTATTTTTTTTATCGAGAGATTTGTTTAATTTATACGTTCTTATGGAAGTGTCAACAATTGTTGTGAGTATTCTAATCATGTATAAAAGAGATACCCAATCTATATATGACGGTATGGTCTATTTATTCACTAATCTTATATCCATGACCTTTTTTCTTGTTTGGGATTGGCTATATCTATAAAATTTTTGGCGTACTTGATATGCAGCTTATTAAAGATAACATGTCACTGGTTACTGAAACAAAAAGTTTAATTTTGCCATATGCCTTTCTTTTTTACAGCCATAGGATTTAAATCTGCTATTATGCCATTGTTCAGTTGGTTGCCAAGAGCTCATGGGACGCCGTCAGCACCTTCCATCGTTTCAGCCATTCTATCTGGATTATATGTTAAAGGTGGTATTTACTTATTTATTAGGATGCAAGATGTGTTTCAAATGAAAATAGAAACGGACCACATCTTCATGATTATGGGTCTACTCACTGCCATATTTGGTTTTATATTAGCATTATCACAAAACGATATAAAACTTATTTTAGCTTATAGCACCATAAGTCAAATTGGTCTAATTCTACTGGGCATATCTATGCAGAGTGACTATAGTTATTGGGGCAGTATCTATCATATAGCTAACCATGCCATAAGTAAATCGACACTATTCTTAGCTGCTGGTATCATTATTGAAGAATATAAAACACGCGATATACAAGAGATTAGAGGTGTTTTTAAGAGAATGCCATTCATAGCGTTTATCATCATATTTGCAATATTAGGCATAACAGGAGCACCTTTTTTTGGTAGCAGTATTTCAAAATATTATATTCAAAAGGGAAATGTAACAAGCAATCTAATGGACATGACCTTCATCCTTATTAATTTTGGTACAATTATAACCTATATAAAATATTCAGTCATGCTCTTTGGAAAAAGTAATGTTAAAGGTTTTCTAAGATGGAATCAAAAGCTTGCCTTAGGAATCTTGGCTATTTTATCTTTAGTGAGCGGTGTTATAGGACCAACGTTAATAAATAAGCTTTTTAATGTACAGTTAAGTGTTCATATAGTGGACTATATGAAAAAAAAGTGCAATTTATATAGCAAGTATTCTTATAGGCTTTATGTTTTATAGATACTTATATAAACGGATTAATATATTGAAACGTGTACGTGAAATTGAATTAAACTTTAATCAAATAATATTACTTATTACCTGTTTCTTTCTAACACAATTAGTGTATTTGTATGTTGTCATATGAGATATTATGATGTGGACACTTAGATATAAGAAATTATTCATTTCAGCATGAAAGGTTGCATTAATAGATATACTAATACTGCTGAAATTTATTGATAAAAGATAATGATTATGCTATTATTACCAAGCATACATTGATGTCCATTAATTGATGTGAACAAATTAAGTAAAAGGCTTGAGGTGAAGCATCATGCAGTTATATCAATTTCAGGAAAAAGAATTGCATAAAGAGCAGAAATTATTAATTTTACTTATGTTTCCTGTTAGTTTTTTGATATTTGGAATAGGGATAAGTATGTATCAAACAGACCTTAATGGGCTTGCGAATGGTCTTATGAACATATTAGCTTCTCCTACCATACTTATTACAGATTTTTTAGTTATAGGAGGTATAGGCGCATCCTTTGTAAATGCTGCTATTATAGGATTTGTTAATTTGTATTTGTTAAAATATTATAAATTAAGGATAAATGGTTTACTGATTGCGGCTTTTATGACGGTAATAGGATTTGCTTTTTTTTGGAAAAAACTTATTTAATGTTATACCCATTTATCTGGGGGGATATTTGTATACGAAGTATCAGAGAATAGAATTTAAAGATAGTATACTCGTTATCATGTTTGGTACTGCTCTAGCACCTATTATAAGTGAAATTAGTTTTGCTGAAATATTACCAAAACAGATTGCGTTAACACTAGGCATTCTTGTTGGTATCTTTATTGGATTTATTATCGTACCACTCTCTACACATATGTTGAGATTTCATGATGGTTTTAATTTGTATAATATTGGATTTGCATCTGGTATTCTAGGAACAGTTTTAACAAGTATACTAAGAAGTTTTGAGATTGAAATTGAACCCGTAACGATTATTTATAAGAATAATAGTTGGCCTATCATTGGTTTATTGGTGTTTTTTGTTTATTTATCTAATTGTGGTTGGCATATGCGTTAACAGAAATGCTTTTAAGCATTTTTTCAGAAATATTCAAATACAAAGGAAGACTGGTAACAGATTTCACACATTTGGTTGGGTATGGTATGACTTTTCTTAATATGGGTATTATGGGTCTTTTAAGTATATTATATGTTATAATGGTTAAAGGAGTTGTAAATGGTCCTGTCATAGCAGGGATTTTTTACCATTATGGGATTTTCAGCTTTTGGTAAACATCTGAAAAATTGTTTTCCAATTATACTGGGTGTCCTCATAGCTGCTCTTATTACTGGGTATGACTTATCATCTACTGGCATCATTATAGCATTATTGTTTTCAACAACACTAGCACCTATTGCTGGTTCATATGGGGTAGGCGTTGGCATCGTAGCAGGTATGTTTCATTTGGTTTTAGTAACAAATGTTGGCATCATTCATGGGGGGATTAACTTATATAACAATGGCTTTGCAGGTGGTATTGTGGCAGGATTTTTAATACCTATTGTAGATGCATTTAAGAGGGAGTGAGACAAAAATGCAACATGAGATTAAGAAGATAACCCGAATTGTTGATGAAATGCTTACCATGTTTATGCTAAATGCAACGGATGAAATGGAAGTCAAAAATAAAAAAAAGATTTACAAAAAAAACTTCTATTTATTTTACTCAGCATCAGTGTACTTTTGATGAGGCATATATTGAACAGTTAAGAAAAAAAATCTTAATATACAAAGGCAATGTGAAGTTGAAGGATATTACTGGCAATTAACTGGTGAGAATGATATAGATGAGGAATTGTTTTTAGTTGGTGCCATGATTGACAAAGCTAATATTGAGAAAAAAGATGGGAATCTTAATATAGAATTAGTTCGATATAATAAATAAGCATACGATAAGTAAGAAATAGGCATATATAGGAAATGAAAGACTTGGATAAATATCTTGCAATAGTTTGATTAGTGTGGTATTATTTTAATGAAAATCATAAAGGAAGGGTTTAGGATGGATTAACCAGCCTGAACCAAGCCTGTTGATTGGAAATGATGGGAGAAATTTTATGACGAAGGGCCAGACAGAAGCTAAAATATGTGAAGTTGTGACACGATTTGAAGCTGAATATATGGGAAGAGGTCCCAAAAGGATTAATGCCAAAATTTTAGATGATGTTGTTTTCGTAAGACAGTGGGGATTTTTGACGGCTGCCGAGGAATTGCTTGCAGAAACAAGCGATGGAACGGAACTCATCAAGAAGGTTCGAGCACGTCTTTTTGAAAAGGCTAATCCACAATTTAGAAAGGCTATCAATGAAGTGATTCAATCAAATATTATCAGTATTCATTCGGATGTAAGTACAATAACGGGAGAAAAAGTTGTTGTGGTTACTTTTGATGAAAACATTGAAGCAAAGTTTAATTAAATAGAACGTTGGAAGACAGCTAAATGGTTTGTAACCAGTTAAAAGTAAGCCAATATCTACCACTGTAACCAGTGGGATATTGGCTTACTTTATTTTTATATAAGGAGGACTATTATGAGTTCATTTGATGTAACTAGATTTAAAGTAAATGAAGATGTAAAAAGCATATTACAATCAGCTTCAAAAGTGATCGTACCCAAAAGTAGAGAACACCTATTTGATTTATCTACTGGTGGAGGACAATCCGTGTTTAAAGTTAATTATGACATTAAGGGCATAGGTTTAGTAGAAGAAGCTACAGTAACAAAATGTAAAAATGGAGCTTCGGTTAATTACCTTGATGAGTATATGAGAAGGCGTGATCCAGATTGCATGCTTATTGGTGATAATAAAAGTACCGATAAAACGCGATATAAAGAGAGATATAGTGAAGAATTTGATGGTGTAAGATATGCTACTTATGAGTGGCTAAAAGATCAAGAACTAATCGTTATGCCTCTTTTTGCTGGGGATGATGAATTTGGTTCTCCAACACTACTTATTTGTCCGGTTAATGCTGCTTTTTTTGCAGCAGGTCTTGCTGATTTACAAGGATTTATACCAGAAGATGAAATACCTGAGACATTTGAACCGAAGGCAATTATATATCTAGCACCACCTTTTAGACACACACATTTTGATGGTAAGCAAGTTGTTGTCCATAATAGACTTGATGATGTTCATGAAATCTTTTCATTCAATCTATATCCAGGTCCAAGTGCTAAAAAAAGGCATCTATGGCGTATTACTCAATATTGGTGAGCTAGAGAATTGGACAACTGTTCACGCATCAACAGTAAAAGTAACCACACCTTATGATAATTCCCTCATCATTATGCATGAAGGAGCTAGTGGTGGTGGTAAAAGTGAAATGATTGAAGACATTCATAGAGAAGTAGACGGTAGTATATTATTTGGTGAAAGTATAGTAACCAATGAACGTATTTATCTTGAAATAGCTGATACATGTGAATTGAATCCTGTAACGGATGATATGGCTATGTGTCATCCAGAACTACAAAATAAGAAAAAATTAGTAGTTAAAGATGCAGAAGCAGGTTGGTTTTTTTTAAGATTTAACCATATTACAGAGTATGGGACGTCACCACAACATGAAAAGCTATGTATACACCCAAAAGAGCCCTTAATATTTTTAAATATGGATGCTTCTCCTGATTCCACAATTCTAATATGGGATCATATTGAAGACGCTCCAGGTAAACCTTGTCCTAATCCAAGGGTTATTATGCCAAGAAATTTTGTTCCAGGGGTTGTGTCAGAACCTGTTGAAATAGATGTTCGTAGCTTTGGGGTTCGAACACCAGCTTGTACAAAATCTAATCCAACTTATGGTATTATTGGATGTCTGCATATATTACCTCCTGCACTTGCTTGGATCTGGAGACTAGTGGCTCCAAGAGGGCATGCTAATCCTAGTATTACAGACTCGGAAGGTATGACCAGTGAAGGTGTTGGCTCATACTGGCCATTTGCAACGGGTAAGATGGTCGATCAAGCGAATTTATTGTTAGAGCAAATAGTGAATACACCAAGCACCAGATATGTACTTATTCCAAATCAGCATATTGGCGCTTATGAAGTTGGATTTAACCCACAATGGATAGTAAGAGAATATTTAGCACGAAAAGGTAGCGCCAAGTTTAAAAGTGAACAATTGGAAGAATCACGTTGCTCACTACTCGGTTATTCTCCTAAGAGATTGAGAGTTGATGGTTATACTATTCCTAAAGGTATATTACAGCCTAATCACCAGCTAGGTGTAGGTGAGGAAGCGTATGATCAAGGTGCGGAAATATTAAAGGATTTCTTTAAACGTGAACTCATGAAATTTAATACAGATGAATTATTACCTCTTGGAAGAGACATAATAAACTGTTTTATAAATGACGGTACAGTTGATGACTATGTAAAATTGATACCCATGAAATAAGGAGTATATCTATGAAGACCCATACACATAACAGTGTAAATAGTTCAACAAATCATAATAGCTATAAAAGATGGATGCTTGTTTTTCTAGGGATGATCATGTTTATGTGTTTAGGAACAGTATATTCATGGAGTGTGTTCAAGACTCCCATAGAAGAGCAATTCCAGATTGATGCTACCATGAGCGGCTTACCTTATTTAGTTTTTTTTATTAATGTATACGGCATCTATGGTAATAACCGGTAAAATCATTGATCGTGTTAATCCTAAAATTATGATTTTAATCGGTGGCATTATGGTAGGTATGGGGTGGATTTTATCAGGAATCGCTACCTCATTTAGTATGATTATACTGTCATATGGTGTTATATCAGGCGCTGGGGTAGGGATTGCCTATGGACCTCCAATAAAAGTTATATCAAGTTGCTTTGTAAAAAAAACGGGGTGTAGCTATAGGATTATTGCTTGCAGGATTTGGCTTGTCACCTTTAATAACGGCTCCAATAACTAAGGGGTTGATTAATCAAATAGGCATTCAACAAACGTTTATAGCTGTGGGTATTTTTTTTCGTAGTTGCGATACCTCTCTTAGGATTGTTTTTTTTAAAAAGCCTAATGACGTAAACGAAGGTAGTCGCCCACTAAAAATTAAGGAGAAGACTGCCAGTGAAATGAGTATTCTTGAATTAATAAAAAACACCAAATTTCAGGGATTATGGCTATGTTTTATTATTGGAACAACCGTTGGTCTCATGATTATAGGCATATCCAGTCAAATTGGTGAAGAGTTATTTGGACTTGATTTGAATACGACAGCATCACTTTTAGCTGTTTTTGCCATATTCAATGCCATTGGTCGCCCGCTTTTTGGGTGGATTACAGATAGATATAGTTCATTTATAGCTGCTATGATTTCATATATACTTATTTTTAGTTCTGCGTTATTATTGTATGTAACAAAAGATTATACAACATTCATCTATATCATAGCACTATCTATTCTATGGATGAACTTAGGTGCGTGGCTGTCTATTGCACCAACCACTATCGCTATGTATTTTGGTGAAGTAAACTATAGTCGAAATTATGGTGTGTTATTCACAGCATACGGTATAGGTGCTGTAATAGGAACACCCATGGCAGGTTTAATTAGAACACAGTTTGGTAGCTACCAATATGTCTTTTTACCTATCATGATTTTGGCCGTTATGGGTATGATTATCGCGTTATTTACAATAAAAGATAATAGAATTACTAAGTAAAAGTAATGTTTTTACTCATATATTTATCCCCCATGGTAGTAGGATGTCAACTACAATCATGGGGGATTTTTAATGCAGTCATTTAGGGTTGTAATGTTAATATGGTGCCATTAATTGTGGATAAGTTATCATAGATTTCTTTAATGTTGTGGATAATTCGATGATCCACACCACCACTTTCTTCGCATTGGCTAATCAGTTTTTCATTAATGTCCATATGAATGCTATGGACATTTTTATCATGTTCAAAATAGTAAGCAAAAGTTTGGAAGAGTACGATAGAATCTTCCATAAGCTTAATCACATGAGCATCTTTTTTTTATCTCTTCATCACTTAACAAACTATAACTTGTATCATAAATTAAATGATTAATATTTCTAAGGGAGCCAATAATCTTTTTTAGAGACCTATTATAATCCAATTTAGATGGTAGATGCAATTTTTTTCTTAAAAGCATATTCTTTTTCCTTGTCCACTAGTAGCGAAAAAGTCCAATCAATATCATTGAAGGTATGTGGCAAACTATTTTTTGCATCTAAGATGATGGATTTGCTACCCTGAGAAAACCCTTCTTTTACCTTACTAAAATGATCCGACATAGCGTGTAAAAGGTAAGCTATACGCTTTTCTTCCATTCTTCTATATGAAAAAAGAGAAAAGATAAAGTTATAAAGTATAGCTACGGATACTCCAGTTGCAAGAGCTGTTATACGTAATCGAAAAGTTAAGAAAGCACTTGGTAAACCTGCCGAGTCTAATTGAACATACTGAGTCATATAAATGGCTGTGAATAAAGCAACAACCGATATTACTTTCCAGTTTATTTTTATGGAAACAAATAGGGTTACAGTGATGGAGAAAGCCACAGTCCATATATTAATACCAAATAAGGTAATGATGACAGCAGTGAGGATAGCTCCCAAAGTGGTTGCATAGATTTGATCTAAGCCACTACGTATACCCGTTATGGTTACAGGCTCTAGGGTCAATAACAGCCCAAAGAGAAGAGAAATCATATCCTTTTGTAACAGTGGGAAAAAGGAAGCAATGGCATAAGCAGTAATAACCGATAAAAAGGTTTTTAATATGTATAGCTTAGAATCGAACAGCCATGCTTCTTTTTTAAAACTAAAAAAGTGAAACCAGTTTTTTCATTATCGTGTATCTCCTTTAATGTTCTAAAAGGTATAAACCTCTTATTTTATTAATGCGCTATATTACTTTATATCAAACAAGCAAATTTTACAATATCTTTTTTTTAGAAAGGCTATTTTTTAGAAAGTAATATATGGATTTTCAACAAAAAGCAAAAATCACAAATTTGCTACAAGGTCATGATGCCCCAAGAGCTTGTCAATATCTTGTAGCAAAAGTTATATTAAACTACTTTTTATAGATTAACCATATATGGTAAAAACTCACATAGGTTTCAAATGTCTTTCACATGGTTTTCACATGATAGCTATATACTAGACTCATGCAACAAACAAATAATTAATACGGAGGTTATATAGTATGAATATTAAAAAGGGAATTATAACAGGAGCAATGGCACTATTAATCGGAGCATCCACACTTTCAAATGTATATGCAGAATCAGACACAAAAGTAGATTCAGGTATAATTGTATTGGACACAGAATGGAATTTCAAAAATTTTAGTGAATCCTTTAAAAAGGATATATCTAAAGTTGATTACAAGAAGGCTCAAGAGCTTTTTGATAAAGCAACTAAATTTGATAAGGATGCATCTACATATTGGGATCAGCTATTTGCTCTTGATGTATTTGAAAAATTCGAAACTGAAGAGATGGCATTACCTGAGATATCCTTTAAAGAATTCCAAAAAAAAGAGTTTAAAAAAAAGATGTTAAAGCTGAGGATGTTAAGAAAGCAGAGAACCTATTTAACAAGGCTATTGAATTAGAGAAAACAGAGAAGTATGATGATGCAAGTAAAGTATGGGATCAATTATATGCACTTAATCTATTTGAAGAGTCATTAGAATGTACGATTGTAGATGACCCATTATCTTTTGAAGAATTTGCAAAAGAGTTTAAAAAAGATGTGAAGCCAGAAGAGCTAAAGAAGGCAGAAGCATTATTTAAGAAGGTTACTGAATTAGAAAAAGTAGAGAAATATGATGAAGCAATGAAGCAATGGGAAGCATTTGATAAACTTGATTTATATGAGGAAATAGCTCCATACACATTCAAAGAGTTTGCAGAAGAATTTAAAAAGGATGTGAAGGCTGACGTTCTTAAAAAAGCAGAAAAGCTCTTTAAGAAGGCTATGGAATTAGATAAAGCAGAGAAATATGATGAAGCAATGAAAGTATGGAATAATCTATATGAATTAGATCTTTTTGATGAAGGTAACTTCACTGTGTGTGAAGGTGATAGTGAAGAATTATTGTGCCAAATAGATGAAATAGAATATAAACAACCTACATTTGCTGAGTTCTCTAAGGATTTTAAAAAGAATGTGAAACCAGAAGTTCTTGCAAAAGCTAAAGAGTTATATGAAAAAGCTGTTAAAGCAGAAGATAATGCTCAGAAGGTTTGGGAAGAACTACTAAACATGGATATTTATGATTATGACTTATATTATTCAGAAGAAGTAAAAACACAAAAAAAATAATTAAAATCAACCCAAATCATCTATTCTAATATAAAGATAAATGGTATACTAAAGCTCAAGTATACCATTTATCGTATTACTACAATTAAAGGGTATAAGATGTATAACAGTTATAGAAGTAAGGAGCTTACATTGGCATGAATATATTAGTTGTTGAAGATGAAAAGAGAATGCGTGAGATTATATGTGATTACTTTGAAATGGATGGCTATACCGTTTTTCAAGCAGGAGATGGTATAGAAGCTATGCGTTTATTTGAAAAAGAAGCCATAGATCTAGTGTTGTTGGATATTATGATGCCAGGTCTAGATGGATGGTCAGTCTGTCGACGTATTCGTAAAAAATCAAATGTGCTCATTGTCATCTTGAGTGCGCGAAGTGATGAGGATGATAAATTATTAGGGTTTGAATTAGGTGCTGATGAATATGTAACAAAACCTTTTAGTCCGAAAGTATTAGTTGCACAGGTGAAAACATTGCTCAATCGTTTTCAAGCAACGGCTAATGATAAAAATACAGAAAATCAGGGGATTATCATTAGGAATGAAATCAGAATTGATCAAGATGCCTATGTGGTAAAAGTTAATCATGTGGAGATTGTTCTTAATAGGAAAGAATATGATGTCTTATTATATCTCATGAAAAACGAGGGGATTGTTTTGAATAGAGAGCGCATCATAGACAGCGTCTGGGGCTATGACTATATAGGTGACGGTCGCGTTGTGGATACCAATATTAAGACAATTCGTAAAAAACTAGGTGATGCATCAAGGTACATTCATACTGTTGTAGGTGTTGGTTATAGGTTCGAGGTGACTTCCTAATGGACAAAATAAAAAAAAGTTAAAATCCATCGTAATACGTACGTTTCTTATATCCTTTATTGCAATGATGAGTTTGGTTACCCTTGTTTTGGTCATGCAAAGTCTATATATTGATCAATTTTATATGGATAGAAAAATAAATAAAATTATAGTTAATCTCAATGATTTTGCTAAGGAATACCAAGAAAAAGATTGGCAAATTCAAGAATTGGCAAGGCAGATTAACAACTATAGTAGTGTGAACAATGCTAACTTAATGGTTAATGGGATTAATTATGATTTTACTGAAGGTATGGAGACCATATGGGCTGATAATCTCATCACGATTGTTGTCCAGGGAGAAAAGTATTATGATGTTTACTTAGATGAAACTACCTAAAAGTGCTTTTAACGGGGAGATGCCTTATAAAAATCAAGAAATAACCATACAAGGGGTTCTCTATGATGATATGCAAACTGCTGTCTTATCGATAATTAACAATAATACTATTGGAGATCAAAGTGTTTTAATTGATGATCAAGTTATATTAGAAGGCACTGACGACAGCTATGAAAGTATAGGAATTAAGTATGAAGGTACTGCTAAAATTACCCATATTAGTAACATGGCTGATAATATTATACAAGAAGACCCTTATATAAGCATAGATAAGAGTTACTATCAGGAGATGATGGCCTATTATGAAACAGATTACAAGAAGAAAGATAATGTCTATTATCAAATAACAGATATGCCCTATGTTAACATAAAAGAAGTTCACTTTGCTAAATTAATTGACATGAAAGATGGTACACAAACATTTCTTGAGGTTAATGCCTCATTGCAACCTGTTAATGAAGTTGTGAATGTCTTAAGAGATTATGCCATATTCTTTTATTTAATAGCCATATTGATATCGGTGTTTATTGCACTTGTGTATTCAAAGTTAATATCTAAACCACTGATTACCTTAACGCATGTGGCGGATAAAATGGCTAAGATGGATTTTACAATAAAATCACCACTAAGACGTGAAGATGAATTAGGTCTATTATCCAATAGCTTAAATATCTTATCGTGTAATCTGGATGATGCACTTTCGGAATTAAAAGAAGCGAATAAACAGCTGGTACTTGATATGGAAAAAAGAGAAGAAACAAGAACAAGTTAGAAAAGAATTTGTAGCCAATGTCTCTCATGAATTAAAAAAAACGCCACTTGGTATTATCAAAGGATTCGCTGAAGGCATCAAAGATGGTATTAAAAAAAAGAAAAAAAAGTGACTATTATATGGATGTAATATTAGATGAGATCGAAAAAAATGAACACATTAATCTTAGATATGCTGGAATTGTCTAAGATAGAAGCTGGGCAAAGTAAGTCTCAAGTAGTATTTGCTGTGAAGCCCTTAATAGAAAAAACAGCTAAGATATTAGAGATTCCCATGCAGAATAAGAAGCTTCAGATAAAGATAGAGGGGGATTTTACAACGATACAGGGCGTGAAATTTCAAATCGATCAAGTCATTGTTAATCTCATTAGCAATGCAGTAAAATATGGTAGAGAAGGAACAGACATTGTTGTAACAGGTGACATAAGAGAGGGATATAATTATATATCTGTTTACAATGAGGGGAATTCATTGACAGAAGAAGAGCTTGAAAGTATCTGGTTAAGGTTCTATAAATTAGATAAGTCTCACCATAGAGAGAATGGAGGAACAGGTCTTGGACTTGCCATAGTGAAAGCTATTCTTGAAGGGCATGGTGGTGAATATGGTGTGATGAACCATAAAAAAGGGATAAAGTTCTATTTCGGGTTAAAAAATAACTGCTGATGATATTGTATAGATAGAAGAGGGAAAAGCACTGATAGATATTGGTGCTTTTTTTTTGTGGTGTTTTCGTAAATGCTATTTTGCAAATTATTCGTAGCTGCCATTTTTTTACTTGCTTTTTCTAAAAAAGGCGTGGTATACTCAATTTAAATTAACATATGAACAATCATTCATATGTTTGAATGAAGAAGGGGTGATTATATGCACGAAAAAGATAAAAAAGCCATGTTGCAGAGATGATAAGTTTGTTGAAGAAGTTCAGAAGATCATGGATGATGAAGAAACAATCTATCGTTTAGCAGATTTTTTTTAAGAATTTTGGTGACAGTTCAAGAGTGAGGATTATGGGTGCTTTATTTAATGGAGAGATGTGTGTAGGTACCATAGCTGAAGTGTTGAACATGACTCAATCAGCAGTATCCCACCAATTAAGGGTTCTTAAAATCAGTCGGCTCGTAAAAGCGAGAAAAGAAGGTAAGTTAGTTTACTATTCTTTGAATGATGAACATATTAAAGTTATCTATAAGATGGGTATTGAACATATATTAGAATAAGATGTTTTCTTAGAGACAGTTAAGTATCACATGTAAGAGCTAGTAAGAAAGGATGTATAGATATGGCAGAGAGATTAACAGATGGCATTGCCACATGTGGATGTGGCAGCGGTAGTTGTTCAAGTAATAAACAAAATAAGCATGACCACCATAAAAGTCATGATAATCATGAGGGGCATGACCATAACCATGATCATAGTCATGAAGAATTTACAAAAAGAGATGTTATTGAATTTTTTATAGCCTTAGGACTCTTTGTATGTGGTTTAGTGTTAAAGGTTGATGAACCTATTAGAATTGGATTATTTGTAGTATCTTATATTATTGCAGGACGCACAATTGTGATAGAGGCTGTAAAAGGAATCTTTTCTGGAAAATTCCTGGATGAGAATTTCTTAATGACCATTGCATCTATTACAGCATTTATCATTGGGGAGTATCCAGAAGGTACAGCTGTTATTTTATTCTTCCGTGTAGGGGAATTATTCGAAGGGATGGCAGTTAATAAATCCAAAAATTCCATTGAAGAGTTATTAAATATCAAACCTGAAATTGCTCATGTCAAAGTAGGTGATACTTTCCAAGATGTGGCACCAGAAAAAGTCAAAGTGAACGATAGGATTATGGTAAAGCCAGGTGAAAAAATACCTGTTGATGGGGAAGTCATAGAAGGAACATCCACCATTGATACATCGGTGATCACAGGGGAATCATTACCTCGTGAAGCCATAACAGGGACAGAAGTCTATAGTGGTTCCATTAACTTATCAGGAGCGATAACCGTTCGTGTAACCAAGGCTTTTAGTGATTCAACAGTTGCTAAGATCTTGAATCTTGTCAAAGAAGCCAATGAACAAAAAGCAGATACAGAGAAATTCATTACAAAGTTCGCAAAATACTATACACCGATTGTGGTAGGTATTGCCATCCTAGTTGCACTTATCCCACCAGTAGTTCTTGGTGGCGGTTTTAGTACTTGGCTTGGTCGTGCAGCTATCTTCCTTGTTGTATCCTGTCCTTGTGCTCTGGTTATATCCATACCTCTTGGTTATTTTGGCGGTATTGGTGGAGCGTCTAGATATGGTGTATTGGTAAAAGGTGGTAACTATCTTGAAGCAATGCGTAACATTAAGAGTGTTGTTCTGGATAAAACGGGAACCATTACCAAAGGTGTATTTAAGGTAACAGAGGTATATGTGACAGATGATCAAATAGAGCGAGATGTGTTATTAAAGATTGCTGCACATATTGAGCATTATTCTAATCACCCAATTGCGATTTCCATTGTTAAGGAATATGGGCAAGAGATAGATGAAAATCTCGTGAAAGATATTAGTGAAATAGCAGGAAAAGGATTAAAAGCAACTTATAACAATGCTGTCATAGCAGTTGGTAATAAGAAACTCATGGATCAAGAAGGGGTTACTGTTAAGCCTATGGAAACCAGTGTTGGTACAAAAGTCTATGTGGCTAAGGATAATCAACTACTCGGCGTCATTATCATAGCAGATGCCCTTAAAAAGGATTCTATCCAAGCTATCAAAGAACTTAAGCGTTTTGGTGTAGAAGATGTTATTATGTTAACAGGCGACCATGAGGATGTAGCAAAAGAGATTGCGCATAAAGTAGGTATTACCAAGTATTATAGTGAATTATTACCTCATGAGAAAGTAACACAACTTGAAGAGATTATGCATAAAGCAGGTAAAAAAGATACAGTGGTATTCGTTGGGGATGGTATTAATGATGCACCTGTACTGGCAAGAGCCGATGTAGGTATTGCTATGGGTGGTGTTGGGTCCGATGCAGCTATTGAAGCAGCAGATGTGGTTCTCATGGCTGATGAATTATCCAGCATACCAAATGCTATTAAAATATCAAGACATACCAATAAGATTGTATGGCAAAACATTATCTTTGCTCTTGGAACAAAGGTGATTATTATGATTCTAGCTACATTGGGGTTTGCAAATATGTGGATGGCTATCTTCGCTGATGTAGGTGTAGCGATCATTGCTATTTTGAATTCCATTCGAGCACTGAAACTTAAGGAATAATCTTATAAATGAAATAGAGGTATCTCCAACAATCACATGAATGGTGATGACTTAACCTTAACATAGGTATAGCCATCACCATTTAATATTTATCATAAATTAATGGTAAAAACATCTTTTCTAAAATGAGTAATTATGTATAACTGAATGTTTACAAAAAATTTCCTATTAATTGTTTGAAATAACAAGTGCTTTTTAGCAGTTTTTTATGTCTTTGCATCATTCAGTATTTGTATTGGAAAAGTGGTGACGCTAGATAACCTTTTTATCTTTCCTGAGCAATTGCAGCTATTCTGCCATTGCTAACAGTTGCAATGGTTGGTCCCAAAGAATCTTGGACCAGTTCAACGGCTGTAACGGTTACAAAGTAATCACAACAACATCCAGGACATACTTCAGAGTCACAATAAGTAAAACCAAAGGATTCTGTAGATTCTATGGTTATATTTTGATTTTCTTCATTAACCATTACAAATTCCCAAATGCCTAAAGAAAGTTGTGTTCTATTATCACATTTTCTAAACAATTCATAGCGTAATTGAACAGACCCTTCAAGGGTTACTTGCGATCGAAAGTTCACAATGCTTGAGAATTCAATATTAACCATAGGCTTACATAAAGAACTTGTATCGATTGTAACTCCTGTTATTAGAAATGGTTGTTCACTTTGTGAAGTAAATGTCTTCTTTCCTGTATTATGACCACACTCAAGTATTATTTCTTTCGATTTTGTCTGTAATAACTTACTATTTATGCAATGACTTGCCAATTTTTCTTTGGATGATTCTGCTAAGGCAGTCATTCTAGCATTATGGATTAATATATCATTATCTGTAGACGTATCTATTTCGATGGGAACAACTCTTACGAAATAGTCATAACACTTAGGTAAAGCATTGCATTCACAAAATACAAAGCTAAATGCTTTACTTATTAGTTCCTGTGCATTCGCTATTTCGAATCTCCAAACCCCTTGCGATACGGGCTCACAATCTCCATACACTCTAAATAACTCAAATAGAATGATAGCATCTCTAAAATCTTCAGCAAGTTTAATGATACATGAAAACTCTATTAAAACTTTTGGCTTATTTAAAGGCGTTATATCTATCGTTACATGAGCTATATCAGCTGGAACGCGTATAGATGGATTATCCGTATCTTTAAAAACGATACCGCCATTACCCTGTCCACATGCTAAGATGATATCCCTTGGACATATAACTTCAGCTAATGCCGCCATTTGTCCAGTACTAATTGCCACTGTAGCATTGGCTATCTCCATGGGGGTAACGCTTACAAAAAAACTACAGCAATCATGGCAATTTGAAGAAGATTCACAAAAGTTAAAACTGAATGATTCTTCTAGAAGAGTAAATCGTTCTACTACTTCAGATAAAGTATCTGATTTCTCAAACTTCCAAACTCCTAAGGATATAGGTTCTGCACCATCACAAGTTCTAAATAATTCATATTGCAGCCTAACTGTACTAGAAGCCTCAATATCTATTTTCTCCAATCTAACGAGACTAGAAAATTTTATTAACATATTTGATCGATTTAAACAAGTTGGATTAATCGTAACATGAGCTAATTGGAAGGGGCTATCATTAGATGAAGTAAAAGTTCTACTTCCATTACCTTGCCCACATTCTAGAGATATCTTTTCATGCTCCTGGTGCTTTGGCTTACATATAACATATTGATCTACCGATTTCTCACCCACCAATGCAGCTATTCTACCATTGCTAACAGTTGCAACTGTTGGCATCGCATCTGCCTCCGTTATCAGTTCAACGGGTGTTACGGTTACAAAATAGTCAACACATCCAGAACAACATTCAATGTGATCACAAAAAGTTAAATTAAAGGATTCTATAGCTTCTATCATATTTCCATCTTCTAAATTTACCTGTAATTCCCATACGCCTAATGAAAGTTCTCTTCTATTATCACATTTTCTAAATAGTTCATAGCGTAATTGAATAGATGGTTCGCTTACTATACTCATCAATTGGTAGCTCACAGTGCTAGAAAATTCAATATTAACCATGGGCTTACATAAGAAATGCGTATCTATTGCAACGTGAGCTATTTGAAAAGGTTGCTCACTAGGTGAAGTAAATGTCCTGCTTCCTGCATTATTACCACATTCAAAGAATATTTCTTTTGGCTGAGTATGGAAACTTTCATTCTGTGATTGGGCAAGTGCAGTCATCCTAGCATTATAGACCGTTGCATCATCTTCAATATTATCAGCATCAATAGCTATTGGTATAACTTTGACAAAATAGTTACAGCAACTTGAAGGAACTTCACATTCACAAAATATAAAACCAAAATTTCTACTATATAAGGTATCTATATCACCTATTTCAAATGTCCAAAATCCTCTTGATACAGGCTCACCATCATCGCATACCCTGAATAATTCAAATTTTAGAATAGCATCCTCAAAGTCTTCGGAAAATTTAATGAGACATGAAAACTCGATTAACATTTTAGGCTTAATTAAACAAGTTGTGTCAATACTAACGTGGGCTATGTCAGCAGAAAGTAGTAAGGCATCATCTTTATAAACGATACCACCATTGCCTTGTCCACATGCTAAAATCGTGTCCTTCGGGTTTATAGCTTCTGTTAATGCTGCCATTTGTCCATTACTAACTGTAACTGTAGCATCCGATATTTCAACGGGGGTAACGGTTACAAAATAGCCATAGCAACCATGGCAAGCTATCGATTCACAAAAAATAAAACCAAATGATTCTTCTAAGCTGGAAAAAAGATTAGGATTAACCTGTTCGTACATCCAAGTGCCTACGGATAAAGGTTCTTCTCCATTACAAGTTCTAAACAATTCGTATTTCAACCTTACTATTCTTAAATTGGAAGCTAATAATTCTAATTTAACTAGGCTAGAAAATTTGATTAAAACTTCAGGTCTTTTTAAACCAGTTGTGTCAACTGTAACATGGGCTAATTGGAAGGGTAATTCATTAGACGAAGTAAATGTTCTGCTTCCAGTTCCTTCACCGCATTCTAGTAATATTTTTTTGGGTTTAGGGTGCTTATGGTTACATTTTGAAAGTTTGTCTACTTCTCGGCAAGACTTACAATCATGATAATCTTTATTATATGTCATTAATTTTCAACCTCCTATCTTAGTATTTATAGTTAGACATAGAAATACTTTATTTCTATTACATATTATGCAGCTATAATACTAATTGATAGTCATTGGTTGATATTTGATATAGATACTTTACTGTATATTTTAATGGATTGGTTGATGGAGGCGCATTTTCGGAGGGGTTATACAGGGTGTGAAAAGTTAACCCCATTATTTTCTTATGGATTTACTATAAGCTAAAGGACTAATATGATAATATTTCTTAAATTGCTTTGAAAAATAGTGAATCGATCCAAAGCCTAGAATTTCAGCAATCTGCGTAAGACTAAGCTCCGTTGATTTAATATACGCTTTGCTTTTTTTCTAGCCGATAGTGATTCATATAATCCACAATGGTTACGCCCATGACATGTTTGAAGATACGGGAGAGATAAGAGGGGCTTAAGGACACTTCTTCAGCTAGAGTGTTGATGGTAATTTTTTCGTTAATGTGTGAATAGATATAACCAAGAGCCTTATTGACGATGGTATTATTGGTATTCACCTGCATGGAAGAATGCAACTGCTTAAGGGTCGTTTTTTTTTGACAGACTGCGCATGAATTTAATAATAAACTCTTTCAGATAACAGATAATGAGATCGGCACTGTATAGCCCATACTCATTTTTTTCTTGCACAATTTGCTCAAGAATTTGGCTGAGTTCTTGAGAACAATTAAAGACTTGATGTTTAAAAATATCTTTCTTGGGTGTATCCAAATGAAAGCTAATGGTTAAAAAAGATATAGGTGATGAGGTATTATTTTTCTGAGTATGGAATTGGTTAGGCCCATAGAAAATAAAATCACCTTGTTGCAACGTATAGGGTTTACCATCAATTGTGGTTAATAATTCGCCTTGATCCACATAAGTCAATTCCCAAAAAAAATCATGTTTCTCTCCTTTGTAAGAAAAAGAAGCATCAAATTCTTGATAAAATAAAGTGTAGATTTTATTAATCTTAAGAATGCTTTTAATATCAGAGGAGAAATCCAGCCGGGTATTTTTAGTGATCTTCGTGGTAGATTTAAAATTATATGTGATGTTAACCTTACAGCCACTATGAACAGGCGTGACTTTGTAGAATACATTAGGGTCTAGAATAATGCATTTATCAAGAAAGAAGGTTTTTGAGTCATGACCGGGTGTATGAACATATAAAAAAGCAGTACCCCCTACAATATCAATAATGGTGTGATGCATACGATCTATGAAGAAAGAATAGAGGTCAAAAGACGTTATAATTTTCGTAATGGCTTTATAATCTTTTTCCTTAGGCAATTCAGAATAGGGCTCAGTTGCTATGGAACCATATTCTGCAAAGGATTGTTTTGTAATGTTTTTAATCATAAGGATTGTCCTTTCTTTAAGATAAAAAAATAACCACGTTGCACATTTATATGATAGTAATCATCATTAGGAATTGATTAACTCCCTTTACAATGATTGCTAATGTATGTTTATATTGTAACCCATATTATTGGATTAGACAAATATAATTCAGGATTAGACAAATACAATATGTCAGTGGTGGTTTACAATGAACATAAGATAGCAATCATAATTTTAGCCAGGGCTGGAAAGATTCCCTCAGCTAGACCTTATGCAAACTATTGTGATTAACGTGAGAAATTAGAATGATAAAGGAGAAGGTATATGATGAAAGTATCTGTTTCAACACCTAGTCGTATTTGTTTATTTGGAGAGCATCAAGATTATTTGAATCTTGAGGTCATCTCATCAGCAATCAATCTTAGATTCAAGGCAGAGGGAACTAAACGTGAGGACCGCATTATACATGTAAGGTTAAAGGGTGAGAGTATCGAAACAGAAGAAATCATTAATCTAGATGAGCCTATCACCTATGACAATAATCGTGACTACATAAAAAGCGCCATTAATGTATTACAACGCCAAGGGTATAAGATAGAATCAGGTTATGATATCTATATGGATTCTGAGATTCCTATTGGTAAAGGGATGTGTTCTTCAACAACCATGACGGTGGTTTTCATAAAAGTTCTTCTTGAACTTATTGGGCATACCCACAAAGATAATCCTGAAAAAAATTGCTTTATTAGCTTTCGATGCAGAAGTGGCAGAGTTTAATGAGCCAGGTGGTCTCATGGATCATTACTCATCAGCTTACGGTGGACTTCTACACTTAACATTCAATAAAGATAATACGTTAGTTGATCCTCTGAATACGAAAGTTCCAGGATGCTTTATCTTATTTGATTCATTGGAAGATAAGCAAACAACGAAAGTTTTAGCAAGTGCCAAATTTCCTGTACTTGAAGCTATAGATGAGCTAAAGGAATACGGTATTCGTAGCATTCGAGATTTTGTTGAAAATGAAGATAACTTAGTTTACTTAGAAAAAATTATCACCAGCCAAACAAGTAAAAGTAAAGGCTAATATCGATAATTATAAAACATTAAAAGAAGCAGAAAAGATGTTTACCAGCGGTAAGATTGATTCAGAGCGATTAGGTGCGTTACTAAAAAGACACCATGGTAATCTGAGAGACGGATTGGAAATATCCACACCTAAGATTGAAGAGATTCTAAATACAGCTTATGAAAATGGCGCATTAGGTGGTAAAATCAATGGTTCTGGCGGCGGTGGCTGTTGTTACGTCTATGCTCATGAAGCAGACAGTAAGAAAATATTAGATGCTGTTTGTGATAAAGGTTACTGGGGCGTTATTCTTAAACAAGATTCAGGTGTTCGCGTGGATGAATGACATGAGGTACGCGTAAAAAGTATAGCCCAACATAAAAGGAGGATGACGATTATGAAAGCAATTGTACTAGGAGCAGGAAAAGGTACAAGATTACAATCTGAAAAATACAACATGCCAAAAGTATTAAGAGAGGCCAGTGGTAAACCATTACTTGATTATGTCCTTGAAGCATTGGATTTTCTAAAAGAAGAGGATATTACCATCGTAGTTGGTTACAAAAAAGAGATGGTTTATGATGCCATCAAAGGTAATTATAAATTCGCAACCCAAGATAAACAGTTAGGAACAGGTCACGCAGTCCTTGTAACAGAAGATGCATTCAAAGGCTATAAAGGACCCATATTAGTAGCCTATGGTGATATGCCATTGTACAAGAGAAGTACCTATGAAAAAATGTTTGAGATTCATGATAGTGAAAAGGCCACCTGTACTGTATTAACAGCAGTTATAGACGATCCACCAGCATATGGACGTATTATTAGAAATACAGATAATCAAATGACAGGTGTCATTGAAGCAAAGGATTGTACCAAAGAACAATTAGATATCAAAGAGCTTAATGTGGGCGTTTATGTGTTTGATAGCGAATTCTTATTTGAAAATCTTAAAGGTTTGAAAAATAACAATATCCAAAATGAATATTATTTAACAGATATACCAAAAATGGTTATGGACAAAGGCAAGAAACTAGTGACACATACCATCTACAATACTAACGAAGTATATGGTGTTAATACAGTAGAAGAACTTGAGTTTTGTGAACGTGTTTTAAAAGGCGAAAGAATATAAGATTTTATTAGATAGACAGCTATATAAATTAAACAAAACTGTTCAAATATAGTGGAGAGTAATCACATAAGTGAGAGGCAAGTGAATTGATTAAGTTGCCAAGACAGAAATGAAAGGAATGAGACAGATGATTAAATTTGGAACAGGTGGATGGCGTGCGATAATAGGTGAAGAGTTTATTAAAACCAATGTTCAACTTTTAACTCAAGGGTTAGCAAATAAGATGATTGAAGAAGGTACCATGTCATTTGTAATTGGTTATGACAGACGTTTCTTATCGGACAAAAGCGCTCAGTGGATGTCAGAAGTATTAGCAGGTAATGGGATTAAAGTATACTATATTAATCGTATTGCCCCAACACCAATGGTTATGTATAGTGTAAAAGAATTAGACCTTCAGTATGGAGCTGCTGTAACAGCAAGTCATAACCCAGCTGAGTACAACGGTATTAAGATCTTCACAGAAGGTGGAAGAGATGCTGGTAAGGACATAACAGATGAGATTGAAAAGCACATGGAAGAAGTAAAAGACATAAAAGTGGTAACATTTGACAAAGCACTTGAAAATGGTCAGGTCATGATATATAATCCATTTAATGATTATATTGATACCATCATTAATCTTGTTGACCTTGAGGCCATTAAGAAAAAGCAATTAAAAAAAATATTACTTGATCCAATGTACGGTGTATCCAAGACATCTCTACAAACCATTCTTATGACTGCTCGTTGTGAGGTGGATTTAATTCATGACCGTCATGATACTCTATTCGGTGGTCGTCTACCTTCACCAAGTGCTAAGACATTAGGACGTCTTAAGAATGAGGTAGTTGAAAAAGGTTATGACTTAGGGATTGGTACGGATGGTGATGCTGACCGTCTTGGTATTATTGATGAAAAAGGTAATTTTATTCATCCCAATGATATCATGGCGCTACTTTACTACTACCTTCTTAAATACAAGAATTGGCGTGGTCCAGTAGTAAGAAACCTTGCAACAACACATCTTCTTGATAAGATTGCAGAAGGTTTTGGTGAGACATGTTATGAAGTACCTGTAGGATTTAAACATGTAAGTTCTAAAATGGAAGAGACAGATGCGCTTATCGGTGGCGAGAGTAGTGGTGGTTTAACCATTCGAGGACATATAAAAGGTAAAGACGGTGTGTTCGCAGCTTCTTTGTTAGTCGAGATGATCAGTGTAACCAATAAACATCTCTCCATGTTATTAGACGAGATTCATGAGCAATTTGGTAAATTTGAGATGATGGAAGATAGCTTTGGATTTAAGGTTGAAGATAAAGAACGTTTATTAAAGTTACTGTACACAGATAAGAAGATTCCTGAGTTCAGTTATGAAGTTGACCATGTCAGTTATATGGATGGGGTTAAGGTATTTTTTAAGAATGGTGGATGGATCATTGCACGTTTTTCAGGTACAGAGCCACTGCTCCGTGTTTTTGCTGAGATGGATTGCTTAGAGAAGGCACAGCAGGTGAGTGAAGAAATGAAGGCGTTTTAAATATTTAAAAATAGACAATGCCTAGAGTGGAGGTTATTAGATGAGTATATTAGTGACTGGTGGGGCTGGATACATTGGTAGCCATACGGTTGTGCAGCTACTTCGTGATGGTTATGATGTGGTGATCGTAGATAATTTTTCCAATAGTAAACCAGAGTCATTGAAGCGTATTGAAGAGATTGCTGGGAAGACAGTTAAGTTTTATGAAATAGATCTACTAGACCCTGTAGGACTTGAGAAAGTTTTTGAAGAGAATACGTTGGAGGCTGTGATTCATTTTGCTGGATTGAAAGCTGTTGGTGAGTCTGTGTCTATACCCATGAAGTATTATCATAATAATATTACAGGGACTTTGGTGCTCTGTGAGTTAATGAAGAAGTACAATGTGAAGAAGATGGTATTTAGTTCATCAGCTACTGTTTATGGAATGAACAATGTATCACCATTAACGGAAGATTTACCGTTAAGCACCACAAATCCTTATGGTAGCACGAAACTCATGATTGAACAAATACTTCGTGATCTCTATGTATCAGACAACAGTTTTAGTATTGCATTGCTTCGGTATTTTAATCCAATTGGTGCTCATGAGAGTGGTCGTATTGGAGAGGATCCTAATGGTATACCCAATAATCTAATGCCGTATATTACACAGGTTGCAATCGGCAAGCGTGAGAAGTTAAGTGTGTATGGCAATGACTATGATACACATGATGGTACAGGTGTTAGAGATTATATTCATGTGGAAGATTTGGCAAGCGGACATCTAAAAGCCCTTGTGAAAGTGATGATGTCAGAAGGTGTTGATGCTTATAATCTTGGCACAGGTACAGGATATAGCGTTCTTGATGTGGTAAATAACTTTGAGAAAGCTACAGGTGTGACCGTACCTTATGAGATAACGGTTAGGCGACCAGGTGATATTGGCACTTGTTATGCAGACTCTTCTAAGGCTTTGACAGAGCTCGGTTGGAAAGCTGAGAAGAATCTTGAAGATATGTGCCGTGATTCATGGCGTTGGCAGAGTCATAATCCTAATGGGTTTGAAGCATAATTATTTCAAATCATTTTACTAAATAGAAGATCCTTCCAGTAAGAGTCTGTTAAATATTTGCAGGCTCTTTTTTATTATAGTAAGAAGTTGTGCTTTTTATTATCTTGAATTCTTTACGATAGTCGTTACCATACGGTATCTAATCAAACCCTATAATAAGTGGACATTAATGGTAATATACTAGAACAAGAGCTATATTCAGAAAGAATGGCGTCTATGAAAAAAATTATATCTCATAAAAAGTGAATCGAAAAGCGTTAATCGTAACGATTATCATTATACTAACACTGATCTCGTATATGATCATATACAATGCAAATACCATACGATGTAGTTTTCAAAATACCAGTGGAAAGTTAGCCATTATAATAGATGATTTTGGACAGAGTCGTGAAGGTGTAGAGGAAATGATGCGTATTGATGAACACCTGACGTTTGCTGTTATGCCATTTTTGGAGTTTACAGAGGAAGATGCTAAGCGAGGCAAGGAACTAGGTTATGAGATTATTATTCATTTACCCATGGAAGCTAACAAAGGTAAGTTAAGCTGGTTAGGTCCGAAACCCATATTATGTGGGATGAAGAAAAATGAAATTAGACAAATTGTTGAAGAGGCTGCTGAGGATGTGCCCTATGCTATTGGAGCTAACATTCATATGGGTTCGAAAGCTTGCTGCCAAGAGGAGATTATGGAGAGTATTCTCGAAGTGGTGAAAGAGAAAAAATTATACTATTTTGTGGATAGCCGAACAGCCAAAAAAACGGTAGCTAAGAAAAAGGCTGATGAAATGGGTATACTCTGTTATGATAATAATGTTTTTTTTAGATGGGCAGATGCCCAAGAGTCATATGATTAAGCGACTACGAAAAGCAGGGGATGTAGCATTAAAGAAAGGTCAGGCAATAGCCATCGGTCATGTGGGAATTGAAGGCGGTGTTGCCCTAGCAGAAGCCATTGAGGAGATGCAAGAGGAATTTGCAGAACGCCGTATAGAACTAGTCTTTGTGTCAGAATTAGATGATGATGTCTATTAGTTCTATATCACTCATCATGTAATCAAGAAAATGTAAAATTAATGCAAAGAGTTAGTTGAATTTATCCATGTACTTCCATATATATTGGAAATAAAATAAAAATTGGAGGACGTTCAATTTTTATTGTACGCCTTTAGGCAGCAAATATATGAAGGATGGAGGAAGATAATATGTTAAAAAGATACAAAAGACGAATAGCTTTATTTTTTAACTTTATCAATGATGGTGGTGTCAATAAGTATGGGGTATGAGGTCATTGCAGATGAAACCATTGTTACACAAGTTAACGATGATTCCCAGCAATTGACTTACACAGGAAATTGGCATAGCGATACAGGTAGATATGGAGGGTGCACCTGTTTTAATCAAGATTTACATTATACCATGACACCGTCTGATTCATTTGAAATAAGCTTTGTAGGTACGGGGATTGAGTACATAACGGAAAAAGGACCAGAAGCTGGACGAGTAGATATATATATTGATGATCAACTCATAGATACTGTAAACTGTTATGCAGCATCAAGAAGCTGCCAACAAGTACTCTACAGTAAAACAGATTTATCTAATGGTAGTCATACATTTAAAGCTGTAGGGAAAACAGGAAAATACTTTCAAGTAGACTGCATGAAAATTTTCACATCTAATGTTGGAGCACCTAGTGTATCCAATGTGATCATTGATGGATCAAAGGAAACAAAAGCTATGTTAGAGGTGAACTATGTATTTAATAGTAGCAATGATCAAGAAGGAAAAACAACTTATAGATGGTTGATGGCGGATAGTGCTGATGGTGCTTACAATGAAATATTAGGTGTAAAAAACAAAAACCATTGTTTTAACGGCAGGATATGCAGGGAAATATGTGAAGTGTGAAGTGACCCCTATTGATACAATCGGTAGAATAGGAACCCCTGTTACAAGTAACCCTACACCAGCTATAATCAATGCTAATGGTAACCCTAATACAGATTGGTTTAAAGATGCTAAGTACGGTATATCCCATCATTTTTTATCCGATATTATCAATCTAACAGCACAAAATGAAGATGAAAAATGGAAAAGCAATGAAACATGGGATGATATTATTAATGGGTTTGATGTTGATGCTTATGCTAATCAGTGTGAAGAAGCAGGCGTTGGTTTTGTATTATTTACTTTAGGTCAAAATAGTGGCTATTTCTGTTCACCAAATGCAACTTACGATCAAGTAGCAAGTTTAAGTCCAGGGGAAAGATGCTCAACAAGAGACTTGCCACTTGCTCTATATGAAGCTTTAAGTCTAAAAGGGATAAAACTAATGCTCTATTTACCATCCAATCCACCCCATAGTGCCCATAAAATACAAGGAGACTATGCCATTACAACAGCATTTAATTATACGCCAGGGCAAGATTCGCCACCGTCTCAACTAGCTCAGGAAAAATGGCAGGTAGTTATAAAAGAATGGGGCGATCGATATGGTGACAAACTAGTAGGTTGGTGGTTTGATGGTGCATGGATGCAGAGCGCTTATACAGATTTTACAAAACCATACAATTGGAGCAGTTTGGCTAATGCTGCCAAATCAGGCAATCCATCAAGAATTGTAACCTTTAACCCAGGGGTAAACAATACACCTTCAATGAACGCCATCTATGAAGATTATACAGCTGGTGAGTCCAATAATATAGGTGCAATCCCTCAAGGTAGGTGGGCAAATGAAGAAAATGGTATTCAATGGTATTCATGGACGTTCTTAGGTGATACCTTATATGGTTGGGGCGGACTTGGGACAAGAAGAAATACGGTAGAATTAGTAAAGTGGGTGAAAGCTGCTACGAATAAGGAGGGTGTCGTGTGTCTAGATGTTCAAGTAAACCGTTATGGTAAGATAAATACAGAACAATTTGCCCAATTAAAAGAAGTGCATACAGGATTGACCTCGATCAATGATGATTCACAACAAATCATCTATACGGGGAATTGGGCAAGTGATACAGGCAGGCATGGAGGTTGTGAATGTCATATTAGGGATCTCCATTATACAACCACTACAGGTGATGCATTTGAATTGAATTTTACAGGTACGGGAGTAGAATATGTGACAGAAAAAGCACCTGGATTAGGATTAGTGGACATCTATATAGACGGTACTCTTGTTGACACAGTTGATTGTAACGCGTCTTCAAGAAGTTGCCAACAAGTACTCTACAGTAAAAGAGATTTGTCAAGTGGTAATCATACCTTTAAAGCGGTGAAAAAAAACAGGTACATACTTTCAAGTGGATTATATGAAAGTTTATAACTAAAAAAACGAGATCAGAAAAATTCTAAGGGGTTTTTTTTAAAGCTGATCAAAATTTATTAACTAAGACTGACAGGTTTATGTCAGTGAGTATCGTATATGATGTAATAGGAACTGAGGCTCATAAAAGCAACATTATAGGGTAGAAGTTATAAACTATAAGAGGTATTTGCCTTTTGAGACGCCTCATACCAATAAAATCAGAGAATGACTTAGGATTATGAAGTCGATGAGGAGAAAAAATAAGATGAATGTTGGATTATATGTATACGATGGTTATTACGAGACAGAGATTTGCATTGCTACATACTTATTTAAGGACAAGATTGTGACCCTTGCTAGCGATCAGAACGTTATTACAGGGATTGATGGACGAAAGATTTTTGTGGATCAATTGGTAAAAGACACGGACCCAAAAGAGATCGATTTACTCATTATACCAGGAGGGAAATTTCAGGCAAAAGAAGATATCTTTGAATTGATTCGTCAATGTGAGAAGAATGGAGCAATTGTAGGTGGTATTTGTGCTGGGGTAGACTACATGGTGCATGCAGGGGTATTATCAGGTAGGCGTTACACAAGTTATTATAAGCAAGAAGAAACTTATGATCATCTGCCAGAAGATGGTATCTTAACCTACACACGATACGAAAGTGATCGCAATATGGTAACGGCTAATCCTAATGCGTATCTGGAATTTGCTTTAGAGCTGTATCATTTAGCTGGTAATGAGATTGAAAGCACCGAAGGGTTAGAAGGATGGTTTAAAAGACCACTTGAGTGGAAAAAATAATGGCGTATCATCCAAAGTATAGACAGAAGTCTTGAAGGTATATTATCTTCGAGGCTTTTTTTTGTATAAGAAATTCTACTCTCTATTACCTAAAAATCATTTACATAATGTAGTCATGTTCGTTTTGCCATTAATAGGAGGTGAAATTTCCAGTTTTTCGTATTTATTTACAGAAATGGACCCTTTTAATTATGCTATCATACAGACATCAACCAAAACACAGCTAAAGGGATGGTGCAATGAAGGAAAATCTAGTTGAATTAATACATATCAATAAATCCTTTCCAGGGGTAAAAGCGTTGGACCAAGTTAATCTTACACTGAAGCAAGGTGAAGTACTTGGATTACTTGGAGAAAATGGAGCTGGTAAATCAACACTTGTCAAAATCCTATCGGGTGTTTTCTCAAAAGATGATGGACAGATCATAGTAAAAGGTGAATCAGTGGCATTTAATAATCCCAAGGAAGCAGAAGCAAAAGGCATAGCCATTATCCATCAGGAGCTTAACCTATGTCAACATCTTACTGTTGCAGAGAACATGTTTCTTACAAGAGAAGATGCTCGATTTGGCATATTGAATAAAAAGAAAACCAATATTAAAGCTCAAGCTATATTGGATTCCCTTCATCTTGATCTTAAAGCTACGGATATTGTTGGGGACTTGCAAGTATCCAAACAACAGATGGTCGAAATATGTAAAGCACTCTCTATGGAAGCAGACATTATCATCATGGATGAGCCCACAAGTGCTCTAACAGAGAAAGAGATTAGGGAACTATTTCGCATTATTAATCAGTTAAAAGCCCAAAATAAAGGTATTATCTATATATCCCACCGCTTAGAGGAACTTGTACATATTGTAGACCGTGTGACCATCTTAAGGGATGGGAAATACATAACCACTTTAGATTATAAAAAAGAGCAGTTGCCTGAGATCATTGCTCATATGGTAGGTAGAGAAATCAATGAGAAATTTCCAAGAGTGACTTGTCCAGTAGGCGAAGAGGTATTTCGAGTAGAGAATCTATCCACAGCTACAGGGGTAAGTCAGGTTAGTTTCAGTGTGAAGAGAGGTGAAATAGTTGCTCTTGCTGGTCTTATGGGAGCAGGACGCACAGAATTAGTACGAGGTATTTTTGGAGCAGATAAAAAAAACAAGGGGTAAAATCTATATAAAAGGCAATGAAATTACCATTAGAAATCCACGAGATGCCATTAAGAAGGGACTTTTCTGCGTGCCAGAGGATAGGAAAAAAGATGGTCTGTGTATTAAAATGTCTGTAAAAGATAATATTACACTTCCAAATCTAGACATGGTTACATCTCTAGGAGTTCTAAAAAACCATGTGGAGACTAAGATGACCAATGAAGCCATAACCCGATTGAGCATTAAAACACCCTCAAAGGATCAATTGGTAAAAAATCTAAGTGGTGGCAATCAACAAAAAATTGTTGTGGGTAAATGGTTAGCAAGAGATGCACATGTGGTTATATTTGATGAACCGACGAGAGGTATTGATGTAGCCGCAAAGATAGAAATATATAATCTCATGAACACCCTGAAACAAGAAGGGATAGCTGTTATCTATGTATCTTCTGAGTTACCAGAGGTTCTTGGCATATCCGACCGGATTCTTGTGATGTGTAATGGCCAGTTAAAAGCCAATCTAAAAACCCATGAGACCAATCAAGAAGAAATTATGTATTATGCAACTCAATATGACACAGCGGAGGTAAAGTAATGGGCACCTATATACAACGTTACAGATATAAACATCTACCTAAAAGTATCAAGCAATTTCTATCGACCCTTAGTGGTTTAGTTGTTTTATTGATTATATTTGGATTAAGTAATAGAAACTTTTTAACCACAAATAATATCCTCAATGTCATTGTTCAGACCACACCTATCTTACTCATTGCTATCGGTCAAACCTATGTTTTAATATCCGGTGGAATTGATTTATCTATAGGTTCGAACATTGCCATAGCAGGCGTTGTATCGGCTATGCTCATGACATCGGGTGTACCCATTATCATAGCTGTATGTGCAGGTGTGTTGTGTGCTGCCATTGTAGGCGCATTAAATGGGGCATTAGTGACTTATGGAAAGTTACCACCTTTTATTGTAACCCTTGGTACCATGACGGCTATACGAGGTATAACATTAACTTTGACAAAAGGCATTCCTATTAGCGGCTTACCGGAAGGGTTTACAGCTATTGGAATCAAAAAAAACACTGAGTATTCCTAATCCCATCTATATCATGATTATTTTTGTGCTTATATTTGGTTTTATTTTAGCTAAAACCAGAACAGGGCGTTATACATATTCTTTAGGTAGCAATTTTGAAGCGGCAAGACTTTCAGGTGTAAATACCCATGGGGCACTTATTAAAGTGTATGCTTTTAGTGGTATTCTTGCAGGTGTAGCAGGATTGGTCATGGCGGCACGAATTATATCAGCGCCTCCTACTGCAGGCATGGGGTATGAGCTTGATGCTGTGGCGTCGTCGGTTATTGGTGGTGCAAGTACCATGGGAGGTGAAGGTACCATTGCAGGTACCGTTATAGGAGCCCTCATTATTGGTGTTCTTAGAAATGGATTGAATCTTATGGGCGTATCACCTTTTATCCAACAAATCGTCATCGGGGTGGTCATCATTGGTGCGGTATTTGCAGATAAGATTCGTCATAAAGACTAGTAAACCTCTAAAAATAGAGGGTAATATGAAGACGTTAGCATATTGAATCTTATTTGGTGAATGAGTAAGGTTCAATATAAGAGTCGTTTATGTTAGCATTATTACCTATGGTCCATCTAACGATTTCGTATCTTTCATTTTATATAGGCTAGAAAGGAATAAAATGCTATGATAGGATAAGTGTTATAGGGTGCCAGTAATGAGATCAAGGGATACTGGACTGTGCAAACATATAGGTGAAAATGAAAACCATAACGACTCATATAAATTAAGGAGGATCTACAATGAAAAAAAATATGTGCATTATTGCTTGTTCTGACATTAGCGTTCTCAATGGTAGGATGTAAGAAAGAAGAGAAAAAAAAGCACTTTAGGTGGGGATGAATTAACCATTACATTAATTACCATGGATTCCATGGATGAGCACTGGTTGAAAGTGAAAAAAAATGGTGCAGAAGATGCTGCAAGTGAGCTTGGTGGGGTAAAAGTAGTTTTTGATGCACCACAGACAAAAGTGGATGCAACTGTTCAAGCCCAATTAGTAGAAAATGCCATTGTCAATAAATCAGATGCCATCATGTTAGCAGCCCTTGACAAAGAGGCTCTTAAACCAGCTGTGGAAAAAAGCTAAAGAAGAAGGTATACCTGTAATTTTCGTGGATTCTGGTGTGAATACGGATCAGTATGATGCGTTTTTCTCAACAGATAATGGTGCAGCAGCTGCAACAGCAGCAGACCAATTGGCTAAACTTATTGGAGAAAAAGGTAAAATAGCCATTATTAACGCTCAAGCTGGTGCAGGTACTACCATGACAAGAGAGAATGAATTTAGAAAACGTATAGAAAGTACCTATCCAAATATAGAAATTGTTGGCGTTCAGTATTCAGATGGGGATAAACAAAAAGCCTTAAATTATGCTACAGACTTTATGACCCAATATCCAGATTTAGTTGGTTTCTATGCTTGTAATGAAGGATCAACAGTTGGTGTAGGTAATGCTATTGATCAATCAGGTAAAGCAGATAGTATAGCCGTTGTGGGATTTGATTTTTCAGCAGATGTAAAAGGGCTAATAGAAAAAGATGCTATCAAAGCGTCAATGGTTCAGAATCCTTATATCATGGGATTTGAAGGTGTAAAAGTAGCTGTAGACGTGATTAATGGTAAAGAAGTATCACCAAAAGATGTGGATACAGGTGTTACTGTAGCTACAAAAGAAAATCTAGCAGATATAAAATAAGAAAGATTAACCACCATAAGGGGTTGTTTCATCATCTATACATGAGAATTATTATTCTTAAGTGGTGTATATTGTATGATGAGATGATCCCTTCGTATGTTATAATAAAAAAGTGTGTATCCATTTATTAACCATAAGTTGGTGATGAAGATGAAGGCAATAAGGGTCTATGGAAAGCGAACCTGCCTAATAGGTTTATATATAGGATTGATACTTACTGTCGTAGGATGTCAGTATCAATCAAGAATAAAACAATCCACTGATGTGGAAACAAAGACCAAGGATGGAGAATCATCTTTGGTCCCTTTGAAGATGCTTGTTATTGCTCAGAGCCAATAGATTTCTCCATGATACTGACAGAAGTCAATAAGATATTGAATAATGAAATAGGTGTAGATTTAGAAGTGGAATTTCTAGAGGAAGAAGATCTAGCATCCAAATACCATGCTGTTTTTTGCTGGTGGAGCTGATTTTGATTTGATTCAAGTTTTTTCCTTATCATTATAACCAATATGTAGCCAAAGCCGCTTATATGAATTTAACGGATGATATGTTAAAAAAAATGTGCCCCATATACATATAGTCAATTGAAGAATACTATATTTAAAGAGGTTAGGGTTAATGGACAGCTCTACATGATACCTTCTTCTGGTTATCTATCGAGGCAACAAGTTTTACTTATTCGCAGTGATCTGCTTCAAGAAAGTGGTTTGACACAGGTGGAAACAGCAACCGAATTAGAGGGTTATTTACGCTATATTAAAGAGAATATAACTGGGGTTATACCAATGGATATAGGGTATAATGCTTATGATTTATTTGATTTTATGTATGGGCAAAGCTTAGAAATAGAACGATATGATGATGCTTTATTAATGGTTGATTATCAGGGAAATGAGCCTAAAGTATTTTGGTTGCCAGAGACAGATCTGTTTAGAAGCTTTTTAGATCAGATGAAGTACTGGTCAGATGAGAATTATATACCAGCTAATGCATCGAGTAAAAAACATGTGTCCAAGGATAGTTTTATAGAAGGGCGTAGTGGTGCTTATCTTGGAGATGTGTATACTGTTGAGTCCTTACGCTATTATATGAATAAAGATAAGGATGAGTTTGATACTAAGCTTGTTACCTTAGGCAATCCATTGAATCAAGTCAGATATCCCATAGACCACGGTATAGCTGTTAAAAATGGTACAACAAATGCAGCAAAATCATTAATGGTTATCGAGGAACTAAACACCAATGAAGCTATCTTTCAATTATTGAACTATGGGATTCAAGGTATCCATTATACCCTATCACAAGAGGCAGGTACAAGCCACTAGCCATGAGTTATCGGTACCCAATCTACTATAATTACATATGGTTTATGAATAAGGATTTTCAAATACCCTACACCTTTTCAACGTCTTTATATATGGAGAACCAATTCACACCGAATAGACAACATAGAGCTGTCGACATGGGCTTAGATAAGATAAAACTTGATGCCATGAACAATGTCAATAAGAATCTGTTATATCCCATCACCTTTGGCCAGTTGGCTACTGAGGATAATCTTAAAAAATATGCAGAAGAGATGGAAAAGGCAGGCTATAGACTGTACTATGAGGAGGTAGCACGGTGTATAAATTATTAATCATTGATGATGAATATATAACAAGACAAGGGATTATCAATCACATTGATTTTACCCCATTTGACATAATGGAAATCCAAGAGGCTGATGATGGTATCAACGGTTTGAGGGTAGCAGAGACTTTTCATCCAGACATCGTTATATCAGATATAAAAATGCCACGTATGGATGGGGTCAATTTTGCATTTGAATTAAAGAAAATTCTTCCAGATTGTCGTATTATTTTTATGAGTGCTTATACAGAATTAGATTATTATCGAAATGCCATTAAATTAAATGCTATTAGCTATATCGAAAAACCCATTGATCTAGATGAGTTAAAGCAATCTCTTCAAAATGCAGTGGATGATCTCATGCAATACGCTCATTATGAATCCATGAGTAAACAAGTGGATGAACTTATACAAACCAACAAAGAAGTATTAAGGAGCCAACTATCTACGTTGTTTATTCAGAATAATGGTCAAGAAGAAACCATCATAACAAAAGCAAAAGAGCTACATATGCATCTTGATACAAGTCATCACTATTATGTGACTATCTTGATTAAACAGTATATAAAAGACCGTTTAGATCCATATGATCAAGGATTATCCAAGAAACGTATGAGTGCTTTATTAGATCGTTTTTTGAAGCCTTTGTCCCTTGATTATGTCATGCATTTCAAAGGCAATGTAACCGTCATTACATTAATTGCCCAAAGACACCATCGCTTAGTCATTAGCCATGAAAAATTAGAGGTTGTCTTTAGTGAAATCTATGAGGAATTAAAAGACACATGTCAGCTAACCATCAGTATAGGCAAAGTGGTCGATCATATTAAGGAAATACATGATAGTTATGTAACAGCAGTGGTAACAGGTGAAAGACTATTTTTTCAAGAAAGGGCTGTCTCTTGATTATTATAGACATATCCATGGACAGGGAATCTATACCATGGATAATAGCCAATACACCATCTTCAACGAACATCTTGAACAGTCCAATAAAATGGACTGCGTGTTGTTGGTTAAACATTTGACTGAAGCAATAAGAGGATGTGTCAATACACCTAAGGGTAATGTTGTGGATATGTATATGAGACTCTATGCCCTATTGAATCACTATATACAGCCCATGCAAGAAGGTATCAATGGAAAGAGTACAGATATGGCATGGCATACATTATCTAAAATGGTAACCCTTGATGCATTAGAAGCCTACATGATTGAACACATTAATCTGTATTTTACATTATTACATGAACAAGACCAGGTGGGGTCAATGGCTATAAGCGTCAAGCAGATTATCCATAAAGACTATGGAGATTCCAATCTTACCGTGGAGAGCATCAGCCATCAGCTAGGTGTAACGAAGAACTATCTATCAGCCTATTCAAAAAAGGAATTGAGCATCACCATCAATAAATATTTGACCAAGTATCGTATGGATAAAGCGAAGATAAAGCTACGGGATAACAAAGTATAAAATTGAAGTCATAGCTCATCTATCGGGTTATGAGGACAGCGACTATTTTTCCAAAGTTTTCAAGAAATATGTACAATGTACACCTAGAGAATACCGTCAGAAATTCTTAAAATAATGGGAGAGAATAATCATGCGCTATTTCAATAACTTACAATTAAAATATAAATTATTGATCAGTTATGTTGTATTGATTGTGATTCCATTAATCATATTTAGTCAACTTTCTTTCAAAGAATTTGCCTCCATTTTGGAAAATAGAATTATATATTCAGCGGAGCAATCCTTTAACCAAGGTTCAGAGTATGTCACCTATAAAATCCATCATATTATTGAAGTATCAGATAATATTGCAGTTAATGGCTATATAAAGGAAATACTAGAGAGGGACCCAAAGGCGAGTACGTTACAGAAACATGAAGATTTGAATAATCTTAGAAATCTTATAGGGTCATACCGTGATAACAAGGATATCTCCAATATACATATTTACATAAACGATGCATTATTACATGATGATGGCAGTGATGATATTGCCTCTATTAGCCATGCGACTAAGCAAAAGTGGTTTAGCCAATTACCAGGTGCTGGTTCACGTGTGTTTATGGTTCCTCCTGCGTTCTATACGAATCCACGCCAACAAGAAGATATGGTTTTATCTGTAGCTAGGCGCATTACCCATTCCACAAATTACATTGATATAATCGGCTATCTCCGTATTGACTTTTTAGAAAAATATATTCGAGACATACTAGAAAATGCCAATGCCATTGATGGAAGTTTAACGTACATAAGAAGTCGAGATGACCGTATTGTGAGTACCACAGATGATGCCTTACTTGAAGCATATCGCTTGTCTTTGGCTGATATGGAACGGGTTCAGGAGGCATCTGATTGGATTATTATGACCATTAATGAGGAACCATGTTATGTAAGGGCAAAAGCTATTGATTATACGGATTGGTGTATTATTACGGTGATACCTTTAGACGATATCTATCGAGAAGTGGGGAATATTAGGCAGTTGATGCTGATCTTTTTAGTGATAATAATTCCCATAACAATTTTATCATCCATATTGCTTACCTATCAGATTACAAGGCGTTTGAGTGGTCTATCTAAAAAAGATGCGATATGTAACGGAAAATGTCTACGAAGAATACAATGAAAAGCTACATTACAATGATGAAATAGGTGAGTTAGCTTCATCGTATAATTACATGGTTAAGCGAATTTCAACCTTGGCTGAAGAACAGTATAAGTCAGGACTAAGTATTAAAAGTACCGAATTAGAACTGTTGCAATCTCAGATTAATCCTCATTTTTTATATAACACCATGGACATGATTAATTGGATGAGTTATGACAATAGAGGGGAAGAAATAAGGCAGATTACAAAGGCACTATCCACGTTCTACAAGCTCAGTTTAAGTAAAGGCAAGAATATGATTCCCCTAAAAGACGAATTGAAGCATGTGGCACTTTACATGGAAATACAAAATGTACGGTTAAATGGTAGCATCGATTTTCAGATAGATTGTCCAGAGCACCTAAAAGTTATACTTGTACCTAAAATTACGCTACAACCCATTGTTGAGAATGCAGTTTTTCATGGCATCCTTAACCGTGAAGATAAGAAGGGAAGTATTCGCATTGTCTGCCGTGATGACGATACATATTTATCCATTAAGATTAGCGATAATGGTGTAGGCATGAATGAAGAAACGCGAGAAGAACTACTACAGGAGAAAGATAAAAAGGGATTTGGTCTATGGAATATTCAAACACGCCTACTGCTTATCTATAATAATAAAGGAGGCTTTGATGTTACCAGTGAACTGGGAATAGGAACAGTTATTGAAGTTAGAATTCCTTTATATGGTTAGGCGTTAATTAGTATCTATTAGATATCTTTCATTGAAGTATGTTTTTTATGATATAATGATTGAGCTTGTGGTATAATAGAAGCATTGATAATTGAGGATTAAGGAGCATATATGGATATGGAAGAATTAGAAAACAACAACAGTCAATTTGAACAATTAACCGCAGCTCAAATTTGGCAAAAACTATATGGTAAAGAAATGAATTGTAAGAAGCATGTCTTAGAATATATTGATACAGTAAGGATGCTTAAAAAAGATAAATTAAGTGCAAATCAGCTTGGAGATACGTATAATTATATTTATGAACATATTGAGGGATTAAAAGGTTCTATAAAGCCAAATACAATGATGTTTTTGAAGAATAAGCTAAGGTCACAGCTTGGGAAATATGTGAAGAAAAAGGATCCAATGCCAATGAATTATTTTATTGAGTTCTTTAAGAAAGCATATCCTGCAAATTATAGAAGAAGAGACTATACAATAGTTTTGATGGATATAACAAAGATAACTGAGGAACAGTTATGGACTACTCTAACTTATATTAATAGAGAATGTCTAAAAAATGATCTTAAGTTAAATGCTGATCAAAATAAACATATAGTAGATGTAATTATAATGGCAGTTAGTAAGAATAACATTAAATTTATAAATAAAATGAGAAGTCTTAAAACTTTAATGGATGAACTAAATATTTGTATTGTAAAAGTGGGAGAAGAATACGAAGTAAGATATAAATAATTTTAAAAACCCATTGGAGAAATAATGTGTTAAGTATGGCAGTTTCATCACAACGACTATAAGAATAGATGTACGTAGATTTTTATTACTATGATGTCACATAGCTCTAAGTTAGACGAACAGATACTAAGGAACAATAGTTCATATTGATTTTATAGATAGAATAGCATATAATGGGTTAAGAGCAGGTTACAACAATTGAATAATGCTTACACGAACATCATGTAAGTAAAGCACTCTAGGTTGCAAGGAAGCTGGTTGAAATCCAGCACAGCCACCGCTACTGTATGTACTACTTATGCACAAGATACCACTGGATAATATTATTTGGGAAGGTTGTGTATAAGGTTTGAAGTATAAGTCAGGATACTTGTCGAGAGAGCTAAACCATCCCAATTGCGAGTGGAAATATGGGTTTGTTTTTTATACTTTCTTTGATTATATTGCATCAGCAAGTCAATAATCTTAGCATCCTTTCTAAAACGAATCCAAAACAAATCCTTTTGATGAATAACTTAATAATAAGGTACTTGAGTATGCATGATATGGAAGCATGTTATGGTATAGCCAAGTACAATTAAATACGTTTGTAACTACTACAATAAATGAATGGATCAATGTTAAGTCAATATATAGCAAACTGAAAATGGAGTGAATACGATGAGCAATAATATCATGTTTCAAGGAACTGCTTCTACAGTAGGAAAGAGTATCTTAACGGCTGCACTATGCCGTATTCTCAATGATGATGGCGTATCTGTTGCACCTTTTAAATCTCAGAATATGGCCCTCAACTCTTTTGTAACAAAAGATGGTAAAGAGATGGGAAGGGCACAAGTGGTACAAGCAGAAGCGGCACGGGTTGAACCTCATGTGGCGATGAATCCAATATTGCTAAAACCCACAAGTGATGTGGGGAGCCAGGTCATATTAAATGGTAAGATACATAAGAATATGACAGCAAGTGAATATTTTGGTCTAAAGAAAACCTTCAAGAAAGAGATTATGGATGCTTATAACCAGTTACAAGAGACGTACGATGTGATTGTCATTGAAGGAGCAGGAAGTCCAGCAGAGATTAACCTAAGAGAAAACGATATCGTGAATATGGGTATGGCTGAGATGGTAGATGCACCAGTCATTCTAATCGGTGACATTGATAAAGGTGGGGTATTTGCCTCTATCTATGGCACGGTGATGCTCTTAGAACCAGAAGAAAGAAAGCGAATCAAAGGATACGTCATTAATAAGTTCCGTGGTGACGTGACCATTCTTCAACCGGGTATTGATATGTTCTATGAGAAATTACAGTTGCCTTGCCTCGGTGTTATTCCTTACGAGCCACTAAAGATAGATGATGAAGATAGTGTAACAGAAAGATTTGACCGTCAGGAAGAGGCGGATATTATCATAGGCGTCATACGTTTGCCTTATATGTCTAACTTTACAGATTTCACTGTTTTTGAACTAGAAGATGATGTGACTGTAAGATATATCAAGGAAGAGAAGGATTTTGAAGGCATTGATTTGTTGGTTATCCCTGGTAGTAAGAATACCATTAAGGATATGGCATATATACATAATACAGCTATGAAAGAAGGCATATATCGTGCCCATAGAAGGCAAGTTCCCATTATCGGCATCTGTGGTGGGTATCAGATTCTTGGTGATTACATAGAAGATGAAAAAGGTGTAGAAACAGCTATGCCAAGTATTAATGGATTAGGACTGCTTCATATGACAACCTATATGGAGGAAATAAAGCAAACCACCCAAGTAAGAGGTAAGTTACTTACTACATTACCTTTTGCTGCAGACCATGGTAATCTTGAGGTTGGCGGTTACGAGATTCATATGGGAAAGACAGAATTATTAGATGGATGTGAACCTTTTATAGAGTTGGAAGATGGGCGTTATGATGGTGCAATTAATCAGAATAAGGATGTCATGGGAACCTATCTACATGGTATATTTGATAACGATGAGTGGCGAAACCTGATCTTAAATGATATGAGAGGGAAGAAAGGCTTAGAAGAAAAAGCCGATGTGGATTTCGCTAAAGAAAAAGATCTGGAATATGATAAGTTAGCTAAGCTTGTTAGAGAGCATATGGACTTAGATGCCATTAAAGAAATTATCTATAAATAGATGACTATTGACGGGTAAGAAGCGAATGAAGAGGTGTAGACGTGATAAAAGCAATTATCATCATGAGTATAGCAATCGTGTTAGATCTAATATTTGGTGATCCTATTAAGATTCCTCATCCTATTATCTATATAGGAAAGCTAATCAGTTGGATGGAGAAACGTATTAGAAAGAGTAAGATACCTCTTAAGATTGGTGGTTATCTATTACTATTAGGAACAGTAGGGATAACAGCAGGTGTTATAACCCTTCTGCTACAAGCTGGTTACCTGATACATCCTTATGTTAAGGATGTCATGACAATCTATCTGCTCTATACATCATTAGCGGCTAAGTGTCTTAAGGATGAGGTGCTAAAAGTGTGGAAAGCCTTGGAGCAACAAGATTTGGTTCAAGCAAGGAAGCAACTATCCTATCTAGTAGGACGAGATACAGAATGCCTTACCCGAGAGGAAGTTATACGAGGAGCAGTGGAAACAGCAGCAGAGAACACTGTGGATGGTATACTAGGTCCTCTCATGTTCATAGGTCTAGGCATGTTAATGGGAATACCTGTCCAATGTGTCTTTATTTATAAAGCTGTTAATACGTTGGATTCTATGGTGGGTTATCTGCAAGAACACTATAAAGACATTGGTTATGCATCAGCTAAAACAGATGACTTATTTAATTACATACCAGCACGGATAGGCAGTTTATGTATGCTCATTGGTGGAGGTATCATGGGTTATGATTTTAGACATGGATGGAAGATATTATGGCGAGATCGACGAAACCATAAGAGCCCTAATTGTGGTTATCCAGAATCTGCAGTAGCAGGATTATTACATATTCAGATAGGTGGAACCAACACCTATTTTCATGAGGTAGTCGTTAAACCAACTATTGGTGATGATGATAGAACTTTAGAACCTGGTCATATGAAAGAAACCATTAGTATCATGTATATGTCCGAGTTTGTTACCCTCTTGTTCATGATTGGGAGCATCATGTTGATAATGAAATAGCAACGACATATGGTGAATGACAATTTTAACGCATCTTATATATCTTGGAAGGAATGATGACATGAATAAACATGGTGGTTATCATGGTGAAAGTGATGTAATCGATTATAGTGTGAATATTAATCCTCTTGGATTTCCACAGTCCATACGAAAAAAGATGATGGATTCCATAGATGATATGATAAAGTACCCGGATATATCTGGTGCACAAGCAAGAGAAGCAATAGCAGAAGATGTAAATATAGAACCTAACAGGCTTATTATGGGGAATGGTGCTAGTGAGTTAATCTATCTATTTGCGAGAGCCACTAGTCCAGAGAAAGTACTGATTATTCAACCTACTTTTAATGAGTATGAGCGAGCCTTTCGCTTGGCTGGGAGTCACATAGACGTATTTGAACTTAGTGCCAAGGATGGATTTCACATGGATATGGCGCCCTTTGAAAAGACATTGGAAGGGTATCGACCAGATGTGGTGGTGTTATGTAACCCAAATAATCCAACAGGTAAGTGCTTACCCCTAGAGACATTAAAGGCATTAGTAGATCTTATGAAGCAATATGAGAGTTTTTTTATTTATTGATGAATCTTTTATTGAATTCACAGGGCAATCATCCATCGTAGAGCATGTGGATTGCACGAGAGTCTTTTCTCTACGATCCATGACGAAGTATTATGCTGTACCAGGACTACGAATTGGGTATGGTGTAGCTCAGGAACAAGTTGTTCAGAAGCTAGAAGTATATAAAGAACCATGGACTATGAATAGTCTGGCACTCCAAGCAGTACCAACAATGATTCACGACAATACATTTCATGAACAAGTCAGTCATTGGGTTACAAAAGAACATCAGTGGATGTATCAAGCACTAAATAAGATGAAGAAACTTCATGTATACCCAAGTGAAACTAATTTTTTCCTATGTAAACTACAAGACTTATCAGGTCATGAACTGAATGAGAAACTTGAATCACAGGGAGCACATGTAAGGGTATGTGATGATTTTGTTGGTCTGGATGATGGCTATATACGTATTGCGTTACGATTGCATGAAGAGAATGTTCGGCTGATTGAACTGCTTCATTTGTCAATCTAGGACATAAATAATGTAGCAAATTCATTATGGTAACTACTATCTGCTTCATTTCATATGTATAGAGTCAAAACACTTACTCATCCCCTCCACACACAGGGTGATTACTAATCTTGAAACCAAAGGGACGGTTGTATTGTTTCCTTACATTAAGACAAAGAAACAAATCATCTGTCCCAAGTCAAAATCACTAACGAATCATGCCGTGTATTCAATGTACATATAATTACTTTTTTATCTTCCGGTAAATAAATAATGGTGAGCCAAGAACAAGACCAGTTAGGGTCGGTTGCCTACGAAGTGTTTTCAAGGTCTTCCCCTCGTAAATCTTTTTAGGAGCTTTCTCTTGGGCC